>LXNI01002048.1_pt1 | contig 15187 bp, 13 predicted proteins | sample 809091 | NCBI WGS metagenome assembly LXNI01 (sample SAMN04870527, study PRJNA318959) | sponge metagenome | biome: 01000161; feature: marine sponge reef; material: water | host: Sarcotragus foetidus | place: Greece: Milos, Mediterranean Sea | collected 2013-05-29 | depth 5-7 m | reverse complement strand
ACCGGCACCCCCCGCCACACCACCCCGATCGAACACGAGAACGCCTACTACAGTCAAACCGTCACAGCCGACCCGGCCGCGACCCACAAAAAACAGTCTCCACTGAACCCGGTGTGATTCAATTCGCTATATCGACATATCTTCGGTTGGTCACGGAAGTCTCGTCGCCGAGCCTGCGACGATGAGTTTTGCTGAGGCACCAGCACGAGCACGTCGTCTCGTCCAGCAAGGCGACACGATTGTTTCGACTGTTCGTACGTATCTCAAGGCAGTGTGGCCTGTTCGAGGGCCGACCGAGAATTTAGTAGTATCCACAGGGTTCGCCGTAGTATCACCTCACTCGGTGGATCCCATTTACCTCGCTTGGTTCTTGCAATCTGACACATTTCTCGATCAAGTGACGGCACGCTCTGTAGGAGTTTCTTACCCAGCGATTGATGCTATGTCACTTGGCGAAATCGGAATACGTCTGCCATCGGCGGCGGAACAGCGCGAGATCGCCGATTTACTTGATTTCGAAACAGCTCGTATCGATTCGCTTATCGCCCAAGAGTGCCGTCTTGTTCAACTCCTGTCGGAGCGTCGACAATCTTTGCTTACTGCGGCGCTAGAGGGCCGGCTCGCTGACGCTGTATAGTGCCACATGTCAGGACAGCGCTTGCAGGCCCAGCGTGATTAGGCCGCCTATGGTGCCTCCAATGAGCGCTGTGATGACGTAGTTCCAAATCTGATGTCGCCATCCGACCTTCCGCTCAAGCGTAACGAGGCGATCAGCAAGCACTTGGGGAGTGAAGACGTCACCTTGCATTTCCATCGTGTCTTGGTCGGTGAAGGAGAGTCGACCGCCTTGGCCTTCATAGAGGTCGTCAGTGCATGTGTCGAGGGAGGCGAACCAAATCAGGAAGGTGCGAGAACCACGGGAGATGCAGACGGGGGACGGTCCGGCGTTGTAGACCGAGAATCGAAGCCGTCCATGGAAGCCTGGATCTACGTGGAACCCGGAGACGTTTACGAGGCCGAGGCGTTTGACCTGCGACTTCATGGAGATCAGGCCGAGTGCATAGGGAGGGACGTGCACTTCCTCTTCTGTCATCAGCTGAGCGAAGTGTCCCGGAGGGATTCGGAGCTGTTCGTCGTTTCCGAGGTCGCGGCGGATTTGCTTTTCACCTGTCAGAAGCGCTTGTGGCCCCATGCCGAGCTCGTAGCTGCAATTCGCGATGTGGCTTGGGTTGAAGGGGGCTATCAACTTCTCCTCGAGCTGACGCGATCTAATCGTTTCCGACGACCAGAAACCGGTCACACGCTTACCTCCAGATCTTCTTCGGACTGGTGCTAACGCAGCCTCATGGCCGAGTTGGGCCTCGGAACGCTACGTCAAATCGACATCGACGGACGGCAGGCGCTCGTTGCACACTGTCGCAAGCTTGACGCCAAAGACTGCGATGTCCGCGAGCCTCTCGTCGCGGAATGCACTCCAGATTCCTTCCTCGACAGCGTCAGCGAGCATCCCAGCCAGCTTTGTGACATGGAACGTGTAATGCCGCAGCTGTTCGATCTTGGAGAGGCCGAACACGTCCGGGTGGAATCGGCGGTCGTGGGCCAGTTGTGCAATCTGGATTTCGTCCCAGCGCCGAGACGATGCGAGCGCGTCGGCACCAGTGAGTTCGGTTCGCTCTGTAGTCGCAACGTAGCGGAGGATGCTGGATGACTCGACGGCTCGGATTCGGTCCTCGTAGGCCTGACGCAATGAGAGGCCGGACTGGTCGGCGAGCTGTGCCGCCAGCTTCCGCATCGATTCCGCGGCTGTCACGACCTGCTGGGTGGTCGCTGGCTCGTTGTGTTCGATGTGCTCGCAGAACGCAGCGCAGGCCGATGCTGAGCGGATGAGGGAGAACGCGGCGCGACTGAGCGCAGTTTCGCTTGGCACTCTTCCGGTGTCTGGTCGTGGATCGTGGATCGTCATTTCTTGCCCGACCTCAAATTACATGTCCGTGACTCTAGCCCCGTGAGTACGGACTCCTGTCCGCCGTTGGCGATGGTGCTCGGCTCACCCCTGTGTCGCCTCAAGGCGACGCGTCGTCGACTAGGCGGGGGCATGCGCGAGGATCTGGTCATGCTGATTGGTTGAGATCCCGTGTCCGAGCCCGGATACCGGCAACGCACGGGTGACCGCGTGAATGGTGAGCGATGCACCTTCGCCATCACCGTCTCCCGGATAGCGGGAGAGGAAGTCGAGACGGGTGCGCCCTGGCTTGCATGCCTTGAGCGTGACGTGGCGACAGTCGGCAGCGCCGAACAGCGTCCCGTTGACTTCGGCGTCGGAAGATTCCCGTCGATCGTTGACGAGTGCGAACAAGTGCCCGATGTCGGAAGGGAGCTCCCATTCGCAGCCCGATGCGGGCATCTCGGGCAATGCGATGTCGATCTCGTCAGAGACATTAAGCACGACTTCCCGCTGATTGTCAGCGAGCGTGAGCCGCCGTACCGATGCCCATGCATCATCTGGCCGTCGGCCGCCAAGGAGCATTCGCTTGATCTGAAGCGGAGACGCCTTGCCGAGCTCTCGAGCCGATGCGGCCGAGATCTTGCTGAGAACACGGAGTTGGGTGACCGCTGCTTGGTAGCTCACGCCGAGTTCCGCTGAGATCGAGTACACGTCGACCGCACTTAGGTCTGGACGGTCGGGGTCGTGCCCTCGACGTTCGAGCAGCGTTTCGACGGCCAGTTCGGACATGAGAAGGCTCGCCGCGAATGTCTGGGCCTGGAGTTCCCTCGGGTCTTGGGACGGGTCCGTCATGGATTCTTCGAGGTCGAGGCGGGATTCATGGCCCAACTCATGGTGCCCTAGTTCGTGTGCTGCTGTGAAGCGTTGCAGCGAGAGCGGCCGAGTTGCGTTGACGGCGATGCCGGTCGCACTGCCGACTCGCAGATAGGTGCCGAGCAGGCGGTCGAGACCCGGTTCGAAGCTGAGCCAGATGCCGCGGTCTTCGATGACGTCGAAGATCGGCACAGGGTCGCCAGGCGAGATCCCAGTCTCGGCGAGCACGTACTCGGCTGCTAGCACGGCCTCGCGTTGGAGGCTTCCGCGGTTCACTCCGCTCCTGTGCTATCGCGGTTTGGAGCGCGGGCCGGTCCAGCTTCTTGGAGGAACTGGGCGAAGCGAAGGACCTGCTGCCGGTCGTCGTCGGATAATTCGGAGGCAGTACGGAACAGCGCTTGGCTTGTCGCGTCGACCGCGTCGTCGCTGTCGTCTTCGGAGAAGTGCGACAACGGTCTCCGGTAGAGCGCTGCGAGTTGTTTGAGTTCGAGGAATGCGACCCTGCGGCGCCCGGTCTCGATGTCCGAGACGGATGGGCGAGGGATGCCTAGGTGGTCTGCAACTGCAGCCTGCGGGAGGCCGATTGCTTCGCGAGCGTCCTTCAGTCGCTTGCCGAGCGTTGCCGATTCTGCCGCTGCGGGATTCTCGGACGCCGAGCTCATGCGGCCCTTCCGGCGGCGGTCGCCGCAGTAGGTGCCGAAGCGCTTGTGGACGCGGACTTCGATGCGGTGACGACGGCGATAGCGAAGCCCTCTTCGTGAGTGAGGCTGCACTCGAAGGGACCCAGGCCTGACTCGATTGCCTGGATTTGCGCCGCGCTGCTCAATTGGAGCGAGGGTTGCCCATTGGGTGCCGTGATGACGACGATGTCGTGCATGTCAAGACCGCGGACCCCAGTCCCCATCGCCTTGAGTGCTGCTTCCTTGGCGGCAAACCTCGCTGCGAGCCGTTCGTAGTCACCTTCGCAGTCGGCGATTTCCGTCTCCGTGAACATCGTCTTGAGCACGAAGCGGTCTCCTTGGATGTCTGCTTCGAACTCCCCAACGCTGACCGCATCCACGCCGACAGCTGTTGCCGTCCGGTCTACGACGTTGCTGGCTACAGCTTCGGTCGCAGCGGCAAGTCGCGCCGCTGTGGCTGTGCGGCGTGACGGCGACGTATCTGACACGGCCGCGACGGCAAGCCGATGGAGATCACGCAGTGCTGCTTTCCCGAATCCCTTCGCAGCGCCAATCTCTGCGTCCGCATGCGTGGCGACGACAGTGATCTTCCCCAGCTCGAGCCCGGCGTGATGGCACAGTGCGCGACCCAGACGGGCGAGTCCGAGATAGTTCCCGTAGGCCTTCTTGACCAAGTGCTGGTTGCGGTACAGGGCGGTCAAATGAACGGTCCCATCTTCGATGGTCAGCGAGACGTGACTGAGGCACGGGAAGCCATACGGTGAACCATTACGGCCGGGGGCGTAGGTCCGCAGATCAAGCACGGGGTCTTCGAGGGCGATCTCGTAGTCGCTGCTGTAGCGGTACCGGAGCGCGGGGTCGGCGTAGCGCCGGAGTTTCGCAGCCACCTCGGTCAGTTGATTGATCGGTTCTCCGTCGGGTCCTGGCCATGCGACCATCCGGTGGCAGTACTCACCGTCGGGACAGGCGGCCTTCGCGACCTCAAAGCCTTCGAGGTAGAGGTCGGTGAATTCCTGGAGCGCGTCGGTGCCTAAATCCTCTTCGTAGAGTTCCGCAGCGAAGATGGTGTTGGCGACGGTCTCGACTGGCCAGCGCGGCCAAGATTTCGACGACTCCGGTCGGCTCGCGACGAACTCGTCCAAGACTGCCCTTACTGGAACGATCTCGTCATCAGCGTTCCAGCTCGTGATGGCGTTGACAGCGGTGCCGCCGGCGTCGAGCACTGCCCCAAAGGTGTCGATCCAGGCCTCGGACAGGTTTCGCCGATAGATCGAAATCACGCTGGGATCAACTTCGGCGCTGTCTTCGAGGCCAAGAGCTTGATCAGGTTGGCAACGTCTGTAACTTGATGGGGCTCGAGGTCAGATTTCTTGACGGCCCTTGGCCCGACGCCGAGTTGTCTGCACACCCGTGCGATGATGACCATTGCCCTGCGCGACGGAATCCGGGTACCGGAACCGGAGTCGAGGGCGGCTTCGATGCTGCTTCGATCGATGCGCAGCGCCGGTAACTCGTTCAGGACGAGCTCGCGAACTGTCTGGAGGTGTTCAGCGGGCGGAGCCTCTGTTGAGGACACCGGCACTGTTTCGGCATTGTAGGCCATGACGACATTGTAACATGTGTTGGTCGGAAAATGCGACAACAAGCCGCGGCCGCCCGAGCCTGTTCCGAATTCGACGGGCGAGTCGGCTGTCCAGGGGAGGCCCCACTTGGGCGGGTAGCCGAGACGCAGGGGGCGTTCGTCGGGCTGGAAAGCCTGCTTGATGCGCCTCGGTCCTCCGACATCGATCTCCGGGTGTGCAGCGCGGGCGTACTTGTCGACCTCGCAGAAGAGGTTCTGACAGTCGATGAGATGCAGTGGTCGGCCCCACAGATCGCTGAAGTCGACGGCGCCATCCGTGAGGTAGACCTCCGCTGAATTCGTCATTGCGCGGATGATGCCGACCGGATCGAGACCACGTGTATCGATGAAGCACTTCTCGATGCCCCTCAGCGCGCCTGGACCTGCGACGACGAACTCCATCTCGTCGAACGGGAAGTGTGGGCTGTAGTTGATGTCGATCGCGTACTGATAGGCGAGGAACGATCCGAAGGAGGGAACGCGCAACAACACCCGGTAGAGGTCTCGCAGGGACCGGGCCTTGGTGACCGCGTCGACCGTGCCATCGGCGACGAGTTGCTCAAGGAGCGCGATGTGGTTGGCGTGCTTGCGCCGGTGGCCCAGCGCTGGGGAGGGCATGATGTACGCGCCCGAGTACAGGCGTGCCCCCGAATCGAATCGACGATCCAAGGCCGCCGAATATGCAGCGCTGTCGAACGTGGCGACGGTGGGCGCGCCGACCTGGCTCACGAGGTGCTGCCACGTGTCAGTCCGATTGAAGATCTTGAAGAGCAACACACGTAGGACTGTGTCGCGGCACTCGTAGTCGCCGGAGTAGATGACGTCCTGCAGGAGCGACTGGCTGACCCGATCGGAAGCACGATAAGCGTTCGTGAACCGATGCGAGCCAAGGATTGAGTCCTCAGTCCACGGTGCCGGCTCTCCGCGGACTCGCCGCATGAACATCGCCTGCCGTTCTGCGGCCAGGTACCAAAAGCTCCAAAACGCCTTGGTGACCCTCACCCGCCGACCGTCGAGCTCGACGCTCGCCCGCTCGGGGCCGATGTCCAGATGGGGCGCAAGTGCGCTCACTCGGTGCATCCGCACGATGGTCGCACGAATGCACCGCCCCCATTGCGGACTTCTTTCGACGCTCGACAGCGCCGATTCGCGCGCGCAGCCGCCGTGTGGTGTGTCTCGCTGGCGTGTAGAGCAGAAACCAAGTCACTTTCTTGGCGCCGCCGTTGGCTTCTCGGGCTTGAGATTGCGTAACGCCGCTGTCCCGGCAAGTCGCTCGGTACTGGGACTGGCAGTTGAACGTGGTGCTCGGACCGGTGCTGCGAGGTACTCCTATGGCTACCGCTGCAAAGGTGACTCCAACGGGCACATCTTGACGTTTTGAGCTGCTGGCAAGGTGGCATTCGATAGCTGTTGATGTACGGTCGATGACATGGCGACTGCATCCCACGAGCCACCGGCCACGGCCAACCAAACCATCGATGCCATCGTAGATGAGGCTGGTCGTGACCATGCTCCGCTGCGCAAGACGTTCCTCCAGAAGGCCGCCTCAGAGAGCGCGTCTAGGGGGTCAACGCTGGCTGAACTCGTCCGATCGGGCGACTCGCTCGGGCTTCGCTTGTACTTGACCGCCGTGCTGAAGGCGTCATCAGCGCCGTGGGACACCGCGCTGCCCGCTCCGGTTTGGGCACGAGCTCTGGGCCACACGCTCCCAACCTCGAAGGGCGCGACCGGTGCGATCTCCAAGGCATGGCGACGGTTGGAGGCTCACGGCCTCATCCATCGAGGCCGATACAACCGCATGGCTCAGATCACGCTGTTGCGCGAAGACGGCTCAGGGCAGGACTACACCCATCCCGGCGACACAGACCACCGGACGGAGGCCGACGACAACTACTTCAAGGTCCCAGCGGCGCTATGGCGGCTCGGGCCTGGCGGCGAGGAACGCTGGATCAGGGAATTGAGCGTCCCCGAGCTCTCGATCCTGCTGGTCTCGTTGAGCCTCAGAGATGGGTTTCGGCTGCCGATCGAGTACGTCCCGAACTGGTACGGCCTCTCGGCGGACACGGCCCAGCGGGGCCTGTCTGGCCTCCGGTCCCGTAACTTGCTGGATGTCGACACCCATGTGAAGACCGCGCCGCTGTCCGCCACGGGTGCCACAACAGAGCACCGCTACACACTGCAGGCGCCCTTCGGCCCGATCGGCCGACGCCAAGAATCCCAGCGCCAGGGGACGAAGCGGCGATGAGGCTCAGTGACGGCCAACCGATTCACGGTGAGGTACTCGCCGTTATTGATGAATCGTCGCCGGTCGCCGGCGCGGGCGTTTACTACATCGTCACTGCCGCCGTGGTCTTCAACTGGTCCAGCGTTCGGCATCGTGTCGCCGGAGTCGTCGGCGAACGGACCTCGCCATTTCATTACCGCCGCGAAGGACGCGAAGCGATTGAACGGATGGCGACCGTGCTCGAGGAAGCGGAGATGATGGCCTCGGTGCTGTGGCGGTCCGTTGCGCGGCGCGGCCAAGTAGCGGCGCGGCAGGATCTGCTCGCTGCCCATGCTCACCGGCTGGCTGACGACGGCGTCACACACCTGATCATCGAGTCCGGCGATGCAGCCAGCGACCAACGCGACCAAGAAACCCTGCTGGACACATTCGCCGCTGACAGCGGTGCGCCGTTTCGGTACGACTGGAGGTCGAAGGCGGAGCCGCTCCTGTGGCCTGCCGATGCCATCTGTGGCGTTACTGCCGAACACCTGCTGGGACGCAGCAACGAGATCTTCAACCGGCTCTCGGACGCTGGGGTCATCGAGGTGTCCAACGGATGACCAGAAATGCGAAAGCCCCGGCTCCCGTCCTAGTCGACCTGCCTTGCGGCACGTCCTCGGCCTGGCACTCCGGGACTCACGTCTTCCCTCCAGAACAGCACTGGAGGACGCCCTTATTATCGGCCCATCGGGCTCAAAAGTCAACTCAGCTCCCGAGACGACCTAGAGCGGGCGAGCGATCAAACGCCAAACGTACAGATCTTGCGGTGAAGCCGGACGCAGAGCACACCAACGGGGCTGAGATGGAGACCGTCGTTCGTGGTACATGGGTTCTAGGGTGAATCAGATGTCGGGTCTGGAGCGACAGGCGGCCGGGTGAGTTCTGTTTCGGAGGCGGCGTTCGAGGAGCACATTGCCGACTGGCTTGTCGCTCACGGCGGCTATCAGCGGGCCAAGATTGGCAATGCTGGGGACCAGCCGCGGGATTTCGATGCGGCGGCCGGGGTGGACACGGCCGATCTGTTCGAGTTCATCGGACAGACGCAGGGCGCCGAGTGGGAACGCCTGGTCCAGACTGCATACGGCGGCGATCGGGTCAAGGCCCAGGAGGGCTTCTCGCAGCGGTTAGCAGCTGAGTTGGACAGGCGAGGCACCGTCGATGTGTTGCGCCGGGGCGTCGTGGACCGCAACGTCACGATCCAGCTTGCGTATTTTCGCCCTGCTCACGGCCTGACGCCCGAGTTGGCTGAGCGCTACGGCGCGAATGTGCTGTCGGTGACCAGGCAGCTGCCCTTCGATCCGGACAGCAACCACACCGTCGATCTGGGTTTGTTCGTGAACGGTGTTCCGGTGGCCACGGCTGAGCTCAAGAACCCGCTCACGGGCCAAGGCGTCGAAGATGCCGTCTTCCAGTACCGCAAGCGGCCGCCGCGGAATCGGACCTTGAGCCGGCTCGGCATAGTGCACTTCGCCGTCGATCCGTCTTCGGCCATGATGACGACCCATCTGGCTGGAAAGAGCACTCGGTTCCTGCCGTTCAACCGAGGCCACGAACTCGGAAAGGGCAACCCTGCGAATCCCGACGGGCACCGCACGGCTTATCTGTGGGAGCAGGTATGGCGCCGTGACGCCTGGTTGGACATCTTGGGCCGCTTCATTCATGTGGATAAGCCGTCGAAGGGCGCCAAGGCCCGCCCCGAGGTGATCTTTCCGAGGTTCCACCAGTGGGATTCCGTGCGGCGTCTTGAAGCCGACGCCCGCCGCAACGGTGCCGGTCGGAGCTATCTGGTGCAGCACTCGGCCGGGTCGGGCAAGTCGAACTCCATTGCGTGGTTGGCGCACCGGCTCTCATCGCTGCATGCCGATGACGACACCCGTGTGTTCGACAAGGTGGTGGTCATTACCGACCGGGTCGTGCTTGACCGCCAGCTGCAGGACACGATCAGTCAGTTCGAGCACGCGGTGGGTGTGGTGCAGCGCATCGAGGAGTCGTCGGCCCAGCTCGCTGACGCGTTGGCTGGCGAGCAAGCTCGCATCATCGTGACGACGCTGCAGAAGTTTCCGTACGTCTTCGACAAGATCGTTTCGTTGCCCGAACGCAACTACGCGGTGATCGTTGACGAGGCGCACTCGTCACAGACGGGCGAGGCCGCCAAGGAGCTGCGGCGGGCGCTGGGCTCGGCCGAACCCGAGATCGACGCCGACGCCGACATGGAGCCCGGCGAAGCCGACGTGCTGCTGGCCGAGGCCGTGGCGGCTCGGGGTCCGCAACCCAATCTGTCGTTCTTCGCGTTCACCGCCACGCCCAAGGGCCGCACCCTGGAATTGTTTGGCGAGCTTGACGGCGACGGCAAGCATCAGCCCTTCCATCTGTACCCGATGCGCCAGGCCATCGAAGAGGGCTTCATCATGGATGTGCTGGCCGGGTACATGACCTACACGCAGTACTCCCGCCTGGAGAAGGCGATCCTCGACGATCCCTCGTATGAGACCGCCAAGGCCCGCAGCGCGCTGGCTCGGTTTGTCTCACTGCACCCGGACAACCTGTCGCAGAAGGCCGAGATCATCGTGGAGCACTTTCGCTCCAAGATCGCCCACCAAGTCGGCGGCAGCGCCAAGGCGATGGTCGTCTGCTCGTCGAGGTCTCATGCGGTGCGGATGTGGGAGGCGCTGCGCCGATACGCCACCAACAACGGGTACGAGCTCGGTGTGCTGGTGGCGTTCTCGGGCGAGGTCGACGGGTTGACCGAGACGAAGGCGAACGGCTTCGGGGAATCGCAGACCGCCCAGCAGTTCGACACCGACCAATGGCAGCTCATGGTGGTGGCCGAGAAGTTCCAAACCGGTTTCGATCAGCCGAAGCTGGCGGCCATGTATGTCGACAAGACGCTGACGGGCCTCGCCGCGGTGCAGACGCTGTCGCGGCTCAACCGCATCCATCCCGACAAGTCAGGCACCTTCGTCGTCGACTTCGTGAACGATGCCGACGAGATCGGCGAGGCGTTTGCGGTGTACCACGGCAAGACCGTCGCTCCTCCCACCGACCCGAACCTGCTGTTCGACACTCGGCATGACCTCGACGGGTTCGGCGTTCTCGATGCGGGCGAGATGGAACGGGCTGCTGCGCTGCTGCTGAGCGAGAATGCGCACGCCCAAATCCACGCCGCTCTTCAACCGGCTGTCGAACGTTTCGGCGGACTCTCCGACGAGGATCAGGAGGCCTTCCGGGATGCCCTGAGACGATTCGTGCGCGTCTACGGCTTCCTGTCGCTCGTCGTGCCGTTCCGCAACCCCGGACTTGAACGGGACTACCTGTTCTGCCGTGCGCTGACTGCGCTGATCCGAGACTCCTGCGCAGGCGAGACCATCAACTTGGGCTCGGAGGTGGAGCTGACCCACCTGCGCCACGAACTGACATTCGAAGGCTCCATCGATCTTCCCGGTGGCGAAGCCGAAGTGGCGACGATCTACTCCGGAACAGGGCCGATGGTCGACCCCGAGGAAGAACGGCTATCGGAGATCATCGCCCGCATCAATGAGCGTTTCGGAACCGACTGGACCGACGAGGATCGCTTGGTATTCGAGGCAGCTGCGCGCGACCTGATCGCAGACGTCCACGTCCAGAACCAGGCAGCCAGCAACGACGAGGCCACCTTCCGTGACCACGTGTTTCCTGACCGATACCAAAAGGCGCTGCTGGCACGCCTCGACCGCAACAGCGGACTTATCTACAACTACCTGGACAACGACGAACTACAAGCAGCCGTCAGGGACATCTACGCCGTCGAAGTCCACCGGCGCGCGACGGTGGCTCGCCAACGGACATGCCCCATCGGCGACCTACTCGGCAGCGACCGAGAGTCGCAATTCCTGGAGTACAAGTCCACCCTGCGCTGGGACATCCGCCAGCAACGCAAGGGTGGACACCCTGAAGACGCAGTTGTCAAGACCATCGCCGGGTTCGCCAACTCGCCCATCGGCGGAACGCTGCTGGTAGGCGTGGCGGACGACGGCACCGTGCACGGGCTTGAGGACGACTTTGCCACATTCTCCAAGCGAGGCGAACGCGGCGACCACGACCTGTGGGGCCAACACCTTGAGAACTTGATCCGCAGCCGGCTCGGGGACTCCGTGCTGCCGCTGGTGAATACCGAGTACCACGCAGTCGACGGCAACCACGTCGCCCGCATCAGCGTAGATCCATCAGGCTTCCCGCTTTACGAGGGTAAGCGTGACGGCCAAGTCTTCTGGCTCCGCACCCCAATCTCAACCGTCGCTGTGCTCGACACCGAAGAACGCGACCGCATCATCGCCCGCCGCTGGCCTCCAGCCCGTCAGTAAGCGACTAGCTGTCCGAACCAACCTGCTCGCAGCACTCCGAGACTGAATCACGGAAGCGTTCGAATGAACGGCTTCCGCCGGTTGGTTGAGCGCCAGCTTCAATTGCCGCAGCCACGCGATCGGCGACGCGTGGCGAGTCTGCGGCAATGTAGGCCTCGCGTCGATTGCCCCGGCCAGTTCTTTGGCTCAGAGCTTCCTTGGGGCTTGCAATCGCGTCTCGGTCTGCCTGCGAACGATCAAGCCGGCCTCGCCATGAACTGCGCACTTGCTCTGCGGCGACAGGGAAGAGCATCCACCACGACTCGATTTCCTGGACAGGCACGACCGCATGGGCATCGGCCAGTCCCGCTGCCCGAAGTGCAGCTTCCGTCTTGGACTGGAGGCGGCCTGCCGGGTCCGGCGCGTCCGAATCTCGGTGAACGAAGACACAGGCGACAGGTTGAGTGTTGGCCTGCACGACATCGGCAATTCGGTCGGCCCAGGCATGCACCGCCCGCGGCGATGCGGATCGCTGCAGCGAGGGAGGCGTGCTCCGGGCCTTGACCCGCCCCTTGAGCCCGGGACAGAGGGCCTCAATCAGGCGTGCAACAGCACGCGAGTCATTGGTGTGCTCACCGAAGACGAGTACGACCGGGGCGCGTGCGCTCCGTGTTCGACGGGAGGCCGCTGCCATCAGTGGTCTCAGTCAGGGACGCCGCCGAGGGCACCGCCGAACCAGAGTTCGCCGAGGCCCAGGTCGGACTTGCTGGCGATCTGCCGCAACCTGATGCTTGGGACGCAAGGGATCTGCGATGCACCCGTCGCGGCGTCTCGGCCGCACACGACCAGTTCGTCGGGCTGGAGGCGGTTGACGAAGGTGGGAGCGTGCGTCGTCACTAGCAACTGCGTGTGGTGTGAAGCCGCTCTCATGCGTTCCACAAGCAGGTCGAGCGCATATGGATGCAGCCCGTGATCGGCTTCTTCAATTGCCGTGAACGGGGGCGGGTCCGGCTCATGCAGCGCAGCTAGTAGCGCTAGGAGGCGAACGGTGCCGAAGGATGCGTCGGCCAAGTCGATGGGTGCGCGGATGCCCTGCTCGCGCAGCATCACGGCTACGCCTCGGCTGGCACCTCCGACTGGCTCAAACTCAATTCCCTTGAGGCCCGGCAGGCAGTCGCGCATTTCGTCTACGAGGATGGAAAACGAATCGGGTGCTTCCTGCGACAGATGGTGCAGCACGGATGCCAGATTGCTGGCATCGTCCGCGAGGGAACCGCGGATGATCCGGAATGGCCGCCGGGCGGCGATCATGTCGGGTTCCAGCACTCGAATGTCCGTGAGGAAGCGTGCCAAGGAGCGGATGCCCTCCCCGCCTTCTTCATCGGACCAGTCCGGGAGCGTCGCCAAGCCCGTGGTCTGTGGGTCCGCAAGACGACGAGTGGTCGGCTCGTGGTCGCCTGGATCGTCTCGGACAATCTCCACCTTCTGGCCCGAGACGGTGATGCGGCGACCTTGCCCGCGTGTTCGTTTGAAAGAGAAAGTCTCATTTCGACGCAGCAGGCCACGCGGAGTCTGGCCGAACGTCAATCGATACTCGTCGGGGGCACCTGCACTCGCGTAGCGAGTCACGTTTCCTTCGACACCCAGCACAACTTGTGCCGATTTGGCCGAGCCGTCTTGCCGCCTGATGAACTCAAATCCTCCCCACTCGTCGATGGCGGCGGAAAGATCGAAGCGCACCGTTGAAGCCAGGAATCGCAGCACGTTGAGGATGTTCGTCTTGCCCGAGCCGTTTGGGCCAACGAGCACCGAGAACCGATTCAACGGCAACTCGACGTCGTCGAGTGAACGAAACCTCCTGGCCCTCAACTTGGTGAGCATCGGACGCGACATCAGAACTACCGGCCGTAGTGAGCGATTTGATGCGCAGCAGCAGGGCGACTCACGGTCGTACCGTAGCTACTGACCAGCACGGGTTCGCTCAGTTGGGGTACTGGACTTCGATGAAATCGCCCGGCGGTCCGGTGCCCGAGACGGTCTCGGCCTCGATGAGCTCATGCAGCCGTTTGGCCACCGGTCCCACAGTGCCGTCGCCGATCGGGGCGCCGTCCCACTCGACCACTGGGAACACGTGGGTGTCGCCGCCCGACATGATCAGCTCGGCACCGCGGCGTGCCTCGTCGGCTCGCAGCGGCCTCTGCTCCACGCTTGCCAGCAGGCCCTCGTCGCACAACGGCCCTCGGGCCAGGTCGAGTAGCCGGCGCATGGTTGTGCCGTGCAGGATGCCCTCGAACGGGGGCGTGACGAACACGCCGTCGGCGCTCACGCTGCACACGTTCAGCACGCACGCCTCGGCGATGTAGCCGTCGTCGTCCACGATGATGCCGAACGTGCCGCCGCTGTCGGCAGCCTCCATGTGGGTCAGCACGTTGAGCAGGTAGTTGTTCGACTTGATCTGGGCGAGCAGCGGCGGCTTCTGCGGCGTCTCTCGCACCGTCGCTTCGCGGAAGCCGTCCCTCATCGGATCGAAGCCCCCGGCGCCGAAGCCCATTGGGTCGAGCACGACGCAGTAGAAGCAGGGCTCCTCGCATTCGGCGGGCATGAACGAGAAGCCGCCGGGTCCGGGCGTCAGCCAATACCGCACGATGCCGTCGCGGGCGCCCGAGGCAGCGGCCGTGTCAGCCACCATCTGGATGAGCTCCTCGCGAGACCACGGGACCTGCAGGCGGGCGCCCGCTGCGCTCGCGAGCAGTCGGTCGATGTGGATACCCAGCCGGTACAGCCGGCCGTTCACCAGCGAGCAGGTGTCGAAGACGCCGTGGCCCCGGTGAACCATGTGATCGTCGAGCGGCACGGTCATGACGGTGGGATCGGTGACGACCCCGCCGAGGTAGGAGCTAAACATGGCGTAACAGCCGCGTTTGCCGTGACGCTTGGCGGCCATGCGTTCGACGGCTTCGGCGGCGCTCAAGACCCGCTGGGCCGGGCGCAGATCGGCGCTGTGCTCGCTAGGCGTGGTGGTGTCGCCGTTCACATTCCCGTCGGCAGTTGGGACCGTCCGCAGCGCCACGTGCCGATACTACGTGGAGTGGCCCGGTCGGCTCTGGAAGCCTCCTTCGGGCTCAGCACTCGTTCGGCATGGGCACCTAGCGCGGTTCCGCGCCGGCTGTCCGGCTCTGGAGGCCTGCGCCGAACTCGGTGCGGCAACCCTGCGGTCGGGGAGGCGACGGCCCGTCAGTATCCCGCCCCATCCCTGCTGGCGTAGCCTCGCCGGGCAATGGCGGTTCCGGATGGGGAGGACGCGCCTCCGGCGTTCGGGCCGGCGGCTCTGGCCACACCGGCCAACCTTGTGACGGTCGGCCGGATAGCGGCCTCGCCGGTCTTCATCGTGATGATCGTGTCGTGGGGCGCACGGTGGGCAACGTTCGCCGTCGGGTTCGTGATCGCCATGACCGACTACCTCGACGGGTGGCTTGCCCGCCG
>LXNI01002047.1_pt1 | contig 15190 bp, 8 predicted proteins | sample 809091 | NCBI WGS metagenome assembly LXNI01 (sample SAMN04870527, study PRJNA318959) | sponge metagenome | biome: 01000161; feature: marine sponge reef; material: water | host: Sarcotragus foetidus | place: Greece: Milos, Mediterranean Sea | collected 2013-05-29 | depth 5-7 m | reverse complement strand
GCGAACCCTCCTGTGCGCCGCGGCCCTCCTCGCCGCCGCCCCCCACCTCCTCTCCGCCCAGTCGTACTTCCCCGGCCGTCACCCGGACTGGGAACGCCGCACCCCGGCCGAGCTCGGCCTCGACCCGGCCGCCATCCAGCGCGCCGTCGAGATCGCGATCGCGGGCGAGTCCCAGTCCCCCCGCGACCTCGCCTTCAACCACCTCAGGTCCTTCGGGCGTGAACCGCTCGGCGACGCCGTGGGTCCTTTCACCACCCGCGCCCCCCAGACCGGCCTGATCGTCTACAAGGGGTACATCATCGCCGAATGGGGCGACCCCGCGAAGGCCGACAACACCTTCAGCGTCTCGAAGAGCTTTCTGTCCACCTCGGTCGGCCTCGCGTACGACCACGGCCTCATCCGCGATGTCGACGACCTCGTGCGCGACTACATGCCCCCCATCGTCCTCGACACCGGCGACGGCGAGCCCGGCGACGAGAACGGCCGCCGCCCCAAGCTCCTCTTCGATTCCGAACACAACCGCAAGATCACCTGGAACCACCTCCTCAGGCAGACCAGCGACTGGGAGGGAACACTTTGGGGCAAGCCCGAGTGGGCCGACCGCCCCGACCAGGATCCCGGCACCTGGCTCACCCGTCCGCGCAACGAGCCCGGCACCGTCTACGAGTACAACGACACACGCGTGAACCTCCTGGCGCTGGCCGCTACAGCGGTGTGGCGCCGCCCGTTGCCGCAGGTCCTGCGCGAGTACGTCATGGACCCCATCGGCGCGTCGACCACCTGGGCCTGGCACGGCTACGAGAACTCATGGGTCAACATTGACGGGCGCATGATCCAGTCTCCGAGCGGCGGCGCGCACTGGGGCGGCGGGATGATCCTGAACGCGTACGATCAGGCCCGCTTCGGCCTCTTCACCATGCACCGGGGCAACTGGAACCGGAAGCAGCTGCTCTCGGGTGACTGGTTCGAGATGGCGACGACAGCGGGCACGGTGAACACCCGCTTCGGCTTCATGAACTTCTCGCTGAACCCCGACCGGCCCGGTACCTGGACGCACGTCGGCGCGGGTTCGAACCTGGTCTACGTCGATCCCGGGAACGATTTGGTGATCGTGTGCCGGTGGATCCGGGGGGGCGCCTTCAACGAGGTGGTGCAGACGGTGCTGGAGGCGATGGGAGCGGGAGTGGGGGACGCCGGATAGGCTGCGGGCCGTCCTCTCGCCACCCGCTCACGGCACCCGCAACGCAACCCCGGTCGCCGTCCGCACGATCTCCGGCTGCACCCGGGGAATTGGGCGGCCACGGTAGTACGCCAGCAGATCCTCGACGGTCGCGAAGTCGCAGAGGTCCTCCAGCGTTCGGATGGTGGGGAAGATCATGGGGAGCCGGCCGCGCCGGTGCCGTGCCAGCGCCGCCCCGGGCGTGAGCCACACGGCCCCCGTCATCTCGCGTTCGTCGTGGACCGCGCTGGCCCCGGGCGGAACCCTCGCCGCGAAGAAGCGGGTGTCGTACCGCCGGGGCTCCACGACCGGCGTCACCCAGTGGGCAATGTACTCCACCGCGCTTCCATCCAGCCGCGCATCCAGCGCCCTCAGCACCTTGGCGAACGGGATTCCTCGGCCCAGCAAGGCTTCCCGGCCTCGGCCTGCCGACCCTTCCGACAGCCCGCCCCCGCCCCCCACCACCCCCGGCCACAACCCCGTCTCCTCCACCGCCTCACGCACCGCCGCCCCGTAGTACGCGATCGCCGCCGGCCGCGCCCCTTCCCCCAGCCCCAGCCGCCCCGCCGCCCCCTCGGGCGTCAGCCCATCCCAGCGCTCCGCCAACGCGTCCTCCCCGTCCGCCGCATCCACCCGCCCCCCCGGAAACACCCACGCCCCCGGCACGAACCCCGTCGCCCGGTTGCGCCGCAGCAACAACACCTCCGGCCCACCGGCCGCCTCACGCATCAGCACCACCGTCGCCGCCGCCTTCGCCACGACCGGCACCTCTGGCACCCTACCCACCGTTTCCACAAACCCCTCTGGCAACCGATCTGCCGGTATCTTATAGTCCGACTGAGACTTACGGATCATAGCGCGCTACCGTCACATCTGCGCCGACCCCGTCGCCAGCCCACCGCGCAGACCGTGCCAATCCCGCCGCGCGCTTCCCGTCTCCCCCCTCAGTGCCCCCCCGCATGCCCATCCTTCCTCGGCTCCGACGCAGCCGCCCACCCCCTCGCCAACCTCAGAATCACCTGCGCCCCCCCAAAGTCCGTGCGCCGCCAATCCGACAACTCGTGCCCCCGCCCCTCCAGCTCCGCCGCCACCTCCCCGCCCACCCCCTCGATCGCCACCCTCAGCCCCGACAGGTGCCGAAACCGCGCCGCGTCCACCGCCTCCTGCGGATCCATCCCGAAGACCAGCATGTTGAGCAGCAGCTGCGTGTGGCCCTGTGGCTGCATGGATCCGCCCATCACCCCGAACGCCATCACCGGCTCGCCGTCGCGGGTCACGAACCCCGGGATGATCGTGTGGAACGGACGCTTGCGCGGCGCGACCCGGTTCGGGTGCCCCTCGGCCATCGTGAACCCCGCGCCCCGGTTCTGCAGCGCGAACCCCTGCCCCGGAATCACGATCCCCGACCCGAACGACGAGTAGACCGAGTTGATGAACGAAACCATGTTCCCGTCCTCGTCGGCGACCGTCAGGTAGATCGTCTCGGAGTCGGTGACCGCCCGCCCGGGCTCGACGCGCTCGGCCGCAACCCGCGGGTCGATCAGCGCGCGTCGCGTGTCCACGTACCCGGGGCTCAGCAGCGACATCGGGTCGATCTCCATCGTCTCGGAGTCGGAGACGTACCGGTGCAGGTCGGCGAAGGCCAGCTTCTTGGCCTCGATCAGGTGGTGCAGGTAGTCGGCGGAGTTGTGGCCCATGCCCTCGAGGTCGAGCGGCTCCACCAGCTCGAGCATCTCCAGCGCGGCGATCCCCTGGCCGGAGGGCGGCAGCTCCCACACCGTGTAGCCGCGGAAGTCCGTGCTGAGCGGCTGGACCCAGCGGGGCTCGTGCGCGGCCAGATCCTCCAGCGTCACGAATCCGCCCAGCGCGGCCAGCCCCTCGACCAGCTCGCGCCCGAGCGATCCGCCGTACAGCACCCCCGGCCCCTCGTCGGCGATCCTCTGGAAGGAGCGGGCCAGACCCGGGTTCGTGAACCACTCGCCCGCCCGCGGCGCCCTCTCCCCGTCGATCAGGTAGGTCGCGGCAGCCCCCTCGTCCCGGCCCAGCTTCTCCGCCGCATTCCCCCACTGCCGCGCGATCACCGGAGTCACCGGAAACCCCTCGCTCGCGATCCGGATTGCCGGCTCCAGCACCTGGGCCAGGTCGAGCTTCCCGAACCGGCTCACCAGCGCGTTCCACCCCGACACCGCCCCCGGCACGGTCACCGCCTCCGCCCCGCTTCCCGGCATCCGCTCGTGACCGCGGGCCCGCAGCGCCTCTACAGTCATCCCACTCCCACTACGCCCGCTGGCGTCGATTCCCACCAGTTCGCCCGTCTCCGCCCACCACACGATCGCGAACGCGTCGCCGCCCATCCCGGTCATGTGAGGCTCCACCACGTTCAGCACCGCGGCGGCCGCCACCGCGGCATCGATGGCGTTTCCGCCAAGCTGCATGATCTCCAGCGCGGCGGCGGTAGCCAGCGGCTGGCTGGTCGCGGCTGCGGCCCGCGGGGCGTACACGGTCGAGCGGCGCCCCATGTCCGGCTGCTGGGCTGCGGTGCTCACCGGATGGACCCCGGCGGCAATGAGAAGGGTAAGGAGAGTACGTCGGGCCGGCATGGCATTGCGTCCTTCTGTCCTGTTCAGGTGACGGCAAGGGGATTTGCGGAAGGACGAAAAGCTACCCGAACGCCCGAGTCCGGGACAGCCCCGGACCCTGCCAAAATGGCCGATTCCACCAGCGCTGACCTGCCAAAATGACCGATTCAATGACCGATTCCTGCCAAAGTGGCAGTACCATGACACGTAAATGTCCCCGCGCGCCGCGCGTAAGGCTCTGGCAAGGTTCTGGCATGAACCCCATACTCACCGTTGAAGGAACCTCGGACAACCAGTTCACCACGAGAGGCGAAACGACATGAGCCGACGGTTCTCGTTACCCGTACTGCCCCTGCGCGACACCGTCGTGTATCCGGGTGTGGCCGTGCCGATCTCGGCCGGGCGCCCGGGCACGGTCGAAGCCGTCCAGGAGGCCCTCGACAGCGACCGCCGCCTGTTCGCGGTGGCGCAGAATCAGAACCAGGACGACCCCGATCCGCAGATTCTCTACGCGGTCGGGACCATCGTGCGCATCATCCAGACGCACCGCGTGCGCGGCGGCATCCAGCTCCTCGTGCAGGGAGAGGCGCGCGCCCGCGCCGCGGCCTACGTCGACGACGGCGAAGCCATGCTGCGGGCCACCGTGGTTCCCCTGGAGAGGGAGAACCTGGCCGACCCCGACGACCCGGGCGTCAAGGCCCTCGACGCCGAGCTGCGCGAGCGCGCCGCCGAACTGGCCACCCGCCGCGGCGCGACCGCCGAGAACCTCAACCAGCTCATCCAGGGGGTGGACGACCCCGGCGCCTTCGCCGACCTGGTCGCCTTCCAGCTGGACCTCCCCACCTTCGAGAAGCAATCCCTGCTCGAGACCCTCGACGACCAGGACCGCATGAACGCGGCGCTGGTGGCCGTCGAGCGCGAACTGGTCCGCCTCGACGCCCAGGAGGACATCCAGGCCAAGGTCCAGGAGGAGCTCGGAGAGCGCCAGCGCGAAATGCTCCTGCGCGAGCAGATGAAGCAGATTCGCAAGGAGCTGGGCGAGGAGGGAGACCGCGACGACGTCGAGGAGCTGCGCGACCGGATCGCGAAGCTGGAACTCAGCGAGACCGCCCGCAACGAGGTCGAACGCGAGCTGAGGCGACTCGACCGCACGGCCCCGCAGGCCGCCGAGTACCAGGTCATCCGCACCTACCTGGAGTGGATCACCGAACTTCCCTGGAGCGACCGCACCGACGACAAGATCGATCTCCACCGCGCCGAGGAGATCCTGGAAGAGGACCACTATGGCCTGGAGGACGTGAAGGACCGCGTGCTCGAGTTTCTGGCGGTGCGGAAGCTGCAGCAGGAACGGTTCGCGGAGGATGAGGGGGATGGGGAAGAGGCGGGCGCGGCTGCGGAGGACGAGGCGGGTCAGGATCCGACCGCCGAAGCGGCCCTGGAGGATGAGTCCTCCGGCAAGTCCACCGGCGGACCCGAGAGCGAAGCCGCCGCCGAGCCGACTGAGGAGGATGGCCCAGGGGACCACGACCCCACCGAGGACTCCCTCAACGGCACCGGCGGAAAAGGTCCCATCCTGCTCTTCGCGGGACCGCCGGGCGTTGGGAAGACGAGCATCGCGCAGTCGATCGCGCGCTCGGTGGGCCGCAAGTACGTGCGCATCTCACTCGGCGGCGCCCGCGACGAAGCGGACATCCGCGGACACCGCCGCACCTACGTGGGTGCGATGCCGGGCAGGATCGTGCAGGGCATGAAGGAGGCCGGCAGCAAGAACCCGGTCTTCCTTCTGGACGAGGTCGACAAGCTCGGCGTCTCCTTCCAGGGCGACCCCAGCGCGGCGCTCCTCGAGGTGCTCGACCCGGCCCAGAACTCGACCTTCATCGACCACTACCTGGGCGTTCCCTTCGACCTCTCCGAGGTGCTCTTCATCGCGACGGCCAACTACGAGGACCGCATTCCGGCGCCGCTGCTGGACCGCATGGAGACGGTCGGGTTCCGCGGCTACACCGAGAAGGAGAAGCTCGAGATCGCGCTTCGCTACCTGCTTCCGCGCCAGCTGCGCGAGTCGGGGCTGCGCGAGGAGGAACTCGAGGTCGGTGACGACGCGATCCTGACCGTCATCCAGAAGTACACGCGCGAGGCCGGTGTGCGGCAGCTGGAACGGGAGCTCGGCAAGCTGGCCCGAAAGGTGGCCCGCAAGATCGCGTCAGCCGAGACCGAGGGTATGAAGATCACTCCCGCGGTGGCGACCGAGATGCTGGGACGCCCGCGCGTCCATCCGGAACGCAGGGCCGCGGACGACGCGGCCGGCGTGGCCACCGGGATGTTCTACACGCCCATGGGCGGCGACATCATGTTCGTCGAGGCCAGCGTCATGCCGGGCGAAGGCGCCCTGGTGCTGACCGGCCAGCTGGGCGACGTCATGAAGGAGTCCGCGCGCGCGGCGCTGTCGTACGCCAAGAGCAACTACGCGACGCTGGGCATCGAGGAGGACGCCCTGGACAAGCGCGAAATCCACATCCATGTCCCGGCCGGCGCGGTCCCCAAGGACGGACCCTCGGCGGGCATCACGATGGCGACCGCGCTGATCTCGGCCGTTTCGGGACGCAAGGTCCGGGCCGATCTGGCCATGACCGGCGAACTCACGCTCACGGGCCGGGTGCTCCCCATCGGGGGGGTCAAGGAGAAGGTCCTGGGCGCGGTCCGCGCTGGCATCAAGGAGGTCATCCTGCCAAGCGAGAACGAGGCGCACCTGGAAGACCTGCCCGACGCGGTGCGGAATTCGCTGACGGTGCACCTGGTGGAGGACCTGCACCGGGTGGTCGAACTGGCGATTCGGGCGCCGAGGAAGAAGGCGGTGAAGGCGCCGATTGCCACGGTCAGGACCGAAGAGGCGGGGGCGCCGATTCGGGCTTGAAGGGGGGGGAGATGTTGACACTGCGTGTGCCGTCCGGCAAATTTGAGCTCGGTACCATGATGTGGTACTTTTTTCCATGAAGCGCAGGCACAGGAGAACGCTTGAACAGGTCTTCCGCCACCCGGTCAGCGGCAACATACCGTGGCGAAAAATCGAAGCATTACTAGTCGAACTGGGAGCGGAGATCAGTGAGCGAGAGGGCTCCCGCATCGGCGTGAGGTTGTTTGACGACCGGCGGGTGTTCCATCGCCCGCATCCCTCGCCGAACACCGACGCTGGCGCGGTCGCCAGCATCCGGAACTGGCTACGGCGGAACGGAGTGGAACCATGAAGAACACCTTGGAGATCGACGGCTACAAAGCCGTCATTCAGTTCGACCCCGACATCGACATGTTCCGGGGCGAGTTCATTGGCCTGAACGGCGGAGCGGACTTCTATGCTCGCGACGTCGCGGGCCTCAGGAAGGAGGGGGCGGTGTCGCTCAAGGTGTTCCTCGAGATGTGCGAGGAGGACGGGGTCGAGCCGCGGAGGTCGTACTCGGGGAGATTCAATCTGCGTATCTCGCCGGAACTGCACGCGAGCGCGGCCGCCGCCGCAGCCGCCGAGGGGAAGAGCCTCAACCAATGGGTCGCCGGTACGCTGGGCGCGAAGGTTCTCCGTTGATCCACTGGCGAAAATGGTCGCTGCTGGACTCGAACCAGCGACCCCTACGATGTGAGCGTAGTGCTCTACCAACTGAGCTAAGCGACCGGGCCGGCACCTGCGAGTACCCCCACGGGGAATCGAACCCCGGTCTCCTGGCTGAGAACCAGGTATCCTAGTCCACTAGACGATGGGGGCGTCTGCCCGCTTGGCGGTGGTTCCGGTCGGCCGGGAAGCCTCTCGGGTACCGCCAGTCCTGCGGGGGCGCGAAAGGTAAGGTAAGTTGCGGCCGCGCTCAAGCTCCTCTCCCGGATCCGGCGTCGTTGACCGAACATGATCCGAAAGAGGACATTTCTACTTCGCCAAGGGAGGACATTTCCAAATCGGTACGACACCGATTCCCGCGCCCATTCCCGTTGACCGGCAACCGTGACCAGAGAACCGGAAGTTCTCATCCTGGGTGGTGGCCCCGCCGGGTCGGCGGCGGCCGGGTTGCTTGCGCGATGGGGGGTCGAGGTGGTCGTGGTGGAGCGGTCGCTGGGTGGTGGAGGTGTGACCGGGGGGGTGGGCGCCTCCAGCGTTGGAGAGAGCGAGCTGGTGGACGGGGAGGCCCTGGCCGAGTCGTTGCCGCCGAGTACGCGCAAGGTGCTGGCCGCGACGGGACTGCTGGGTGTGGTGGAGGCGGGGGGATTCCAGCCGAACGGGGGGAACACGGCGCTTTGGGGTGGTGAAGGGCGCCGCGACGACTTCGCTGGTGGCGCGACGGGGTTTCATGTGCAGCGCTCGCGGTTTGACGGGTTGCTGCGTGATGCGGTGGGGGGGGAGATGGTCGGGGGCGTGGCGAGGTTGCCGGAAAGGGATGGTGAGGGGGAGGGGTGGAGGGTGGAGGTGGGGTTGGGTGATGGGGATCGCGTGACGATGCGGCCGGGTTGGGTGCTCGACTGCACCGGGCGTGCCGGTGTGCTGGCTCGGCGTCATCGGGTCTTGGAGACGGATGCGCCCACCCTGGCGGTGATCCGCCGGTACGAGAACGCGGCCGGGTGGCCGAACGTCGACCCGACCCACGCATTGGTGGAGAGCTTCGAGCGCGGGTGGGCGTGGTCGGTCCCCACCTCGGAACGGGAACGCCACGTCGCGGTCATGCTCGATCCGGAACTGCACGCGGTCCTGGAAGGCGCCGTGGACCTCACGGCCGCGTTCGAGGCCGAGATCGACCACACCTCGCTCATGCGCTCGATCACCACCCCGGCCCGGCCCGTCGGCCGCGCGTGGGCGGTGACGGCATCCATGTACACCTCGTCCACGTTCGCCGATGGACGTGCGCTGCTGGTGGGGGACGCGGCCTCGTTCGTCGACCCGATGTCGTCGTACGGGGTGAAGAAGGCGCTGGCGTCGGGGTGGCTGGCGGCGGTGGTGGTGAACACGGCGATTCGCACACCGGAGATGGGCGCGACGGCTGTCGAGTTTTTCGGCCGCAGGGAGCGCGCGATGTATCGAGCGTTGCGGGGTGGCCTCGCGCCGCATGTGGCGGGGACGGGGGGGGAGGGGGATGCGTTTTGGGACCGCCGGGCCGAGTGGCTCGCGGACCAGCCGGGATCCGCGGTTGACCCCAACGCCCCGGACGGTCCGAACGCGGAGGCCCTGCGCGATGATCCAGATGTGCGCGCCGCATTTCACGCGTTGAGACTGGGCTCGGGACGCCTGCGGACGGGACACCGCGAAACGATCGACCGTCCCCTCATCATCGGCAACCGCATCCGCATGGCCCCCGCCCTCGTCACACCACGCTTTCCGGACGGCGTCCGCTACTTCCGCGACATCGACCTGCTGCGGGTCACCCACCTGGCCCCCGGCTGCCACAACCCGGGCGGGCTCTACGAGTCGTACGCGGAGTGGGCTGCCCGAGAGGACCTGCCGCCCGTGGACCTGGCCAACTTCATCGGCGTGGTGGCGCTCCTGGTGGCGGATGGGGTGTTGGTGCCGGGAGGGGGAGCCGGCGCTGCCCCAGGGACATCCGCATGATGATTGCATTACACAGTCATTAGCATCATAATGCATGTATGCCCAAATCCATCACCATCCGGGATGTCCCCGAAGAGATCTGCAGTGAACTCGCCTCGCGGGCCGCGGCCAACGGACGTTCCCTCCAGTCCTATCTGAGGGCGGCGCTGATCGACCTCGCCGCGCAGCCGGACGTCGGCGAGGTGCTGGAGCGGATCCGGGAACGCAAGACGCTGACCGGCACGACGCTCCCCGCGGCGTCGATCCTTCGATATCGCGACGCGGATCGCCGGTGACGGTGGTCGTCGACGCGACCGTCGTCGCATCGGCGCTCGTTGACGGTGGGCGGGTAGGGACCTGGGCCGTCGAACAACTGGCCTCGGGTCCGCTGGTTGCCCCGCATCACTTGCCCGTGGAGGTCGCGAGCGTGCTGAGGCGTGCGGTTCGGCACGGCGAGATCTCGCAAGATGCGGCCGCGCTCGCGCTCCAGGACCTGCGGGACCTGCGCATCACCCTGTTCCCCTTCGCGCCCTTCGCCCGGCGGGTGTGGGCGCTGCGCGACAACGTGAGCGCGTACGACGCCTGGTACGTCGCGCTGGCGGAAGCGCTGGATATCCCTCTGGTCACCCTTGACGCCCGGCTGGGCCGTGCCCCGGGTTGCCGATGCGTCTTCCGCAGCCACGAATGACCAACGCGCGCGCCGTCACACTGGCGTGTCCCTCGCCCGCGTACTAAATCAAACCGTCGCACGAGAATGGCTTCCCACGAGCCACCCGACCCTCGAACAGGGAGCGAACCGGCCGGATGAGATCCCTCGCAGCAGCCGCGGCCGCGGCACTTCTGCTCTCCGCCGCCCTCTCACCGGGCGCCACCGCCCAGGAACCCGACAGGGACGACAACGGCGACGAAGGCATCCCCGTCACCGACCAGACCGTCATCGACGCCTGCCAGCGCTGCCACTCCGTCGACGACGACGGCCTCATGTCCCGTGTCTCCTTCATGCGCAAGACGCCCGAGGGCTGGCAGCAGTCGATCCGGCGAATGGTCACGCTGAACGAGGCCGAACTGGACCCCGAGACGGCCCGCGCCATCGTGCGCTACCTGTCCGACGATCACGGCATCGCGCCCGAGGAACTGCGGCCCGGCCGCTTCGAGGTCGAACGGCGACTGATCGACTGGTCGTACGAGCCCGACGAGGATGTGGAGAACACCTGCAGCCAGTGCCACTCGATGGGGCGGGTGATCACCCAGCGGCGCACCCGGGAGGAGTGGAAGCTGCTGATGGCGATGCACCGGGGGTACTATCCGCTCTCGGACACGCAGGGGTTCAGGCGGTTCGGGCCGCCGCGCCCGGGTGCGACCGATTCACGCCACCCGATGGACAAGGCCGTGGCGCATCTGTCCGGCGCCTTCCCGCTCAAGACGGACGAATGGACCTCCTGGTCGGCGACGATGCGGCCGCCGCGAGTGGCGGGCACCTGGGCGCTCAAGGGGTATGAACCGGGGCTCGGGCCGATCTACGGCACGGTCGAGATCGCCGCCGGGGCCGATGCGACCAGCTTCACGAGCACGGCGCGATACACCTACGCGCGGTCCGGCGAAGAGGTGGAGCGGAGCGGTCGCTCGATCGTGTACACGGGGTATCAGTGGCGCGGGCGGTCGTTCGAGGGCGGGGACGACGAGAACGAGCTGCGCGAGGTGATGATGGTCGAGCGCGGCTGGGGCGAGATCAACGGCCGCTGGTTCGCGGGGGCGTACGACGAGTTCGGGCCCGATGTTACGCTGCTGCGTGCGGATGGGCCGGTGCTGCTTGGGCTGCATCCCGTGTCGCTGAAGTCGGGAACGAGCGGGACGGTGACGGTGCATGGGGTGAACATGGGGGTGGGGTTGGGGGTGGGGGATGTGGACTTTGGGCCGGGGGTGGAGGTGGTGCGCGTGGTCGAGAGCGAGTCGCACATGTTGTCGGTGGAGGTGACGGCCGGTGAGGACGCGGTGCCGGGGGCGCGTGACGTGTTCCTGCGGGGCCGTCCCGTGCCGGGGCAGCTGACGGTCTACGAGACGATCGACCGGATCGCGGTGACGCCCGAGTGGGGGATGGCGCGGCTGGGGGGCGGGGCTTTCCCGAAGGGCTATGTGCAGTTCGAGGCGGTCGCGTACAGCGATGGTCCCGACGGCAAGCCCGAGACGGGGGACGATCTGGAGCTGGGCCATGTCGACGTCACGTGGTCGATGGAGGAATACTCGGCCGTCTTTGACGATGACGACATCGAATTCGTGGGGTCGCTGGACGAGGATGGTCTCTTCATGCCCGCGCTGGATGGTCCCAATACGGATCGCACCGGTCAGCGCAACAACGTGGGGGATGTTTGGGTGGTGGGGACGTGGAGCGGGCCCGATGGGGAGGAGTTGCGGGGGCGGGCGCATCTGATTGTGACGGTGCCGCTGTATATGAGGTGGGAGCCGTGGCGGGTGATGGAGTTGCCGGGGCGGCCGACTATTGGGGGCGGTGGGGATAGAGGAGGGGCGCGGTAGTACCGGGGTGGGGCGGGGCGACGGGTGTGTCGGTTGGATGGGGTGGGACCCGTCTCCGAAAGGACGCGCCCTCAGCTACCGCTGACGCCCCGCCTGGCCGCGCCAAAGCGCCTCGCGCCTCCGCTGTACCTCGGGCAATCCCTGGAGCGACCGATTCCCCAGTGCGTAGTCCAACGGCGTGTTTCCGTCCACGTTGCGTGCGTTGGGGTCGGCGCCCAGCCGCAGGAGCAGTGGGAAGACGGCGGGGTGCCACATGGCCGCATGGTGCAGCGCGGTGAGTCCGGATCCGTCCGTCAGCGTCAGGTCGGCGCCGGCGAGCACCAGGGTCTCCACGACCGGAGCATTAAACTTGGTATGCGTTGGCCCACCCCCGACATATACCCCGCCGCGGTACACCGTCATAAGCAACGGCGTCCGGTCGTTGACCCTGCCCCCGGAGGGAGGAACGTAACCGTCGGGATCCCGAGCATTCAGGTCGGCCCCGGCGGCGATCAGGGCGGCCATGACTTCTGGACGATGGTTGTACCAGGCGGCCGAGTGCATGGGTGTGTAGCCGTTGAGGTCGCGGGCATTCACGTCGGCTCCGGCCGCGACCAGAAGCTCGATCACTTCGGGATCCGAGGCGTAGGCGGCGGCTTCGTGCAAGGGCGTTCGGCCAGTCGGCGAAAGCGCGTTCACGTCGGCACCGGCATCCAGAAGAGCTGCGGCGATGGCTGGGTTGGGGTTCGCTCCCGCATAGTGCAGCGGGGAGTTGGCGGGCGCACGAAACCCGGCGCCGCCAGGTGCCTGGAGATCCGCGCCCGCCTCCAGCAAGGCCACAACGACCTCCGGGTCGGGATTGGACTGTGAAGCCAGGTGCAGCGGGGTCCAGTTCCAACCGTAGTCGGTGCTGTAGCCTGTCGCCCACGCGTTGGCATCGGCGCCGGCTTCGAGCAACGTCCGAACTACCCCCACCGTACCACCCCGCGCGGCGTGGTGAAGGGGTGTATATGTCCAGTGGTCGTCGGGTGCGTGCACATCCGCTCCGGCCTCTAGCAGAATGGAGACGACGGCGGGATCGCGGGTCCAGGTGATGGCATTGTTGAGCGCGTCCGCAATTGGGAACCGGTCGATGACGACTTGGGCGTCTGCCCCGCCCGCAATGCAGCCGGTTACGATATCGGCGCTGGCGAGGGCGAAGAAGCTCCGGGTGCCCCAGTGCTTGCACGCAAGCGGATCGGCGGTGTTGCCTGCACTGTCCCGGGCCGCCGGATCGGCCCCGAGTTGCAGCAGAGCTCGAACCGTCGCGGCGGCATCGCGGCGGACGGCGATGTGGAGCGCCGTCTCTCCGGCATTGTTGCGCGCGTTGACGTCCGCACCGGCCGCCGCCAACAGTGACACCACACGGCTCGGTCCTCTCCATGTAATTGCAGTGTGCAGCAGGGTTGCACCCCTCGAGTCGCGGGCGTTCGGCTCGGCTCCCGCGTCCAGCAGCGCAGTCGTCACGTCGTTCAAGACCCAACCGGGAACCCGTCCGGACATGGTGAAAGCGCGATGGAGGGGGGTACTGCCTTCATCGTCCCGCGTATTGACGTCCGCGCCCGCGGCCACGAACTCGCGAAGGACATTCTCAAAGTCCGCGCAGCAGGAGGGTGTGGAGACCATCCTTGACAGGTGGGTCGCACCCTTTTCATCGCGCGCGTCGACGAGGGTCCCGCTCTCGAGACACCCCCGTACGCTCTCAACCGGCGCGTCGGCGAGAAAACGCGCGCCGTAGAAGGCATCGCCACTTGCGTCCCAGGAGCATTCAGGATCGACGGTTGTCGCCTCGGTTTCCGGATCGGCACCGAGTTCAAGGAGCGTGCGTGCCAACGGGGATCTGTTGCGTGCACGGGCCAACCGCAGCGGCGTCTCACCGCTGCCGTTTCGGGCGTTCACATCCGCCCCCGCCCCCACGAGCCCGGACACGAGGGCGGTGTCGGGTCGCGATCCCGATACGTGCAGGTGCAGGGGTGTGTCGCCTTCCTCGGTTCGCGCACTCGGATCGGCGCCTGCGTCAAGCAACGCGAACGCGCGGAGTGTCCAGGGCCCATCTTCCGTCCGCGCGGACAAGCTCCCTGGCGGCCGGACTGCCAGGTGCAGGGGGGTGCGCGAATCGCCGGCCAGCGCGTCCGAGTCCACGCCGGCGCTGACAAGGAGGTCGATGACCTCGGGGCTTCCCGACGCGGCCGCGGCATGAAGTGTCGAGGCGCCGTCGGCGTCCAGCGCCAGCGGGTTGGCACCCGCTTCGAGCAGCGCGCGGACCACTTCGGGTCCCTCGGCGGCGGCGGCCGCATGTAGGGGGGTCCGTCCCAGTCCGTCCGCCAGATTGGGATCTGCGCCCAGCGCCAGCAGTCTCAACGGAAGATCGGTCAGGGAGCCCTCACGGCGCGGAAAATCAATGCTTGCCAGTAGCGGGGTATTGCCGGCCGAGTCGGGAGCGTTGACGTCGGCGCCCGCCTCCAGCAGGGCATTGACGGGGGCTTCACGGATCTCCCATCTGCTGCGCCAGCCCCTGCTGGTGGCAACGGCGTGGAGCAAGGGAGTGCCGGGACCGCCTCTGCCGGCATCGATGTCCGCTCCGGCCTCCAGCAATGCGGTCAGGACCTCCGATCCCTCGTTGTCGACCGCAATGTGCAGGGGCGTTGCCCCCGTGTTGTTCCGGACTTTGACGTCCGCCCCGGCCTTCATCAGGAATGTCGCGGCGGCTGGGTTCTCGACTCCCACGGCCTGGTGGAGCGGTGTGTTTCCGTCACTGTCGCGTGCGTTCAGGCCTTGGCCCAGTCCCAGGCACCGTTCGAATTCGCCGATGAGCGCCAGCCGCGAGAAAGCCGACGTGTTCCAGTTGGCGCAACTGGTTGGATCGGCGATCCGGCCGCGTTGATCGCGAGCCAGCGGGTCGGCACCGGACTGCAGTACCTCGTTGACGATGGCACGCTGGTTGCCCCAGGCCGCGTGCAGGGGCGTGCCGCCCTCGTCGTCGCGTGCGTCCAAGTCCGCACCAGCCGTCACCAATGCGGTGACGATGCCGGGGGTGGGGTTGTAGGCCGCGGCCGCGTGCAGTGGAGTGTACCGGCGACCATAGTCGCCTCGTCCACCCCTGCCCAGGTGGACGTCGGGATCCGCCCCGGCCTCCGTGAGAACGCTGATGACGGCTGGGTCGGTCGCCGTGCGCGCCGCGCTGAAGATGACGGGTGCGAACCCGACCGGAGCCTTCGGGTCCACGCCACCCTGGAGGCATTCCCGCACGAGTTCCACCGAAGCCGATGCGAAGAAGTCCCGGTT
>LXNI01002046.1_pt1 | contig 15205 bp, 8 predicted proteins | sample 809091 | NCBI WGS metagenome assembly LXNI01 (sample SAMN04870527, study PRJNA318959) | sponge metagenome | biome: 01000161; feature: marine sponge reef; material: water | host: Sarcotragus foetidus | place: Greece: Milos, Mediterranean Sea | collected 2013-05-29 | depth 5-7 m | reverse complement strand
CGGGGACTGCCCTGGCACAGCAGGAAGATGCCGGGCAGACGGCCACCAGCGGCGCAATCGTCATTGAGGAAATCGTGGTCACCGCCACCAAGCGCGTCACCAACCTCATGTCGACGCCCATCGCGGTTACCGCGGTCACCCAGGGCCAATTGACCGACCAGGGCGTCAGTAACGTGACCGACCTCGGCGACCTGGTGCCGAACATGCAAGTCGGATCCTCGCCATCGGATTCCGGCGTTCAGGTCACCGTGCGGGGCATCACCTCAAACAACTTCACCGAACTTGGCGACCCCACCGTTGCGATTCATGTCGACGGGATGTACACGCCCCGGCCCCAGGCAGGGCTGGCGTTGTTGCACGACGTGGGCCGCGTGGAAATCCTGCGCGGACCGCAAGGCACGCTTTTTGGCAGAAACTCCACTTCCGGCAGCATCAACATCATTACCGCCCGTCCCGACACCGAAGTTCTTGAAGGCAATATTGAGCTCGACGCGGGAAGGTTCAGCCGTATGAGCGCGCGGGCCTGGATCAACCTGCCGGCCAGCGACAACCTGGCGTTCCGCGTATCCGGCATGATGGAACAATCGGACTCCTATATTCACCAGGAGGCGGACCGCTTCGATCTCGCCTTTGACCCGGATGGCGACGGCAACTTCGAGATCCCCGCCGACGGCGTTCCGAACACGGACCAGAGAAGAAACCGCGATGTCTCGGCCGACGAGGCCTACTTCGCCGTGGACCGCTGGGCCACGCGCGTTGCGATGCACGCCTACCTGGGAGAGGCGGCGAGCTGGCAGCTCACCTACGATCACTTCCAGGACAACAGCCCGGGCGGCCTGTCGCTCAAGGACTGCGAAAAAGCCGCAGGCACCTTCTTCGAGTGCGACCATGACCAGTGGTACGCCAGGATCAATGTTCCCGGCGAACTCGATTTCACCATCCAGACCGTGCGGTCCGAGTTCAGTTGGGATGTCACGGACTCGGTGGTGCTGGAATACCGCGTCGCCTGGTCGAAGCAGGACCGCTTCCAGCAGTACGACGGCGACGGCGGGGCCTGGGTGGATCCGGACCATCCCGGTTACGGCATTGCCCGATTCTGCTGCGGCGGCTTCCCGCCGCTGGTGCGCAACGCCAGCGCTTTTGAACAGCACGGATTCGGCGTGGAAGTCAAGTTTCCTTTCGAAGACCTGCAATTGACGACCCGTTACTCGACCTACGAATCGATGGTCCACGAACTGCAATTCAAGTCAACGGGAGACGGAGACCTCAGCTGGATAGCGGGCGCATTCTTCATGGAAGAAGAGAATTCCATTCGCTTCGACGTGGAAATCCCGTTCTGCTGCGCTGCCGCAATTCCGCTTGCGCAATCTTTCGTGCAGCCGGACCGGGGCGTCTCCACCGAGGCCGTATTCGCACAGTTTGACTATGCCCTGAATGACCGGACCAACCTCACCGTGGGCTATCGCCAGACCTGGGACAAAAAGTTCGACAGGGGCGGATCGAACCACCAGACCATCGGCTACTGGGTAAATCCCGGCGCCTACGACCCCGCCGGCTCATTCTGGTACGAGTCCTGGGGCCTCATTGGAATTGACCCCACCTGGGCGTCGAACCCGGCCTTCCATCAGGCCAATGTCCTGACCGACGCGATGGGTTCGCTGGCGGAAGGCTTCCCGGCCAGGATACCGGGCACCGACAATACCTACGAGGCGGACTGGGGACAGGGCACCTGGCGCGTCGGTTTCGACTATCTCCTGAACAATGATCTGTTTGTCTATGGATACGTCGCCAGCGGCTTCAAGGCCGGCGGATTCGGCGACAAGGTGGATGTCTGCGAATGCGGCGAAATAACCGCCTTCCCGTACGACCCGGAGGAAGTCATCACCTATGAGCTGGGCCTGAAGGGTGAGGCCCTGGACGGCAACCTTCGCCTGCTCGCCAACGTCTTCTTCAATGATTACAGCGACATGCAACGCACATCCTGGGTCATAGTCGGCGAGTCGATCCACAGCGGCAACGACATCGGCACCCTGCTCACCACCAATCTCGCGGAAGCCGGAATATTCGGCGCCGAGTTCGAGTGGGACTGGGCGGAGCCCTGGCCTGGCGGCAGGTTCCACGGCTGGGTTTCCTATCTGAATGCGGAAATCGAGTCGCTTGAAGACGGAGAAGACGGACTTTTCTGCTTTGAACGCGCCTATCTCGGATACTCGCCCTGCCCGGCTGAAGATCCTACCCAGCTCAGGGGCGACAACACCTTGAGGAGGCCGCTCGACCTGTCCGGAAACAAGCTGCCCTGGTCGCCGGAATGGTCGTTCTCCGCCACCGTGGACCATACCTGGTGGCTGGGCAACGGCTGGGTCATAGGGCCGTCCCTTACCTGGAACTGGCAGGCCGAAATGTTCTTCAACGACAACAACTACACCGAAGGCCCGTTCCACGCAGGCCAGAAGGCCGTAAGCACCTTTAATGCGAACTTCAGGATCATCAACGAGGACCAGGCCTGGGCGCTGGTGTTCTTCGGATACAACTTGAGCGATGAGCTGACTCGCTCCTGGGCCGATCCGGGCCCCGGGTACTGGCGGGCGAACTTCTTCCCGCCAAGAACCTACGGAGTGCGCTTCAGCAAGGGCTTTTAGCAGCGCCTCCATACCTCCCACGGGGGCTGGCGGTCCGCGAACCCGGCGCGCTGTCATGAGCGCCGGGTTCGCGGTCGCCCTTCAAGGCCCCGCTTCAGGGGACCACGCGAGGCATACTGTCATTCGATCCGTACCATGAGCGACAGACCGCAAGCGAAGGCCGCAGGTGGCGCTACCAGAGCCACCATTCACGATGTTGCCGCCAGGGCGGACGTGTCGATCAAGACCGTCTCCCGGGTGCTAAACAAGGAACCCAAGGTCAGGAACAGCACGCGCGACCGGGTTCTGCAAGCGGCCCTGGCGCTCAACTACGAGCCCCATCCCCTGGCTCGGGGGCTCAAGGGCCGGCGCACCCACTCCATCGGCCTGCTCTACGAGAATCCTCAGGAGTTCAGCTACGTGCAGAAGGCCCTGGAAGGCGCTTTTGACGCTTGTCGTTCGCGCAATCTGTCATTGCTGCTGCGCCCCTGCCCGCAGCAGGTATCGCTTGACGATGTGCGCCAGTTTGTTCTTCAGACGCGAGTGGACGGCCTGGTGCTGCTCGCCCCCCTGGGCGACCGCCCGGACATAGTGAGCATGCTGAGGGAGCTCGAAACACCCATGGCGCAGGTGTCTCCGGGCGTAACGGTTTCCGACGCCATTTCGGTCAATCCCAGGGACAAGGAGGCGAGCGAATTGCTCACGGAACATGTGCTTTCCTGTGGACACCGCCGGGTGGGATTCATTCAGGGCGACCCGCGCCACGGTTCCAGCCACAAGCGCTTGCGCGGCTTTCTCGCCAGCCTGTGCAAACACGGGCAGGTTTCCGACCAACGGCTCATCGCTGAAGGCCACTTTACCTTTGACTCCGGTAAACAGGCAGCCCAAAAGCTGCTTCGGGAGAAACCCATGCCCACTGCCATCATCGCCAGTAACGATGACATGGCCGCCGGAGCCATCGTTGCCGCACGCGAGCTTGGTCTTGACGTGCCGCGAGACGTCTCGGTTGTCGGATTCGACGACTCGCCCATCGCGTCGCATACCTGGCCTCCTTTGACCACCATGCGTCAACCGATCAGCGAGATGGCGTCAACCGCCGCGTTCCGCCTCATAGACCACATCGCCGGAGGCGAGGAAGGCCCGGGAAACCGGGAATTCGACTGTGAAATCGTAGTACGCGAATCGCTCGCGGCGCCCAGGGCGCCGAGCGAATGAACGCGCGCGCAAACCGCCTGCTCTGGCCCGATTGCCGGAGCCCCATCGACCGGGATCGCGACACTCATGCCCGCATCGAGGCGGAAGTCGCCGATCGCCTTGGGAGGATGACTGCCGAGCAGAAAATCGCACAGATGATTCAGGCGGAGATTTCGTCCATCACGCCCGAGGACCTGGCTGACTGTCCCGTCGGGGCGATACTCAATGGGGGCGGCTGTGCCCCCGGCAACAACAAGCGCGCCGCCGTGGGTGACTGGCTGGCGCTCGCGGATGCCTTTTTTGAAGCTTCCACCGCCGCCGGCGGCGTTCCCCTGATCTGGGGCACGGATGCGGTGCACGGACACGCGAATGTCTTCGGCGCAACCGTATTTCCGCACAACATCGGACTGGGCGCCGCGCGCAACCCGCAACTGATTGAGGCGATCGGCGAAGCGACCGCGGCCGAGATGGCCGCCTCCGGAATCGACTGGACCTTTGCGCCCACGCTTGCGGTAGTGCGGGATGACCGCTGGGGGCGGACCTACGAAGGCTACTCGGAAAGCCCGGAAGTAATCCGCGAATATGCTCCGCACCTCGTTCGCGGCCTGCAGGGTGACTCCGCACGGCTGGACCTGGGCGGTCCCGGGAAGGTCCTGGCGACGGCAAAGCACTTCATCGGCGAGGGCGGCACCGACGGGGGCATCGATCAGGGCAGCACCCGGTGTACCGAGACGGAACTGCGGGACATCCATGGGCAGGGCCACATGTCGGCGATAGCGGCAGGCGTGCAAGTCGTGATGGCTTCCTTCAATGACTGGAACGGGGCCAGGCTGCACGGCCACAGGCGCCTGCTCACCCATGTACTCAAGGAGCAGATGGGCTTCACGGGTTTCGTCATCAGCGACTGGAACGCGTTTCAGCAGGTCCGCGAGGACTTCGGCGAGGCCTGCGCCGAGACGGTCAACGCCGGTATCGACATGCTGATGGCGCCCGAGAACTGGCGCCGGGTGCACGGCTGCCTTCTTTCCCGGCTCGAGAACGGCACGCTGGACATGGCCCGTGTCAATGACGCCGTTACCCGGATCCTCCGCGTCAAGGCGCGTATGGGACTGTTCGCCAAACCGCGGCCGTCCCGGCGCGCAGGCGCCGGCAACGCGGATACTCTCGCCGCGCCGCGACACCGCGAGATCGCCCGCAAGGCAGTGCGCGAATCCCTGGCGCTGCTCAAGAACGAGGGCGGGATACTCCCTCTCAGGCGCGATCTGTGCGTGCTGGTTGCCGGTGACGGCGCGGACAATATCGGCAAGCAATGCGGCGGCTGGACCCTGACCTGGCAGGGAAGCTTCAATGAGAACGAGGATTTCCCCAACGCCGACTCCATCTATTGCGGAATAGAAGAGAGTGTGGCCTCCGGAGGCGGCAGCGTCGTGCTGCACGAGGACGGAAAATTCCGCGAGCGCCCGGATGTGGCCATTGTGGTCTTCGGAGAGGATCCCTATGCGGAGGGACACGGAGACGTCTCCCACCTCAGTTTCTCCGCGCGCCATCCCGATCCCCTGCGGATCCTGCAAAGGCTGGGGTCGGAAGGAATCCCCGTGGTTTCGGTATTCCTGAGCGGACGGCCGCTGTGGGTCAATCCGGAACTCAACGCGTCCGACGCATTCATCGCCGCCTGGCTGCCCGGCACGGAGGGCAAGGGCATCGCCGACGTCCTTTTCCGGAACGAGTATCACGAGATCGCCCATGACTTCACGGGACGCCTGTCCTTCTCGTGGCCGCGCGGCCCCTTGCAGACGCCGCTGAACCACGGTGACGACAGCTACGATCCCCTGTTCCCGTATGGCTACGGGCTTACCCTTCTTGAGCCCGCCGAGGACTTTCCGCAGTTGAGCGAGGACGATCCTTCGCTCCTGCTCGCAGAGAAGCGCGTGCCCGTTTTCGACAAGCGTCCCGTGAACGGGTTCGAACTGTTTGTCGGGGACCAGGAAGGCTGGCGCGTGCCGGTGACGGCCCGCTCCGCGAGCTCCCCGTCCGGCATGGTCTCGGTGCGCAATATCGACATGTCCACGCAGGAAGATGCACGCGAGGTCACCTGGCACGGCGGAGGCGCGCAGATCAGCTTTCACGGCAGACGGCCGCTTGACCTGACGCAGCTTGCGGATGCAAAGGCGCAACTGACCTTCAAAGTACGCGTGGAGAAGCGGCCGGAGAGCCGGGTCATACTTCGAATGGATAGCGCCTACCCGCACTGGGGCAGCCTGGATATCACCGAAATCCTGTGCGAATTGCCGAAGGGCGACTGGCAGCGTGTCGCTATCGAACTGGCGCGATTTATCGAGTCGGGGACCGATCCGCGCTGTGTGGAGACCCCGTTTCTTCTGTGGACCGAGGGAGCCATGCGCCTGTCGCTGGCGAACATTGCGATTGCCGCATGAACAGGGCGTCTCGCAGACCACGCGTGCCGAGGATCGCGGCACTGGTGTGCGCGCTTTGGAGCTGTACCGGCTGGGCCCAGCAGCCGGCCGGGCCGGTGAAGGTGGAAGTCGTCGGCAGTCAGGGCAATTACCAGCTCCTGAGGGGCGGCGAGCCGTACCTGGTGAAAGGTGCGGGCGCGATAGTCCTGAACTATGCGGAACTCGCCCGGCGCGGCGGGAATTCCGTGCGCACCTGGAACATCGATATGGCGCAGGCGCGTCTCGACCAGGCGATGGAAGCCGGCATAACGGTATCGCTCTGCCTTCCCGTTGTCGCGCCGCGCTACGGTTTTGACTACACCGACGAGACCTTCCTCATCGCCCAGCGCACGCGTATCTGGGCGGCGGTGGAGCGCTACCGGGACCATCCGGCGCTGCTCAGCTGGATTCTCGGCAACGAACTCAACTACGGCCATACGGACCCGGCGCTGTGGGACGAAATCAACAATCTCTCCCGCATCGTGCATCACCTCGACCCCAACCATCCCACCACCACCGCGATAGCAGGCCTGGAGGAAGATGTCATCCGGGCGGTTCAGGAGCGCGCACCGGATCTCGACTTCCTGAGTTTTCAGGTGTACGGGGGCCTCGCGCTCCTGCCGGAGTTTGCCGAAGGGATATTGGCGGACACGCCGTTCATGATCACCGAGTGGGGGCCGCTGGGCCATTGGGAAGTGGCCGCCACCGAGTGGGGTGCGCCGGTTGAGCAGGACAGCTCCGTCAAGGCGAAGCATTATCGGGACCAATACCGGAAATTCATCGCTCCCCACCTGGGCAACGGCCTGGGCAGCTATGCCTTCCTCTGGGGCCAGAAACAGGAACGCACTCCGACCTGGTACAGCATGTTCACCTACAGCGGCGAGACGACCGAAACGATGGACGCATTGCAGGCCGCCTGGACAGGCGAGGATCCGGAGAATCGCGCGCCTCGCGTGCGGTCGCTCCTGCTGCATGGCAAGAACGCCCACCAGAACGTCACGCTCCTTCCAGGAGAGCGCTATATCGCAAGACTTTCGGCAAGCGACCCCGATGGCGATGAGCTTCGTTACCAGTGGGCGCTGCGAGCGGAGAGCCGGGCCACTGCCGAAGGCGGCGATTTTGAGGAAGCGATCGAGGAAATCGACGGACATATCGAGAACACGACACTGCGGCATATCGTCATGCGCGCCCCGGAGACACCCGGCGCTTACCGGCTATTCGTCGAGGTCTATGACGGAAAGGGACACGCGGGATACGCCAATGTGCCGTTTCGCGTTCAAACGCAGGCCGCACGCCGATGAAGGGCTGGAAGAACCGCGCCACCGCCGAAGCGGACCGTGTTTCCTTCCCGCGAATGATCGCCTACGGACTGGGCGGCTTCACAAATAACCTCCTGGCCGCCGCCAGCGGCGGAATGATGGTGGTGCTCAACCTCGGCTACGGGATGAACCCTGCGCTGGTGGGTCTGCTGTCGGCCATTCCCCGTTTCACCGATGCCGCCACCGATCCCGTCATGGGATACATTTCCGATAACACACGGTCGCGCTGGGGGCGGCGGCGCCCCTTCATTTTCGTCGGCGCGATCCTCGCGGGTGTCTTCTTTGCCGCGCTCTGGCAGTTGCCGCGCGATGCGGGCGAGGGGCTGCTGTTCGGCCTTTTTCTTGCGGGGTCTCTATTGTTCTTCCTTGGCTACACGGTGTTTGCGACGCCCTGGGTGGCGCTCGGCTACGAACTCACGCCGGACTACCACGAACGGACGCGCCTTATGGGCGTGCAGAACTTCTTCAGCCAGTCCGCCTACCTGATCGCGCCGTGGTTCCTGTGGTTCATGAAGCTGGATTCCTTTACCGATATTCGCGACGGCGCGTCCACCCTGGCGGTACTGGTGGGCGTTGCCTGCATTGCCGTCGGCGTACTGCCGGCAATCCTCTTGCGCGAAAGGTTCAGGAACACGGCAGCCGGGTCTCTCGAAACAGCCTCCCGGCTTGAGCGGATTTCCGGCGAAGCGCGGCGCTTTCTCAAGGGCTTCGCGCAATCCCTTCGCAACCGCCCGTTCCTGAAGCTGTGCGGGGCGACCTTCCTGGTCTTCAACGGCTTCCAGCTCATCGCCGCCTTCCAGTCCTACGTGATCATCTACTACATTTTCGCGGGCGATCTGGGGTCCGCAGGCTATTACATCGGCCTGTTCGGAACGATCGCGACAATCTCGACCTTCGCAGTGGTCGCGTTCGCTGCCTGGCTCGGCACGGCCGTCGGCAAGCGCCATGCCTTCTTTGTTTGTATCGGCATATCGACACTGGGATACGCGCTGAAGTGGTTCTGCTACGACCCGGCGAACCCCGTCCTGCTGCTGCTCCCTGCCCCGCTGCTCGCATTCGGGTTGGGCAGCCTTTTTACCCTGATGCCTTCCATGGTGGCGGACGTCTGCGACCTGGATGAACTGGAAACGGGAGAACGCCGCGAGGGCATGTACGGATCCATCTACTGGTGGGTGGTGAAGCTCGGCATGGCCGCGGCGCTGGCCGCGGGCGGCTTCCTTCTGAATTTCACCGGTTTCGATGTGAGCCTGGAAGGCGACCAGACCGTGAGGGCGCTGTTCTGGATGCGCGTGTGCGACGTGGTCATTCCCGTGATCACCTCGCTGCTGGCTATCGCGCTGGTGGCCTCGTACGATCTGAGCGAGTCCAAAGCCCGGGAAATCCGCGCCCGGCTCGGCCGCTGAAGCGTCTTGCTTCCTCGCCTTCTGCCTGCCCAACCCTTCCGGGAGGCGCCATCCTGGCTCGGTTCCGCCATCCTGGCTCCAACGCTCCCGGAAGGGTTGGGCAGGCAGAAGGCTTTACCTTGCGCGTTCGTAGCGCAGGCCGAAGCCGAAAGGATAGGCCGGCTCGTAGGGTTCGTCACCTATGTTGTTTAGCGCCTGGTCCGGACTGCCGGGCCAGGAGAACGGCAGGCGTCCGCGAAAGTCAAAGCGCGGTTCGCCGTCGGCGCCCGCGATCAGCAGGTCCGCGACTCCCGCGCCCTCGCTACCGGGCAGCCAGGCCACCACAAAGGCATCGGAGGCCTCAATCTCGTCGGGCGTGGCCAGCGGCCGCCCGGTAAGCAGCACGCTCACCACCGGCACGCCCGCGGCCCGCAGGGCGCGGGCGGCCTGAAGGTGGGACTTGTCGCGAGGACTGAATTCCAGTGTCTCCACGTCACCCTCGTATTCGGCGTACGGCTCCTCGCCGTAAACCAGCAATGCGATGTCGGGCAGCGGTTCCTCCTGCCTGGCGCGCACCTCGGCAAACTGCCGGAACTGCAAGGTCCCGCCGCCACCCTGCACGGCAGCCCGCACGCCATCCAGGATGCCTGTGGCGTTGGGGAAGTCCGGGTTCCCGATATCGTCGCCCTGCCAGGTCATCGACCAGCCACCCAGTTGATTGGGAATATTGGAAGCCGCAGCGCCAACTATCAGCACACTGGAATCCGGGGCAGCAGGCAATGCGCCGCCGTCGTTCTTGAGCAGGACCAGCGATTGCCTGACCGCGCTGCGCGCCAGCGCCCGGTGATCGGGATGACCGATCCAGTCGGCACGGCTCACGGCGCGGCCTTTGCTTCCTGCCGCCACCGGCCGTTCGGAAGGCGGCGGCGCATCCAGCAGTCCGGCGCGAAGCTTGACCCGCAAGATACGGCGTACGGCGTCATCCAGACGCGCGACGGTTATTTCGCCGTTGCCGACTTGGCCAAGCAGATTGCGATGCAGCCGCTGCCAGCGCTTCGGGGCCATGTACATATCCACGCCGGCGTTAAACGCTTCCGGGCAGTTGTCCGGCGTGCAACCGGCGATCTGCGAGTGGGCGTCCCAGTCCCCGATCACAAAGCCGTCAAAACCCATCGCGCCTTTCAGTGCGTCCTGAAGCAGGTAGCGATTGGCATGCATCTTCACGCCGTTCCACGAACTGAATGACGCCATCACGGTCTGCGCTCCACTCTTGAGCGCGGTTCGATACCCGGCGGCGTGAATCCGCACGAGTTCCTCTTCGCTGGTCCACGCTGTTCCCTGGTCCACTCCGTCCCTTGTGCCCCCATCGCCGAGAAAATGCTTGGCGGTGGCCAGCACCTTGCCGGGCGCCATAAAGTCTCTGCCAATGGCGCCCTGCATTCCCTCGATCAGCGCGGCGCCCAGCTCCGCCACCCGCTCGGGATGCTCGGAATATCCTTCGTAAGTCCGGCCCCAGCGATCGTTGCGGGGCACGGCCAGCGTGGGCGCGAAATTCCAGTAGATGCCGGTGGCCGCCACTTCGCGGGCGGTGGCGGCGCCGATGCGCTTCAGCAATTGAGGGTTGGCGGTAGCCCCCAAGCCTATGTTGTGCGGAAAGAGCGTGGCCCCGAACACGTTGTTGTGGCCGTGCACGGCGTCGGTGCCCCAGATGACCGGGATGACCGGCCGGCCGTCGTCACGGTCCACCGAGGCCTGGTAATAGGCGTCCGCAAGGGCCAGCCAGTCGGCGGCGGACGCATGCCGGTTCTTGCCCGGAAACGAGCCGCCGCCGTTCAATACTGCGCCCAGACGGTAGTGCCTGACGTCCTCGGGGGACACGTATTTGATCTCCCCCATGATCACCTGTCCCACCTTGTCGCCGGGCGACATGCCGGCAATGATTTCGTCCAGCCGGGCTTCTTCGGCGGGATCGATCGGGAAAGGGCTGGACTGCCGGGGCCACAGCGTCAGATCGGCCGCGGCGCTCGTTGTCACCACAAGCAGCGCCCAGGCGAGCAAGCGAACTGGGGACATGTTCCTCAGCCTGCCAGGACCCACTGCGAGAAAACCGCCCAGATCAGCAGCACCAGCAGGACAACGCCCGCGCTGAAGGCGGCGTCACGGCGCCAGCCCGGGTGATCGGTCACGTCACGGCGCCGCACCGTGAGATCGGAGGCGCCGCCGCCCGTGGCGAGGCTCACGCCTACCAGCACCGCGGTCGAGATCGCAAACAGCGCAATGGCTATGTGCAGGAAATTTATCTCCGCAAGCGCAAGCCACAGGCTGCCTTCGAAGGACTCGGGAGACATTCCGGTCATCACCTCGATGAGCAGCCGGGCCAGGCCCAGCACGGCGCCCACCGCCAGCGACCACTTCGCGCCGGAAGCATTCGCGCCGGGCCAGAGTACGCCCACCAGGAACACCGCTGCAATCGGCGGTGCGATATAGGCCTGCACACTCTGCAGGTAGGTGAACAGTCCCCCGGAAACAAAGTCCATGAATGGAATCCACAACAGGGCCAGGACCACCATGACCACCGTGGCCACGCGGCCCACCGCCACCAGGCGTACTTCGTCCGCGCCGGGGACCACCCGCCGGTAGAGGTCCACCGTGAAGATGGTCGACGCCGAATTGAATACCGACGAAAGGGAACTCATCAGCGCCGCCAGCAGGCCGGCGGCAACCAGCCCCTTGAGGCCGGCCGGAAGCAATGCGCCGATCATGGCCGGCAGCGCCTGGTCCGGATCGTCGAGCTCAAGCGCCCCCGTATTGCTGAGCGCCAGCGCCAGAACGCCGGGCAACACAAACAGGAACAGCGGCAACTGCTTGAGCCATGCGGCGAAGATTGTCCCCTTGCGGGCGTTCTCGATGCCGTTGGCGGCCAGCACGCGCTGCACGATGAACTGGTCCGTGCACCAGTACCACACGGCCAGGATAGGCGCCCCGAACAGGATCCCGGTCCAGGGAAACTCCGGATGGTTCATGCTGCGCCAAAGGCTGAAGGCCTGCGGCTGCACGGCCGCCTGCATGCCTTCCCATCCCCCCACCGCGTTCAGGCCGATCAGCGTCACCGCGATCGCCCCGCCCAGGAGCACGAACATCTGCACCATGTCCGTGTACAGCACCGCCCGAAGGCCGCCCCATGCGGTATATAGCCCGGTAAGCGCAACGATGGCGAGCGCGCCCCACCAGAACGGGACGCCCATGAGGGTCTCGAAAACGATCCCGCCGGCCGCAACCGTGACGGCGATCTTGGTGAGTACGTAGCCGACCACCGAAATGACGGCCAGGTAAGTCCGTGGTCCCCGCGAGTAGCGCTTCTCCAGGAACTCCGGCATCGTGAATACGCCGGAGCGCAGGTAAAACGGAGCGAACAGCCAGCCCAGCAGAAGCAGGGCGAAGGCCGCAAGGATTTCGAACTGCGCTACCGGGACGCCCTCGACGGCGGCGGAGCCCGCCAGCCCCACCAGGTGTTCGGAACCGATATTGGAGGCAAAGATCGAGGCGCCGACCACAAACCAGCCCACGTTGCGTCCGGCAAGGAAGAATTCCGCGCGGCCTTCCCGGCGCTTGCGGCCAACCTTCCAGGCGACCCCCAGAATCAGTACGAAGTAGGCCCCGACAACGAACCAGTCTAGTATGGAAACGGGACTCTCCTCCCTGCGAATTCGGGCGCAACTCTAACAGAGCGTGACCTTGCGGGCGCCAATGAAAACAGGCGCCACGAGGCCGAATACCTCAGTCTTGTTTCAGCCGGCCCCGGCTGCGGCGCCGGAAACTTTCTGCAGAAATGCCGAAACGTCGGCGAGTTCCGGACCGCAGACCTGGTGGCCCATTTCATACTGGCGCCACTCCACCGCGCATCCCGCGGCTTCAAGTTTCTCCCGCATGTCAAGGCCGAGACGCAAGGGCAGAACTTCGTCATGGCTGCCGTGCGCCGCAAAGCAGGCCAGCCCGGCCGCGGCCGCGCCGGGTCCCTGCGGCGCGAGCGGCGGCAGGAACGTGGACAGCGCCAGTACGCCGGCCACCGGCCTGTCCGACAGCAAGGCGGTGCGCGCGGCAATCGCCCCGCCCTGGGAAAAGCCGGCCAGCACGATCCGGTTACGGGCAATGCCGCGCTGCTCTTCCCTCTCGATCAGATCCTCCAGCGCGCGGCAACTCGCCTCTATGCCTTCGCTGTCCATGGGAGCCATGCGTTCGAGCGAAAGAATGTCGAACCAGGCCCGCATGGGCATGCCGCCGTTGACGGTTACGGGGCGCACCGGCGCGTTGGGGAAAACGAAACGCCAGACGGGCGCGGACGGAAGTCCCAGCTCAGGGACAACCGGCCAGAAATCACCAGCGTCAGCTCCCAGGCCGTGCAACCAGATCACGCTATGGGACGGATCCGGGCCGGTAACCCGCTCAAGACAATCCAGCATGACTGTTGCGCGGCGCTCTCAGCCCTGCGCGGCCGGGTCCGCAGCGGCGATACGGGCGTCGATGTAAGCCAAAGCCTTGTCCAGCCGCTCCAACGTCCGGGTGCGGCCGGCCAGGGAAAGCGTGGTGTCGATCGGCGGTGAAAACGCGCCGCCGGTTACGGCCACCCGTAACGGCTGCCCCAGCTTCCCGAAGCCGATCCCCTGCGATTCCGCCGTCTCTGCGATGCATGCATGGATGGCGTCGGATGCCCAGTCCTCGAGTCCGGAAAGCGCGTTGCGGACCGCGGCCAGCGCCTCGCGAACCACGGGACGAAGGAACTTGCGGGACGCGCGTTCGTCGAGTTCGACCTCGCCCGAATACGCCCAGCGGGCGGCTTGCGCCATGTCGGCAAGGTTCTCGGCGCGTTCCCGCCAGGCCTCGACTGCCTCGTCCAGCGGCGGACCGTCCGCCGGGTCCAGCCCCAGCCGCTTCAATTGCGACGCCAGGCCCTTGCTCAGCGATTCGGCCGCGTCCCGTTTCATGTGCTGTTGATTGATCCAGTTCAGCTTGCCCGCGTCGAGCCGGGAGGCGGACGCGCCCAGCCCTTTCCGGCCAAAACTGTCGATCAGCTCGCTCACGCTGAACACTTCCTGGTCGCCGTGCGACCAGCCCAGGCGGGCCAGGTAGTTGAGCACCGCATCCGGCAGGTAGCCGGCGCGCAGGTAATGCAGCGCGTCGGTGGCTTCGTCGCGCTTGGAGAGCTTCTTGCCGTCCGGGGCCAGCAACAGCGGCAGGTGGCAATACCCCGGCGGTTTCCACCCCAGCGCCTGAATGAGTTGAAGCTGGCGCGGCGTGTTGTTGAGATGGTCGTCGCCGCGAATGACCTGACGCACGCCCATGTCCTCGTCGTCGGTCACGCAGCTCAAGTGGTAGGTGGGCATGCCGTCGGCGCGCAAGAGCACCAGGTCGTCGAGTTGCGCGTTCCGATAGCGCACCTCTCCATGCAGCCAGTCCCGCACTACGACCTCTTCCGTATCGGGACGGCGAAAGCGCACGACCGGATCAATACCCACCCGGGGCCCGGTGCGCTCCCGGCAGCGCCCGTCGTAGCGCGGGTCCTCGCCGCGCGCCCGCTGCTCGTCACGCATGGCCGCGAGTTCTTCCGGCGTGCAGTAACAATGGTACGCGGACCCGGCAGCAAGCAACTGGCTGGCCACCTCCCGGTGCCTCTCCACCCGCGAGGACTGCAGCAGCGGCTCGCCGTCCAGGTCCAGCCCGAAACGCCGCAGCGCGTCGACAATTGTCCTGACGTGCTCCGGAGACGAGCGCTGACGGTCGGTATCCTCAATCCTGAGCAGGAATTCGCCTCCATGCCGCCTCGCGTACAGCCAGTTGTACAGCGCCGTACGAAGGCCGCCCAGGTGCAGAACACCGGTGGGACTGGGAGCAAAGCGGGTTCGAACTGCAGTCATGACTTCAAATCCGGGAGCGGCGCCGAGGCCCGGTGACGCAACTTGCAGCCGGCCCGTGCGGCGGTCAATAATACCCGGCTACGGGCGATTAGCTCAGGGGGAGAGCGCTGCCTTCACACGGCAGAGGTCGCTGGTTCAATCCCAGCATCGCCCACCAGCCAAATGCAGGGCTAGCAGCCCGTGGCAGAAGCCCCGCTGCATTCAACCGGCGATCCATCCCGCCTGGACTGCGTTGCTCGTCGCTTGCATATGCCCGATATGCGCGCTCCTCGCGCCTTGCCAGGCGGGCGTCTCGCCAGTCTCGGTGCGACGCGGGGTTCTGCCACG
>LXNI01002045.1_pt1 | contig 15211 bp, 13 predicted proteins | sample 809091 | NCBI WGS metagenome assembly LXNI01 (sample SAMN04870527, study PRJNA318959) | sponge metagenome | biome: 01000161; feature: marine sponge reef; material: water | host: Sarcotragus foetidus | place: Greece: Milos, Mediterranean Sea | collected 2013-05-29 | depth 5-7 m | reverse complement strand
GTCTCATCGCCGCCATCGTCGCCTTCACGCCCGTGCTCGACTGGCTGCTCGATGGTGTCTTTGCCACCACAGGCACGTTACGGACCGAGTCGGCCGCGGCCCTGGTTGCGCTGGCGCCGTTCCCGATCCTGGCCATTGTCCGCACCCACCTCTACGGCGTGGCGCTGCGGATCGGCCGCCCCCGCCTGGTATGGATAGGCACGGGCGCCGGCGCAGTCGCTGTGATAGCCACGGCCGCGCTGGTGCTCTGGCTCGACCCGTCGGCTGGCGCCGCCATCGCCGCCATCGCGGTCACGGCCGGCGCCGGTGTGGAAACCCTCGTACTGGTAGCCGGCACCACTGGCCCGCTGCGCCGCGATTTGCCACCTTCCGAGAGTTCGCCACCTGCCTACGGCGCCCTGCTTCGCTTCTTTGGACCGCTGCTCGTGGCGGCCTTCCTGCCCGCCGTCACCCAGCCGGCCATCAACGCCATCCTCACGCGCGCTCCTGAGCCCGAGGCCAGCGTGGCCGCCGTTTCACTCACGTTCGGTATCAACCAGATCTTCCTGATCGCTCTCTGGGGTGTGCAGCCGACCTTGCTGGCTCTCATGGGCCGCGGAGAAAGTCCCGCCGCCGCCCGCCGCTTCGCCAACATCGTCGGCCTGATCACCGTCGTCCCGGCGGCCGTCGTCGCCTTCATTCCACCGCTAACGACCCTGGTCGTCCACCATTGGCTCGGAGCCGCCGGCCGGCTGCAGGAGATGACCGAAGCCGGCCTGCGCATCCTGGCGCTCCTGCCGCCCATCCTCGTCCAGGAAGCCATTTACACCAGCGCCATCCTGCGCGTGCGTCGGGCCCACTTCCTCGTCTACGTCAACGCGATTCGGCTGGTTGGACTCATTGCCATCCTGCTCATTGGCGTCAACGCCACCGACTTGTCTGGCGGAGTCATTGGTGTCGCGGCCATCGGCGGCGCGCTGGTCATCGAAGCCATCGCAACCGTCGGTTTCGGCCTCGGCGCACAGCGCCAACTCGAACGCGGCTGGCAAACGCAAACTTCCCTTTGACAGGCGCAATCTCTCGCCTATGCTCACCTCTGTGGCCGGAGAACCGCTCTGGCCCGAATTACTCATGAGCAACCTCCAATGCGCCTGCACGACCTGAACACCCCGGCCATGCCCAGCCGGAACCACCAGAGTTCCGCCATGCCCTGACCCGCGCCCGTCGCATGCTGTTGCCGCGGATCTGGCACCGAACTCACCGGGCGATCCGCGGTTTTTTGTTTGTCGCGAACTTTCGGAAGTGAGGCCATGCAACCCGCTGTATCCATCGACCACCTGGTCAAACGTTTCGATCCCGCCGGTTTCGGCGGCGCGTGGCGGCGCGCCCTGGGCCGACCCCTGAAGGACCCGATCGTCGCCCTCGACGCCATCAACCTGCGCGTTCAACGCGGCGAGGTCTACGGCATCGTCGGCTCCAACGGGTCCGGCAAGTCCACCCTGGCCCGCGTCATCGCCACGCTACTGCTGCCGGACTCGGGTTCGGCCCACGTCTTTGGGCACGATGTCGTGCAGGAGGCCCGCACCGTCCGTCAGTTCATGAACCGCGTCTCCGTCGAGGCGTCGTTCTTCAAGAAGCTCAGCCCGCTGGAGAACCTGTCCTTCACCGCGCGCATCTACGGCCTGCCGGCCGGCGAAGCCCACGAGCGCATCTTCGAAATCCTCAAGCGCCTGGGCATTGAGGACAAGGCCATCCGCCGCCCGATGGACCAGATGTCGCGCGGCCAGCAACAGAAAGTCGCCGTGGCCCGCGCGCTGTTGACCTCCCCTGTGCTCCTGATCCTGGACGAACCCACCACCGGTCTGGACCCGCGTTCCAAGCGTGAGGTGCAGGACTTCGTCCGCGAGGTCCGCGAGACCCACGACGCCACCGTAATCCTGATGACCCACGACATGGACGAAGCCGAGCAGCTCTGCGACCGCCTGGCCGTGATCGACAAGGGCCGCATCCTGATCGAAGACAAGCCCGGCGCCCTCCGCCGCGAAGGCGAGACGCTGGAGGACGCCTTCATCCGCCTCACCGGCCACGCCGTCGAGGTGCACGAGCCCGACAAGGCCGCCGCCGGCGGAGGAGATTGACCTGATGGTTCCGTTGAGACGTGAACTCAGCGCCTCCTACGCCTTCGTGGAGCGCAACTTCCGCGCCGTGCGCCGCTACTGGGGTTGGGAGGTCGTGTTCCTCTTCCACGCCATCGTCAGCGCGCTCACCGTCGCCTACATCGCGCCCGGTGGCGTGGTGGTGGCCGACCAGCAGTTCGACGCCGACCGCCTGGTCCTGTTCCTGGTCGTCGGCACCGTGGTCTGGGCCTACCTCGACAGCGTCTTTGACTCGGTGGCCTTCATGGTCTCGTGGGAGCGCTGGGAAGGCACGATCGAAAGCACCTTCATGGCCCCGATCCGCCGGGTGACGTTCATCGCCGGCAGTTCAGCGTTCGCCGTGTTGTATTCATTCGCCCGGGCCATCGTGATCCTGGTGGTCGTGGCGCTGTTCTTCAACCTGGACCTGGGCGCGGCCAACTGGATAGGTGCCTTTGCCGTGCTGGCCATCGGCAGCCTGGGCCTGCTCGGCATCGGCATCATGTCGGCGGCGCTGCCGCTGCTCTTTCTGGAACGCGGCTCACAGATGACCGTGGTCGTCCAGGCCTCGCTGCTGCTTGTTTCCGGTGTCTACTACCCCGTCGAGGTTCTGCCCGACTGGCTGGAGTGGTTCTCCGTGATCTCGCCCGCCACCTACGTCCTCAACGCCATGCGCGCCGCGGTACTTGACGGTGTGAGCCTGATCGATCTGTTGCCCCACTTTGGTCCCCTGATGCTCATCACCGCCGTCACGCTACCGCTGGGCGTCTGGGTCTTCGGCTGGGCCGAACGCTATGCCCTTCGCCACGGCCGCCTGAAGCGCAGCGGCTGAGACTGGGCTGCCTCCTACGTCAGGTCGACCGCGCCGGTCTCGGCCAGGCGCTGAAGCGTCTGGGCCACGAGGTCGCGAAGATCGGCTTCGATAGGAGTGCCCGCGTGGCGCTCCCGCAGATCGGCCGCGATGTCCAGTCCGCTTCGCCGTCCGTCCAGCAGTTCCAATACCGGTAGCGCGGCTATCGGCAGTTCCAGGTGCTCTGGCCCGGCGTTGGGGTGAAGTCGTGTAACCCGTGTGATCGGGCGCAGGATCTCGTCGTGCTCCGCCATGTGGGGGCGATAACTGATGGCCTCACCAAGACGGGCCCGGCCCATGAGCGCGCTCGTGGCTGTTGGCGCGCGCGCCGGTGTACTGCCGAAGCCGGACTCCGCGTCGACAATCTCCGTCCGGCTCTCCGCATCCAGGTCCGTCGCCAGGTTGTCGTAGATCAACTGCAATTGCCGGGGACTATATCCGCCGGCGGACCGCAACCTGCCGCCCGCGCCCTGCGTCCCGGTTACGCCGGCCGACAGGTGAATGAAGGCTTGCCGGATTGAGAAATTGCGTGTCGGATCCGCCAGTTTCTTGGCCTGCCAGAACCACGCGTCGGCGTCTGCGTGTCCGCCGTACCAATGCTCCGCCAGATCGGCAAAGTCCGTGGCCACGCTCCGGTACTCCGTCTCGTACCAGTCCATCGCCAGCCCCCGCAGCCACGGCGCCGCCCGCCCCGTCCGGATTGCCCGCGCGGCCCGCAGCGCTCCATTCACCGCCAGCGTCACGCCCGTCGAGAGAATCGGGTCGATGAAACACGCGGCATCGCCGACCTGCATGAATCCAGGTCCTGTGAATCGCGAACAGAAGAACGACCAGTCGCTGAGTGTGTCGACTCGCTCGCTCATCCATTCACTGCCTGTTAGCAAGGCGGCGATCTCGGGACACGCTCGCACCTGCTCCAGGTAGTAGTCCGTTCGGTTGGCCGCGTTCAGATTGGCCACCGCCTCCGGGACCGTCACCAAACCCACGCTGCGCATCGTGTGCGCGATGGGGATGTGCCAGATCCACCCGTCCGGCACCGTCACGATCAGGATGTTGCCGGCATCTTTGATGTCGCCCGACCCGATCACGTCATCCAGGTCGCGCCCGCCGCTCCAGTGCCCGTAAAGCGCCACGTGCCGCAGCGCCTCGTTGTACTGACGTGTCCGAAACACCCGTCCGAAGAGCGCGTCCTGCCCCGTCGCGTCAATCGTCAGGTCGGCAGTCAGTTCGCTTTCGCGCCCGTCGTCGCTCCGAAGGCGCGCGCCCTTCACCGCGTCAACCGAACCCAGCGGTCCCAGCGCCGTCACCCCCTGCCGGACTTCCGCCCCTTCCGCGGCGGCGTGGTCCAGCAGCAGCTTGTCGAACCGTGCCCGGTCCACCTGCCAGGCAAACGCCTGGTCCGGGTACACCTCGCTGAACTTGACCGTCCACGGCTCGCGCGTCCGCCCCCAGATGTAAGTCGCACCGTACTTCTGTGTGAAGCCGGCCTTCTCCACCAGCGGCAACGCCCCGCTCGCATCCAGTGCCGGCAGCACGCCTGGAATCAACGACTCGCCCACATGCGGCCGCGGCATGTGCTCGCGTTCCACCAGCGCCACCCGCATCCCGTCCTGCGCCAGCAGCGTGGCCAGCGTGGACCCGGCCGGCCCCCCGCCCAGGATTAGCGCGTCGAACCCGTTATTCACGCGCAATCATGGCACCGGCGCAGCCGCCGGCTCTCCGCGATGAGCCCCGCCGCGTCCAGCAACTCTGCCGCCCTGGCGTAAGCGGCCTTGTTGTCGGCGCTTCCGCTGAGTTCCAGGGCGCGAGCCCGTGTCTGCCAGGCTCGGGCCGCTACGAACGGCGCTCGCCTGGCGTCCACGACCTTCAGCGCACTGTCCGCCAGCCCCACAGCCGCCGGCGCGAACTGCTGCGGATCGGTCCTGGGATGGTCCAACAGCAGCCCGCTTAGCAAAAGCTGCGTGCGTGCGTGCGCCGTGGCGTTCATATCCGGGGTCAGGGTGGCTGCGGCCCGCCGTGCGTGGCCCACCGCCCGCTCAACCAGCGGCCCTCGGTCCTCGGCCGGGAAGACCGCGAATACCTCGGCGATCTCCAGGTCGGTGCGTGCCGCCGCCTCGCGGTCACCGGCTCTCAGTCGGAATTGGGCGGCCGCCAGCAAGTCCTTCGCCGCCGCCTCCAGCACCCGAGCGTCCAGTGATCCTTCGTGTTCGGCGGCCGCTCGCCGTGCGACGCCTCGAGCCTCTGTTGCATCGGCTCGAAGCGCCGTTTCCGTCGACCTCAGGTTTTCAAGCCAGCATTCCGCGGCGTCAATGGCGTCTAGCGCTACGGCCCGCGCGACCGGCCTGCCGTCAAACACCAGTGCCCGAACGCCCAGAGCCAGCGTTCGCGCGGCGTCGACCGAAGCCTTGGGAAATGACTCGGGGTCCAGGGCAACCCAGGCGCGCCATGCACCCGCCACACGGTCGGTCCAGTGGTCAGTTGCGTCGTCTAAGTCTCCGGAAGCGCTGGCCAGCGCCTCGACCGCGAATCCCAGCGGATCAATCGCCAGCTCGGCGGTCGATATGTCCCGGGTCACGGCAGCGCTCGTAGGGACGCCTTGAGGGGGCGCAAAAGCATGGGAGAATCAGTCTAGCCGGAGGGTTGGCGTGGGCAGTCCGCCGATCGGACCGTCCGCCGACCAAGGGGGACGCACTATGGCTACGCAAACGCTCGCACGTCTGACGCCAGCACAGGTCGACTCATTCTGGCGCGACGGATTCCTCACACTGCCGGATTTCCTCAGCGACGACGACATTGCCACCCTGCGCGCCAGCATGGACTCGCTTGAACGTTGGGTGCGGAACCACGAGCACCAGGACTTTCAACGCGAACCCAAGGCGCTCCACACGCAGGGGCTGGCCATCCGCAAGATCAGCCACATCCACATCAACGGCGGCGCGATCTGGGACGAGTTGATGCGACGCGACGAAGTGCTGGACGTGATGGAGGATCTCATGGGCCCTGACATCCGGTTCCATCACTCCAAGATGATGGTCAAACCGCCGTTCGAAGGCTCCGCCAAGCCCTGGCACCAGGACCTGCCGGAAGGCTTCGTAACTCACGAAGAAGCCGACCGTCTGCGCCCCTGGGGAACCGACTTGCAGCCCGAGCAGGTCCCCGTCGTTGCCATCCAGTACTACCTGGATGATTCAACGCTCGAAAACGGCTGCATCCAGGTCGTCCCTGGCAGCCACCGTCGAGGTCTCTTTGAAGATCCCCTGCACGAGTCCCTGATTGATCAGTCGGAGGTCGTGGCCGCCGAGCTCAAGGCTGGCGACGCGCTGCTTTTCCATTGCCTCACCTATCACTACTCCGCGCCCAACACCTCCCCGCACGGACGTCGCGGCGTCGTCTACGAGTACATGGCGCCGGCCACCGGCGTGGAACTCTCCCACGACTATGGGCGCGACCTTGGCTGGGGCATGCCGTTGCGAAGCCCGAGCTAGCGCCCGTCAACCTCGTCGATCCGGTGCAATCAGCCGCGGCTGATTTGCCGACCATGCCACTGGCTTGTCACGCTGGGCTGGACACGCCGCCGTAGGAGCACGTCCCGTGGGCAACAAGCCGACCTATAAAGTCGCGCTGGTGAGTTGCGCCATGCACCAGCCGCAGCAGTACGCCCCGACGTTCGCCAATCACCCGCGCACCGAGGTCGTCTGCGTGGCGGACGACCCCGGCGAGATCGACGACTACGTCGTCGAAACCAACCGGGCGGAGGCCGACCTCTACGGCGTTCCCTACATCGAGAGCATTGACGCCGTGGCGAACGACCCGACCATCGACATCGTCAGCGTCTGCCCGCAGCTCGAGCGCCGCGGCGGCGTATCGGCCCGTTTGGCGGATGCCGGCAAGCACGTCTTCATGGACAAACCCAACGCCATCACCGTGGCCGAGGCCCGGGCCATTGCGGAGGCCGCCCGCGCCCGTGACGTCCGCACCGTGATTTACGGACGCCACCTCTCGACGATGATGCGGCAGGTCAAAGCTGAGTTGGACGCCGGATCCATCGGCGAACTCAGGGCCATTCACTGGGACCTGATCTTCGCAAAGGGTCAGGCCGGCACGGTTCCCGACGACTGGACAACGGCAATCTCGCAGGATCTGTCCCGCTTCACCTACCGCGCCCACGGATCGGATCCGTCCGGATCCGGACACAACGTCTGGGCCAAGCGCGAACTGCACGAAATCGGGCTCTACCCGGTTGGCCAGGTCCAGCACCTGGCCAACTCGCCCGTCCGCACGGTCTATGCGCAGCTCGGGCAGTACTGGCTGGGCTCCCACGCCGAACGTGGCCTTGAAGACTTTGCCATCGTGCATATGACCTTCGAGAACGGCGTGACCTCCACCATCACTACCGGCCGCTACGGACGCGAGACCGACCCCGGCAGCGGCGTGGACAAAGTGTCCGTGGTTGGCACCCGTGGCTCGATCGTGGCGGACGGCTCGCCGCCCGTCGCCATGGCCTATGGCATTCCCGGCGACGACGGCAAGGGAGCCACTCGTGTCGACGCCGCGGACTCCGGCGGCATCGAGGCGCTCATCGACCAGTTCATCGTATGCATCGACGAAGGTCGAGAATCCCTCAACAACGCCGAAGCCGGCGTCGCTCAGGTCGAAACGCTACTCGCCGGCTACGCGTCCTACTTCAGCGGCCAGCCCGTCTCGCTGCCATTGGACTGAGTTCGAGCTAGTCCGACGGCGCGTCCTCGGCGGCCGAGCCTTTCCGCCGTTCCAGTTCGCCGTGCACGTGCAGGATGCGCTGAACTGCCGTGACCTGCGTCACCACGCTCAGCAGCCACAGGCCGGCGCTCAACAGCCAGGCGGGCCCCAGCAGCGAGATTCCCAGCAGCAGCAGCCGCTCGGGCCGCTGCAGAATCCCAATCTCGCAATCGACGCCCAACCCCTCGGCGCGCGCCCGCGTGTAGCTGATCAGCATCGAGCCCACCATCGTGGTTACCGCCAGCACCACCTCGATCCGCGCGCCCTGTTCCACGAAATGCCAGACCAGGCCGGTGAAGATCAGTCCTTCGGCCCAACGATCCAGCGTTGAATCCAGGAAGGCGCCGAACCTCGACCCGTTTCCGCTCACCCGCGCCACCGCCCCGTCCAGCATGTCGAACCCGCCGGTGACCAGCACCAGCAGCCCACCCGCCAGGGTCCAACCGAAACCGATACACACGGCCGTCACCGCGCTGACCGCCAGGCCCGCCACCGTCAGCGCATTCGGGTCAATCCCGGTCCGCGCGAGCGGCGTTACCAGGCGTTCCACCGTCCGGCGTGTGCTGGCTTCGATGTGCGCCTTATTCACGATGTCGAGCCTCCGGCGCGTATGAGATCGGCGTCGGCCGACCAGTACTTCCCGCCTAGTTCGTCCTCGTTCAAGAGCTCCTCGTAGTAGGCCAGCACCCGGTCCGTGACGGTGCTCCATGTGAAATCAAGGGCGCGTCGGCGTCCCGCCTCGGCCATCCGTTCGCGTTTGACCTGGTTGTCGGCCACCCGCATCAGAGCGCGTGCCAGCGCAACGTGATCCTTCGGCGGCACCAGGATTGCTTCCTCCTGGTCGGAAAGCATGGTTCGCGACGCGGGAATGTCGGAGGCCACCACCGGCGTTCCGGCCGCCATGGCCTCAAGTAACGTGATGCCCTGGCTTTCGCCGCCAAGCGCCGGCCAGCAGAAGATGTCGGCGGTCTGCAAGTACTGCCGCTTTTCTTCGTCCGAGACGAATCCCTTGAACACCACGTGCCGCAGGCCGAACTGCTGGATCTGCCGCAGGTAGGCGCGTCGCTGGCCGGGTCGAAACGCGCCAATCACGATCAGTCGCGCCTGCGGGCGTAGTTGGCAAACCAGGGCCATGGCGCGCAGCAGGTAGTCCAGGCCCTTGCGCTTTTCCAGCCGCCCGACGAACACGATGTTCAGCTTGCCGTCCTGCAGTTCGCTGGCCGGTGGCTGCGGCGCCCCGTAAAAGTCCACGTCGATACCGTTCGGGATGATTCGATATGCGCCCTTGTACGAGCGGAACACGAGCTCCCTGGCCGCTTCGGAGACCGCGATCTTTCCGTGCAGACGACGCTGCAGCCGTCGGATCAGCGGACGGGTGGTCCGGTAGAACAGCGCCGAATTTCGCGCGGCGTGGAACGTGCCGACGTTCAAGCTCGTCGAGTACTGAAGCACCGTGAGCGGCAGCGCCGGGACCAGCGGCTCCTGCAAATGCACGATGTCGAACCGCTGCTGTCGCAGGTAGCGCCGTACTCGCGGCACCAATTGCGGCGACAGCGTCAGCCGCGCTCGCGACTGGTTGACTGGCAACGGCACAACGCGCGACCCGATTCGCACGAACCCCGGAAACTTCTCTTCAACCTGGTTGTCGGTACTCGGCGCCATGATGGCTACCTCGTGGCCACGCGCCCGCAACTCCCGCTCCAGGTTGAGAATGTGCTGGGTCACGCCCCCCGGGTAGGGAAAGTCGTACGGCGAGACCTGCAGAATCCTCACGCCTCAAGCGCCTCTGGCCACATTGGGCGAAACATGTACCACTGGGCCGGCGCCTTGCGAATCAGCGTCTCCAGGTCCCACATCACCTGCTGCATGGCCTCTTGAACCGCCTCGGCCGCCGGTCGGTCCCTGTCGATCTCGATCGGCGGCATGCCATGCGCCGAGTACGTGCCGTCGGAATAGCGAATCATCCCACCGACCAGCAACGGGCTGCCGGTGTGCCGCGCCAGCACTGCCGCGCCTTCCGGCACCCACACCGGGCGATTGAAAAACATCACCTGCACGCCCTTGCCCGGCGTCGGTCGGTCGGCCAGCAGCGCTACAAACTCGTTGCGGCGCAACGTGCGCAAAATGCCCCGCGCTGCGTTGCCTAGCTGGATTGACCGGAGATTCTTGCGCGCGCGTATGTTGTCCAGCAGCGCGGTCACCGACCGGCTGCCGAATGTCTCGGCGACGGCGTACGTCGGTCGATCGACGGATACCAGGCTGCCGCAGCAATCCCAATTGCCAAAGTGCGCCGTCACCATGATTCCGCCGCGCTCCATCTCCTGGAACTCGCGCCAATGGTGCAGCCCGTCGATGGCCACCGTCTGGCGCAGCAGTTCCTCCGGCGTCATCCGGTAGGTGCGGAGGAAGTCCACCGCATATTCGGCGTAGTTGACAACCGATCGCATCGCCAGCGCACGCACCCGCGGATCGGTCGGCGGCAGATTCAGCACCACCGACATGTTGGCGGTGGTGTTCCGACGAATTCGCGGCACCAGCCAATAGACCAGCATCCCAAACAGCCGCGCCAGGCCGAACTTCACTGGGCGGGGAACCCACTGCTCGGCGCGGGCTGCGAGGGCAACTAGGGTGATCACGCGCTATGCATCGCTCCTGGCCCCGGCCGCGATGGTCGCCGTGCGGATGAACTCATCGGTCATCACGCGCGCTTCTTCGTCCGAGTACTGGATCGGCGGCGACTTCATCAGGTACGCCGACGGACCCTCCACCGCGCCGCTCAGGCCTCGGTCCATCGCGATCTTGCAGCAGCGCAGCGCGTCGATCACCACGCCGGCCGAGTTAGGTGAATCCACGACTTCCAGCTTCAGTTCGGCGTTCAGCGGCTGCCCGCCAAACGACACGCCTTCCATCCGGATGTACGCCCACTTGCGGTCGCCCAGCCACGGCACGAAGTCGCTGGGACCGATATGCACATTCTCCGCCCCGATGTCGTACTCGAGCTGGCTGGTCACCGCGTCCGTCTTGGAGATCTTCTTGGACTCCAGCCGCGAGCGCTCCAGCATGTTCTTGAAGTCGGAGTTCCCGCCCACGTTCAACTGGTAGGTGCGCAGCACCTTCACGCCCCGCTCGCGAAAGAGCCGGGTCAGCACGCGATGGGTGATCGTGGCGCCCACCTGGGACTTCACATCGTCCCCAATGATCGGAACCCCCGCGGAACGGAATCGTCCCTGCCAGTACTCCTCGCGCGCAATGAAGACGGGCATGCAGTTCACCATCGCGCAGCCCGCGTTGAGGATCTGCTCGACGTACCACTTCGTGGCTTCTTCGCTGCCTACGGGCAGGAAGTTCACCACCACGTCCGTGTGCGTATCGCGCAGCAATTCCACGATGTCGTCGGTCGCGCCTTCGGCCTTATACACGGTGTCCGCCATGTAAGCGCCGATACCGTCGTGCGTCATCCCGCGAACTACGGGCACGCCCAGGTGGCCGACTTCCGAGAACTGCGGCGTGTTGTTGGGTGGCGCGACCAGGGCTTCGGACAGGTCCTTGCCCACTTTGCCGCGATCGATGTCAATGGCGGCCGAGAACTCGACATCACCTACGTGGTACGGGCCGAGCTGGGTATGCATCAACCCGGGAACAAACTCGTCGGCCGAGGCGTCTCGGTAGAAGTTCACGCCCTGCACCAGCGACGAGGCGCAGTTGCCCACGCCGATGATTCCAACTCGGACTTTCGACACGCTCTTCCTCCTCAGAAGCTACGCCAGCACCGGGGCCGGCTCTGGAGACTCGGCGTCCGATTCACTCGCGTCGGATGCCGTCAGTTCATCGATCAGGTTGCTGAGCGCCGCTTGTCGCGCGCTCAGGGTGGGTCGATCCAGCGCATAGAGCATGCGGCGACCTTGTCGCCGGGCACGCACAAGACCCGCGCGCCGCAAGCGGCGCAAGTGCCACGACATCAGCGGCTGGCTGACCCCGACGCGGCGCGAGAGCTCGCTAACGTCCAGTTCGTCGGCAGAGGCCAATTCATCCAGCGTAACCAGCCGCGTTCGCGAGGCGAGCGCTCGGGTGTACGCGCGCATTGCGGCCAGATCCGCGTTCATGGCCACCTCATACATAAAGCAATGTTTGATAAACAAAACTTTAGCACAGTCATCCCGGCCTGAGGAGCCGTAATCGAGGTCGTCCGCCTGGCCCGTGCCGCTGGCTAGCGCGCGTACTCCACGGCCCGCGTCTCCCGGATCGTCGTGATCTTGATCTGACCCGGGTACTCCATTGACTCCTGGATGCGTTTGGCAATGTCGTTCGCCAGCCGCTGCACCCCGGCTTCGTCGATCTGATCGGGCCGAATCAGCACGCGAAGTTCGCGACCGGCCTGTATCGCATAGCAGTTGTCGACACCGTCGAACGACTGCGCGATCTCCTCCAGCTTCTCCAGGCGCTGCAGATAGCGCGTAACCGTCTCCCGCCGTGCCCCGGGGCGCGACGCTGAGATCGCGTCCGCGGCCGCCACCGCAAACGCCTCGAAGCTGCGCAGTTCGACCTCAAAGTGATGCGCCTCGGCGGCGTGCGCCACATCCTCGGAGAGTCCCGAGCGGCGCAGCAGCGCCCCGCCGATCAGCGCATGCGGGCCTTCGATCTCGTGATCGACAGCCTTGCCGATGTCGTGCAGGAACCCCGCCCGTCGTGCGACGTCCACCTCCCCGCCAATCTCGGCGGCCATCGTCGCCGCCAGCAGGGATACCTCCACCGAGTGACTCAGCACGTTTTGACCGTAGCTCGTTCGGAATCTCAGCCGGCCCATGTAACGCAATATGTCCCGCGGAATCGCCGGCGTGCCCGCGTCATAAGCCGCCTGTTCACCCTCCCGCTCGATGATCTCTTCCACCTCGGATCGTGCCTTGGTTACCGACTCCTCGATACGCGCCGGGTGAATCCGGCCGTCTTCCGTCAGGCGCTTCAAGGCTACCCGCGCCACCTCGCGCCGCACCGGATCAAACCCCGACAGCACCACCGTCTCCGGCGTGTCGTCGATGATGATGTCGATCCCGGTGGCCGCTTCCAGGGCGCGAATGTTGCGGCCTTCCCGCCCGATAATCCGCCCCTTCATGTCGTCGCTCTTCAAGTCGACGACCGAAGTCGTGATCTCCGTGGTATGCGCCGCCGCCACGCGCTGCAGCGATAGCCCGACCAGCCAGCGCGCCCGCGCCTCAGCGGTTTCCTGCGCCTCGGCGGCGATCTCGCGCACGCGCAGATCGCAAATCTCGCGAACCTCGCGTTCGACCGAGGCCAGCAACTCAGCCTTGGCCTCGTCCCGCGTCAGGCTGGCCACGGTCTCAAGCGCCGCCACCTGCTGCTCCCGCAAGTCCCCCAGCTCGGTCTCGCGCTTGTCCAGCCCGCGTTTGCGGTTGTCGAGCGTGTCGTCCCGCTTCAGGATCTCGCGTTCTAGGTCGTCGAGACGCTCCGAACGCTTATCCAGCGTCTGCTCGCGCTGCTCAAGTCGTCGCTCCTGCTGGCGAAGCTCTCGACGGCGCTCGCTCGATTCGCGTTCCGCGCTCGCGCGCTCGTCCCGAATCTTCGCGCTGGTTTCGGTGATGCTGGCTCGTTGTCGGGCTTCGACTTCTTGCAGCTCGTGCTCCACCCGGCGCGCGAATTCGCGCCCGCGCGCCTGGGACAGCCGTATCTGATAGAAGTAGCCCGCCACGAGCCCTACTACGAGCGCCGCCAGGCCGGCGACGACCGCCAATAGGGCTTCCACGGATGGCCTCCGGAAGTGTGTGTTGAACGATCAGTCGGATTAGTCGCATTCAAGAACTAGTCGGGCGGCGCCACGTGACGCCACCACGCCACGATGCTACTCGGCTCCCCAAATCGCGGTCAAAGCCCGGAGCCCGACCGGTGTCGGTTGCCCGCCGCTTATACTTCGCCTGACGGTGCCCGCCTTGGAGAGTTCGCGTGACTACAACCGAAGCAAACGGCTCGATGACCGGTCGCGAGCGCTACCTCAACGCGCTCCAGGGCAAGCCCGTGGACCGGATCTGCGTTGGCAGCCCCACGTCCCTGGCGACCTACGAGGAAATGCGCCGCCTCGGCATCGAATGGCCCGACGCCCACTACGAGGCCGCACCGATTGCCTTGCTGGCCGAGCGCAGCTACACCGACCACGGCTACGACTCGATCATGCCCTACTTCAGCATCATCCTTGGCGCCGCCGCCCTCGGCGCCGAGATTGAGTGGGGCGAGGACCCCTGGGAGTTCGACAAGGGCACCGGAAAGATCATCTCCGGCCCCCGCATGCCCGCCGTCAGTCCCCCGAACCCCTGGACGACGCCCGACGAAATCGTCATCCCTGACGACTTCCTCGAACGTCGTGAAACCAAGGCCGTCATCGACTCCATCAGGATCCTGCGTGAACGCCACCCCGACGCCGCCGTCATCGGCAAAGTCATGGGCCCCTGGACGCTCTCCTACCACATGTTCGGGCCGCAGGAATTCCTGATCAACGTCATCCTCGACCCCGACTACGTCCACGCCTGCCTGGACCGTCTCATGCCCGCCTCCATCGAATTCGCCAACGCCCAGATCGAGGCTGGCGCCGACGCCATCTGCCTGGCCGACCACTCCACCGGCGACCTGGTCCGCGCCGAGACCTACCGCGACTACCTGATGCCGGTCCACCAGAAGATCACGCCCCAGATCAACTCGCCCGTGATCCTCCATTGCTGCGGCAAGACCCTGGACCGCATGCAGTACATCAAGGACGCCGGCTTCGAGGCCTTCCACTTCGCCACCGAAAACGACCCGCACGAGGCCAAGGCTGTCGTCGGCGACTTCAATCTCGTTGGCAACGTCAGCAACTTCGTCACGCTGCTGTCGGGCCGGCCCGAGGACGTCGCGTTCGAGGTCGAGGACATCGTCTCCGCCGGCATCGACATCATCGCCCCGGAGTGCGCGGTTCCTCCCCAGGTCACCAACGAAAACCTGATGGCCGTGCCCGCCGCCGCCCGTGGCGAGTTCCAGGGCGATCCGTCGATCACCGATCCCAGGAACATGGCGCACGAGTACCGCGTGGAAGTCGCCAAGCAGAGCGCGGCAGCCTCCTCTGGACCGGCCCTCAGCCTGTAGACCTCGGAATCCGCTCCTCCGCCGCGCGTGGCGCCAACGTTCGGCGACGAGGGTGCCCGGGGAAAGTGCTGGCTTGACGCGCCGGACTGACATCTCGCAGCGAAATGGCTGATCGACGCTCCCGCTGGCGGGAGGTCACCGGAATTCCGGTCGAAGCTCCGTTCCTTCGCGCCGTCGAGCAGCACGGCGGCTCTCAGGTTCTTGGCTACCCCATTACCCCGGGTCTCTTCGCCGGCGATTCATTGCAGCAGTACTTCAACCACGGGCGCCTGGACGTGCCCGGCCGCTCCGGCGTTCATCGGGTAGGCGTGCCCCGGCTCGCCGAACTTGGCGAGGCAATGTCACGGGCGTTGCAGGCCCCGCC
>LXNI01002044.1_pt1 | contig 15214 bp, 7 predicted proteins | sample 809091 | NCBI WGS metagenome assembly LXNI01 (sample SAMN04870527, study PRJNA318959) | sponge metagenome | biome: 01000161; feature: marine sponge reef; material: water | host: Sarcotragus foetidus | place: Greece: Milos, Mediterranean Sea | collected 2013-05-29 | depth 5-7 m | reverse complement strand
GTCGAAATCGTGGCCGCCACGGCGGGAACGGACGGCAGCAAGAGCGACATTCTCGGGGTGGAGGCGGGCGGCACGCGCATGCCCACCACCATCGAGCGGGTCGAGCAGGGGCTCCACAACCATGTCGTCATGCGGGGACGGGAGGTATTCCGCGAGGCCGTCAGCCGCATGAGCGCGGCGTCCCACCAGGTGCTGGAGAAGGCCGGCGTCTCCATGGACGACGTGGCGCTCGTCGTGCCGCATCAGGCCAACCTGCGGATCCTGGATGCGGTGAAGAAGCGGCTGAACCTCCCCGACGAACGGGTCTTCGTCAACGTCCAGGAGTACGGCAACACAGGCTCGGCGTCCGTGCCCCTGGCCCTGTGGGAGGCCCGGGATCAGGGGCGAATCAAGCCCGGTGACCTGGTCCTGCTGACCGCATTTGGCGCCGGGTTCCATTGGGCGGCGGCGCTGCTGCGGTTTCCGGCGGTCCGTGGCTGATTTCCCCGGTCCGCGAGGAATCCCGTAAGTTCAAACGGGGCGCTTAGCTCAGTTGGTCCAGAGCGCCTGCCTTACAAGCAGGAGGTCGCTGGTTCGAATCCAGCAGCGCCCACTGGTCTTCACCTCACCCCACATACGCCCTGAGCCGCTCCACCTGCTTGTCATCCCCCAGCACGACCAAATCATCCCCCGCCTCCAGCCGGATCGACGCGTCCGGATTAAACGTCGCCTCCTCATACGGCTGACCATGCTTGTGAATCGCGATCACCAGCAGCCCGGTCCGATCCAGAATCCGCGCCTCGCCCAGCGTGCGCCCGACCAGCGTCGAATCCGCGCCCACCGTCGCCTGGTCGATGTGGCGTGACAGGTGGCGGCCCTTCTCGCTGGTGTCCATGAACGACGCCACCGAGGGTCGCACCAGCACCGAGGCCACCCACACCGCCCCGGTCTTGTTCGGGCTGACCACGTGGTCGGCGCCGGCCCGGTACATCTTCGCCGTGGTGGACTTGCCCTCGGCCCGGGCCACGATCACCAGGCGCTCGTTCAGGTCGCGCGCCGACAGACACACGAAGAGGTTGTCGGTGGCCGACGAGAGGCAGGTCACGAGTGCCATCGCCCGCTCGATCCCGGCTTCGCGGAGCATCCGGTCGCGGGTCGCGTCCTCCTCGACGATCACGGCCTCGGGGTTGAGCTCGCGCAGGGCGCCGATCGCGTCCTCGTCACGCTCGATCACGACGAACGGCTGTTCCGCGCTGTCGAGTTCCCGCATGATCTGCTGCCCCATGTTCCCTCCGCCGCAGATGATCACGTGGTCCTTCATGCGACCGGCCTGCTTCATGGTTCTTCGCCTCTTGTAGGTGTTGCGCAGGTCCATCCGGACCAGCGCCGCGGTGATCAGTGCGAACCACGCGCCCAGCGCCGACAGGCCGCCCACCAGCATGCAGACCGTAAACACGCGGCCGGTCTCGCTGAGCGGGTGGACTTCGTGGTAGCCGACCGCGGTGATCGTGATGATCGTCATGTAGAACGAGTCGGCCCAGTTCCAGCCCTCGATCCAGGCGTAGCCAATCGTTCCCACGACGATGAGCAGCACGACGAAGGCGACCACGATGGCCACCTGGGAGCCCCGGAAGATCATGCGGGGAATATCCCCATGGACGTGCCGTCTGTCCACACCCCGGCGCGGCGGATTTGACGGTCTGCCTGCCCGGGTTTACGGTTGTCCGATGGCTTCAGATCCTCCCGCCGCGAGTCCGCCGCCGGTTGCACCGGTCCGCGACCTCTTCGCGCGTCGAGTTCCGCACATCGTCGCCCTCTACGCCGGGGCCTCATGGGGTCTCATCGAGTTCACCAGCTTCGCGGTGGACGAGTTCCTGCTGTCGCCGCACTGGACGCGCGTGGTCCTGGCCACGCTCTTCCTGCTTCTGCCGAGCGTGATTCTGCTGGCGTGGTTTCACGGAAGGCCGGGGCGTGATCGGGACTCGCCGGCCCGAACCGAGAAGATCGGGATTCCGGTGAATCTGGTCCTGTGCGTGGCCGCGCTGTGGATGCTCTTCGGCGGCGTGGACCTCGGGGCCGCGACGACTACCGTCACCGTGGAGAACGAGGAGGGGGAAGAGGAGCAGCGCACGGTCGCCAAGTCCGAGTTCCGCAAGGCCACGGCGCTCTTCCCCTTCGACCTCGGCCCCGGCATCGGCGAGGACGGGACGTGGCTTTCCGGCGCGGTTCCGGAAGCGCTCGTGCTCGACCTCATGGCCGACGACTTCTTCAACGCGAAGCCCCACATTCTCTTCGGCGCGCGCCTCGGGGAACTGGGGTTTGCCGACTTCCGAGACGTGCCGCTCACCCTCAAGCAGGAGCTCGCGCAGGAGGTGTACGCCGAGTTCCTGACCGCCGGCGAGATCGACCGGACCGGTGACCTGTACCGCGTGACGCTCAGGGTTCACCGGGTGGACAACGGATCGCTGGCGGGCGAGGCCGTCCAGGAAGGGACGGACCTGCTGGCGCTGATGGACGAACTCTCCGTGGCGGTGAAGGAAGCGGTCGGGATTCCGGACCGGGAAGAGGTGGAGGACCTTGCGCTTCGTGAGCGGCTCTCCGACGACGACATGGCCGTGGAGGAGTACTTCAGGGGATCGGAAGCGGCATTCGTCGAGAATGACCTGGACGCGGCCATCGAGCTCACCACCGCCGCGACGACCCGCGATCCGACCTTCGCAGTGGCCCAGTACTCGCTGTTCGCCTACCTGCTCAACGCCAACCGGTCCGAGGAGGCCGTGGCCGCGATCGGGGTGGCCATGGACCACCTGTACCGATTGCCCGAACGCACCAGACTGTATGTGCAGACCGAGTACTACTTCGCGGTCCAGCAGGTCGAACAGGCGGACGCCGTGACCCGGAGGTGGATCGGGCTCTACCCGGACGACCAGTACGCGCTGACCTATCGCAAGCTGATGCAGGACCTCATGGGCGATATGGAAGGTGCGCTGGCGACGCTGGAGACCATGTACCGTCTGGACCCGCGCAACGGCGGGCTGCTCAAGGAGATTGCCGACGCGCACCGGGGGATGGGCAACGACGAGCAGGCGCTCGCGGCGCTCGGCGAGTATGTGGACAGGTTCCCCGAGGACGCGACCGGGTACGCGAGTCTCGCGGCTCTCCAGAAACGCCTTGGAGACTACGACGCCGCGCGGGACAACATCGGAGTGGCCATCCTCATGGAGCCCATGTCGGCGGGGTTCGCTGCCCAGCTCGCGGCGCTCGATCTGGACGCGGGCCTCTTCACGAACGCGAGGGAGGGGTACCGGCGCGCGCTGGAGGCGGCCCGGACCCCGGCGCAGAAGGCCGACGTGCTGGAAGGGATCAGGAACTATCACGGTCGCCGGGGCGAGATCGGGCTGGCCGTGGAGGCGATGGACGCGTGGCTCGAAGAGGCCACCGGCTTCATGAGCCCGATGCTGCTCACCCTGTCCCGGGGCGACGGCATCTCGATCTACCTGAACGCCGGCCGTGTGGCCGATGCATCCGCCCTTCTGGAAGAGGTGAAGGCGGAGCTGCAGCCTCCGTTCAACGAGCTGTTCGTTCCCGTCCTGACGACGCTGGTCACACTGGAGACGATGGGGCCGGAGGCCGCGCGCGAGGCGCACCGCCGGGCGACCGGGGTGGTCGAGGTGCAGGGGCTCGATTTCCATGCGACGCTGCTCCGGGATATGGGCAGGATTCTGGAACGGGAGGGAGACTACATGGCCGCGGCGGAGAGCTACCGGGAGGCCATGGTTGCGGATCTCGGCCGCAACTACCACCTCGACGCGGGACGCGCGCTTCGCCTGGCAGGCCGCCTGGACGAAGCGGAGGCCGAACTGCGGGAAGCGCTGCGCCTGGTACCGGGGGGTCCACGCACGCATGTCCAGATGGCGCTGCTGCTGGAGGGGCGGGGGGATGTCGAGGGTGCGGTCGAGCACCTGAGGAGTGCGCTGGTCGCCTGGGAGACCGCCGACGATGACTATGAGCCGGCGAGGCGGGCGCGGGCAAAGCTGGCGGAGCTGGAGGGGTAGCTCACGCGGACCGTCGCGGCCTCTCGGTCGCTCCTCCCCAATGTAAATCATACATTACATTATGTCATGTATAGTATACATATCGCCTCCACAGAAGCCATGCGTTGCCGGCAGCCGACCGGCGCTTCCCGGCGACTTGCCGAGACCCCGCGGCGGACGTAGCGTTCCCCCATGGAGACCCCGCAAGACCATCCCCCACCAACGCCCTCCAGGGTTCCCCTGACGCGCGACCTGGTCCAGCGGCGCGTTCCCCATATCGTGGCCATCTACGCGGGTGCGTCGTGGGCGCTGGTCGAGTTCACGGCCTTCGCCACGGACGAGTTCCTGCTCTCGCCGCACTGGACGCGCATGGTCCTGGTCACGCTGTTGCTGATGCTGCCGAGCGTGCTGATGCTCGCATGGTTCCACGGCAAGCCGGGACGGGACCGGGACTCGCTGGCCAGGACCGAGAAGATCGGGATTCCCGCCAACGCGGTACTCTGCGCGGTCGTGTTGTGGGCACTCTTCGCGGGAGAGGAACTGGGCTCGGCCACGAGGTCGGTCAGGGTGGAGACCGAGGAGGGGACCATCACTCGGGAGACGACCAGGCCCGAGTTCCGCAAGCGCACCGCGCTCTTCCCGCTCGAACTCGGTCCCGGCCTCGCAGCGGACAAGTTGTGGACCGCCTACGCCGTGCCGCTGGCCATCGAGTACGATCTGATGCCCGACGACTTCTTCGTGCCCGTGACCTTCGAAAGGTTGAGATGGAGCCTTATCGAGGACTACCCCGACTTGCAGGGGATTCCGCTGGCGCTCATGCGCGAGGTCGCGCGGGACACCTACGCCGGGTTCATGACTGTCGGCGAGATCGACAGAGTCGAAGACCGCTACCGAGTCACCCTGGCCGTCCATGAGGTCGACGGCGGGAACTTGCTGGGCGACAGCGTCTTCGAAGGGAGCGACCTCCTGGCGCTCGCTGACGGGATGTCCGGTCTGGTGAGGGACGCGCTGCGAATCCCCGTTCGCGACGGCGTCACGGACTCTCCCGTCCGCCAGTTGCTGACGGAAGACGACGCGGCGCTGGCGGAATTCGTCAAGGGCGTGATGAGACAGACCGACCTCAGCACCCAGATTGAACACCTGAGGGCCGCGGTGAAGCTCGATCCCACCTTCACGGCCGCCCACCTGGAGCTGTCCTGGCGGTTGACCAATACCGGCCGGGAGGGCGAGGGGCTCGCGTCGATCCAGGCCGCGATGGAGTACCTCTCCCGCCTTCCGGAACGCGCCCGTTTCGAGGTGCGGGCCCAGTACTATGATCGGACCGGAGAAGGCGAGAAGGTCCGGGAAATCGTGGACCTGTGGCTGGATCTCCATCCCGAAGACTTCAACGCGCTGGAGACTCAGAGCGGCCTGCGGATGTCCGAGGGCGACTGGGAGGGGGCGCTGGCGACGCTGGCCGAGATGTACCGCCTGAATCCCGGCAACGGTTCCGTCCTGAGGAGGATGGCCAGGCCGCATGAAGAGCTGGAACAGTACGACAGCGCGGCGGCGGCTCTGACCCGGTATGTGGAGCGGTTCCCGGACGACGAGGTGGGCTACATCACGCTGGCCGACTTCCGGCAACGGCGCGGGGAGTATGATGAGGCACGGGCCCAGCTGGAAAAAGGCCTGCTCCTCCACCCGCTTTCAACTGTACTCGCCTACGGACTCGCGGAGCTGGACCAGCGGACGGGACGATTCGACGAGGCCCGCGCGGGTTACGAACGTCTGCTCGACCGGGCACGCACCCCGGATGAGAAGGATATCCCGCTGTCGCGGATGAAGTGCCACCACCACTTCCGCGGGGAGATGCAGGACGCGGTCCGCGCCGCGAACGCCTGGCTCGTCGAGGCGTCGGCTTACATGGATCCGGAGTGGCTTCCCGATGCCCGGTTCGGGGACCTCTTCATCTACCTCGACGCGGACCGGTTCGGCGAGGCGGCCGATCTCCTGGAGGAGTTGAAGGCGCGGACCAACCCGTGGTTCAGCGAACACCTCGCGCCGCGCGCGGAGATTCACATCGCACTCGAGACCAGCGGCGTGGAGGCCGCCCGCGAGAAGCACGGCGAGTGGGTGCGGCTGCTGGAAGCGAAGGGGTCCGAGGGATTATCCCGATCGGCGGTGAAGGAGGATCTGGGGTGGATCCAGGAGCGGGCCGGTGACCATGCGGGCGCCCTGGAGAGCTACAGGGCGGCGATTGCTCTCGGGTTGTTTCAGTACGAGTGCCCCGCGGATGTGGGTGTCGGCAACATGCATCTCGGTGCGGGGCGGGCGTTGCGGAAGATGGGCCGCCTGAACGAGGCCGAGGCGGAGTTGCGGGAATCGCTGCGGCAATTCCCCTCACTGCCGGGCGCGCACCTGGAGTTGGCGCTGGTTTTGGAGGCTCGCGGGGACACGTCGGGCGCCGTGGAACACCTGGAACGGGCGCTGGCGGCGTGGGAGAATGCGGACGAGAACTTCGAGCCGGCGCGGGAGGCGCGGGCGAAGCTGGCTGAGTTGCAGGGATAGCGGCTCCGCTCACGTACCGCGCCCGGACGGCTTGACCGAGACGCCGCCCGCCAAGTAGCGTTCCGTCATGGAGACCCCGCAAGACCCTCCCCCCCCGCAGCCTCCCAAGGTCTCGTGGGCGCGCTACCTTATTGAGCGGCGCGTTCCCCACATCGTGGCCATCTACGCGGGCGCGTCGTGGGCGCTGGTCGAGTTCACGGCCTTCGCCACGGACGAGTTCCTGCTCTCGCCGCACTGGACGCGCATGGTCCTTGTCACGCTGGTCCTGATGCTGCCCACCGTAGTCATGCTCGCATGGTTCCACGGCAAGCCGGGCAGGGACAGGGACTCTCTGGCGAGGACCGAGAGGATGGGGATCCCCGCCAACGTCGTGCTCTGCGTGGTCGCGCTCTGGACCCTCTTCGGAGGTGAGGATCTCCGCCCGGCGACCACCACGCGGACCGTGGAGACCGAGGTCGGGGACATCGTCCAGCGCGTGGTCCCCAGGCCCGGGTCCCTGAAATCCACGGCCCTCTTCCCTCTCGCGCTCGGACCGGGGATCGGCGAGGACGAGTCCTGGGTCTCCTATGCGGTTCCGGAGGCGCTCGTGCTCGATTTGATGGCCGACGACTTCTTTGTGCCGCTCCCCTTCTTCGGGTGGGAGTCGTACGCCCGGGAACTGGGATTCGCGAGCTTCGGCGAGGCCCCCCTGGCTCTCAAGCGCGAGCTTGCGCAGGAGAGGTACGCGGGGTTCATGGCGACCGGCGAGATCGACCGGGCGAACGGTCTCTACAGCCTGACGCTCAGGGTAATCCGGGTGGACGACGGATCGCTCGCGGGCGAGATCACCCGGGAAGGGACGGACCTGCTCGCACTCGTGGATTCGGTGTCGGGACCCGTGAAAACCGCGCTGGGGATTCCGGCCCGCGAGAGCATCGAGGACCTGCCCGTGCGCGGACGGCTCTCCGAGAACGACGCCGCGGTGGAGGCGTTCTTCAGGGGCCTCTACAGTCGTTTCCACGACCGCAGCGACGAAGCCGCCGAGGATTATCTGACGACGGCGACGACCCTCGATCCCACCTTTACGGTCGCGCAGTATACGCTGTCCGAGGTTCTGAGAGTGTCCCGGGATGATGAAGCCGCTGCGGTCCCCCCGCTCCTGGCGGCCATGGACAATCTGTACCGCATGCCCGAGCGCTACGGCTTTCGGGTAAAGGCGGACTACTACAGACTGACCGGCGACATGGACCGGGCGGCGGCCGTTGTGGAGATGTGGGTCGAGCTCTACCCCAACGATCTGGACGCCCTGCAGGCCCGGGTGGATTTGCAGCGATCGAGTGGCGACTGGGAGGGTGTGCTGGCGACCCTCGCCACGATGCACCGCCTCGATCCGCTGGACGGCGACCTGCTTCTGGAACTGGCGAGGGCGCACGAGGAGCTGGGCAATGACGACCAGGCTTTGGCGGCCCTGACCGAGTATGTGGAGAGGTTCCCCGGCGATACGTACGGATACTGGGAATTGGCCGAATACCATCTGCGGCGGGGGGAACATGACGAGGCCCGCGGGCAGCTGGAGCGCGCGGTTCTCCTGGATCCTCTGCTGGTGGACCACGCAATCCAGCTCGCGGGGATCAACCTCGACGTGGGACGGTTCGACGAAGCCGAAGCGGGGTTGGGGCGTGCGCTGGAATTGTCGCGCACCTGGTGGGACAGTGTGGAGGTGCTGAAGGGGCGCGGGCGCTATCACCAACGCCGCGGGGAGATGGCGGACGCGATCCGCGCGATCGAGGCGAGGCAGGAGCTGCAATCGGGCGACCGGTCGCCGACCGGTATGGCCATCGGCCAGCTCGAGGACATACCGACCTACCTTGACGCGGGCCGCGTCGGCGAGGCGGTTGCGCTGCTGACGGAGGTGCGGGCGCGGTTCCAGTCGGGGTGGATACCCAGCCGCCTTCCGCACATGACCGTGCGGGTCGCTCTCGAGGTGGAGGGTGTGGACGCCGCGCTGGAGGCTCACCGGGAGGCGATGCAGGGGATGGAGGCCAACGAGGTCCTTGCGGGGCTGGCGGATGGCCTGGGTCTGATTCGCGAGCGCGCGGGCGACTACGCCGGGGCGGCGGAGAGCTTCAGGGAGGCGATCGCCTTGTCACCCGAGACGGAGTACCACCGGGGCGCGGGGCGGGCCCTGCGCAAGGCGGGGCGGCTGGACGAAGCGGAGGCGGAGCTGCGGGAAGTGTTGCGCCTGGTTCCGGCGGATCCGCACGCGCTTTTCGAGATGGCGTTGCTGATGGAAGCACGGGGGGACATCGAGGATGCGGTGGAGCACCTGCGGAGCGCGCTCGCGGCGTGGGAGAATGCGGATGAGACCTTCGAGCCGGCGCGGGAGGCGCGGGCGAAGCTGGCGGAGCTGGAGGGTGTGTAACCATTACACACCATTCCTGACCGCCCCGCCTATCCCCCCTTCACCAACCGATACCGCACGATATACTCGACGTCCAGGTCGTCGCGCACCGTCCCCCAAATGACCTCCTGGTCGACGAACATGACCTGGAGACCGACCGGCAGCCGCGCCCGCGCCATCGGCTCGCCGTCGATGGTGAGGATCCACCACTCGTTGAACCGCTCGCCGGTATCGGACTCGACCGGAGCGTATCGTTCCAGCCAGATGTTTCCGTCCCCCATGACCCGTGCGGCGACGACGGGCGGAAGGTAGGCCGGCTTGTAGGTGGCCTCGCGGATGCGTGCCTCGAGGGCGCCCTTGGTGATTCCCGATTCGTCTTCGTACCAACTGTCGGCGATGGCGCGGATGGCGGAGTCGACGCGTTCGGCGGGCAGCGGCTCGGGGGTGTAGGGGATACGGCGCTGGAAGACGGTGTCCCCGGCCAGGTCTATCCTCGTGAGGGTGACGACCGGCTCGCCCTCGCCGGTCCAGGCGCGGCGCTCCACCACGATCAGTCCCTCTTCGGAGACGGTGTGTCTTACATCGTCCCCAAAGGGCTGCGAGCCGAAGGTGCCGCTGGCTCCATTGTCGTCCATCAGGGCCAGACCGTCGCGGGGCTCGTGCGGGTTTTTCCACAAAAGGGTGAGTTGTTCGCCCTGCGCGTTCATGCGGACGACCGCGGTCTCGGTCAGCTTGCCCGTGGCCACCAGGTGAGAAAGCGCCAGCCCGCTGCCCAGGAATGTACCGTCGCGAAAGGGCCGCTGCGGACGGGGTGGTGACTCTTCCCTGCTTCCGAACTCGAACGGGGGTGAGACCGAACCCAGAAACTCCCCATCCAGGCCGAAGTAGCTGACGCGGTAGGCCCGGAAGTCCCACGCCCACAGCGAGTCCCCGAAAAACCCCATCTCGATGAGGAACTGGAATTCTCCGGGCCCCTCACCTGCCCGGCCCACGGTGCCTGCAGCCAGACCGTCGGCGGTCCAGCGCCGAATCGTCGCCTCTCCCCGGTGAATGGAATAGACCAGGCCGTCCGGACCCGGTTCCAGTCCGAAGACCTGGCCGAAGACATAGTCGGGATCGCCTCCAACGGTGCCGATCGTGACCTCGGGGCCGGTTGCCGTCCAGGGAGTGTACGCGAAAGGATCCGTGTTGGAGTCGATGTCGTCGCGGCAGCCCACCGTCAACATCGCGACCAATGCGACTGCTCCGGTGGATGGGAGGGACGGACGGCGTCTGATCGAGGCAAGTCCCGAGATCGGTAGCATCCGGTTGCGTTCCTTGGCGTTGCGTGGATTCGTGGTGCTATCCCTTTGACGCGGCTCTGATTCGGACCGTTGTCCACTGCGGGGATGGAGGCTCGAGGGGATTTGGTGGGCCGACCGTCGAAGCGTGATAGTGTGTAATCGTTACACACTGCTCGGCACCGCCCCGCCTACCCCCCCTTCACCAGCCGATACCGCACGATGTACTGCACATCACCGCCACCCTCACACCTGCCGGGAACAGGGCCCGGGCCAGTGGGACGCCTTCCGCATCGAGCACCCACGACTCGGTCATCGATTCCCCGTCTTCCGATTCCACCGGGTCGAAGCGGCGCAGCCAGATCGTGCCGTCGGCGGCGCGCATGACGCCGCGTACCGCCGGGAGGTACGCCGGGCGGTACATCGCCTCGCGGATGTCAGCCTCGTCGACAGAACCTCCCCAATCCTCGACCATCGCGGCGACCGCGGAGTCGTAACGCTGGGCCGAGAGCGGAACGGGGTCGTAGGGGATCGCCGCGGTGAACACGGTGTCTCCGTCCAGCCCGATCTTCGTGACCTTCACGGTGGCGTCTCCGGTGCCGGTCCAGGCCCGGGCCTCGAGAACGAGCAGGCCGTCGTTGCCGGTCGACGTACTGTAGCCGTCGCCGAATGGCTGGTTGCCGTACGTGCCGCCGGTGCCTTCGTCGTTCAGGAGCGCGAAGACATCCTGGGACTCGAAGGGCATGGCCCAGATGCGCGACAGGATGGCGCCGTCCGCGTCCATGTGCGCATACGCCGACTCCTTGAGCGTGCCGGTCGCAATCCCGTGCGCCCACATCGGGGCGGTGCCGACAAAGGTTCCGTCGCGCAATGGCGTCCCGGGGCGCGGAGGCGCTCCACCGGGGCCGCCGAATTCCACCTTGGGCGACACCGACCCGAGAAACGCTCCGTCCAGGTCGAAGTAGCTGACGCGATAGGCGTCCATATCCCAGACCCACAGGGAGTCGCCGAAGAAGCCCAGGCTGGTCGGCTGCTCGAATTCACCGGGACCCTCGCCCAATCTTCCGATGTTGCCGGCGGGTTGGCCCTCCGGGGTCCAGCGGCGGACCGAGCCCTCACCCATTCAAGCGTATACAGCAGTCCGTCCGGACCCAGGGCAATATCACCGATGAATCCGATGATGTAGTCGGGGTCGTCGACCGAACCGATCCTGAGTTCGCGCTCCGAAAGGGTCCAGAGGTTGTCCTCGAAGGCGTCGGGCGTGGAGCCGGCGTCGGTCTGGCATCCCCCCGCGATGAGCAACGCCATGAAGAGGGCGCAGAGCCGCGTGGCGGAGCGAGGCCGATTCGGCATGATCCGTGGTGGTGGAGCTTGCGGCATTGTGTTCTCTTTTCCGGGGTGGGTGGGGAGGACGGGAATCACGACAATATTAGTTTTTGCTGGAGACTTGCAATGCCAAACCGCTTTCGCGGCGCCGTTCCGGGACAGAACCCGCGCCCTGCCCCGTGGTACACCATCGCGGCCGCGTCGGTCCTCGCGCTCGCGCTCACCCCACCCCCCGCCACCCCCCAGGGCACCCTCGAGGGCACCATCCGCAGCGCCTCCACCGGCGCCCCCCTTCCCGGCGCCCAACTCCGCATCCCCCCCCTCAACCTCGCCGCCCTGGCCGACCCTTCCGGCCACTACGAGATCACCGGCATTCCCGCCGGCACCCACACCGTCGAGATCTCCCTGATCGGCCACGCGACCGAGACCCGCGAAGTCACCATCGCCGACGGCCGCTCCGTCCACCTGGACATTGAGCTGCACGAGTCGGCCATCGCGCTCGAGGGGCTGGTCGCGCTCGGCAGCCGGGCGCGTCCCCGCACCGCCACCCGGTCCGCGGTCCCCATCGACGCCATCACGGGGCGGGACTTCGTCGAGCAGGGCGACACCGACCTGAACGATCTGCTGCGCACCGTCATCCCCTCCTACAACGTGAACCCGCAGGCCGTGGGGGACGCGGCGCGGATCATACGGCCGGCCAGCATGCGCGGTCTCGCCCCGGATCACACGCTCGTGCTGGTCAACGGCAAGCGGCGCCACCGGGCCTCGATCATCATGTGGATCGGGGGCGGGTTCGCGGACGGCGCCCAGGGGCCCGACATCTCGGCGATTCCGGCCATCGCGGTCCGCCAGGTGGAGATCCTGCGCGACGGGGCGTCGGCCCAGTACGGCTCCGACGCGATCGCGGGCGTCATGAACCTCACGCTGAAGGACGCGCCTTCGGGCGGCAGCTTCGAGGTGCGCACCGGCACCTACTGGGAGGGCGACGGCGAGGCGTACACGCTGTCGGGCAACATCGGGCTGCCGCTGGGCCGGCACGGCTTCGCCAACCTGAGCGCCGAGTACGGCTCCTCGAATCCCACGAGCCGCAGCATCCAGCGCGCCGACGCGGCCGCGCTGATCGCGGTGGGGAACACGCATGTGCGCGACCCGGCCCAGATCTGGGGTGCGCCCACGGTGGACAACGACCTCAAGCTGTGGGGCAACTTCGGGCGCTTCTTCGGCGACGGGCTGCAGCTCTACGGGCACGCCAACTACGCGAGCGAGACCGTCACGGGGGGGTTCTTCTACCGCAATCCCAACACGCGCGCGGGCGTATACAGTATAGACGGGGGGCAGACGCTGCTGGTGGGCGACGTGCTCGATGCGCAGGACGGGGTGCTGGACGGTTCCGCGGGGTGCCCGGTGGTGACGATCACCGACCATGTGCCCGATCCGGTCGCGCTGGCCCGGGTGTTGGGGGATCCCGACTGCTTCACCTTCCAGGAGATGTTTCCGGGGGGCTTCACGCCGCAGTTCGGGGGCGATGCGCGGGACGCGTCGGCGGTGGCGGGGCTGCGGGGCCACACGCACGGCGGGCTCCAGTGGGATGTGAGCGGCGGTTTCGGGCGGCACGCGGTCGACTTCTTCATCGACAACACGGTGAACGCGTCGCTGGGTCCCGAGTCCCCCGATTCCTTCGACCCGGGCGTCTACACGCAGCAGGAGCTGAGCGCAAACGTCGACCTGAACTACACGGTCAGCGACGTGGTCAACCTCGCGGGCGGCGCCGAGTTCCGCGACGAGTACTTCGAGATCGGGATCGGCGAGACGGCGTCGTGGGAGATCGGTCCCTTTGCCGCGCAGGGGTTCAGCTCGGGGTCGAACGGGTTCCCGGGCTTCAGCGACATCGCGGCCGGTGGCTGGCACCGGACCAACTACGCGGCCTACGGCGACCTGGAGGCGAGGGCGCGCGACGACCGCTGGACGCTGGGGACGGCCGTGCGCGGGGAGCGCTTCGAGGACTTCGGGACCACCGCGAACTGGAAGGTGGCCGGGCGCTACGAGCTTGCGGACGCGCTGGCGGTGCGCGGGAGCGCCAGCACCGGCTTCCGGGCGCCGACGCCGGGGCAGCAGAACGCCTTCAACGTGTCCACCCAGTTCGACCGCGAGCTGCGGGAGCTGGTGAACAACGGCACCATCCCGTCGACGTCGCCGGTGGCGGCGTTCAAGGGGGGAGGGCAGCTGGACGCGGAGAAATCGGTGAACGCGAGCGTGGGCGTGGTGGTGGACGCGGGGGGATTTTCGCTGTCGGCCGACTACTTCCGGGTGGCGGTGTCGGACCGTCTGGCGCTGAGCAGGGTCTTCGCGCTCACCGAGGCCGAGGCCGAGCAGCTGATCTCGGAGGGGATCACGAGCGCGAAGAACCTGGCCAACTTCCGCTTCTTCACCAACGAGTTCGAGACGCGCACCCGGGGGGTCGACGTGGTGGCGTCGTTCGTGCCCGCCGGGTCGGGGGGTGACGCCGAGTTGAGCCTGGCCTTCAACCACACGCGCACCCGGGTGACGGACTACAACCCGGAGGTGCTCAACGAGACCCGCATCGAGCAGCTCGAGGACGCGCTGCCCGGGACGCGCTGGACGGCGGCGGTGCGGCGGGGCTGGGGGGACGTGTCGGTGCTCGGCCGGCTGAGCTACTACGCCGGGTGGTTCGACTCGCGGGACGACCGGTCCTATCCGGGGGAATACCTGGTGGACCTGGAGGCGAGCTACGCGGTGAGCGAGTCGGCGAGGCTGACCTTCGGGGCCCAGAATGCGCTGAACCGGTACCCGGAGGAGAATCCGGAGGCGACCAGGGCGGGGAACCGCTACAGTCCGGGCACGCCGTTCGGGGCGAGCGGCGGATTCTACTACGTGAAGGCGGCGATCGGGTGGTAGCGCGGGCCGCCGGCGGGGCCGGGGGCGGGGGGGGCCACTTGCGGTTGACTGGTCCACGATGCACAATGGGATCGAACGAAGGGGTCGGAAAACCGTCACAAGGACCAAAATCTGACCGTGGGTAGAATGGAAAACGCTTGTTTCATAAGGCCTTTCAGTGTGGCCCGCTTCTTGCAGTTATGCGGGTCAGTTCACGGCCACCGGGCCTTTTCCCGGGGGCAGACCAAACAACCGTTTCCAAAGGAGAACGAAATGAACAGACTCAAGCTACTGGCGGCAGCCATGTTGCTTGCGGTCCCGATCGCGTGCGGAGATGATCTACCACCTCCTCCGCCGACCGGCTCGATTGACGGGCTGGTATCGATTGAGGGTCAGGGGATCGACGCAGTGTCGGTCACCCTGAGCAACGGCGCCTCCGCCATCACGGCGAATGGCGGCATGTACCGCTTCGACGGCGTCGAGGCCGGTGCATACACAGTCACCATCAGCAATTACCCGGACGACGCGAGCTTCAATCAGACGTCGGCCGCGGCCACGATCACCACCGACGGACAGAACGTCACCGTCAACTTCCCGGGCACGTACATTCGTACGTCCAGCATTATGGGGACAGTAACGGTAGAAAATGAAGGCCTCCCTGGGGTCACCGTCAAGCTCTCGGGCGTCAGCAACTCCGAGACGCTGACGGACGCCAACGGGCAGTACGCCTTTACGGGCCTGCGCGCGGGCAACTACACCATCGAGATCACCGG
>LXNI01002043.1_pt1 | contig 15228 bp, 7 predicted proteins | sample 809091 | NCBI WGS metagenome assembly LXNI01 (sample SAMN04870527, study PRJNA318959) | sponge metagenome | biome: 01000161; feature: marine sponge reef; material: water | host: Sarcotragus foetidus | place: Greece: Milos, Mediterranean Sea | collected 2013-05-29 | depth 5-7 m | reverse complement strand
CGTCACCAGGTCGTGGCTCAGCGCGTGGCCGCAGTTGCCGCAGCGCACCGTGTCGGCGGCGTGGGGCAGTTCGGGGCGGCCCACCTCCGGGTCATCGATCCCGAACAGCACCACCCTCGGCGGGTCGGCACCGATGTGTTCCAGCGTCGGCGGCAGGAGCGGTCGGGGCGCCGTCGGGTCGAGCGGATCCGTCTCAGCGGCGTCCGGCGCATGCTCGGGCCAGGACGGCTGGAACATGGGCTCGGTGTTACGGAGCGGGCCGAGGCGGGCCAGTGCCGGGTCGTCGGCGTTCAGTACCAGCGTGGTGGCGGGCCCCAGGCTGCGACTGCGGGCCAACTCGCCCCAGCGCTCGGCGATGGTCTCCAGCTCGCCGTAGCGGTCGAGCTGGTCCCGGAACAGGTTCATGAGCACCAGGGCCCTGGGTTGCAGTGCCCCGGCGACCTGCACTAGGGCCGCCTCGTCCACCTCGAAGACGCCGATGCCCCCGCAGCGTGATTCCGGGCGTCCGGGGTCGGCGCCGATGCCACGGGATGCCCGGTGAGCGCGGCCGCTAGTCGTTCGGGGTGATTCGGGATGTCCGTGGTCGTTCGCCGCGCCACGGCGACGCAGCCTGCCCGGCCCGCTGGTCTGCCCGCGGCGCCACCGGCCGGTCCACCCGCTGTCCCTCTGGGTGCGCTTGCTGCGCTGCCGCGCCAGCAGTGCCGCGGTGATCCCGCTCGCCAGGTTGGCGCCGGCGGCGTTGGCGGTGACGTCACGGCCGTCGGCGCGCAGGCAGGCGCTCAGCAGGCGGGCAGTGGTGGTCTTGCCGTTGGTCGCCGAGATGTAGACGGCGCCACCTCCCAGCCCGCCGCCGAGCCGGGCGAGCGCGCCGGGCTCGAGCCTGTTCAGCACCATGCCCGGCAGGCTGGTCCCGCCGCCGCGCCCGGTGGCCCGGGAGAGTGCGCCAGCCGAGGCGGCGATCATCTCGGCAAGGCGACCCACGCACCGCATCGTACCGACGCCCGGAAGCCGGCTCCGGCTGCAAGGGCACCTGGCAGGTGTTGAGCCGGTCCGGCACTACCCCTGGGCTGAGGGCGGGCTGCGGCGCTGAACTACTCTGAGCCGATGACCTCGGCCGCCGTTGTGGGCCCGACCGACCTGGGGCCAGGAACTCTGGCCGACGGCGACGCGGCGGTCGAACAGGCGCTGCACCCGCCGTCGTTCACCACGGACCCGTATCCCGTCTATGAGCGCCTGCGGGACGAGGCGCCGGTCTACTGGAGCCCCTACTTCGGTCAGTGGCTGGTCGCCCGCGGCGAACTGGTCGTGGAGGTGGCCCGCCAGTGGGAGGTCTTCTCCAGTGTCGGCTGGGACAGCTTCTTCCTGAGCCAGCTCCCGGAGGACCTGCGCCCGGAGATCCCCACCGTCATCGACCACTACCGGACGGTGAACATCTCCACCACGGACCCGCCTGTGCACACCCGCCTGCGCCGGCTGCTGTCGAAGGCCTTCACCCCCCGGCGCATCGCCACGCTGGAGGACCGGGTGCGCGCGGTCACCGGCCACCTGCTGGACGAGATCTGCGCGGGAGGCGGCGACGGCGGGCCCGGCGAATCGGCCGGCCGCAACGGGGACGGTCGCCGCGGGAAGGGCGCCGCCGGCCAGGGCGCTCCCGGCCAGGTGAGCTTCGATCTGATCGCCGGGTTGGCCTACCCGCTGCCGGTGGCGATGATCGGCGAGCTGTACGGCGTGGGCGAGAGCGACCACGCCGACCTCAAGCGCTGGTCGAAGGCGGTCGTGGCCTACACCGGGTCGTCGGTCGCCGATCCGCATCTGGCCAGGGAACTCGATGTGGCCTTGGCCGAGTTCCGGGCCTACCTCCGCGGCCTGGTGGCCGAGCGTCGGCAGCGGCCCCGGGACGACCTGCTGAGCGACCTCGTGGCGGCGGTGGACGAGGGCGAGCGCCTCGCCGAGGACGAGCTGGTGGCTACGTCCATCAATCTGCTGTTCGCCGGCCACGAGACCACCACCAACCTCATCGGCAACGGCACCCTGGCGCTGCTGCGCCACCCCGATCAGCTCGACCTGCTGCGGCGGCGGCCCGAACTGCTGCCGGGCGCGGTGGAGGAGCTGTTGCGCTACGACAGCCCGGTGCAGCGGGTGCGCCGCATCACCACCCGCGACATCGCCATCGGCGGCCGGGAGATCCCCGCAGGCACCCCGGTGACGGCGTTCCTGGGCTCGGCCAACCGTGACCCCGCAGAATGGGACCGCCCCGATGAGCTGGACGTCACCCGCCCGGACGTGGCGCCGATGAGCTTCGGAGGCGGCCCGCACTACTGCATCGGCGCCGCCTTGGCCCGCCTCGAGGGGCGCGTCGCCTTCGAGTTGCTGCTGGAGCGCTTCGCCGAACTGCGCCTCGCGGACAACTTCGAGAACCGCTGGCATCCCAATGTGGCGTTCCGCGGCCTCGTCGAGTTGCCGCTGCGGGGGGTTCGGGCCGGCTAGCTCCCTCCGCCGGCCAGCCCGTCAGCCGGTCAGCCCCCAAGCCCGTCAGCCCGTCAGCATCTGGATCGCGTCGGCGGAGGCGAAGGCTGCGTTGAGGAGCTGCGTCTGCTCCTGCAGGTGGATCTGGCGCGAGCCCGTCGCGGGGCTGGCGGACTCGGGGCGACTCACGCCGAGTACCCGGATTCCCGCCAGAGCCTCGGCGAGGCGGTTGCGGGCGAAGTTCCAGGCGCCCATGTTGCGCGGCTCGTCCTGCAGCCAGACGACCTCGCCGGCGTCGGGATAGCGCGCCAGCGCCTCGGCGATCCCGCGCTCGGGCCACGGGTACAGCTGCTCGACGCGCACGACCGCCGTCGGCGCCCCCAGCGAGTCCCGCTTCGCCAGGGCTTCGTGGCCGATCTTGCCGCTGCACAGCACTGTCCGCTCCACCCGAGACGGCGGCGCCGGGTCGTCTAGCACTGCCTCGAAGGCGCCCGCGGCGAAGTCCCCCAGGGCGGAGCGGGCCGGGCGGGCACGTAGCAGCGACTTCGGGCTGAACACCACGAGCGGCCGGCCCAGGTCCCACAGCGCCTGGCGCCGCAGCAGGTGGAAGTACTGGGCCGCCGTGGTGGGCTGGACGATCGTCAAGTTGTCCTCCGCCGCCAGGGCCAGGAACCGCTCGATGCGGGCCGAGGAGTGTTCCGGTCCTTGGCCCTCGAGGCCGTGGGGCAGCAGCAGCGCCAGCCCGCTGCGCTGGCGCCACTTGTCCTGCGCTGCGACCAGGAACTGGTCGATGATGATCTGCGCGCCGTTGGCGAAGTCCCCGAACTGCGCCTCCCACAGCACCAGCGTCCGCGGGTCGCCCAGCGAGTAGCCGTACTCGAAGCCCAGGGCGGCGTACTCCGACAGCAGCGAGTCGTAGATCCACAGGCGGGTGCGGGGCGCGCACAGCGCCTCCAGCGGTGTGTGCTCGGCGCCGGTGACGTTGTCCACCAAGGTGCTGTGGCGCTGGGAGAACGTGCCCCGGCAGGAATCCTGGCCGGTGAGGCGCACCGAGACGCCCTGGCGGACCAGCGTGCCGAGCGCCAGCGTCTCCGCTATGGCCCAGTCGGTCTCGGCGCCGGCGAACATGCGGTCACGGGCGTGCAGGTGCTTGGCCACCCGGGGGTGCAGCGAGAAGCCCTCCGGGAGGACGCTCAGCGCCTCGTAGATGTCCCGCAACTCGGCGACGCCGACGCTCGTGTCGATGTCGGGCAGGTCGCCCGTCGACGGCTTGGGGGGGAGGGCCATGGACTGCCCGTCGGGGAGCTGCGCCCGGGTGGCGTCGAGAGCCTCGGCGAGCATCTTGTCGAAATCGTCGAGCGCCGCGGTGGCGGTGTCCATGCCGATCTCGTCCTGCAGTATGAGGCGCTCGACGTAGCCCTTGCGCACGGGGCGATGCTCGGCGATGCGGTTGTACATGATCGGCTGGGTGACGCTGGGGTCGTCGCTCTCGTTGTGGCCGTGGCGGCGGTAGCACCACAGGTCGATCACGACGTCCTTGCCCCAGCGTTGCCGGTAGTCGAACGCCAGGCGCCCGGCGCGCACGCAGGCCTCGGGGTCGTCGCCGTTGACGTGCAGGATCGGCGCCTGGATCATGCGGGCCACGTCGGTGGGGTAGGGGCTGGAGCGGCCCTCGCTGGCCGTGGCGGTGAAGCCCACCTGGTTGTTGATGACCAGGTGGATCGTGCCGCCGACCGAGTAGCCGTCCAGCTGGGACATGTTCAACGTCTCGGTCACCACGCCCTGGCCGGCGAAGGCGGCGTCGCCGTGCATCACCAGCGCCAGCACGCTGGTGTTGGCTGTGTCGGCGTCGCCTGTGCCGCCTGTGCCGCCCGTGTTGCTTGTGCCGCTCGTGTTGCTCGTGTCGCTTGTGTCGCGGATCTCACCCTCGATGCTGTGGGGTTCGCCGCCGCGGCCCGAGTCGCCGTCGCCGAAACCCGACTCGCCGTCGCCGGTGATCTGGCCACCGGCAGTCTCGGGGTCCGCGCCGCCGGTGGCTTCGGTCTCGAGGCGGTCCATGCGGGCCTTGGTCATGCCCACCACCACCGGGCTCACGGCCTCGAGGTGCGACGGGTTGGCGGCCAGGTCCACCCGCAGCGGGTTCCCGGCGAGGCTGGTGAACTTGCCGCTCATCCCCAGGTGGTACTTCACGTCGCCCGAGCCCTGCACCGCGTCGGGATCGATGGTGCCCTCGAACTCCCGGAAGAGCTGGCCGTAGGACTTGCCCACGATGTTGACCAGCACGTTCAACCGGCCCCGATGGGCCATGCCCATGATCGCCGAGTGCATGCCGGCGTCGGCTGCCTCGCTCAGGATGGCGTCGATGGTGGGGATGACGCTCTCGGCCCCCTCGAGGCCGAAGCGCTTCTGACCCACGTAGCGGGTGCCCAGGAACCGCTCCAGCGCCTCCGCCGCGTTCAGCCGGTCGAGGATGCGCAGCTTGTCGTCGTGGCTCAGGTCCGGCTGGGGCCCCTCCACCTGCTCGCGGATCCAGCGCTTCTCGGCAGGGTCCAGGATGTGGGTGTAGTCCACGCCGAGGGTCCGGCAGTAGGCGTTGCGCAGCAGCCGCAGGATCTCCCGCAGCGGCAGGCGGTCGCGGCCCCCGGCGGCGGCCGCCAGCCCGTTGGCTTCGTTCACCTCGAACTCCCGGTCGAGGTCCCAGATGGTGAGCCCATGGCCGGCAGGGTCGAGGTCCTGGTGCAGGTCGGGCTCGTTCAGCGCCAGGGGATCCAACTCGGCGATGAGGTGGCCCCGGTCGCGGTGGGCGGCGATGAGGGCGTCCACCTGCGACTGCTTGATGGCCATGGCCGAGGTGGCGTCGGCCCCCATGACGTCGCGCCGCCACTCCACCTCCTTGTAGGGCACGTCCAGGTCCCGGAAGATGTCGTGGTAGAAGCCGTGCTCGCCGATGAGCAGGTCGTGCACCGCGGCCAGGAAGTCGCCCGACTGGGCGCCCTGGATGATGCGGTGGTCGTAGGTCGACGACAGCACCACAACCTTGGAGACCCCCCAACCCGCCAGCGTGTGCGGGTCGGCGCCCTGGAACGCAGCCGGGTAGTCGATGGCCCCCACGCCCACGATTAGCCCCTGGCCCGCCATGAGCCGGGGCACCGACCAGCGGGTGCCCAGCATCCCCGGGTTGGTGAGCGTGACGGTGGTGCCGGCGAAGTCATCCGCGGTGAGGCGGTTGCCGCGGGTGCGCCGGATCAGCTCGTCGTAGGCCTCGATGAAGTCGCGGAAGCCCAGCTCCTCGGCGTGGCGCAGGCACGGCACCAGCAGCGTGCGGGAGCCGTCGGAGCGCTCGTGGTCCACGGCCAGGCCCAGGCCCACGTGGGGATGGCGCACAACTCTCGGCCGGCCGTCGGGGCCGTGATGGAACGAGGTGTTCATCTCCGGGCTGTGATCGGCGACCGCCCGCACCACGGCGTAGGCGATGAGGTGGGTGTAGCTGACCCTGGCGCCGCGGGTGCGGCCCAGGTGGCCGTTGATCACCATGCGGTTGACTTCCAGCAGCTTGGCCGGGACCTCCCGGAAGCTGGTGGCCACCGGCACGGCCAGGCTGGCCTCCATGTTGGCGGCGAGGCGGGCGCCGGGGCCGCGCAGCGGCTCGCCCTCGGGGGGCGGCTCGGTGACCGGGGCCAGGTCGCTGCGGCTGGGGATCGCGGCGGGACCTGCGGGTGGTGCCGGGGGCTCGGCCTCGACGGGCGCCGCCTCGGGGATGTGCGAGCGGTAGTCGGCGAAGAAGTCGCGCCAGCCGGCGCTCACCGAGTCGGGATCCGCCTGGTAGCGGGCGTACATCTCCTCGATCAGCCAGGCATTCTGGCCAGTCGGGAATGCAGACGGCGGGGTCTGCTCTGACGCCACGAGGCGAGTCTACGAGAGTGCTCGTTTCGCCTGCGAGTCGGCGCCGGTGCTGCTCACCGGAGTTTCGGGTGGCGGACTTGGTGGTGCATGTCGGGGTGGTGCATGTCGGGGTGGTGCCTGTCCGGGCGGGGCCGCCGGTGTCCGTCGGCGGATCGTCTGGCGAAATCGATCCGGCGCCGGCCCCCGGCGCCCCCGCCCTCGGTTCTCTGCGGTGAGTCCGGACTGGGGCGGTCCGGGGTGGGGGCCGCGCGGTAGCCTGCGCTGGTGCGCCTGGCCACTTGGAACGTGAATTCGCTGCGGGCGCGCATGGAGCGGGTGGAGCCGTGGCTGGCCGCCGTGGCGCCCGACGTGGTGTGCATGCAGGAGACGAAGCTGGCCACCGGGGATTTCCCGCACCTGGCCTTCGAGTCGCTGGGTTACGAGTGCGCCCATCACGGTGAGGGCCGCTGGAACGGGGTGGCGATCTGCAGCCGGGTGGGCCTTCAGGACGTGGCGGCCGGGTTCGCCGACGGCGCCGGCGAGGACCCCGACGCCAGGGTCGTGTGGGCAACCTGCGGCGGGGTGCGGGTGGCCAGCGTGTACGTGCCCAACGGCCGGGAGGTCGGCCACGACCACTACCGGTACAAGCTGGCCTGGTTCGGTCGGCTGCGCGCCCACCTGGAGGCGGTCTGCGACCCCGGCGGCGACGTGGCGGTGGCGGGCGACTTCAACGTGGCGCCCGAGGACCGAGACGTCTGGGACATCGAGGTGTTCGCCGAGTCCACCCACGTGACCGAGCCCGAGCGGGACGCCTGGCAGGCTGTCTGCGACTGGGGGTTGGTGGACGTGTTCCGCGAGCGGTACCCGGCCACCGACGGCCTCTACACGTTCTGGGACTACCAGGCCGGCCGCTTCCACAAGCGCCAGGGCATGCGCATCGACCACGTGCTGGCCACCGAGACGCTCGCCGGTCGGGCCGGCGGCATCATCGTGGATCGCAACGCCCGCAAAGGCACCAAACCCTCCGACCACGCCCCGCTCGTGGTGGACTTCGACCTGTGAGTTCCGTGAGCCCTGCCGGCCGGAACGACCGGAACGACCGGAACTAGCCCATGCTGGCCGCCACCGCTGATCTGGCCCACGCCGAGTACGACCTGCTGGTCTTCTGGGTGCAGCTCCTGGCGCTGGTGATCGGTGCCCGCACCTTCGGCTGGGTGATGGTGCAGCTGGGGCTGCCGCGGGTCATCGGCGAGTTGGGCGCCGGCGTGATCCTGGGCCCGTCGCTGTTCGGGCACTTCTTCCCCGAGCAGTTCGCCTGGTTCCTGCCCGCCGGCGGCGAGCAGGCGGCCGCGCTGCTGACCGTCAGCTGGATCGGCGTGGCGCTCTTGCTGGTCTTGGCCGGCTTCGAGACCGACCTGGGGCTGATCGCCAAGCTGGGTCGCCCCGCCGTGCTGGTGGCGGTGGGCAGCATGCTGGTGCCGGCGGGCGCCGGCAGCATCGTCGGCTGGCTGATCCCCGGCGAGTTCCTGGGCCCCGAGGCCAGCCGCAGCACGTTCCTGCTGTTCGTGGCCCTAGCCGTCAGCGTCTCGGCGCTGGCGGTGGTGGCCAAGATCCTCTCCGACCTGGGGCTCATGCGGCGCGACTTCGGTCAGATCACCGTGGCGGTGGGCATGGCCAACGACGTGGTGGGCTGGGTGCTGCTGGGTGTGCTGACCAGCGTGGTGGCCTCCGGCGGCGTCTCCGCCACCGGCATCCTGATCTCGGTGGGCGGCCTGCTGCTGTTCATGGTGCTGGCGCTGACGGTGGGCCAGTGGCTCGTGGACCGCTGGCTTCGCCGCACTCACCGCAACAGCGACACCCTGGGCGCCGCGGTGACCGTGGCGGTGGTCACGATGCTGGGCTTCGGGGTCATCACGCAGGGCCTGGGGGTGGAGGCGGTGGTGGGAGCGTTCGTGGCCGGCGTGGTGCTGCACCGGTCCCGCTTCGTGGACGAGCGGTTGGAGCACTCCCTGGAACGGCTGACGTCGTCTTTCTTTGCACCGGTGTTCTTCGCCACCGCCGGCCTGCAGGTGAACCTGTTGCTGCTGGAGGACCCGACGATCCTCACCTGGACCATCGTGGTGGTGGCGGCGGCGATCGTGGCCAAGTTCGCCGGCGCCTACGGCGGTGCCAGGGTGGCGGGACGCAGCCACCGGGCCGGGCTGGCGCTGGGGGCCGGTCTCAACGCCCGGGGCACGCTCGAGATCGTCATCGCCTCAGTGGGCCTCAGCTTGGGGGTCTTCAACACGGCCTCGTTCACGATCATCGTGCTGGTGCCGCTGGTGACGTCGCTCTTCGCCTCGGTGGCGCTGCGGATCGTGGTCTTCAACTGGCGCGGCGACGCGGCGGAGATCCGCCGGCTGGACCGCGAGAAGGCGCTGAGTGAGAACCTGGTGGTGCGCACGTCCCGGCTGCTGATCCCGTCACGTGGGGGCCCGGCCTCCATCACTGCCGCCCAGCTGATGCACTACTCGTGGCCGCCCGAGGCCGAGGTGACGGTGATGACCGCCGCCGACCGGCGGGCAACGTTCGACCTCGGACCGCTGGAGAACGTGCTGCACGGCCGGGAGGTGGACTTCGAGCGGGTGCGGGAGCGCGACGTGGCCGAGCGCATCGCCAAGGAGGCGGCGCTGGGCTACGGGGCCATCGGCATGGGCGTCCAGAGCAGCGAGGAACTCGGCCAGGTGATCTCGCCGCTGGTGGACGAGGTGCTGCGCGTGAGCCCCATCCCGGTGGTGGTGGTGCGCCGGGCCCGCAACCTGGATCGGCCCTTGCCGGGGGCCTACGCCAAGGCGCTGGTGCCGGCCTCGGGCGGGCCGGCCAGCCGGGCCGCGGCCGAGGTGGCCGCCAATCTGAGCTCGCAGCTCGGCACGCAGATGGTGCTGGCCCACATCGTGGGTTCGGCCGACGTGATGAGCGGCCTGCGGCGGCTGCCCACTATGGCGGCCGGTGCGAATTGGCCGGGGATCTGGCACGACGACGAGGAGATCGCCGAGGCTGTCAGAGTGCTGGCCGCCGATGGGCCTCTCAGGCCGGCGGCCGACCCCGCAGAGACCGCCGGCGCCGAGCCCGCGGCGGATGGTGGATGGGTCGAGAGCGAGGACCTAGGCCCGCCGTCGGGGCGCGGCGCCCCGGCCTTCGTCGGGTCGCTGGCCGGGGCCATGGGGCGGCTGCTGCAGGCGCCGCTGGATCTGCTGCGGCCCCGGCGCCTGGCGATGCTGCGATCGCCGGCACGGGCCACCGGGATCGGCGAGCAGGTCCTGGGCCAGGCGGCACAGTTGGTCGAAGGGCTGGGCGTGGAGCCCGAACTCGTGACCCGCCCCGGCACCTCAGTGGCTCTCGAATTGCTGGATCTGGTGCGCGAGACCCAGGCCGACCTGGTGGTCATGGGCGCCAACCTGCGGCGCTTGCGGGACCGGCCCTTCCTGGGCCACACCGTCGAGACCGTGCTGCGCCGCTGTGACGCCACGGTCGCCCTGGTGCTGGTGCCCTTCGACCTATAGGGGTTGCCGCCACCGCCCGCGCCAGAGCCGGGTGCCTTCCCGTGCGGCGATTCCCCGTGCGGCGATTCCCCGGCGCCCTCTGGGCAGCGATTGCCCGGGTGCCTTCCTGTGCGGTGGTTCCCCGTCCAGTGCTTTGCCGGGCGGCCTGCTCTGCCGGACGGCTAGTAGCGGATGGCGCGGCTGGGCAGAGCGTGGCGGCCTCGCCTGTCCGACCTCCGCCGTCGGCGCCGGAGCTAGGGCTGTTCGGCTTCTGGAGGGGGCAGTGGGTCAACCGGCCGGGGCGGTTCTTGGATCCGCGGCGCCGGTTCGTACTCGGCGATCGTGGTTGGCGGCAGGCGAACCGGCCGCACCGGCCCCAGCGAGTCATCGTCTGAACCGCAGGCACCGGCGAGCGCGACAATTGTCAGCAGGGCGGCGATGAATCGTATCCGGCGGGACCTGATCGCATTCGTGAGCACTGGATTGTCCCCTTCGACGGGTGCCTGACCCGGCGTGCCGTTGGGCTGGCCGAGAGTAGGACACGCGGCCGTGACACACTTGTCCCGGCAGACATCCGCGATCTGTCGCTGCAGAGGACTTGGCTCTCCGAAGCATGGCAACTCCACTCGACACTGAGATGCGAGCGCGCGACATCGGATTGTTCGCGGCCTCGGGGCGGACCGGAGCGCTGAACGCCATTGTGGACGTGCCCGGGGTGGCGGTCGGCCATGTGACCCACATTGCTGGCGATGGCCCGCTGGTTGTGGGCGAGGGGCCGGTTCGCACCGGCGTGACGGTGGTGGTGCCCCGGCCCGAGCCGGTTGCCCTGAACCCGGTGTTTGCTGGCATCCATCGGCTGAACGGCAACGGTGAGATGACCGGCAGCCACTGGATCGAGGAGTCCGGGCTGCTGACCTCCGCGATCGCCCTAACGAACACGCACTCGGTGGGGGTGGTGCGGGACGCCTTGGTGCAGGTGGAGCGGTCGCAGCGGTCGGGCTCGGACTGGTGGTCTCTGCCGGTGGTGGCCGAGACCTGGGACGGGCTGCTGAACGACATCAACGGCTCGCACATCGGGGCAGGTGACGTTTGGACGGCTCTGGAGGGGGCGAGTGCGGGCCCTGTGGCCGAGGGCAACGTCGGCAGCGGGACCGGCATGATCTGTCACGGCTTCAAGGGCGGGATCGGCACCTCGTCGCGGGTGGTTGGCGGGTCTGGCGGCGACACGGCCGGCGAGGTGGGTGGCGACAGAGCCGGCGAAGTGGACTGCTACACGGTCGGCGTGCTGGTGCAGGCCAACCACGGCTCCCGGCGCCGGCTGGTCATCGACGGGTTCCCGGTGGGGCGACACCTCGACGAGAGCGCGGTCCCGCTGCCGGGGGGTGACCTGCCCGAGGGGATGGGGTCGATCATCTCGGTGGTGGCCACCGACGCCCCGCTGCTGCCAAACCAGTGCCGCAGCCTGGCCGCCCGGTGCGCGCTGGGCATCGGCCGGGCCGGCGGGGTGGGGGAGCACTGGTCGGGCGACCTGTCGATCGCCTTCGCCACCGGCCACAGCGACCTGGGCCGCGGCCGGCTGGGGCGCGGCGGGGGGTCGGGAAGTGCCGGGCAGGCAGGGAGTTCGGGGGCGCCCGGTCGGGGTTCATCGGGGAGCCCCACGCGGTCTCCGGGGGATCGGGCGAGACCGTCGGCCAATCCGCCCGATCTCGAGACGGACCATCGTGAGGCAGCAGGCGCCGGGCCGCTGCTGGTGGACGCCGGCACCCTCGTCGTCCTGTACGAGGCCACCGTGGATGCCACCGAGGAGGCCATCGTCAACGCCCTGTTCGCGGCCGAGACCATGATGGGGCGTGACGGCATCACGGCCCATGGGTTGCCGATCGAACGGCTCTGGGATCTGATGTCGACCGGCGGGCCGGCTTCGTGAGCGTTCCGGGCTGCCGTCCGGGGTTCGGATTCGGCGTGACGCCAGGGCCGCCCGATGGGGTGGCCGGGGAGATCAGGGACGCCGAGGCGCTGGGCTTCGACCGGATGGGCGTGTGGGACTCGCCGGCGCTGTTCCGGGACCCGTGGATGACCCTGGGCACGGTTGCCAGGGAGACCAGCACCATCCGACTCGGCACATGGGTCTCCAACCCGGTCAGCCGGCACCCTGTGGTGACCGCCTCGGCGATCGCCACCCTCGAGGACTTGGCGCCCGGCCGGACCTACTTCGGGATCGGCTCGGGCGGCACCGGCGTGTGGCACCTGGGACAGCCTGCCGCCCGCCTGGCTGAGCTGCGGGACTACATCACCGCGGTGCGCCGGCTGCTCGCTGAGGGCCGAGCTACCTACCAGGGCTCGGACTGCCGTCTGGAGTGGGGTCGGGGAACCTCGGTGCCGATCATCATGTCGGCGCACGGGCCGCGGGCGCTGCGGTTGGCCGGCGAGGTCGCCGACGGGGTGATCTGCGGCTTGGGGATCCTGCCCGAGGTGGTCTCGGGCTGTCTGGATCTGATCGCCGAGGGTGCCGAGTCGGCCGGCCGGACGCTGTCCGATCTGGAGATGTGGTTCACGTGCTTCTGGTTCGTGGATGCACGCCCAGGGGCAGCGCTGGCCGAGGGTGCCTGGGCGGCGACGGCGTTCGCCATGCACTTCTCCCAGGGCCGCGTGGAGGGCAAGTTCGTGCCCGAGGAGTACCGGGAGGGCATCGCCCGCCTCGGTGAGCAGTACGACCTGGTGACCCACGGCAAGGTGAGCGACGATCTGAAGCGCCGCTACGTGGAGCGCGCCGACGCCCTCGGCATCGGTGACTATGTCCGCAGCCGCTTCACGTTCTGCGGCACGCCCGACGAGGTGGAGTCCCAGATCCGGGCGGCTATGGCAGCGGGGGCGCGCAACTTCGACGGCGCCCTCGACGCTGATCTCCCCGAGCGCCGGCGTCGCATCGGAAACTGGGCCAAGCTGGTGCTGCCACGCTTCGGCAGATCGACTGGACTGGGGACGTGATCGACACTGTCATCAGCGGGGGCTGGGTGGTGACGCCGCACAGCGAGGGCCACCTGGACATCGGCATCGCCGGCGAGCGGATCGCCTATGTCTCGGCGCCGGGAGCCGTGCCTGTCCCGGAGGGAGCCTCGGTGATCGATGCCACCGGCAGGGTCGTGACGCCCGGCGGCATTGAATCTCACGCTCATATCCACGAGCCGATGTACCGGGGCTGGACCGGCGGTGAGGACGTCTGGCTGCAGCCACCCGAGGGGGCCACCCGGGCGGCCGCTCATGGGGGCACCACCACGGTGCTGTCGTTCGCCTTCCTGGACGTGCACGTCACCGACCGGGCCTACGACACCACCGAGGCGGTGGCTCAGCGGCGAGAGATCTTCACGGGCCGGTCCTACGTGGACTTCGCCTTCCACCCGGTCATTACCGGCTCGGCCTCGCCGGAGACCCTGGCGAGCATCGCCACCGCCGTCGAGCAGGGCACCCCGTCGTTCAAGGTGTTCACCACTGATGTCACGACAGGCCAAGCCGGCATCCGGATCAACCACGGCTCGGTGCTGGCCGCCATGCGGATCGCCCAAGAGGCTGGCGGGATCGTCATGGTCCACGCCGAGGACGATGATCTAATCAAGTACAACGAGGCCCGCCTGAAGAGCGAGGGCTGCAACCAACTTCAGAACATCCGCTGCGCCCACACACCGTTCGGCGAGGCGCTGGCGTTCCGCCAGGTGACGGTGCTGGCCGCCGAGGCCCGAGCAGCCACGTACTTCGTGCACACCACGGCCGGCGAATCGGTCGGCGTCGTGGCCGCTGAGCGCCGCCGAGGCCGTCCGGTCTACGCCGAGACGCTGCACAACCTGTTGTGCTTCTCCGAGGAAGACTACCTGAAGCCCGACGGCGCCAGGTACCACATCGGCATGGGCCTGCCGTCGCCCGACGACCGCGCACAGCTCTGGGCGGGCGTGACCGCCGGCGACATCGCCACGGTTGCCACCGACGAGTACACAACGTCGCTGGAGGTGAAGCTGGGGGGCCACGACATCGAGACCGTGCCCGGGGGCCACGTCGGGATCGAGACCCGGGGCACGATCCTGCTGTCGGAGGGCTACAAGCAGGGGCGGCTGTCACTGCGCAGATTCGTCGAGCTGTTCGCCACGAACCCGGCCCGGATCTTCGGGCTGTACCCCCGCAAGGGCGTCATCCAGCCCGGCGCCGACGCTGATCTGGCGATCTGGGACCTGGAGGGCGAGCGGGAGATCGCGATGAGCGATCTGCACCACGACGGCGACTACAGCCCGTGGGAGGGTTGGACGGTCTCCGCATGGCTGCAGATGACAATCCTGCGGGGCACCCCGATCGTCTCGGACGGCAGCCTGCACGTCGGCCCCGACTACGGCAGGTGGCAGCCCCGAAGCATCGACCCCGAGATTCTGGAGCACCCGGTCGTCACCTGACGCCCTGACAGCCCTGGGTGCCTGCTGGAGGGCGGACACAAGTGAGCCATCGCGCCGGACAAGTCCTCTGCCGGTGCCTGCCCCGTTCACGTGGTCATGTCGGCAGAGATCGGAGTTCAGGGCTGTCTGTCCGGGCAGCGCCCTGGTTAGGCCGGCTCGGTCGGTTCGGCTTGCCGGACCGGTCTGGTCGGCCTGGTCGGCCTGGTCGGTCTGGTCGGGTAGGCCGGTCTGATCAGAGGTCGGCTTCAGCAGGAACGTCGTCTCCGACAGGTTCGTCCAGGCGGCGACGCGCTGCATCTCCTCGGTGGTGAGCCCGTCGGCGCCACAGACGACGGCGAGAGGGTTGCCCCGGTACGGCACGGACGTGAACACGTCCACTTGAGCGAAGGGCCGTCGCAAGGTGATCAACCGTCCTCGTTAGCGGCTCGGATCATCTCCGGGGTGATCTGCGGACTGTCTGGGGTGACGGCGAAGCCTGGAATCCTCCGCTCGGTGGCCGTGGTCGGCGCTCGCAACCCAAGTCGTGCCAAGTCCGATAGTGCGGCGCCGAGTGAGACTCCCCGCTCCTGCGCGAGCGAGCTGGCACCTGCCAACACATCGGCATCCAGGTTCACGGTGACGCGCACGGCAGCATCATGGCATCGCAAAGTCGCATCTTGCAGCCCAGCCGATTGTCTTTGGCGTCCGCCACTTCGTGTTCAGCAGCGGAGGGTTTGGCTCATGGCGGCGGTGGCGCCGTTTCGGCGGCCCGGCGGGCCGTGTCTGCCGGGGTTCGACTTGGCGGCTCGGGCTTTGGCGGTTCGGGCCTTGCCGGTTCGGGATATTCTGTTGTGGCTCGCCAGGTTTGGCAGCCAGTTGGGTGGGTGTTCGAGGCGGTAGGTGCCGTCGGGTTGGCGGGTCAGGTCGGCGCCGAGTTCGTGGAT
>LXNI01002042.1_pt1 | contig 15240 bp, 11 predicted proteins | sample 809091 | NCBI WGS metagenome assembly LXNI01 (sample SAMN04870527, study PRJNA318959) | sponge metagenome | biome: 01000161; feature: marine sponge reef; material: water | host: Sarcotragus foetidus | place: Greece: Milos, Mediterranean Sea | collected 2013-05-29 | depth 5-7 m | reverse complement strand
GCCGCCGTCAACGTCGTCTTGCCATGGTCCACGTGACCAATCGTCCCAACATTCACATGCGGCTTGGTACGCTCAAATTTCGCCTTGGCCATAAGTGCTTTTCTCCTTGAGTGCGGCTCCTCTCAGCCGGTATGAGTCAGGTCCGCCGCCACCTTGGCGGGAACCGGAGTGTAACGGGAAAATTCCATCGAGTAGGTTGCGCGGCCCTGCGACATCGAGCGCAGGGTGGTGGCGTATCCGAACATCTCCGCCAGCGGCGCCTCGCCGCGCACCACCTTGCCCGCGGGCGACTCCTCCATGCTGTGCAGTTCGCCGCGCCGGCGATTGAGGTCGGCGCTCACGTCGCCCATGTAGTCGTCCGGCGTGACCACCTCGATCTTCATGGTGGGTTCCAAAAGGACCGGCCTGGCCCGCCTCATGCCCTCGCGGAACGCCTGGGCCGCGGCCACGCGGAAAGCGACTTCGCTGGAGTCCACCTCGTGGAAGGAGCCGTCGTACAGCGTGGCCTTGATGTCCACAACCGGGTAACCGCCCAGCACGCCTTCTCCCATCTGCTGCTTGACGCCCTTGTTTACCGCCGGAATGTATTCCCTGGGAACGGCGCCGCCCACGATCTCGTCTTCAAACTCGTAGCCGCCCCCCGAGGGCAGCGGCTCCAGGCGCAGGAAGACGTGGCCGTACTGGCCCCGGCCGCCGGTCTGGCGCACGAAGCGGCCCTCCTGCTCCACGGCCTTGCGAATCGTCTCGCGGTAGGACACGCGCGGGCGCCCCACGTTGGCCTCGACCTGGAATTCGCGGCGCATGCGGTCGACCAGGATTTCCAGGTGCAGCTCGCCCATGCCGGCGATGATGGTCTGGCCGGATTCCTTGTCGGTGGACACCTTGAAGGACGGGTCCTCCCTGGCCAGCTTCTGAAGCGCCAGCCCCATCTTGTCCTGGTCGGCGCGGGTGCGCGCCTCCACGGCCACGTGGATGACGGGGTCCGGAATGGTGATGCGCTCCAGGGTGATGGGCTTGCCGACCTCGGTCAGGCTGTCCCCGGTGGTCACGTCCTTGAGGCCCACGGCGGCCACGATGTCGCCGGCGCGGATTTCCGAAACCTCGGCGCGTTCGTTGGCGTGCATCTGCAAGAGCCGGCCGATGCGCTCCTTCTTGCCGCGGGTGACGTTGAGCACCCGGTCGCCGGACTTGAGGGTGCCGGAGTACACGCGGATGAACGCCAGGTTGCCCACGTAGGGGTCGTTGGCGATCTTGAAGGCAAGCGCCGAGAAGGGCGCGTCGTTGCTCGGCCCACGCTCGGCCGTTTCTCCGGATTCGGTAACGCCGGTGATGGGCGGCTTCTCGGCCGGCGACGGCAGGTAGTGCACCACGCCGTCGAGCACCGCCTGCACTCCCTTGTTGCGGAAGGCGCTGCCGCACATGGCGGGCACGATCTCGTTGCGCAGGGTGCGCTCGCGCAGGCCCCGGCGGATCTCTTCGGCCGACAGCGGCTCGCCGCCCACGTACTTTTCCATCAGTTCGTCGTCGCTCTCGGCGGCGGCCTCGACCATGCGCTCGCGCCACTCGGCGCAGACTTCGGCGAGGTCCTCCGGAATGTCGTCCTCGCGGTAGGTGGTGCCGAGGTCCGCCTCACTCCAGTAGATGGCGCGCTCCTCCACCAGGTCCACGACGCCGGCGAAATCGCCTTCGCTGCCGATAGGTACCTGGATGGGAACGGCCTTGGCGCCCAGGCGGGACCCGATCTGGCCCACCACGCGAAAGAAGTCCGCGCCGATACGGTCCATCTTGTTGATGAAGGCCAGCCGCGGGACGCCGTAGCGGTTGGCCTGGCGCCACACGGTCTCGGACTGCGGCTCCACGCCGCCCACCGAGCAGAACACCGCAACGGCGCTGTCCAGCACCCTGAGCGAGCGCTCGACCTCGATGGTGAAATCCACGTGTCCCGGCGTGTCCAGAATATTGATGCGGTGCTCGGGGAACTGGCGGCGCATCCCGCTCCAGAAGCAGGTGGTGGCCGCCGAGGTGATGGTTATGCCGCGTTCCTGCTCCTGGTCCATCCAGTCCATGATGGCCGCGCCGTCATGGACCTCGCCTAGCTTGTGCGAAACGCCGGTGTAGAAGAGGACCCGCTCCGTGGTCGTGGTCTTGCCGGCATCGATGTGGGCCATGATGCCGATGTTGCGGTAGCGGCCGACGGGGGTAGCGCGCATGGTGAGATACCGAACAGGCCGCGGGGTGCGCAGGAAAACAAGGCCAGGGCGCCTTCAGGCGGCTACCAGCGGTAATGCGCGAAGGCCTTGTTGGCCTCCGCCATTCGATGGGTTTCCTCGCGGCGGCGGGCCGCCGCGCCGGTGTTCTCCGAGGCGTCCATCAGTTCGCGCGCCAGGCGCTCGGCCATGGTCTTTTCGTTGCGCTTGCGGGCCGCGTCGATCATCCAGCGCATCGCCAGCGTCTCGCGGCGGGTGGCGCGCACTTCCACCGGCACCTGGTAGGTGGCGCCGCCGACCCGGCGGGAACGGACCTCCACGGCGGGCTTGACGTTCTCCAGGCCCTGCTCCAGCAGCAGCAGCGCCTCTTCGGGGCTCTGCTTGCGGATCCGGGAGATGACGTCGATGGCGCCGTACACGATGCTCTCCGCCACCGATTTCTTGCCGCTTTTCATGATCATGTTGATGAAGCGCGACAGAAGCTCGCTGCTGTAAAGCGGGTCGGCCAATACGGGCCGGCGGGGGGCACGGGAGCGGCGGGACATGGCTTCAGCGCGGTCGCTTGGCGCCGTACTTGGATCGGCCCTGGCGGCGGTCCGTTACGCCCGCGCAGTCCAGCGTGCCTCTTATCGTGTGATAACGAACGCCGGGGAGATCCTTCACCCGGCCGCCCCGAATCAGCACCACCGAGTGCTCCTGCAGGTTGTGTCCCTCGCCGCCGATGTAGCTGGTGACCTCAAAGCCGTTGGTGAGACGTACCCGGGCCACCTTGCGCATCGCCGAGTTCGGCTTCTTGGGCGTGGTGGTGTACACGCGCGTACAGACGCCCCGCTTCTGCGGACTGTTCTCCAGCGCGGGAACGCTGGTTTTCGCCCGCCGGGGCGCGCGCGCCTTGCGCACAAGCTGATTCACCGTGGACATTGCTTTGTGGCCTGCCCTCTGCCCTTTGTCGTGTTCGAAAAAACTCGCTTGCAGCGCTCCTTGAGGACGCCCTTTGGAGGCAGCCTCAGCCGCAAGCACGGAATCCGCGAATTATGCGGAAATCGCCTGTCAAGTCAAGCTGCTACGGTCGGAGCCTGCTCTTCCGCCGGCTCGGCGGCGGCTTCCTCGGCCGGGACGGACGTGAACTCGGCCTCGGCGGCTTCGGCGGCCTCGATCTCCAGGCGCTTCTCGCGTTGCTTCACGCGGTCCTGGTGGTAGTGGAAGCCGGTGCCGGCGGGAATAAGCCGCCCGACGATCACGTTCTCCTTCAGGCCCTTCAACTCGTCGCGCATGCCGATCACGGCGGCCTCGGTCAGCACCCGGGTGGTTTCCTGGAAGGACGCCGCGGAGATGAACGAGCGGGTCGCGAGCGACGCCTTGGTGATGCCCAGCAGCAACGGACGGTAGGTGGCCAGGGTATTGTCCTCTTCCACCATGCGCTCGTTGATCTCGACCACCTGCGAACGTTCAAGCTGCTCGCGCTTGAGCAGGCCGGTTTCGCCCGGGTCGATGACTTCGACGCGCTTGAGCATCTGGCGGATGATCACCTCGATGTGCTTGTCGTTGATGCGCACGCCCTGCAGCCGGTAGACCGCCTGGATTTCGCCCACCAGGTATTCGGCCATGGCCTGCACGCCGCGCAGCCGCAGGATGTCGTGGACGTTGGGCTCGCCGTCGGCGATCATCTCGCCGGTCTCGACGTGCTCGCCGCCGAACACGTTCAGCGCGCGGTCCTTGGGCACCAGCATCTTGACTTCCTCGCCCTGCTCGTCGGCGATGATCAGCCGGCGCTTGCCCTTGGTGTCCTGGCCGAAGCTCACCACGCCGTTGTGCTCGGCAAGGATCGCAGCCTCGCGCGGCTTGCGGGCCTCGAACAGGTCCGCCACCCTCGGCAGTCCACCGGTGATGTCGATGGACTTGGCCTCGCTGGCCGGAACGCGGGCCAGCACGTCGCCGGTCACCACCTTCAGCTTGGTTGAGGCCTTGCCTCCTTCCTCCATCCCGCGGGACTTCTGCCAGGCCGCGGCCAGGATGGCGTCGAGCACCGAGCCCTCGGGCAGCTTGTGCTCCACCGGCGCGTCGGTGCCGGCAAAGTGCAGCACGTTGCCGTCCTTGTCGGTCAGGCGGATGCGCGGCTCCTTGTCGGCGCCGGACGAGGGACGGCGGCGGCGTTCCAGCACCGCCACGTTGGACAGTCCGGTGAACTCGTCGATGCGTTCCTCCACGGTAATGCCTTCCAGCAGGTCCTCGAACTCGATCCAGCCCATCACTTCGGAAATGATCGGCCGGTTGTGCGGGTCCCAGGTGGCCACGGTCTGGCCGGCCTTCACCTTGTCGCCGTCGCTGACCAGGATGGCGGCGCCGTAGCTGACCTTGTGGCGCTCCAGCGCCCGGCCGTCGGCATCCACCAGGGTCAGTTCGCCGGTGTTGCTCACCGCCACCAGGCGCTTCTGCTTCTTGTGCTTCAAGGTCTTCAGGTTCTGCAGGCGCACCACGCCGTCGCGCCGCACCTCGATGCTGCTGCGCGCGCCGGTCCTGGACGCCGCGCCGCCGATGTGGAAGGTGCGCATGGTGAGCTGGGTGCCGGGCTCGCCGATCGACTGGGCGGCGATCACGCCCACCGACTCGCCGATGTTCACCCACTTTCCGCGGGCCAGGTCGCGTCCGTAGCAACCGCGGCACACGCCGAAGCGGGTTTCGCAGGTGATGGGCGAACGCACAGTGACCTGCTCTACGCTGTGCTCCTCGATGAGCGCCGCAAGCTTCTCGTCCAGGAGTTCGCCGGCGCCGATCAGTTCTTCGCCGGTGGACGGCGAGACGATCGGCTGGGCGGTGGCCCTGCCGAGTATCCGGTCGGTGAGCGACTGGATCTTCTCGGTGCCGTCCAGAACCGCTTCCATCACCAGGCCGGCGGTGGTTTCGCAATCCTCTTCGGTCACCACCAGGTCCTGGGCCACGTCCACCAGGCGGCGGGTCAGGTAGCCTGAGTTGGCGGTCTTCAGCGCGGTGTCGGCCAGGCCCTTGCGGGCGCCGTGCGTGGAGTTGAAGTACTGCAGCACGTCCAGGCCTTCGCGGAAGTTGGCGGTAATCGGCGTTTCGATGATGGAGCCGTCGGGCTTGGCCATCAGGCCGCGCATGCCGGCGAGCTGGCGCATCTGGGCCGCCGAGCCGCGGGCGCCGGAGTCGGCCATCATGAAGATCGAGTTGAAAGACTTCTGGCTGACTTCCTCGCCCTTCGCATTGGTCACCTGCTCGGTGCCGAGGTTCTCCATCATGACGCGCGCCAGCCGGTCGCTGGTGTGCGACCAGATGTCCACGACCTTGTTGTAGCGCTCGCCGTCGGTCACCAGGCCCTGGGAGTGCTGGTCCTGGATCTCCTTGACCTTCTCCTCGGCCTCGGCCAGGATTTCCGGCTTGTTCTCCGGCACCTCCATATCGTTGATGCCGATGGAGATGCCCGCCGAAGTGGCGAACTGGAAGCCCATGTACATCAGGCGGTCGGCGAAAACCACGGTCTTCTTGAGTCCGGCCTGCCGATAGCAGGCGTTGATGAGCTGCCCGATTTCGCGCTTGTTCATGGTGCGGTTGATCAGGTCGAAGTCCAGTTCCTCCGGCAGCAGCGCGCCGAGCAGGGCGCGGCCGACGGTGGTATCGATCAGTTCGCCGCCGGCGCGAACCCTGACCGCGGCGTGCAGGTCGGCGGCCCCGGTCTCGTAGGCGCGGTGAACCTCGTCGCGGCCGCTGAACACCATGCCCTCGCCGCGCGCGTTGATGCGCTTGCTGGTCATGTAGTAGATGCCCAGCACCACGTCCTGCGAAGGCACGATCACCGGTTCGCCGTTGGCCGGCGAAAGGATGTTGTTCGACGCCATCATCAGCGCCCTTGCCTCGAGCTGCGCTTCCAGCGACAGCGGCACGTGCACGGCCATCTGGTCGCCGTCGAAGTCGGCGTTGAAGGCGGTGCAGACCAGCGGGTGAAGCTGGATGGCCTTGCCCTCGATCAGCAGCGGCTCGAAAGCCTGGATGCCGAGGCGATGCAGGGTGGGCGCGCGGTTCAGGAGCACCGGGTGCTCGCGGATCACCTCTTCGAGGAAGTCCCACACGATCGGCTCTTCGCGCTCGATCAGCCGGCGCGCGGCCTTTACCGAGGTGGCCTCGGTAAACAATTGCAATTTCGACAGCACGAAGGGCTTGAACAGCTCCAGCGCCATCTTCTTGGGCAGGCCGCACTGGTGCAGCTTGAGCGTGGGGCCCACCACGATGACCGAGCGGCCCGAGTAGTCCACGCGCTTGCCCAGCAGGTTCTGGCGGAAGCGGCCCTGCTTGCCCTTGATCATGTCGGCCAGCGACTTGAGCGCGCGCTTCTTGCTGCCGGTGAAGGCGCGGCCGCGGCGGCCGTTGTCCAGCAGCGCGTCGACGGCTTCCTGGAGCATGCGCTTTTCGTTGCGCACGATGATCTCCGGCGCGTTGAGGTCCAGAAGACGGCGCAGGCGGTTGTTGCGGTTGATGACCCGCCGATACAGGTCGTTCAGGTCCGAGGTGGCGAAGCGCCCGCCCTCCAGCGGCACCAGCGGCCGCAGTTCCGGCGGCAGAACGGCCAGCCGGGTCAGGACCATCCACTCGGGACGGTTGCCGGAATCCCGGAAGGCCTTGAGCAGCTTCAACCGCTTGGTCAGGCGCTTGATCTTGGTTTCCGAACCGGTGGCGTCGATCTCGCCGTGCACCTTTTCGATCGCTTCGTCGAGGTCCACCTCGCGCAACAGCTTGCGGATCGCCTCGGCGCCCATTTCGGCCTCGAAGATGGGGCCGTACATCTCCAGCGCCTCGCGCTTGAGTTCCTCGGTCAGGAGCTGGCCCTGGACCAGGTCCGTGTCGCCGGGATCGGTCACCACGAAGGCCTCGAAATACAGCACCCGCTCGATCTCGTGCATGGTCATGTCGAGCATCAGCCCGATGCGCGACGGCAGCGACTTCAAGAACCAGATATGCGCCACCGGCGTGGCCAGGTCGATGTGGCCCATGCGCTCGCGGCGCACGCGCGCCTCGCGCACCTCGACGCCGCACTTCTCGCAGATCACGCCGCGGTGCTTGAGCCGCTTGTACTTGCCGCAGATGCACTCGAAGTCCTTCAGGGGACCGAATATGCGCGCGCAGAACAGTCCGTCGCGCTCCGGCTTGAAGGTGCGGTAGTTGATGGTTTCGGGCTTGCGCACTTCGCCCCAGGACCAGGACTTGATCATCTCCGGGGACGCGAGTCCGATGGTGATGGAATCAAAGTCTTCAAATCCGGGGGCGGCCTGGGCCATGCGAGTGATTTCTCTCATGCATCGCTCCTTAGAGTGATTGGTTCTTGACAGTATTCGGCGCGGCTGGCGCGCTGGCGTCTTGCCGGCTCCTTCCGGGAGACGCATGAATCCATCCATGGAGCTTTGTTCCGCTGTGAGCGCCGGGCCATCGGCGCCCACTGGCTCACAAACTCCCGGAAGGAGCCGGCGAGACGCCAGCGAACCTCGGAAGTTGGCACGTGCAAGGGGGGCATCAGTTGCGGGTCAGTTCGACGTTGATGCCGAGCGCGCGGATCTCCTTCACCAGCACGTTGAAGGATTCCGGCATGCCGGCCTCCACGCGGTGGCGCCCGTCCACGATGCTCTTGAACATGCGGCTGCGTCCCGACTGGTCGTCGGACTTGACGGTGAGCATTTCCTGCAGCGTGTGGGCGGCGCCGTAGGCTTCCAGCGCCCAGACCTCCATTTCGCCGAAACGCTGTCCGCCGAACTGGGCCTTGCCGCCCAGCGGCTGCTGGGTCACCAGGCTGTACGGGCCGGTGGAGCGGGCATGCATCTTGTCGTCCACCAGGTGGTTGAGCTTGAGCATATACATGTAGCCCACCGTGACCTCCCGGTCGAAGGCCTGGCCGGTGCGCCCGTCATTCAGGGTGGTCTGGCCCGACTCCGGCAGTTCCGCCAGGGCCAGCATGTCCTTGATCTCGGCCTCGGTGGCGCCGTCGAACACCGGCGTGGCCATGGTGACGCCGTTGGCCAGGTTGCCGGCCATGTCCCTGAGTTCCTCGTCGTCGAGCGACTCGACGCTCTGGCCGCTGCCCAGGCCGGAGTAGTTGTAGATCCGCTCCAGCGTCTCGCGCAGCGGGCTGGCGCCGCCGTCCTGCGTGACCAACTCGCCGATCTGCAGCCCGAGGGCCTTGGCGGCCCAGCCGAGATGGCACTCGAGTATCTGCCCGGTGTTCATGCGCGAGGGCACGCCCAGGGGATTGAGCACCATGTCCACCGGCGTGCCGTCGTCCAGGTACGGCATGTCCTCGACCGGCACGATGGTGGAAATCACCCCCTTGTTGCCGTGGCGTCCGGCCACCTTGTCGCCGGGCTGCACCCGGCGCTTGACGGCCATGTACACCTTGACCATCTTGCGCACGCCCGCGGCCAGCTCGTCGCCGGCGGTGATCTTGCGGGCCTTTTCGTTGAAGCGCCGCTCCATCTGCTCGCGAATCTGCTCGAGGCGTTCGCGGGAGAGTTCGAGGCTTTCGTTGAGCTTGCGGTTGCGCAGGCTGATCTCGAACCACTGGTCGCGCGGCAGGGCTTCGAGTTTGCGGGGCGTGACCTTGCCGGGCTGGAAGCCCTCCGGCCCGCCGTCGGCCATCTTGCCCTCGATCAGTTCGCGCACGCGCTGGAAGAGGTCCTCCTCGATGATCCGGCGCTGGTCGTCCAGGTCCTTCTTGACGCCGGCCAGTTCCTGGTCCTCGTTGGCCAGCGCGCGCCTGTCCTTCTCCACGCCTTCGCGGGTGAACACGCGCACGTCGATCACGGTGCCGTCCATGCCGGCCGGCACGCGCAGCGAAGTGTCCTTGATGTCCGAGGCCTTCTCGCCGAAGATGGCGCGCAGCAGTTTCTCCTCCGGCGTGAACTGGGTCTCGCCCTTGGGGGTGACCTTGCCGACCAGGATGTCGCCGGCCTTGACTTCCGCGCCGATGAAGGCGATGCCGGACTCGTCCAGCTTGGCCAGCGCCGCCTCGCCCACGTTGGGAATGTCGGCGGTGACCTCCTCGGCGCCAAGCTTGGTGTCGCGCGCCATGCAGGTCAGCTCCTCGATGTGGATGCTGGTGAAGCGGTCCTCGTGCACCAGCCGCTCGGAAATGAGGATGGAGTCCTCGAAGTTGTAGCCGTTCCAGGGCATGAAGGCCACCAGCAGGTTCTGGCCCAGGGCCAGCTCGCCCATGCTGGTTGCGGCGCCGTCGGCGAGCACGTCGCCGGCCGCCACCCGGTCGCCCTTGCGCACCTGCGGGCGCTGGTTCATGCAGGTGTTCTGGTTGGTGCGCTGGTACTTCACCAGGTTGTAGATGTCCACGCCCGGCTCGCCGGCGCCCGCGTCCTCCTGCTCCACGCGCACCACGATGCGCGACGAGTCCAGGTAGTCCACCATGCCGGAGCGGCGCGCCACGGTGCAGGACCCGGAATCGATCGCCACCGCCCGCTCCATGCCGGTGCCGACCAGCGGCGGTTCGGCGCGCAACGTGGGCACGGCCTGGCGTTGCATGTTCGAGCCCATCAGCGCGCGGTTGGCGTCGCCGTGCTCGAGGAAGGGAATCAGCGCCGCGGCCACGGATACCGTCTGGCGCGGCGAAACGTCCATGTACTGGATGCGCTCGCGCTGCATCAGCGTGGACTCGTTGCGGTGGCGGACCCGCACCAGCGGCTCGGTGAATCCGCCTTCGTCCGTCAGCCGGGCGTTGGCCTGGGCAATCACGTACTGGCCTTCCTCGATGGCCGAGAGGTAATCGATGATGTTGGTGACCTTGCCGTCGGTCACCCGCCGGTACGGCGTTTCCAAGATGCCGTATTCGTTGGTGCGCGCGTAGACGGCGAGCGAGTTGATCAGCCCGATGTTCGGGCCTTCCGGGGTCTCGATCGGACATACGCGGCCGTAATGCGTGGGGTGCACGTCGCGCACCTCGAAGCCGGCCCGTTCGCGGGTCAGGCCGCCGGCGCCCAGCGCCGAGACGCGCCGCTTGTGGGTGGTTTCGGCCAGCGGATTGTTCTGGTCCATGAACTGCGAAAGCTGGTTCGAACCGAAAAATTCCTTGATGGACGCCGATACCGGCTTCGCGTTGATCATTTCCTGCGGCATGAGGCCGTCGCTTTCGGCCATGGAGAGGCGCTCCTTGACCGCCCGCTCCACGCGCGCCAGGCCCTGGCGCAGCGCGTTTTCGGCCATCTCGCCCACGCAACGCACGCGGCGGTTGCCGAGGTGGTCGATGTCGTCGACGTTGTCCTTGCCGTTGCGGATGCTCAGCAGCACGCGCAGCACCTCGACGATGTCTTCGGGGCTCAGAATGGAACTGCCGGTGGTCTCCTCGCGCCCCACGCGGCGGTTGAACTTCATCCGGCCGACCCTTGAGAGGTCGTAGCGGTCGGAACTGAAGAAGAGGTTGTGGAAGAGGTTCTTGGCGGCCTCGGCGGTGGGGGGCTCGCCGGGGCGCATCATCTTGTAAATCTCGACCAGCGCCATGTCGCGGTTGCGGGTCTCGTCCACCCTGAGCGTGGAGGAAATGTACGGGCCGTGTTCCAGTTCGTTGACGTAGATGGTCTCGATCTTGCCGATACCGTGGGCGATCAGGCCGCGCAGGACCTCGTGAGTGATCTCGTCATTGGCCTGGGCGAGCACTTCGCCGGTGTCGGTGTCCACCACGTCGCAGGCCAGGGTCTCGCCGAGCAGCGGATGGGCGGCGTCCTCGTCTTCGACGGTCTCGGCCTCGCCGTTGTCCTTGTACCTGGGTACGGGCGGAAGCTCCAGCCATTTCAGCCGCGATTTCTGCAGCATGCGCACGTGGCGCTGGGTGATGCGGCGGTCCCTGGGCGCGATCAGTTCGCCGCCCACGACGATGTCGAAGCGCGCGGTCAGGCCCCGGAGGCGAGTCGGCTCCAGACGCATCTTCACCTTGCCCTTCTTGTCGATGCGGTAATCGTCGCGCTCGAAGAACAGGCCGAGTATCTCCTCGGTGGAGAATTCCATGGCCCTGAGGAGCACCGTGGCCGGGATCTTCTTCTTGCGGTCGATGCGCGTGTAGACGCAGTCCTTGGCGTCGAACTCGAAGTCCAGCCAGGATCCGCGGTAGGGGATGACCCGGGCGTTGTGCAGCAGCTTGCCCGAGGAATGGGTCTTGCCGCGGTCGTGGTCGAAGAACACGCCCGGCGAGCGGTGCAACTGGGAAACGATGACCCGGTCGGTGCCGTTGATGATGAAGCTGCAGTGCCCGGTCATCAGCGGGATCTCGCCCAGGTAGACCTGCTGCTCGCGGATCTCCTTGACCGCGCGCGTACTGCCGCGGTCGAAGATGACCAGCCGGACCATCAGGTTGAAGGGGGCGGCATAGGTGGCCCCGCGCAGCCGGCACTCCTCCTCGTCGAAGGGCGGTTCGCCGAGGCTGTAGCTGACGTATTGCAACTCCACGTTGCCGGTATAGCTCTCGATCGGGAATATCTGCGAGAAAACGGAATGCAAGCCAAGGTTCTCGCGTTCGTGCGGCGGGGTGTCCGCCTGCAGGAACTGCGCATAGCTGTCGCGCTGCATCGCGAGCAGGTACGGCACCTCCAGCACGGTGGAACTCTTGCCGAAGCTCTTGCGGATGCGTTTCTTTTCGGTGTAGCTATAGGTCATACGTTGTTAATCCTTGCAAGTGGCAGGCGCAGGCGCTGGCCGCGAAGGCGGAACCGCCCCCGCTGCCGGGAAGTGGGCCGAAATGCCCAACTACTTGACTTCAACCGTTGCGCCGGCTTCTTCGAGCGTGGTCTTGAATTTCTCGGCGTCTTCCCTGGATACGCCGTCGGATACGGGAGCGGGTGCGCTCTCGACCAGGTCCTTGGCCTCCTTGAGACCGAGCGTGGTGAGGGAACGCAGGGCCTTGATGACCTTGACCTTGGACTCGCCGAAGCCTTGCAGCACGACCGTGAACTCGGTCTGCTCCTCTTCTGCGGCGGCTTGTTCGGCGGGGCCTGCGGCGGGGCCGGCAACGACGGCCGCGGCCGCGCTGACGCCCCATTCTTCCTCTAGTTCCTTGATCAGTTCCACAATTTCCAGCACCGGCATCTTGCCCAGCGCTTCGCGGATTTCTGCTCTTCCTGCGGTCATGGCTTGCTCCTTGGGGGATATGAATCGATAGTCTGGTGCGGAAGCCGGCTCATTCGGCTTCCATCTGCTCCTGCCGCGCGGCCATCAGGCGCGCCAGGCGCGCCTGCGGCTCGGCGAGGGTCGCAACGAGTTTCTGCATCGGCGCCGTGAGCGCGCCCAGAAGCCTCGCGCGCGCCTCGTCCAGCGTCGGCAGTGTGGCGATCCGGTCGGTCTGATCGCCGGAATACAGCGTGCCGTCAAGCACGAAACCGCGCGGCTGAAGCGCCTCGTGCTGCTTGGCAAAGTCCTTGAACAGCCTGGCGATCGAACCCGGGTCCTCATCCGAGAAGGCCAGCAGCGTGGGGCCGTTCAGCGCTTCGGTCAGTTGCTCGCAGGGCGTGTCCTTGACCGCGCGCCGCGACAGCGTGTTCTTGACCACGCGCAGGGTGACGCCGGCGCCGCGAGCGCGGCGCCTCAGGTCGGTCATTTCCTCGACGTTCAGGCCGCGGTAATCGGCCGCCGCCGCCACCATCGCGCCTTCGGCGGTAGAACGCAGGTCTTCGACCAGCTCTTTCTTCTGTTGAAGGTTAAGGGGCATGGTTCCGCTTTCCGTCCGTTAGCTATTGCAGGTCGATGCTCGACTGATCGACGCGCACGCCCGGTCCCATGGTGGAGGACAGGGTGATGCGCTGCATGTAAATGCCCTTGGCCGCGGGCGGCTTGGCCTTTAACAGTTCGTTCAGAAGCGCCGTAAGGTTTTCGAGGATGGCCTCCTCGCTGAAACTCTTCTTGCCGATCGAGCAGTGAATGATCCCGGACTTGTCGGTTCGGTAGCGCACCTGGCCGGCCTTGGCGTTGCGCACCGCCTCGCCCACGTTGGGCGTCACGGTGCCGGACTTGGGGTTGGGCATCAGCCCGCGCGGCCCGAGGACCTTGCCGAGCGCGCCGACCACGCGCATGGCGCCGGGCGCTGCGATGTAGACATCGTGCTCGATCTTGCCCTGCTTGATTTCGTCGGCCAGTTCCTGAAGGCCCACGGTGTCGGCGCCCGCCTCGACAGCGGCCTCGGCGGCCTCGCCGTCGGCGAACACGGCCACGCGGATTTCCTTGCCGAGACCGTGCGGCAGCACCGTGGCCCCGCGCACGATCTGGTCGGCCTTGCGCGGGTCAACGTTGAGGTTCACCGCCACGTCCACCGATTCGCTGAAGCTGGCGGGCACGCTCTCGCGGACGACGCGGATGGCCTCGTCGACCGGCAGCGGGTCCCGGCGCCCCGGCGTCTCGCGAAAAGCCTTCTGTCTCTTGCTTAAAGGGGCCATGTCTAAACCTCCGCACCGGCGACGGTCAGCCCCATGCTGCGCGCCGTCCCGGCGATGGTGCGCACGGCGGCGTCCATGTCGGCGGCGGTGAGGTCCGGTTCCTTGGTGCGCACGATTTCCTCGAGCTGGGCGCGGGTCACCTCGCCCACCTTCTCCAGGTTGGGCACGCCGCTGCCCTTGTCCACGCCGGCGGCGCGGCGCAGAAGCACGGCGGCCGGCGGCGTCTTGGTGATGAAGCTGAAGCTGCGGTCGGTGTAGATCGTGACGACGACCGGCGTGGTCATGCCCGGTTCCAGGCTGCCGGTCTGCGAATTGAAAGCCTTGCAGAACTCCATCAGGTTCACGCCGTGCTGACCCAGCGCCGGGCCGACCGGCGGACTGGGATTGGCCTGCCCGGCCGGAACCTGCATCTTGACCACAGCCATTACGTTCTTCGCCATAACTTATGCCTTGCGCACCTGACCGAAACTGAGATCGACCGGCGTGGAGCGTCCGAGGATCTGCACCGCCACCCTGAGCCGGTTCTTTTCGTAGTTGACCTGTTCGACCACGCCGTTGAAATCGTTGAACGGCCCGTCGACGACCCGCACGACTTCGCCCGGCTCGTACAACACCTTGGGCCGCGGCTTCTCCGAGCCTTCCTCGACCTGCTGCAGGATGCGGTCGGCCTCCTCCTCGGTGATCGGCTCGGGATGCTCGCTGGTGCCGCCCACGAAGCCGAGCACCCGCGGGACGCTGTTGACCAGGTACCAGGAACTCTCGTCCAGGTCCATTTCCACCAGCACGTAGCCGGGGAAAAAGCGGCGCGAGGACCGGCGCTTCTGGCCGTCGCGCATTTCCACGACTTCCTCGGTGGGCACCATCACGCGGCCGAACTTTTCCTGCATGTTCTCGCGCTCTATGCGCTCCAGCAGCGCGGCCTTCACCTTCTCCTCGTAATTTGAGTACGACTGAACGATGTACCAGTGCATGGCGCCCTATACCTCCCTCAGGCGCCCGTCAGCATGCGGGTGAGGGCGGCCAGGCCCATGTCCAGCAACCAGAAGAACACGCACAGGATGAGCACGATGACCAGCACGGTGGCGGTGGTCTGCATGGTTTCCTGGCGGTTTGGCCAGACGACCTTGCGCAACTCGGCGCGGGAACTCTGGACGAACTGCCAAGCGTTCTGCCCGCGGGCGGTGCGCAGCAGTACCGCGGCCGCCAGCGCCAGGCTTGCCAGCACGCCGCCCACCCGCACGAAGATCGGCAATTCCTCGAAGGCGTAATAGGCGTAGACGCCGGCCACGAGCAGCAGCGCGGCCAGCAACAGCCATGCCGTGTCGAGGGAGTTGCCGGTCTTGATTGGATTGTTGTCTTTCATCGCCTGTCATGCGAGGGTCGGTTGGCAGGCCAGGAGGGACTCGAACCCCCAACCTGCGGTTTTGGAGACCGCTGCTCTGCCAAATTGAGCTACTGGCCTGCTGCGTTAGTCGGGACGGCTGGGCTATTCCACCACCTTTGCGACGACGCCGGCTCCGACGGTTCGGCCGCCTTCGCGTATCGCAAAGCGCAGGCCGTCCTCCATCGCAATCGGCGCAATCAGGTCCACTTCCATGCGCACGTTGTCACCC
>LXNI01002041.1_pt1 | contig 15252 bp, 12 predicted proteins | sample 809091 | NCBI WGS metagenome assembly LXNI01 (sample SAMN04870527, study PRJNA318959) | sponge metagenome | biome: 01000161; feature: marine sponge reef; material: water | host: Sarcotragus foetidus | place: Greece: Milos, Mediterranean Sea | collected 2013-05-29 | depth 5-7 m | reverse complement strand
GGTCAGTGTCGGCGGTCAGTGTCGGCGGTCAGTGTCTACGCGACCTACGCGACCGACGTGACCCCAGCGACGAGGGAGGGGCTTTGCTCGATACAGAGTGGCATCACCGGTCAATGCCTCCTCCAATCTCCCCTTCCCTCCTTGTGGGGGAAGGGGGGGGATGGGGGGTAAAGGAATATAATGGCGCAAGCGCCTCTTAAAGCGAAGCAAATTCAAGCTAATGCCACCTGGAAGCTACGATTTCAGGACTGGTGGTTCCGCAACCGCGCCTTGATCGGCTACGCCTTTATATTCCCCTGGTTCGCCGGCTTCATCATATTTGACGCGATGCCCTTCATCTACAATTTGTATTTGAGCTTCACCGATTATCAGATCGGCACGGTGGGTGTGCCGCCGTGGATCGGCTTGGAGAATTACAGCGAGATCTTCACCGAGGACAAGTTATTCGCCAAGAGCATGTACAACACGCTCTACTACCTGGGTTATAGTGTGCCGCTGCGCCTGATTTTCGCCTTCTTAATCGCGCTTATATTGAACCTGCGCGTGCGCGGGATGGAGATCTATCGCACGCTGTTTTATGTGCCGTCGGTGGTGCCGTTGGTGGCGGCGACCGTAATCTTCGCCGGCTTCCTCAACACGCGCTACGGCTTCCTCAATCAGTTCCTCGTCTTGATAGGCGCGGCGCCGGTGCGCTGGCTGTCTTCGCCGGATGCGATAAAACCATCGCTGATCTTGCTCAGCCTTTGGGGCTTCGGCGCGCAGATGATTATCTTCTTGGCTGGCTTGCAGAGCATCTCGGAAGATTTGTACGAGGCGGCGGCGATAGACGGTGGTACTGGCTGGCATCGGCTTGTGTACATCACCGTCCCACTGATGACGCCGACGATATTCTTCAATTTGCTCCTGGCTTTGATTGGCGGCTTTCAGATCTTTGAACAGGTTTTCATTCTCATCGGGACGCATGGGGGACCCTTGCAGGCTGGACTTGTCTATATGCTGCACGTCTACAACAAAGCCTTTCGTGATTTTGAGTTTGGTTATGCGGCCGCGCTTTCGGTGATCTTGTTCCTCATCATATTTGTATTGACAATGTTGCTCGTATACACCTCCAATCGCTGGGTATTCTATGGGGATGCGCAAGATGATGAGACTTAGGGCTACTCCCATCCCCGATCGGCTCCAGGGTGTATACGGCGCGCGCCCCCTTCCCGCCATTTCTCTGGCGGGCATCCCGCATCTAGGGAAGGGGAACTTAGGACTAGGTTGCCAGCATGATTGAAGACCCCAGAACCAAATTGGTTCGCCACATCGTCATTTATGCGATCCTGACTTTGGGCGCCATCGTGATGGTGGTGCCGCTGCTTTGGACGGTTTCCACGTCGCTGAAGACGCGCGACAAAATCACCATTCGCCGGCTGGAGCTCATCCCGGATCCGGTCGCTTGGGAGAATTATCCCTATCTCTTTGAAGCGCGTCCGATCCTCCAGTATACGCGCAATACCATGATCATCGTGGTGGCGTCGCTGTTTGGCGCTTGGGTGCCTTGTACGCTGGCCGGTTATGCCTTCGCTCGCATTCCTTTCCCCGGGCGCAATGTCTTCTTTGGCATCTTGCTGGCGACGATGATGCTGCCTTATGTGGTGCGATTAATTCCCTTATTCTTGTTTTTTGATGAGATCGGCTGGACGCGCACCTTTGGTCCGCTGGTCTTGCCGCGTCTGCTCGGGCATAATGCCTTCTATATTTTCTTGTATCGGCAATTCTTCCGCGGCATACCGGACGATATTCATGATTCGGCGCGGATTGACGGCTGCTCCGAATTCGGCGTCTGGTGGCGGATATTCATGCCGATGTCGCGGCCCGTGCTGGCGGCCGTTTCGATATTCGCTTTTTCTTTCGCGTGGAACGATTTCCTCAATCCGCTGATTTACCTGGGTTCGAATAAAGAGCTGTGGACGCTGGCGCTGGGCTTGAACGCCTTGCAGGGCTTTGAAGGCGATGACAACAGCCTCAACCTGATTATGGTCTTCTCCGTGCTGATGATCATCCCCATGCTGGTCGTCTTCTACTTTGGGCAGAAGCATCTGATCAGCGGCGTGACCGCGCAGGGCAGCCTCAAGGGTTAGCGGCTTTGGATCCCTCAACCACTGAAAAACCGAACATCGTCTACATCGTGCTCGATCAGTGGCGCGGCGATTGCCTCGGTATCGCCGACAGCGCCCACCCGGTGATGACGCCGCATTTCGATCAGATCGCGTATGAAGGCATCTGGTACGAGCGCGCCTATGCCGACTGTCCGATTTGCATGCCGCAACGCGCCACCATGCTCACTGGTTTCACCGCCAGCCAGCATGGCATGCCCCACAACTATATGAGCGGACCCCGCAGCCCGATCGTCATAGAACAGAGCCTGCCATATCGTCTCACGCGCGAAGCCGGCTACCAGACCAAGGCGGTCGGCAAGATGCACTTCTGGCCCGAGCGCGCCCGCTTCGGCTTTGAAGAGATCAGCTTGCACCCGAACGATTATGTCAACTTCCTGGAAGAGCAGGGTTACGGCGGTTTCTATCGCGGGCATGGCTTGGGCGGCAACGAAGTGTATCCGGCTGTAAGCGCTGTACCGGAGCGACTGACCCATACCCATTGGATCGTCGATGAGGGCATCCGCTTCCTGGGGCGGCGCGATCCCGACTGCCCATTTATGCTCTGGATGGTATTCGAGGCGCCCCACAGCCCCTTCGATCCACCCGAGCCCTTTGATCGCATCTATGATGATTTCGATATTCCCGACGCGGCAATCGGCGATTGGGTGGGGGCGGCGGACGAACCGACATCGCTCATCGCCGATCGCATCGCGCGCAATACCGACCGCATATCGCCACAGATTCTGAAGCGAGCGCGGCGCCACTACTACGGCCAAGTGACCCATATTGATTACCAGTTGGGACGACTCTTCGGCGAGTTAAAGAGCAGAGGGCTTTACGATAACACCGTCATCGTCATCACCTCCGATCACGGCGAACACCTGGGCGATCACTGCCTATTCGCCAAATCGACGTATTTGGAATCTTCGGCGCGTGTACCGATCATCATGCGTCTGCCGCGCGAGCATCGCATTTATAACCGGCGCGTCGAGTGTCCCGCGCTGACTGCCGATATCGTGCCGACGCTATTGGAACTGGCCGGTCTGCAGCCGGATTCAGAGATGGATGGCATCTCGCTGCTGCGCCTGCCGGAGGACCGCGTGATTTTCGGCGAGACGCGGGATTCAGTTTTCGCGACGGATGGATGCTTGAAGTACATCTTTTACTTTGATGGCGGCGTCGAACAGCTTTTTGATGTCCGCAGCGACCCGGACGATTGCCACAACCTGGCGGGCAAACCTGAATACGCGGCTGCCCAGGCGGCGCTGAAGTCGGGCTTGATCGACTATTTGAGCGCTAACGAGCGTCCGGTTGTAGCGGATGGCGACCTGCTGGTCCGTGAATTGTCGCTGGATATTGACGAACTTCGCGCGCGGAATTCGGCGGCTTGGCGGGGACCGCTGCGCTATGGGCAGGGTTACGGTTAGGCGCTCGGAAGACTTACTGCAAAGCCAGGTAATCGCCCATAATCGTGGTGAACTCGATGATGTTGCCGAAGGGATCGCGGCAGAAAAAGCGCGGGCGCCCAGGGATGGCTTCAACGTCATACGGCGCATAACCAGCATCGCTGAGCTTGCGGCGCATGCTTTGGAGGTCATCTACCACCAGGCAGAAATGCCGAGTCGATGGATCGTCCAGCGGCGCCTCGCGGAAGCAATGCAATTCAGCCTCTTCGCCCAACTTGAACCAGATAACCTCAGCCGCCTGGATGCTGTTGGGCGCGGGGATCTCCGGCAAGCCAAGCAGGTCGCCATAGAAGGCGCGCGTAAGCGTCTCGCTTCCGGGGGGGCGCGGAATGCTGACGTGCTGCAATCGAAAGCTCATCACTTTCCCTCAATGCTCTTGCCTGCGAATGAACCTATTCTACCAGAACTGGCCTCTTCCTTGACAGGATCTCCACGACCGTCTACACTCTGTGTAATTGTACGATAAATGTGCAAATGCACACCGCGAGCAGTCCATGGCTGAGGCGGTCCTCATGCCAAAGTTGGGAAACACGGCTGAAAGCGCCATCATCCTCGGTTGGCGCGTGGACATTGGCGACGAGATTCGCGCGGGTGATGTCTTATGCGATATCGAAACTGACAAGGCGACGCTCGAAGTCGAGAGCGCCGTCGGCGGTGTGCTTCTGGCGCGCTTATATGAAGAGGGCGATGAGGCGCCAGTGCTGAGCCAAATCGCTGTTATAGGACTGGAGGGCGAGTCGGTGGAGGAGTTCCTGGTACCTCCTATCGCCGGGTCGCCGCAAGGAGAGCAGGGGAGAGGGGAGCTGCGCGGCAAGGCCATGGACTCTACGGCCAAGATCTCGCCGCGCGCTAAACGTCTGGCGCAGCGCAAAGGCATCGAATACGCGGAATTGCCGGGCAGCGGACCCGGAGGCCGCCTCATTGAGCGTGATATCGAAGCGGCGATCAACGAGCGCGTGAAGGTGACGCCGGTGGCGCAAGCGATGCTCGACAGCGGTGAGTACCAGCTTGCCGATCAACCGCCACCGGCCGGGCGCGTCGGGAAGCGGGATCTGGCGCCCGCCGACGCTGAAGCTGTATTCGAGGAGATGCCGCTAAAGGGCACGCGCAAGGCGATCGCCCGGCGCCTGCTCGCGTCGACCCGGTCGACAGCCCAACTAACCTTGAAGGCCTCGGCTGACGCCCGCGCCCTGAAGCGATTCCGCAAGCGACTCAAGGAGAGCGACGAGACCCTCGGTCTGCGCGCCGTGAACATCAACGATCTGCTATTATTCGCGGTCGCAAGCACCTTGCCCGCCTTTCCAAATCTTAACGCGATTTTCGAGAATGAGACGGTTTTTCAATACGCCGCGGCGCATTTGGGCATGGCGGTGGACACGGATCGCGGGCTGCTCGTTCCCGTCATCCGCCTGGCCGACGGGTTGAGCTTGAAGCAGCTGTCGGTGGAGGCGCGCCGGCTGGCCCAGGCTTGCCGAGACGGAACGGTCTTGCCGGACGAACTGGCTGGGGGCACATTCACCGTCAGCAACCTCGGCGCCTTGGGCATCGAGAGTTTTACGCCGCTGTTGAATCCGCCGCAGGTGGCGATCCTGGGCATCGGCAGCATCAGCTTGAAACCGGTTCAAGCCGGAGACGGCGTGGACTTCGTCCCCCATATCGGGCTCTCGCTGACGATTGATCATCAGGTGCTTGATGGCGCGCCGGCCGCTCGCTTCCTGGCGCAGCTGGCGAAGAATCTGGCGCAGATAGATCTGTTGGCTGCGTCCCGATGATTTCAACCGCGATAAACTCCATTCCCCGGTCCCTTCGTGAAGGTCTATGTCTCGTGACCCCACAAAGAGGGAAGTCGCGCTTATTGAGCAATCCTGGGCGATTAAAGCCCCTCCCTCTTTATAGGGAAGGGGCGTTGGGGCGGGGATAAAACAATATGCCCAAATCGTTGACGATAGACCCGGCTGAGCAGCGCCAGCCTTCGGCAATTCGCGCGCCGGAGATCCCGGTTAACGCCTATGTCTCCGACCCCGCCTCCGAGGCCGCCGCATACTCGCGCGAGCAACTCGTCAACATCTATCAGGACATGGTCTTGATCCGCGAGTTCGAGACGGCGCTGGACGGCTTCAAGAAGGAAGGTCTCTATCGCGGCATTCGCTACACCCACGCGGGACCGGCGCACCTGTCGATAGGGCAAGAAGCGGCTTCTGTCGGGCAGTGCATCCCCCTTGAGCCGCAGGACTTCATCCTCGGCTCCCATCGAAGCCATGGCGAGATCTTGGCCAAAGGGCTTTCCGCCATTCGGGTGCTTGACGGAGACCGCCTGCTTGCGATCATGGAAAGCGCCAGGGGCGGCGGCGCGCTGCGGGTTGTCGAGACGCTTAAGGACTTTGACGATGTCCGGTCACTGGCAAGCGCTTGGCTGGTTTATAGCACATACGCCGAGATCTTCGCGCGCGAGACGGGTTTCAATCGAGGCATGGGCGGCTCGATGCATGCTTTCTTCCCGCCCTTCGGCATTATGCCCAACAATGCCATCGTCGGCGGCTCGGCCGATATTGCCGTCGGCATGGCGCTCTTCAAACGGATCAACCGCAGAAAAGGCATCGTCATCGCCAACATCGGCGACTCGTCGGCCGCTAGCGGGCCGGTCTGGGAAGCGATGAACTTCGCCGCGATGGATCAGTACCGGACGCTCTGGGATGCCGCATTGGGAGGCGCGCCCCCGATCCTCTTCAATTTCATGAATAATTTCTATGGCATGGGCGGTCAGCCGCAGGGCGAGACGCTCGGCTTCGGCATGTTGGCGCGGGTTGGCTTGGGCGTCAACGCCGATGCCATGCACAGTGAACGAGTCGATGGCTACAATCCGCTGGCGGTCGCTGACGCCACCCGGCGGGTAAAGGCGCTGCTGCTTGAAGGACGCGGACCGGCGATGCTGGATGTGATTACCTATCGTTACAGTGGGCACTCGCCCAGCGACGCCTCGTCTTATCGCGGGCGCGACGAGATTGCCTTGTGGCGCGCGCAGGACTCCATCCGCGGCTTTGGCGAGTACCTCTGCGCCAACGGCTATGTCAGCGAGGCGCAGCTGCAAGACTTGCGCGAATCGGTCATCGAGCGAATTACGGAAATCGTCGCCCTCGCGGTCGATCTGGGGTCGTCACCGCGGCTCGATCCGGCGGACGATGCCATCGGGCGGATGATGTTCTCAAACGAGACTGCCGACGCGCTGGATGATCGCGAGCCGGAAGTCAGCCAGCCACTGAGGGAAAGCCGCCTCAAGATCACGGCGGGCAAGCAGCGCTTCGGCTTGGACGAGAGGGCCAATCCGCGACCGAAACTCAAGACGCTGACTTACGCCGAAGCCATCTTCGAGGCGATGATTCACCGGTTCTACAAGGACCCGACGATGATCGCCTTCGGCGAGGAGAACCGTGATTGGGGCGGCGCATTCGGCGCTTATCGCGGCTTGACCGAGGCGATACCTTATCACCGGCTCTTTAATACGCCGATATCGGAAGCGGCGATCGTGGGCGTGGCGGTCGGCTACGCGCTGGCCGGCGGACGCGCTGTGCCGGAACTGATGTATTGCGACTTCATGGGCCGCGCCGGCGACGAAATCTTTAATCAAATGGCGAAGTGGCAGGCGATGTCGGCGAACTTGCTGCGCATGCCGCTGGTGCTGCGCGTCTCCGTCGGCATGAAATACGGCGCCCAGCATTCGCAGGACTGGAGCTCGATCGTCGCTCATATCCCCGGCTTAAAGGTTTATTTTCCCGCCACCGCTTATGACGCCAAAGGCATGCTCAACCGGGCGCTGCGCGGCGCCGATCCGGTCGTCTTCTTCGAGAGCCAGCGGCTCTACAATCAGCCGGAGACGCTCTTTGCCGCCGGCGTGCCCGTCGACTATTACGAAGTTGAAGAGGGCGAACCCTATGTGCATCGCCCGGGGCGCGACATCAGCATCGTCACTATCGGCGCCACGCTCTACCGCGCGCTGGAAGCGGCCGCCAAGCTGGAGCGCTATCACGGTATCAGCGCCGAAGTGATCGACGCCCGTTTCCTCAATCCGCTGAATTACGCGCCCATCATCGAATCGGTGAAGAAGACGGGAAAGCTCTTGCTGGCATCGGACGCGACTGAGCGCGGGTCCTTTCTGCATACGATGGCGTCGAATATCTCTCAGCTCGCCTTTGATTATCTCGATGGTCCGGTCGCCGTATTGGGATCGCGCAACTGGATTACGCCGCCGGCCGAGCTCGATGAGAGCTTCTTCCCCGGCGTCGACTGGATAATTGATATGATCCATCAGCGCCTCTTGCCGCTGCCTGGTTATCAGCCGCGCAGCGAACAGGGCGCGCTCGAAATCATCAGACGCAACCGAGCCGGGGTCTAGCCGTGATCGACGCCGCGCATCATGAACTGCTGGCGAAAGTCGCCGCCATGTATTACGAAGGGGAGATGACGCAGAACGACATCGCCGCCGCGCTGGATCTGTCGCGCGTCAAGATCCATCGCTTGCTGAAGGAAGCGCGCGAATCACAAGTGGTGCGCATCTTGATCGATTGGCCCGTCAAGCGCTCAGGGGAGCTGGAGGCGCTGCTCGTCAAACGATTTGGCTTGGAGCGGGCGCTGGCGCTGCAAACGGGGACGACTGACGCGGCGCTGCGGCGGAGGCGGATCGCGCAGTTGGCGGCGCGCTACCTGGAGGGCGTTCTGGGCGATGGGGCGGCTCTGTCGATCTGTTTCGGCAGCACCACCTACGAGGTCATCAGCGCGGTACGTCCCGATTTTCAGGCAAACGTCAAAGTCATGCAGGCGACCGGCAGCCTCTCCCACGCGCTCAAGGAATTCGACAGCTCGGCTTTGACGCGTCAATTGGCGCTGAAGCTGGGCGGCGAGGCGCTATACTTGTCGTCGCCGCTGCTGGCTGACAATGCCGAAGCCGCAGCCGTGATTCGCGAGCAGGCGGTCGTCGCTCAGGCGCTTGAACAAGTGCGCCGCGCCGACATCGCCCTGGTAGGCATCGGCGATTTGGATCCGGCGACATCGGGTTTCGTCCGCGCCGGCGTCGCCGGGTCAGAACAGCTGCAGTCCTATCGCGCGCAAGGCGCCGTCGGCGATATGGCTTGGCAAATCTTCGACCGAGGAGGTCAACCCTTCCCCTGCGAGTTGAATCAACGCATCATCGGCGTCACGCTGGATGAGTTGCGCGCTGTGCCGCATACGCTTGCTGTCGCCGTCGGCTTGAATAAGGCGGCCGCCATCGCTGGCGCATTGAAGAGCGGCGCGATCAATGTGCTTTGCACGGATGAAGCGACTGCTCTCCGCGTACTGGAAATTTGATTGTAGCGCGAGCTGCCAGGTCGCCCGCGACGAATCATGCAGGGGCGATCCTTGGATCGCCCGCAATGTCAGACGTAGGGGCGACTCTGTGAGTCGCCCGCTCAACACCGGAGGATAAGATGCCAATCGGCGAAGTGACGCAGCAGGTGAAGATCGCCGCCGGCTTGTTCTGGGCCGATTACGCGCTGCTGGGCGCGCAAGTGCGCGAGTTGGAAGCGGCCGGCGTTGATTGGATTCACATAGAAGTTCGTGACGGCAAGTACATGGATTTCGCCATGCCGCGCGGTGGCTGCGATATCATTGAAGCGACCTGCAGCAGCACGAGCCTGGAGGTGGAGGCGCAGCTGCAGATGATGCGCCCGAGCTTCAGCGTCTTCGATCAACTCGCCGATCTCGGCGTCAGTCTCATCAGCCTGCCGCTGGAAACGACGAACGAAATGATCTTCCAAAATATCACGTATATCAAAGAGAAGTTGGGGCTGAAAGTGGGCGTTTGGGCTTGGCAGGGTGTGCCCGCTGCGGCTTTTGAGCAATTCATTCATCCCCATGTCGATATCATTGAGTATGAAAGCCGCGCCCCATTCTGGAAGCGAACAAGCGGCGGACAGAGCCCGCATACCATCGACCCGATCGTGATCGAGACGGTGCGCCGACTTCATCAGATGATTGCTGATGCCGGCATGGAAGATCGCATCGAATTGATGGAGGACGGCGGTTTGAACAGCGGCAACGTCGCTGAGTTCATCGCCGCTGGCATGACCGTCGGCGAGTTCTCGTCGCCGCTGCTCAAGGGTCCCGCCGGCAAGCTGCAGCCGGGCGCGGGCGAGATTACCACAGCGGTGCAGGATCTGCGCGCGACCATGCGCGAAGCCAGCGACAAGTATCGGGATGAGCGGGGATTGATACAACAAATGTAGGGGCAATCTTTGTATCGCCCGCTCTGGAATGATGCGGGTGGCCAGGGGATGGAGGCAGAATGCAAAAAATCAGAATCGGACTTATCGGTTACGGCGGCATCGGGCGGGTGCACGCGGCCGCCTATCGCGCGATTCCCTTCCATTACGGCTTGCGAGCCGATAGCATCGCAATCGCCGGCGTCGCCACGACTCGCTTGGAAACGGCAAAGCGCGCCGCTCAGGAAATCGGCTGCCCTTATTTCACGAATGACTACCGCGAACTAATCGCTCGCGACGACATTGATGTGATTGATATCTGCACGCCCAACAACGCGCATCATGAAATCGTCATGTCCGCCGCTGAAGCGGGCAAGCATATTTATTGCGAAAAGCCGCTGGCGATGAATGTCGCGGAAGCGGCGGGCATGGCGCAGGCGGTACGCGCGGCTGGCGTCAAGGCGCAGGTGACCTTCAATTTTCGCTTCTTCCCGGCGGTGATGCGCGCCAAAGAATTGGTCGAGGCCGGTTTCCTGGGCCGGGTATTCTCTTTCCGCGGGCGCTACCATCGGTCGAGCTACATCGACAGCGACAAGCCAATGTCCTGGCGGCTCCAGCGCGAGATCACCGGCGGCGGCGCTCTCTTTGACTTGGGCTCGCACATTCTCGATTTGCTGTATTATGTGCTGGGCGAATTCGATTCCGTCAACGGCACGCTCGATACGCTGATTCGGGAGCGGCCAGCGGCGAAAGGCAGCGCGGAGATGGCGCGCGTCGATGTCGATGATATCGCCTTGCTGCAAGCGCGTACGGCTGATGGAACGCTGGGCACGGTCGAGATTTCGCGCATGGGCACGGGCGCTGCCAACGATTTGACATTTGAGATCTTCGGCCAGGGTGGGGCGATCCGCTTCGACCTGGGCGACCCAGCCTGGCTGCATGTCTATGACGCGCGTGACGCGGAGGGTCCGCTGGGCGGCGAGCGCGGTTTCCGCCAAATCGAGGCGGTTAGCCGCTACGATGGGCAGCGCGCGCCCGATTGGACGATGACGCCTGATTTCATGCGCAGCCATGCCGAAAGCCAGTATCAGTTCATCCGCTCGATTTGGGACGATAAGGCGGCGGCGCCCTCGTTTGATGATGGCGCTCACGTGCAGAAGATCATGGCGGCGGCGGAACGCTCGTCTGAAAAAGGAACCTGGGTGCGGCTCGCCGATGTCTAGCAATCGCAAACTTGCCAAGATAGGGACCGAAAACTCTATTTGAAGACGCGAGAATCTCTGTGTCCTCGACGACTCCCGGAAAGCAATGAGAATGAGTGCCAGAGGAAAGAAATTGCCGTAGAAATCGGAATGTTGTACGGGCGAGCCGCCGGCTCGCCCCTACTGACTGGGACATTCTGCGGTGAAAAAAGTGCGAAGACTTAGACATTGAACGGAAATCACTACGACTTCATCATCATCGGCACGGGCATGGGCGGCGGGGCGCTGGCTTATGCCTTGCGCGATAGCGGCGCCAGGATCCTCCTGCTCGAACGCGGCGACTTCCTGCCGCAAGAGCCGCAGAACTGGCAGGTCGAGGCCATCTTCAAGGAGAATCGCTACAAGCCGGCCGAGAATTGGATCGACGCCTCGAACGGCAGCCGCTTCAAACCCGGCGTTCACTACTACGTCGGCGGCAATACCAAAGTCTATGGCGCCGCGCTGCCTCGCTTCCGCGTCGAGGATTTCAACGCGATCGAGCACGAAGGCGGCACAGCGCCCGCTTGGCCCATCAGCTACGCCGATCTCGAGCCCTATTACAATATCGCCGAGGAGCTCTTCTTCGTGCATGGACGCGCCGGCGACGACCCCGGCGAACCCCCGCGCGCGCGACCCTATCCGCAGCCGGAAGTGCCGCATGAACCCTATGTCGCCGCGCTAATCGAGAAGCTGCGCGCCCAGGGCTTGCATCCTTTTTGTCTGCCGATGTCGGTCGATCTGCGCGCGGGCGGGCGCTGCATCCGCTGCAAGACCTGCGATGGCTTCCCCTGCAAGCTGCGGGCAAAGGGCGATGCCGAGATCTGCCTGGTGAGACCGGCTGTCGAAAGCGGCAATATCGAGCTTTGGACGAAGGCAGAGGCGCGCCGCATCAGCACGGACGCGAGCGGGCTGCGCGCCACCGCCGTCGAGGTTGACCGGGGCGGCGAAACTCTTAACGTCTCCGGCGACCGGATCGTCGTATCCTGCGGCGCGGCGAATTCGGCCATCCTGCTGCTGCGCTCGGCCAACGCTCAACACCCAAAGGGCTTGGCCAATTCATCGGGCATGCTCGGGCGCAATTACATGATGCACAACAACACCGCCTTGACCGCCGTCGCCCCCTTCAAGATCAATCCAACCGTTTTCCAGAAGACGACGGCGGTGAACGATTTTTATTTCGGCGATGATGACTTCACCTGGCCGATGGGCAACATTCAGGCGCTGGGCAAATTGCAGGCCGGCATGCTGTCGGCGGCGAAGCCCTATCTGCCCAAGCCACTGCTGACGGCGATGGCGAATCGCAGCATGGATTGGTGGGTGATGTCCGAGGATCTGCCGGATAAAAAGAATCGCGTCTTTCTAGGTCCTGGCGGCGAGCTGCGGGTGCAGTGGAAGCGCAACAACCGCGTCGCCCATCAGCAGCTGATCCGGCGCGCCATCCGGATGATGCGGCGCGCGGACTACAGCCTCGTCTTCACCGAGACGCTGGGCATCGAGACCAACTCGCATCAATGCGGCACGGCGCGTTTCGGGGCCGATCCGGCCGATTCCGTGCTTGATCCCTTCTGCCGAACCCATGATATTTCCAATCTCTACGTGATGGATTCGTCCTTCTTTCCCTCATCGACGGCGATGAATCCGGCGCTGACCATCTGCGCGCAGGCTCTACGGGTGGCTGATCACTTGCAGGGCTTGGCGCCGCTCAAGTCGGAACTGCCGCTATGAGCCACGTCATCGGCACCGGCGTCGGCGCCGCTATCATTTATCAGGGGCGGCTGATCTACGGCGAGAGCAACAGCGCAGGCGAGTCGGGGCATATGACCGTCGATCCCAATGGTCATCGCTGCCATTGCGGGTCGCGCGGCTGCCTGGAGACCTATACCAGCGGACCGGCTTTGGCGAAACATTATTACGCCGCGACCGGCGAGACGATCTCAGGCGCCGGCGTCAGCAAACGGGCGCTAGCGGGCGACGAGACAGCGCGCGGGTTGCTGCGGTCGGCCGGGCGCGCGCTTGGCATCGCCATCGCGTCGCTGGCGATGACGCTGAACATCGAGACATTCGTCATCGGCGGAGGCGTCGTGCAGGCTGGTGATCTGCTGCTGGAGCCGGCGCGAAAGTCGCTCAAGGAATATTCTTTTCGAGCGGTGTCGGCGCGGATCCAGCTGAGCGCCTCGGCAATGGGGGAAGACGCGCCGATTCTGGGCGCCGCCTGGCTGGCGCGCCGTCAATTGAAAGGGGGCATCTAGGAGAGGGCGATGTACGTCTACGCAGATCAACTGCCGGCGGACACGGTGCTGCAAGGCTTCGATATCTGCATCGTCGGGGCGGGCGCGGCCGGCATCGCTATGGCGCAGCGTCTGGCGGGCAGTTCGCTGAGGGTGATTTTGCTGGTCAGCGGGAGCCCCGGTGACCGCGGCGCGCCGCCCGAAGCGCGTCAATCGCTCTACCAGGGCGCGGTCGGCGACTTCCTGGCAAAGGTCGATCCCATATTTCCCCAGCGCTCGCGTCTAAATATGTACGGCGGCACAACCAATCATTTCGGCTTTTGGGCGCGCCCGCTGGATGCCGCCGACATGATGCCGCGGCCCGGTTATCGCGATGCCAGCTGGCTCTTCGGTCGCGATGAACTGAAGCCCTACTACATCGACGCTCATGAATTCGGGCAGTTTGGTCCTTTCAATTATGACGACATGGATTTTTGGCGGCGGGTACTCTACGCGCGATGCTTTGATGCGCTGCCGGGCGACAAGCTCGAGGGCGCCATCATGCGCGCCCAGTATGAAGAAAACCTGCACGACTTTCAGCTGCAGTTCCGCGATGAATTGGCGCGGTCAGAGAATATCAGCGTGCTCTTTAACGCCCACCTGCTCACGATCGAGACTGACGAGAATCAAGGTCATGTCACCGCGCTGAATTGCTCGACCATTGTCGCGTCGCCGGATGGCAAGGCTGCGGCCGGCACGTCTTTTCAGCTGCGCGCGCGGAAGGTCGTGCTGGCTTGTGGCGGCATCGAAAACGTCCGCCTCTTGCAGCTCTCCGGCGAGCTCGGCAATAACCGGCGCGATATGCTGGGGCGCGGCTTCATGGTGCATCCGCTGCTGACCAACGCGGCGCGGGTGCATTTCGATGAGCCGGTCGCCTCCGATATCCGCAATTTCTTCCGCGAGCAGCAGATCCGCCTCAAACCGCCCTCCAATGCTTTGATGGTAAACGCTGGGGACTATCGACACATGGTCGAGCCGCTGGTCAATCCCGAGCTTGCCCTTGAGTACTTGATGTTCAACGCTTGGGGTGTGCTCGCCCCAAGGCATCAGACGCTGCTCGACGAGCGGATCGGCAATTTTCGCGTCATCCTGTATTTCCGCGATGAGGGGCGATCGGCGATCGTCAACCTCAACTGGGAGCAGACGCCGAACGAGAACAGCCGCATCATGCTGGATCGGGAGCGGGTCGATCCCATTTTTGCTCAACCGGTGGCGCATATTGACTGGCGGCTCAACGAGGCCGATAAGCGGAGCGCGGTTCGTTCGCTGGAGATCACGCTCGCCTATTTGCGGGATCACGGCGCCGTCAGCGAAGAGATGATCACTGATGTCAGCGGCGGCGCGGACAACTGGACCTTCCCGCCGCATGAAGGCGCGCTGGAGACCGGCGATCATCACATGGGCGCGCTGCGCATGTCGGCTTCACCCGATGATGGCATCGTGGATGTCCATTCGCGGCTGCACAGCGTGGACAATCTCTACATCGCCGGCTCAGCCGTATTCCCGACTGGCGGCTATGCCAATCCGACGCTAACAATCGTCGCCTTGGCCTTGCGCCTCGCTGATCACCTCAAAGCGGTTGCCGGCCCGCCCTAAGTCTCGATCAGCAAGCCACGCGGCGTCAGCACCACTTCCAGCCGCCCTAGGACATAGTCAGTTAATATCGCCAGCAACGCTGCCGGGATCGCGCCCAAGAGAATGAAAGCGTCCACCGTCATCGACAGGCCGCTCGCGATCGGGATTCCCAAGCCCCCCGAGCCCACAAAGGCGCCCAAGGTCGCCGTCCCGATATTGATCACCATGCTAGTCCGGATCCCCGCCATGATGATGCGGCTTGCGATCGGCAACTCCGTCCGCAGCAATATCTGCTGCGATGTCATGCCCATGCCCCGCGCCGAATC
>LXNI01002040.1_pt1 | contig 15255 bp, 15 predicted proteins | sample 809091 | NCBI WGS metagenome assembly LXNI01 (sample SAMN04870527, study PRJNA318959) | sponge metagenome | biome: 01000161; feature: marine sponge reef; material: water | host: Sarcotragus foetidus | place: Greece: Milos, Mediterranean Sea | collected 2013-05-29 | depth 5-7 m | reverse complement strand
GGGGCGTTGCGGGGGCGCAGCCCCTGCACAAGGGAGGGCGCTTGCGCCCGACCGCCCAGAACTGCAGTGGTTAGTGGCCAGTGGAGGGGGGAGAGGGCCGCGGATCAGTCGCGGTTGAGTAGCTACCTTTTTGTGAGAATCTTGCTCACTGAAGTGCGGCGCCGAGCGAGGTGTTGGTGATCAAATCATGCGCTCTGCCAGTGCAGTCGCAGTGCACGTAGACGCAGTTGTCAATCACTATCTTGATGTTGTCGGGGTATTTCACTGCCCAGTCAGTTTGCCCCTTGCCCATTCGCCGACCACAGTACTCACGGAATAGTACGACGCGACCGCCCGGTTCGATGTATGCCTCTGACAGCTCGGCGTGCTCGCTTGGAGGTGACCCGCCGGTGTCCCATACGCGAAGGCAGCGAAACGTTTTTTCGCCGATCGTGACATCGTATGTTCCAGCACCGATGCCAGTCCTGCCGCTTGTGCGATGGGTGCCGTCATTTTGGCGCAGATAGCGACCGTCGTCACGGACAGTACGACTCTCGCCCCGCCCCCAATCGGCCTCGAACCACTCGTCCTGGAAAGTTCGCAGCACTTTTGTGCCGCCCATCTGCTGGACAACGCCGAGCCATCTGGTCTTCTCTTCGTCGAGTGCGGCGTAGAAGAGATGGGGTCTGCCTGGAACGTCCCAGTCTTCACGTATGGCTTGCTCCTGGACTGCGATTTCGACGCAGTCCAGGTTATGGACCCTGGCGGGGCTGGTGGCGACCATCTCGGTTACTGCGCTCAGCTCGCGCGTGTCCGCCTCGTAGGTGGCCTGCATGGAACGGCTGCCGGGCAAGGGAACTATCGGCCACCATTGCAGTTCGGGCAGATCGATTTGTGTGATCCTTTCGTCGCATTCGACAATGGAAATGGACGGTCTGAATGCTGGAAAGGGATGGTTGATTGACATATCGATCTCGTCGGTGTGGGCTGTGACAACGCTTGCACTTGCAGAATTTTTCTGGCCTTAACAAGCAGGGGCCGAGCTTAGCCCATTTGGTCGAACCAAGCAAATGACGTTACACAGTCTGATTTCAGGTGTTTTGAGCAAGAATAATATTATTGGTAACTACTAAGCCAGAGCAGTTTACCAGCCAGTCGTCCCTGGAACCATTCAGGCTCTTGTTGACGCAACTGATGTGCAGCCGCCGCCATGCTCGCCAGCCGACACGTTGCGAAGAAGGCACACCGTCGGTGAGGCATGTTTTTGTAGGGGGCGTTGCGGGGGCGCAGCCCCTGCACAAGGGAGGCCGCTTGCGGCCGACCGCCCAAAATACAATAATGAGGGGAGAAAGAACACCATTGCTCGCCTCGTTCAGGGGTGCGTATCAGTTGCGGCTGAGTAGTTACATGTTATTTTATAATGAGAGCAGTTTCCCTTGATGGCTCTTTCCCGGAGAGGAGGGCGCCACTCCCATGAAAGACGACAACCTCAATAGCTGTTGCTCCCTGCCGCCTCAAGGCTGTCGTCTAGGCAGTCTTAGAGCGAGAGATAAGGTGTATGGCGGCAGGCGCGCCGGCAGAGGGCATGGCGAAAGTAACGCTTCACGGTATGACCCGATGCCGCGACCACAACTATCGTGATTTAAGCGACAAGGAGAGTGCAGAGAGATGAATGAAAGCCGGCGCAAGAAGATTCTGGCCCGAGGGCGGCCGGGGCCGTTCTGGCCTGCAGAGCCGCTGCTGGGCGGATGGTATACCGAGGAGGAAGTGGAAGCAGCCACCAAGGCGATCCGGGACTCGATGGATCCGACCACGGTGGGCTTCGGCTTCATCTGCCCGGAGATCCTGGAATTTGAAGAAGAGTTTGCCAAGTACTGCGGGGCGGCTGAAGCGATATCGATCAACGGCGCCGGAACCGGCCTGGATATGGCGATGATGTGCCTGGACCTGGAGCCGGGCGACGAGGTGATCGTGCCGGCCATCAACTTCCGGGCGGCGGCGATGGCGGTGATTGGACAGCGCGGACAGGTGGTGTGGTCCGAGGTGGATGCGCGCACTTTCAACATGGATCCGGCCGACGTGGAGAGGCGCATCACGCCGCGCACGCGCGCCATTTTCCCCGTCCACATGAACGGGCTGTCAGCCGACATGGATGCTTTGCAGGAGATTGCCGAGCGCCATCCCCATCCGCAGCACGGTCCGCTGAAAGTGATCGGGGATGCTGCGCGAGCCGGCGCGGGCGGTTACAAGGGGACCAAGATCGGCGCAAAGGGCTGGATGACGGTGTTCAGTTTCCACACGATGAAGTTGATGACAACGCTGGGGGAAGGCGGGGCTGTCACCACAGATGACCTGGAGATCGCGCGCAGATTGCGCGGCATCCGGCAGTTTGGTTCGGCGCACAATGGCTGGGGCACGAATTACAAGATTACCAAGGTGCAGGCCGCGGTTGGCCTGGTGCAATTACGGCGACTCGATGATATGACAGGGCAACGAGTGAAGGCGGCCAAACTGCGGGACGAACTGCTGCAGGGTATTCCCGAACTGACGCTGCCTTACGAGCCGCCCGGCTACGAACACACCTATTATTTGTACACGATGCTGGTGCCGCGTGCATGGGCCGGTGCGAAGCGCGACCGTCTCATGCAGATAATGAATGAAGAGCACGGCGTGGGTTGCGGGGTCTACAACCGGGCTGTCTATGCCGATTCATCGTTCCTTCGTGAGCAGACGGCCGGTCAGGAGTTGCCCGACTCCGACGAACTCAGCGCGCGCTTATTCTGTATGGCCTTGCATCCGCTGATGACTGAGGAGGAGAACGAGTATACTGCTGCGGCCTTGTGGGACGCGGTGGAGCGGGTGGGTTGTGAAGCGTGATAGGGAGTAGAGCTTGACTTTCCGGTGAGAAAGGAGGTGGAACCCGTCACAGGCTGCTCCATGATTGCCTGGTCGATCTGGAACGGCAGCAACCATCCTGACGAGGCCTGGCAGTTCATCAACTTCCTGGTGGGTCTGCGTCTATTCGAAACGCAGATGGGAGGCGGCGACACCCATGTCAGGCTTGGGCCGCTGATGGCCATGACGCTTGTGTCGATCATTCCGCTGATGGCCGCTTTTTTTGTCGCCCAGCGCTACTTCATCCAGGGAATCGTGATTACCGGTATCAAGGGTTAGGTCTTAGCAGTAATCATCTCGGCCCCGCCCGACAGGCCAGTTTTTGCCGACTTTGTGAATGCCCGGCGTGCCTAACCACCCACAAGACCCGTTTGCTTTTCCCCTTCCACACTGTATATAATGCCGGTTGCCTCGCGCAGTGCCGGCTCGTCGACCTGACACCTTGACCGCCGCCGGATCCAGTTGCTAGAACTGCTGGCGGCAGCCAGAAACAGAGTCAGCAACGATATGATCGCGTTCATCGTCCGCAGAATCCTGTTACTCATACCGACGCTTTTCTTTATCACCATTGTTACTTTTCTGGTGATTGAGTTGCCGCCGGGCGACTATCTGGACGCGTACGCTGCAAATCTGGCGGCCGGCGGCGACCCCGTCGACCAGGAGCGGCTCGAGGCGTTACGCAAGCAGTTCGGCCTCGATAAGCCGGCTCCACTGCGCTATCTGCAGTGGGTTACAAATATACTGCGCGGCAACTTCGGATTTTCCTTTGAATGGAACGTACCGGTCGAGACGCTCATCTGGGAGAGGCTGGCGCTGACCTTTTTCATCAGCCTGTCTACTATTCTTTTCACCTGGATCGTGGGCTTTCTGATAGGCGTCTATTCGGCGGTCAACCAGTATTCGATCGGTGACTACATCTTTACTACGCTCGGCTTTATCGGCCTGGGTCTACCCAATTTCCTGATTGCATTGGTGATAATGTGGTACGCATTCGACAAGTTCGGCCTGCGATTGAGCGGGCTGTTCTCGCAGGAGTATCAGGCCGCGCCATGGAGCCTGGCCAAATTCGGAGACATGCTTACCCACTTGTGGCTGCCGCTGATCATCCTGGGCACGGCAGGCACAGCCGAGATGATCCGCACCATGCGCGCCAATCTGTTGGACGAGTTGAACAAGCCCTATGTCGAGACTGCGCGCGCCAAGGGTCTGAAAGAGCGGGTTCTGGTGCGGAAATACCCAGTGCGAGTCGCGCTCAACCCATTTGTCAGCACGGTCGGCTGGACACTGCCCAATCTGATATCGGGCGCAACGATCGTTTCGGTCGTGTTGAGTTTGCCCACCACGGGGCCGATGCTGCTGGGGGCGCTGATGACGCAGGACATGTATCTGGCAGCCAGTTTCCTGATGATGTTGAGCGTGCTGACGGTAATCGGCACGTTGGTCTCAGACATGCTGCTGGCCGTTCTCGATCCCCGTATCCGCATGGAAACGCAATGACGCTGTGGTCGGCAGCAGACCTCCAAACTCCGTATCAGTGCTGGGGAATTCCATGACGCAGGAATTTGCACAAGGGTCGGATATTATTCTTCCGGACGACCCGGAGTTTTTCGAGGTCCCGAGCGAACGGGAAAAGATCTTTGTCGCTTCGCCGCGGCAGCTGATGTGGTGGCGCTTCCGCCGGCACAGGATGGCGCTGCTGAGCGGCGTCGTGCTGATCCTGCTCTATCTGGCGGCTCTGACGTGGGAGTTTCTGGCGCCCTACGATCCATTGCGCCACGATGTGCAGTCGGCCTATGCGCCGCCACAAAGGATACGGTTTTTCGATGAGGAAGGGTTTAATTTTCAGCCATTCGTATATGGCCTGAAGGGGGCGCGCGATCCTGAGACATTCCGCAAGACTTATGAAGTAGATAAGACTGTCAAAAATCCGATCAGATTCATGGTGCAGGGCGACTCTTATAAGTTTTGGGGCTTGTTTGAAAGCGATCTGCATCTTTTTGGTCTCGAGGATAATGAGGGCACAGTCTTCTTGTTAGGCGCCGACCGGCTGGGACGCGACGTGCTGTCGCGTTTGCTGGCGGCGACGCGGATCTCGGTCTCAATCGGGCTGGTAGGCGTTATCCTGAGCTTCGTGCTGGGCGTTCTGATTGGCGGCATCTCCGGCCTCTACGGCGGCACGGCCGACATCGTTATTCAGCGCGTTATCGAGTTTATTCGCGCCATGCCGAGCATACCGCTTTGGCTGGCTCTGAGCGCGGCGATTCCAAAGGATTGGCCGGTGACGAGGGTCTATTTCGCCATCACCATCATCCTTTCCTTGATTGGCTGGACTGGGCTGGCGCGGGTGGTGCGCGGGCGTTTTCTGTCGCTGCGTGAAGAGGACTTTGTACAGGCGGCGCGCTTTGCAGGCGCGTCGGAGGGGCGCATCATCGTGCGCCATATGACGCCCTCGTTCATGAGCCACATCATCGCGTCGCTGACTTTGGCCGTTCCCTCGATGATTCTCAGCGAGACGAGCCTCAGCTTTCTGGGTCTGGGCATGCGGCCGCCGGCGCTCAGTTGGGGCGTGCTGCTGCGAGAGGCGCAGAATTTACAGGCGGTGGCGCTGGCGCCGTGGCTGCTCGCTCCGGGGCTGCTGGTGGTGATCGCGGTGCTTGCTTTCAATTTCGTAGGCGACGGGCTGCGAGATGCCGCTGATCCTTATGCCCGGTAGTGGGTCAGGATAGAAAAGCAGCCCTTTGGGGAGCAAATTCCCGAGGGAAACAGTTCAGTTCAGACAGGACAGGAGAAAATGACTGAGACAGTGGTAGACCCTGCAGAGGTAGAATTCTTTCAGAACAACGGCTATATTCAATATCACAACTTCCTTTCGCTAGAGGAGGTCGCGTCATTGCGGCAGGCATTGGATGACGCGGTCGCCATTCATCGGGAGCGAATCGTTGGCGCCGAGAAGGGCGGACGCGAATCCGAGGACTATGAACGAGTCTTCAATCAGATGATCAACCTGTGGACCGACTATCCACAAGCGAAAGAGATCGCGTTTCACCTGCGTTTGGGCGAATACGCGCGCCAGTTAAGCCGCTGTCAACATGTGCGCATCTACCATGACCACGCGATGATTAAGCCGCCTGGCCAGGAAAGCAAGCAGACCAACTGGCATCAGGACGCCCCCTACTGGCCAATGGATCCGGTGGGCGCGTTGTCAGCCTGGATAGCGTTAGACGATGTCAGCGTCGAAAACGGCTGCCTGCACTTCGTTCCGGGTTCGCACAAGCACGGCCGGCTGGAGCCAATCAACCTGACAGACGATGACGATAGCGTGGTCGACCGATTCAAGGAGCAGGGCTACGCTGTGCCGGAGCCGGTGGCGATGCCGATGCGTGCCGGCGGCGTTACTTTTCACCATGGATGCACCTTTCACTATGCTGGTCCTAACCTTACGGACAGGCCGCGGCGGGCCTTCGCCATCATCTACATCCCGGACTATACACGCTTTACCGGAGGGAAGGACGCGGCCGGGGCTGCGGAGGAGATGGAGGTGGGCGGTCCTTGGGAACATGAGATTCACCCGATTGTCGCAGGGCGTTGAATTACATCAGAGATGGAATTGGCGCGTTTGGACAGCATAATCCGGGTCATTCCTGGAAAAGGCTATGGTGTCGACGGTGCTTTCCGATCAATGCAAATTGCAATTTAGTGGAGACAAGATTCACATGGGTTTAGTGAAAGTAATAGTCGAAAAGCATGAAGACGGCTTTGTTGCCTATCCTTTAGGTCTAAAAGGAACTGTGGTGGGGGAAGGGGATTCCTTCGAGGAGGCGGTAGCCGACGTCACTTCTGCGATTAAGTTTCATATTGAGACTTTCGGGGAAGAGGAACTGGAGACAGATGGACCCATTCTGGATGTTTTCATTGCTGAAGCCGACGTTGCTGTTTGATGGGGCGCTTTCCAGCCGATGCACCAAAGCGAAGAGTGATTAGTACTATGGAAGCCCTCGGTTTTCGTATGGTTCGGACTGGAAACCACATTGCCATGGAACGCAAAAACAGTGATGGGAGCCGAGATACTTTGACGTTGCCGAATCATCGACGTATCAAAGGTTCAACTTTGCGCCGAATTTGCACGCAGACTGGAATTTCCAGAGAAGAGTTTCTGGAGGAGTACATGAAAGCGTGATCGAGTGCAAGGCGTTTCCTTCAATTTTGCGCACAGCAGAGGAACGAGAGTTGCGATCTGAAGAAGGGTCTTTCTCTGGCCGACTTTTGCGCCTGAGATAGTGATTGTCATTTTAACATTCAAAACGCGTATCATAGCGGTTCAAGACCAAGAAGGGAAGACACTATGCAAGAGAAGGGACTCGTTAACAAGACACGCTCAACCGGGAGGGGGCCGACAATTTGGCTGGCGGGACCCCCGGCGGACCTTGAAGAGTTCATGCCGCTGGGCATCGCCGGCATCGTCACCAACACGGTGGTGCTCAATCAATACGCAAAGCCGTACGGCAGTGTCATCGCGCTAATCGAAGCCTATCTGGAGATGACCGATAAGCCGGTCGTGATGGAGATCGACGGCCATTCGGTTGAAGAGCTGCTGGCGGTGGGTAAGGTTTTCACCGATATGTCGCCGCAGATTATCCTCAAGATTCCGTGTACGCTTAATGGGTTGAAGGCGTTCAGCATACTCAGGCAGGAGGGGGTCGAAACATTTTGCACTACGGTCTTCTCTCTGAACCAGGCCGCAGCCGTTGCCCAGAGCGGCGTTGACCACATACTGCCCTTCTGCGACCCGGTGCGCGAAATGGGCGGCGATCCGACCAAGCTGATCCGCGACTGTGCGCGCATGTTTAACGGCTGGGACGACCGGCCCTACATCATGGCTGCGCTGGTACGCTCGGTGGAGACGGCGCACGCTGCTTTCCGCGACGGGGCTGACGAACTGGTCACGATGTGGACGGTCTACCGGGACATGCTCGACCACCCGCTCACCGACCACTGGAACAAGGTCTTTCTAGACGAGTGGGTCGACATGCACGAGAGCGGGCTGTTGGCCGGCGTTCCCGTCGAGGCACAGCACAGCTGAACGAGCTGCCGAACGTAATTCGTGATTGCGAAAATAAGGTATTTCTGTACAATGGGGCAGAACCCAATCGGACAGAATTTGTAATTCACAGCCGCTTAAGACCGCCGAGCCTGGACTCTAGGAGGGGGATCATGGCAGACATTAGCGCTGAAAGGGAAGGCTTAGTCGATGGTATGCCGCGCGACGCGCGCGGGAACTGGCAGCCGGAAGGAGCCAAGTTGCCGAATCCCATTTTCGCCTGGCCGCCGAAGCCGATGGAAGTGGCGAAATGGTTGTACAACTACCTCTTTCCCTGGAATTTCATCTACATGCTTATCGCGGTGCTGACCGTCGTCTATCTGCAACCGGAAATGGCCCGCATGAAGACGTTCAGCGCCGACTGGATACTGTTCATCTTCGCGCGTAACCTGATCATGTTGACTGTGATCGTCAGCGCCTGGCACCTGTGGCTTTGGGCGCGCAAATCGCAGGGATTCCAGTTCAAGTACACGCCGGACTGGATGGCGAAAGGGAAGAAGCAGTTCCTGGCCGGCAACCAGCTGTTTGACAACATCTTCTGGAGTTGCGTCAGCGGCGGCACAATCTGGACGGCCTACGAGGTGGTCACACTTTGGATGTACGCCAATGAGTACATTCCCTACCTGGACCCGCGTGCGCATCCGGTTTACTTTGTCCTCATGTTGTGCGCCATTCAGATGTGGAGGCTGTTCCACTTCTACTGGACACACCGGATTCTGCACTGGCCTCCGCTCTACAAGGCCGGGCACTATCTGCATCACCGCAACATCAACGTCGGCCCTTGGTCGGGGCTGTCGATGCACCCGATCGAGCACATCCTCTACTTTAGCTGTGCCGCCATTCACTGGATCATTCCGTCGCACCCGATTCACGTGGTGATGAACCTGCAGCACGCCGCGCTTACACCGGCGCAGGGTCATGCCGGCTTTGAGGCGGTCGTCATTAACGGCAAGTACAACCTGGCAGGGGCATCCTATTTTCACCAGTTGCATCACCGCTATTTCGAGTGTAACTACGGCGAACCTGACATGCCATTCGACCACTGGTTCGGCACCAGCCACGACGGCTCGGCAGAGGCGCACCAGGAGATGCGGGCCAAGCGATTTGCCCAGCACAAGATCCGGACCTCTGCTACGTAACCCTGAAGGCACCGGTGTCGACAGCTACAGTAGTATCGCATCAATGGAGATAAGATGACCCAACCTACGCGAATAGGCATCGTCGGCTGCGGCAGCGTAATGCAGCGTCCTTACATGAGGCTCATCCAACCGATGCGGGCCGTGGGGACGGTCGACGTTACAATTGCCTGCGACGTCAGGGAAGAGGTACGGGAGGTAGTTCAGGACAGGCTCGGCATTGAGCGATTCACGACCGACTACGAGGAGGTTATCGACTCCGAAGAGGTCGATGTTGTGATGGTATTGACCTCGATGCGAGAGCATGGACCGATAACGCGTGCGGCGCTGGCGGCGGGCAAACACGTCCTGGTGGAGAAACCGATGGCGGTGACCCTGGAGGAAGCGGCAGAGATCGTTGAGATGGCCCGGCACAGCCCGGGCCTTCTTGTTTGCGCTCCACATGTCGTCCTGAGTGCCACCTATCAGACGATGTGGCGCCACATTCACGGAGGCGATATCGGCAAGGTATTGATGGCGCGCGCACGCTACGGCCATTCCGGGCCCGATTGGAGACCGTGGTTCTATCTCGAGGGCGGCGGCGCGTTGTTTGACCTGGGTGTTTACAACATCACCTGCCTGACTGGCTGGCTGGGACCGGCCAAGCGGGTCATGGCTATGACCGGCGTGGCGATTCCTGAACGGGTCGTGGGCGGTGAGATGATGCGGGTGGAGGCCGAGGACAACGCCCACGTTCTCATCGATTGGGGCGACTCCGTGTTCGCGGTTGTTACAACGGGCTTCACTATGCAGAAGTATCGCAGCCCGGCTCTCGAGGTCTATGGCAGCGAGGGCACCATTCAGATGATGGGCGATGACTGGAACCCGACCGGATATGAGTTGTGGCGCAACGATGTAGGCGCCTGGCAGATTCACGAAGGTACGGACCGGGACTGGCAGTGGACCGACGGTCTGCGCCACCTTGTAGACTGTATCCGTAATGATAAGACGCCTGACATCAAGCCGGAGCACGCATTTCATGTTCTTGAAATCATGTTGAAGGCGCAGGAATCGGGTGGCGACGGGCAGGCGAAAACGATAGAGAGCACGTTCACGCCGCCTACATTTGAGGAAGAGCAGGAGGAAGTGGCACCGCACAAGATTCACGATTGGACACAACGCTGATGAGTTATTCGGCCTCGCCGCGGCCTACTTTTGACGGCCCTGCGCACATCCCGTACGAGACTGTTACGCGGCATCTCTGGGGCGATGAGGAATCGGGCGAGGTGGCGGACTGGATATATGTGTCCAGCGCAAAGATTCACCAATTGGTCTTCGGCCTGGCGCCCGGCGGGGCTTTTCGACACTCGGACGCCTTTCGAACCATCTTCGCCGCCGATGAGGTAATGTACGTTCTCAGTGGGGTGATGGCGCTGAGCAATCCAGAAACGGGCGAGGTGCATCGGGTCAATCCGGGAGAAGCAGCTTTCTTTCGCCGCGACACGTGGCACCATGCATTCAACTTCAGCCCGGAACCGCTGCGTGTGATCGAGTTTTTTGCGCCGCCGCCTTCGCAGGGCACGTCGGGTTCATATGCGCAGACGAAGCCAAACCTGACGGCGCCCAAGTATTCGCAGGATCAATGGATTGGCAGGTGGCCGAAATCGCAAGCTGAAGCGGAGGCCAAATACACGATCCAGGTAGTGCGCGAGCGGGACTTGCTGTGGCGGTTGGAGGGGAAGGATCAGCAGATCCTGGTTGGAATCCTGGCCGCGACCGAGCATTTGACGGTTGGGAGGATGGAGTTGCTGGCAGGACAGCGCAGCGACGTGGAAGTGCATGCCGGCGATGAGAGTCTGTATCTGCTTGAAGGCGCTCTGAACGTGCGCGTTCCTGAAAACGATGGGCCGCGCTGGTTTGAGCTCAGTCCCGGCGACGGCTTCTTCGTCCCGGAAGGAAAACCCCACCAGTATTACAATGTGTCGGGCGCGCCAACGTCGTTTTTGTGCGGGATCGCGCCCAGATATTCGCCTGACATTCCGGACCAGTTCGCCAATGGCAGAGAACGATAAACCGGCTGCCTGTGCCATTGGACTGGATGTTGGAGGCACTAAGATCGCGGCCGGACTCGTCGCCCACCCGACCGGTGCCGTGCTCGCCCGACAGACAGTTCCCACGTTGCCGCGGCGAGGAGGCGAGGCGGTTCTGGGCGACACGCTCGGGCTTGCCGAAAGTATGATGGCAGAGGCCGAGCGGAGGAATCTGGAACTGCTGGGGATCGGTGTCGGCGTACCGGAACTTGTGGGGCCGGAAGGGAAGATCAACAGCGCGCACACGCTGGCGTGGCAAGGCGAACGGGTGCTGGTTGCATTCTCCTCGCTGGCGCCGGCCGTGGTCGAATCGGATGTGCGGGCAGGCGCCCTGGCCGAGGCGATGTTCGGGGCTGGGCGGTCGTACAGGCTGTTCGTCTATGTGACGGTAGGGACTGGCATTTCGAGCACACTGGTTCAGGATGGTCGACCGTTTGCAGGGGCACGCGGCAACGCTCTGATCATGGCCAGCAGCCCGTTCACGGTGGAGTGCAGTTCTTGCGGAACAGTCCTTAGTCCCATTCTGGAGGAGTTCGCGAGCGGCCCTGCTTTGGTAGCGAGATATAACCGGCACAGCTCGCGAAAGGTGACACGGGCCGAAGATGTAACGGCAGCCGCGGAGGAAGGCGACGACGCGGCAATAGATGTTGTCAGGAGTGCCGGTGAAGCCCTTGGCAACAGCGTAGCGTTCCTGGTAAACGTTATGGATCCCGAGGCGATCGTGGTTGGGGGCGGACTAGGGACGGCTGGTGGGCCTTACTGGGATAGCTTTGTGGCTTCAACGCGGGCACACATCTGGGCGGAGAGCAGCCGCGGGCTGCCGATTCAGCCGGCGGCGATGGGCGCTGATTCGGGGCTGGTAGGCGCGGCGGCAGCCGCGTTTCACAAACTGGGTGAAGGAGTTTGAACGGAGTTAGAACTGAACACCTGCAGTGCATGACAGGGGTATTAAAGGTTCGATCTGGTAGCGGCTGAATAGACATCAAGCCGGTCTTCGAGAATTGAAACAAATAACCCATTTCAGGAGGAAGAGATGACGAAGCGAATGAATCGACGCGATTTTCTGCGCCTTTCGGCAACCACGGCCGGCACCGGACTGCTCGCGGCCTGCGTTGCACCGGCGACAGCCCCGAGCGACTCGGGGGACTCGATGGCCGAAGAGCCGATCGAGATCAGACTGGCTGAGGGAAGTTGGGTCGGTCCCGAAGGGATCGCATTTTGGACCGACGAAATTATTCCCGCTTTCGAGGAGGGGCATCCAGGCATCAGCGTGACGTTCGAAAACGCCGAGTCGCCCGATTACGCCGACAAACTCTATACGCAGTCGGTCGCTGGTGACGCTCCCGATGTCATGTTCGTCTGGGGCGGTGTGAATTATAACCTGATGCAGAAGGGGCAGTTCCTCCAGTTGGATGATTATTTTGACAGTGAGGACCTGGAGGATTTCTATCCAGCAAAACTGGATGCCCACCTTCTGGACGGGAAGCTGTACGGCATGCCCAAGTATGTGTCGACTTCAGTGATGAGCTATAACAAGGACATTCTGGACGAGGCCGGCGTTGAGTATCCTGATGGGACCTGGACTTGGGACGATTACCTGGTTGCATACGACGCTACGACCAAGCGCGACGACAGCGGCGACATTGTCCAGTGGGGCAGATACGTCGCCCAACAGTACATGGAACATTACGTCTGGATGAACGGCGGAGAATGGATGAATGCCCCCTTATTCGGCACGAAATGTCTGCTTGACAGCGAAGAAGCCATTGCTGCACTCAAATACAACCACGATCTTATCTACGGCAGCAACCAGGTGGCTCCTATCCCCGGTTCGATTCCAGAAGTCGGCTGGCACAATGTCTTTTCGACCGGGAAGGTAGCGTTCGCAGAAGCCCACAGTTGGACAGTCACGAACTATATTCGCGAAAACGACTTCAATTGGGAATATACCGATCTGCCTTTATCGCCCGATGGAGGCAAAGCCGGGATCACGTTCGCCGACGGCTATGGGGTCGCCAGGGCCACGCAGGAGCCGGACGCGTCGGTTGCGATGGTGAGGTTCCTGACTGGGCCTGAAGCGCAGAAAGCGATGGCGTTAAGTATTGTCGGTCTGCAGCCGACGCGGCGCAGCGTCGCGGGTGAGGTCTGGGATGTGGATTCGATGGGAGCGCAAGCCGGCTATGACGTGGCAGCTTTCACCCGCATCATGGACTATGCCCGGCTCGACCCGGCCTTCCAGGAAAATGATAAGGTAAACTCAGAGGTCTTCAACCCGATCTGGGACCAGATCTGGATTACGAATGAAATCGGCCTGGAAGAGGGTGTGAATCTGATCGTGCAGCGTATTGACGAGATATTCGCCTAGCAGCAACGTAGATGGTCAGCTCAGAAAGACTTAGCGTCTGGGCTCACTTTGTGTATGTCAAGACTCGAACTATGTTAGCGCCAGGCCGGCGTGTTGCATACCGCTTGCTTGTTGGAAAGATTCGCTAACGGTGACGCGTTGGCCTGGCGTGCAGTACTGAGACGAGAGTCTCCTGGGAACCGGTGAGGAAACTCGCGCAAGCCTCCCATCCTTCATTTGGAGGTCGGTAGAAGTTGCACAGATTCCCGGTTCTACCTGTAGTTTTAACGGTGATGGTGGAAGCCAAATAATAATTCTAAGGCAACCGCCAAAAAATTTTCCTACGTGTAAATCAGGAGGAAACAAGGCTAACAGAATAAACCGACGCGATTTTCTGCGCTTGTCGGTAACGACAGCAGGCGGAGGGCTGCTTGCGGCCTGCGTTGCCCCGGCGGCCGTCCCTGCAGATTCGGGGGCGTCGATGTCCGAGGAGCCTATCGAGATCAGGCTGGCAGAAGGCAGTTGGGTGGGTCCGGAGGGGATCGCGTTCTGGACGGACGAAATCATACCCAGTTTCGAGGAAGGGAATCCCGGCATTAACGTGACTTTCGAAAACGCCGAGTCGCCCGACTACGCCGACAAGCTGTACACGCAGGCGGTGGCAGGCGATTCCCCCGATGTCATGTTCGTTTGGGACAACATCAATTATAACCTGTTGCAGAAGGGCCAGTTGCTGCAGTTGGACGACTATTTCGACAGTGAATACCTGGAGGACTTCTATCCGGCGCTGGTCAAGGCCCATCTCCTGGATGGACAGTTGTTCGGAATCCCCAAGTATGTGTCTACGGTGGTGATGGCCTATAACAAGGACATCCTGGACGGGGCGGGGGTCGAGTATCCCGATGGAACCTGGACCTGGGACGACTACCAGGCGGCATACGAGGCAACGACCGTGCGGGATGATAGCGGAAACATCGTCCAGTGGGGAAATTACGTGGCCCAGGCGTTTGTGCAACACTACGTCTGGATGAACGGCGGCGAGTGGATGAACGGCGAGATCTTCGGAACACAATGTCTGCTGGACAGCGAAAGGGCATTGGAAGGGCTCAGGTTTAACCACGACCAGATTTACGGTGAAAATCAGGTGGCGCCAGTTGCCGGCTCGATTCCCGAGATGGGCTGGTGGAACGTATTTTCATCCGGTAAGGTGGCGTTCACGGAATCTCACAGTTGGACTGTTACCAACTATATTCGTGAGAACGATTTTGGGTGGGACTTCACAGATCTTCCCACGGCGCGCGATGGCGCAAAAGCGGGTCTCACCTTTTGCAATGGCTATGTCATTGCCAAGAAGACGAAGGAGCCTGACGCGTCTGTTTAGCTGGTGAGATTCCTGTCTTCGCCGGAGGCTGAGGAGGTGATGGCGTTGAGTATTGTCGGCCTGCAACCGGCGCGGCGCAGCGTGGCAGGTGATGCCTGGGACGTGGAATCGATGGGCGCGAAGGCCGGCTATGACGTGGCGGCTTTTTCCCGGATCATGGACTATACAAGGTTGAACCCTTCGTTCCAGGAGAACGAGAAAGTCAACTCAGAGGTCTTCGGTCCGATCTGGGACCAGATTTGGGTGACGGGTGAAATCGGTCTGGAAGAAGGCGTCAATCTAATTGTGGAGCGTATTGACGAGATTTTCGCTTGATAGCGTTGAATTTCGAGGAGTGAGAAAGAGGGGAGATT
>LXNI01002039.1_pt1 | contig 15260 bp, 14 predicted proteins | sample 809091 | NCBI WGS metagenome assembly LXNI01 (sample SAMN04870527, study PRJNA318959) | sponge metagenome | biome: 01000161; feature: marine sponge reef; material: water | host: Sarcotragus foetidus | place: Greece: Milos, Mediterranean Sea | collected 2013-05-29 | depth 5-7 m | reverse complement strand
ATCAACCTCTGACTGAACCCTCTGCATCACTTCCGTGGCGATTTCATCGGGTTCTCTCAGTGCATCAACTTTGAGCCAGAGCTTCTTGTGACGATTTGCCTGGGCCAGATAGGAATCGCGGACACGACGGTGGAAACTCAGATTGTGGAAATCGATGGCGGATTCCTTCCCCCAAACAGCGCTCGTGTGCCCCAGACTGCGCCGCAGCCCGACTTCAACTTCAAGATCAAGCAATACCGTAAGGTCTGGAGTAACGCCCTGCAGCGCAAACGAGGTCAGATGCTCAAGATCACTAAGTCGCAGCCGGAAGCCGCGCCCCTGGTAAGCGTACATTGAGGCCGAAAAACGGTCACAAACTACGACCCCGCCGCGTTCCAAGACTGGCTGGATCCGCTCCGATATGTGCTGCGCCCGGGCGGCTGACAATAGAAGTGCCTGCACTTGGGGAGTCACATTCCTCATTTCCCGCTCATCTAGCAACATGCGACGCACTAGCTCGCCCAGCGGAGTGCCGCCCGGCTCACGAGTGAGGTCCACTTCAAGACCCTGCTGACGAAGTGAATCACCGAGCAGCTGAGCCTGAGTGGTCTTGCCGCTGCCTTCAGGTCCCTCGAACACGATGAAGAGGCCGGCCGGCTGCTCGCCAATCATGTAGGCCTCGGCCGCGAAGTCGTGGGCGTGCGCAGGTGTTGGCGGGGCGCGCCGTTCCCGCGCGCGCCTGCGTTGGCCTGCGCGGGATGCTGCGGTGCCGCCTCGTCCGGGCGCTCCATGTCCAGGAGCGTCGCCAGGCAGGCCTCCATCTGCGTAATCGTATTGTTCCGGAGTACATAGACCGGGACGCCGCGGGCCTCGGCGTCCCGCAGCACGCGGGCGCGCTTGCGATGGAAGCTGCGCAAGGTCACGACCACGTCAGCCTGAGCCAGGTGGCGCACCAGCCTGATCATGTCGGATTCGCTGTTGGCAATGGCGTGTTCCAACCGGCTCTTGCTGACGCCAAAGGGGAAGACGTTGAGTCGACCGTCATCCTCGGGCGCGTCGTCGGACTGCGCCGGTTGAGGCAATGAAGTCTCGACACTCACACGGGCCTCGGCGTTGGTGTCGCGAAGCACCCGGCCATCGGGAAGCCGCATGCGCGACTCGGCGCGCACGGCGCTGCCGCGAAGAATGGCGTCCACCGAGCCGGCCACGTTGTGGTGGATCACGAAGGCATCCCTCGAGTGCAACTCGATCAACGTATCGAAGGTGGGTGGCGACCGGCGCTCCAACACGGTCTTCTGCGTGCGCCGGCGCCGCGCCTCGTCGTCACTGAGGGTGACGGATTCGACTCCGCCCACCAAGTCGCTCAGCAGCGGATTCAGCAGCACGTTGTCCAACGTCTGACCGTGGGCGGTTGCGATGAGACGGACACCGCGCTCGGCAATGGTGCGGGCGGCCTCGGCCTCAAGATCGGTCCCGATCTCGTCCACCACGATGACCTCGGGCATGTGGTTCTCCACGGCTTCAATCATGACCCGATGCTGGCGGTCCGGGGCGGCGACCTGCATGCGCCGGGCGCGACCGATGCCGGGATGGGGAATGTCACCGTCGCCGCCGATCTCGTTGGACGTGTCAACGATGACCACCCGCGCGCCGTGATCGTTTGCCAGCACCCGCGCCATCTCACGCAACATGGTCGTCTTGCCCACGCCGGGGGGGCCCAACAGCAGCAGGCTATGGTCGCCGGCGACGATGTCGCGCACGATCGCCGTGGTGCCGTGGAGCGCACGTCCGCGCCGGACTGTGAGCCCAACGACCCGGCCTGATCGATTCCGAATCGCTGAGAATCGGTGGAGGGTGCCCGGTACGCCAGCACGGTTGTCGTCGGTGAACTCGCCAATGGCTTCCACGACCGCCGCGATGTGCCCCTCGTCAACCTTCCAGGGCAGCCGGCGCTCGGACCCGTCACTGAGCCGAATCTCCGGAACCCGGCCAAGATCGAGCACGATCTCAACCACCTCGGTCCAGCCGACAAGCGTACGCAGGTCGTCCTGCAACCGGACCGGCAATGCGGCGGCCAGGTCCCTGAGTTCGTCGTCGTCTCCCGACTGAATATGCGGCGCGTCAACGGCCGTGGGCGGCTGTAGAAGGTCGGAGGTCGCCACGCCGGCCTAGCTTGTCGCCCGGTCGAGCGCCTGCGCGGGCACTTCGGCGGCAATTCGCACGGTCATGTGCTTCACCAGCAATTCGCGTTCCTCGGTCCTGGCAAAGCCTTCAGCCTCAACCGCGCGCCGCAGCGCGTCTTCATGCGCATGGACAACGACTCGGACAGGCAGACGTCCGACGTCCATCAGCGACCAGACCGCGAAGCCAAGCAGCGGGCGCGTGAGAGCCGCGCGACGCGGATGGACCATCAGGGCGGCAGTGTGGCGACCTCGCGTCCCGGGATGAATGCGCAGCCAGCCGTCCAGACCGCGCTCACCATCGACGACAAACTCCTCAGGCGCGCGGCCACCGCCGAGGAGGGACAACCTGCGCCGCGGGACTGAAGGTCGCTCGCCGCCGGGGGATTCCGCCAGCTGCAACGCCGCGGGAGTGATGGTGCGGTAGAGCTGGGAGATTTCCCACGCGTCCGCCTGCTCAACCGGCCGCAGCCCGGAAATCTGCCCGGGGTTCGCGATGGGTGCGGAACGACGCGTGTAGACATCCTCGCTGACGGCGCCGACAAAGCCCAGCCGCCCGAAGACCTCACGAAACCTGCTGTCGCGCGGAAGGCGGGCGAACACGCTTACGTAGCCACGAGCCGTGGCGTCGGCGGTTAGTCGCTCAAGCAGGGCGCCGCAGGCCGCAACTTCAGCCGAGTCCGGCGCGATTTCGTCAGACGACAGGGCGACGGTCAACACCGAGACATTGGCCCGGCGTCGATCGGGCACGAACTCGGCCAGCGCGAAACCCACCAGGTTGTCGCCCGTCCACGCCGCATACCCCTGCACGTCCGGGACCAGCCCCGGCACCGTGGCGGCCAGGGCCATGAAGGCCGGAGGCGTGGGTCCGGCCACCGGGGCTACATGTTCTCGTGGACCGGCCGCGAGGATAAAGTTGCGCGCCAGCGCCGGCGCGTGCCAGGGACGAAGTCGTGAGACGCTCGGCCTCACGCCTGCCTGGCCATCTCAACAAAGCCGGCGTGCAGCCGCGTATCCCCCGTCAGCTCGGGATGGAAGGATGTTCCGAAGAGTCGACCATGCCGAACCGCCACGATCGTCCCATCGTCCAGTCGGCTTAGCACACGCACGCCAGGGCCCACCGCGCGTACGACCGGCGCGCGAATAAAGACGGCAGGAAACGGCCCGCCGGAAATGCCCTCGATCTCGAGGTCGGTTTCGAAACTGTCGGTCTGTCGCCCGAAGGCGTTTCGCTCGACCGTAATGTCAAGCAAGTTCAGCAGCGGCTGGCAGCGACCGACATCATGAGCCATGAGAATCAGGCCGGCGCAGGTGCCCCAGATCGGCTTGCCGACCTTGGCCAATCTCCGGATCGGCCCGCGGAGCGCGTAGCGTTCCATCAGCTTGCCGATGGTGGTGCTTTCGCCGCCAGGGATGATCAACCCCGCAATGCCGTCGATGTCAGATGGCTGCCGCACTTCCACGGCTTCGGCGCCAAGCCTGCCGAGCATGGCGCAATGTTCGGCGAAATCGCCCTGGAGCGCGAGGACGCCTATGCGAACGCTCACACGTGCCTCGCGTTGCTACCACCCGCGACCGGCAAGCATCTCCTCGGGCTGGAGCGAGCTGTTGGCAATGCCGACCATTGGCTCACCGAGATTTCGCGAGGCTTCGGCAATCAGCGCCGAGTCCTCGAAGTTCGTGGTCGCTTCCACAATCGCACGGGCGCGTAGTGCCGGGTCGCCGGACTTAAAGATCCCACTACCCACGAAGTTGCCGTCGCAGCCGAGCCGCATCATGAGCGCGGCATCGGCCGGGGTGGCGATACCACCGGCGGCAAAGTTGACGACCGGCATGCGGCCAAGCTCGGCGGCCTCCTGCACCAGGTGCAACGGGGCCTGAATGTCCTTGGCGTAGGCAAACAACTCATCCGGGCGCATGTGTTGGATCTGCCGCAACTCGGACATCACCCGCCGCATGTGGCGCACAGCCTCGACGACATCACCAGTCCCGGCCTCGCCCTTGGTGCGAACCATCGCGGCGCCCTCGCCGATGCGGCGCAGCGCCTCGCCCAGGTTGCGACATCCGCAGACGAACGGGACGTCAAAGGCGGCCTTGGCGACGTGATGCTCCTCGTCGGCGGGCGTGAGGACTTCGGATTCGTCGATGTAGTCGACACCGAGCGATTGCAGCACTTCGGCTTCCACGAAATGCCCGATGCGGCACTTCGCCATCACCGGAATGGTGACCGCCGCCTGAATCTCCAGAATCTTATCCGGGTCAGACATGCGCGCGACGCCACCCTCGACGCGAATATCAGCCGGGACACGCTCCAGCGCCATCACGGCGGCGGCGCCGGCGTCTTCCGCAATGCTGGCCTGCTCGGCCGTGACGACGTCCATGATGACGCCGCCCTTGAGCATTTGCGCCAGGCCGCGCTTTACGGTTTCGGTGTTCTTGCTGACAGCGCCGTTGGAACTCATGGCCACCCCGGAAAGAGATCTCCAACACTGAGACTCTTAGCCCACATTCTAGCGTGAGTCGCCCGCGCGTCCTATACGGGCTTAGCCGCCTGAACCAATTCGACCAGGGGCGTGTCGAGCGTGGAATGAAGCGCCCCGCGGAGCGCAGCCTCGGCCAGCTCCGAATCGACCGGACCAGCGGCGGATTGGAACTTCTCCACGAGGTCCGCATCGCTCAACGGCCGCCTCGGGTCGCCGCGTGGGTCTTCGACACGGATGGTTCGAGCCTCACCGCTCGTGAAGTCGGCGTTGAGCACGCAGCCCCAGCGTTGCGGATAGGCAGCGTCCAGCGCCGGGTCGCTCGTGACCTGAATGCAGTCAGCCACACGCAGCACCTCGGGGTCCCGGAGATGCGGCTCGCCGAATGTCTCGAGCGTCGGACGGCCGTGGACCAGCGCCTGCGCGGCGCCGTAGTAGACGCTGAACTGCGCGTCCACCCGGTTGGCCGGACGCCGCTTTGGTTCAGGCGGATCGGCGACGATCTCGCCTCCGCCGGGAAGCACGCTCACGCTGACGCGCCGCAGCCGGTCGAGTTGAGAGCCGTTCGTGTCACGCAACTCGCGGCAGGCGTCGATCACCGGATGAATGTAGCGACAGCAGGGGTAGGGCTTGATGGCGACATCCAGCAGGGCGGGATGGTCGGGGTCGAGCGCAGACAGCAACTCGGGTCGCGGGTCGCGGCTGAAAGCCTCCAGGAGGCCGTAGCTTCCGGTGAGGGCGTCGGTGGGACCGACAACGCCGGACGCGGCCAGGTCGGCGGCCACGATGCCGGCATGCGCGGCCCAGCCCGCATTCAGGCGCTTGCCGTCGCTACCGTTCTGAATGTATGCCATCGATCCGGCTGCCAGGCCGCCGGCGAGACCGAGGGCCTGGTGAATGCCGTCAGCGTCCAATCCACCCGCGTGCGCGGCGGCAACCGCCGCGCCCAGGGCGCCGGCAACACCGGTGGGATGGAATCCCCGCGCATACGTGGCGGGCGCGTAGAGCGCATCGCCCACCCGCATGGTTACCTCATAGCCGGCAACGCCGGCCGCCAGCAGATCGGCGAGCTTTCCTCCGCGTCGCTCGACGGCCGCCATGGCGGCGGGCCAGACCACGACACCGGGGTGCAGCGAGGACTCATTGGTGACGTCATCGAGTTCCAGCGCGTGGGCCGCCATCCCATTGGCCAGCGCCGCCAATGGCGGCGAAGCCCTGTTCCGCAAGTGGACCGAGGCCTCTTCGCCAGCTGTCTGCTCGGCGTACGCCGCAACGCGCGCGGAAACGGGGAGCGCGCTGCCACCAATCAACACGCCGAAGTAGTCGAGCAACAGGCCGCGAGCACGCGCCTCAACTGCCGGCTGTAGTCCGTCCGGAGAAACCGCGGCCGCAAACTCGGCGAGATCGCGTGAGGGATTGCTCGTCATGGCGGTGAACTCGGCAGCGCCCGGCCCCGCCATGATGCCAAGTCGTCGCCAGGCCGTGGCAGCCGGCTACTGGTGATTCAGGCTTCCAGGCTGCGCGGTGCCGCACGTTCCCACAGGAGACGCCCCGACCGCGATGTCCCGTGGATGACCATCGGCGGGGTCGTCAGGACAAGCTCATCGCCCTCCAGGTGAATGTACCGGACCTGCTCGGTCCCGACGCGATTGGGATAGAAGGCCGTCTCGATTCTGTGAATGACCCGGTCACCCAGGAACTCATACCCGCCGCTGTAGGAAATGAAGGAACTTGCCGCCGACAGCTTTTCCTCGTCGGTGCCACCCAAAATGTCATCCGACGCGAAGTTCTGCCGGCCGGCGGCCATGATGAGGACTGACATGTAGCCGTCGGCCGTGTACATGACGAAGCCCGACGCGTCCTCGCCCAACGGGTATGACACCTCATTCCCCGCATGGGCCTCGTAGGTTACGAGTCGCCAGGCTCCGATCAGCGGGTTCGGCTCCATGGCTCCGTCTCCATCGATCTCAGTGGAGGCCATGATGCCAATGCGCAGCTAGGCGGTGTCAGCCAGCAATGCGTCCAGGAGCCGCTGCTTGAGGGCTGCAAACTCCGCCGTGGCGCGCGCAGCGCGCGTGCGGGGCCTGGGCAAACCGACCGGCAGATCGAGCCGAATGCTTCCGGGGCGTCGGGTCATCACGTAGACGCGGTCGGACAGCCAGAGGGCCTCCTCGACGTCATGGGTGACGAACAGCACGGCGGCCTTGAGCCGCTCCCAGATTTCGAGCAGCCACTCCTGGAGCGCCGCGCGCGTGAGCGCGTCCAGGGCGCCGAACGGCTCATCCAGCAGCAGGATCTCTCGGTCGAGCAGGACGGTGCGCAGAAGGGCCGCGCGTTGCCGCATGCCGCCGGAGAGGGTGTGCGGCAGCGCGTCGGCGAAGCCTTCCAGTCCGAAAGCTGGCAGGAGCGATTGCGCGCGCTTGCGCGCCGCGGCGCGGTCGCCGCCGCCGACCTCAGCGCCCAGCGTCGCGTTGTCGATAAGCGAACGCCAGGGCAGCAACAGATCGCGCTGCGGCATGTAGGCGACTTCACCGGACGCGCCGCCGGTCCCGGCTGCAATCTCAATGTCGCCGGCGCTTGAACCGTCGAGGCCCGCGATCAGTCCCAGCAGCGTGCTCTTGCCGCAGCCGCTGGGGCCGACCAGCGAGACGAATTCGCCCGGACCGACCTCCAGGCTGACGTCGCGCAGGGCCGGCACCGACCTCCCGCCGGCGTCCCGGTAGGTCTTGGACACCCCCGACAGACGCAAGACCGGCGGTCCAGCGCCCATCGGCGGTTAGCTGTTCCGGATGAAGCTGTTGTCCATGGCGTCGGCTGTCTTGATCACGCGGGACTGCAGGCCGTTCGCGACCATCCAGTTGGAATAGGCGTCCCACACCGCCTGCGACTGGTCGCCCCAGCGATCGGCGTCCTCCGCGTAGCGTGGACTCAGCCACGGCTGACTCAGACGCACCAGGTCGGCGTTGATCCCCTCGGCGCCGGCGATCAGGATTTCGGCAGCATCCTCGGGATACCTGATTGCGTAGTCGTAGCCGCGCTTCAGCGCGCGCGTCCAGCGCTGCACGACGTCTGGCCGGTCGGCGATCAGCTGTTCGCCGGTGACGAATACCGGCGTGTAGTAGTCCGGCACACAGTCCAGATCGGTCATCCGCACGAAGTTCAGCTCGACCCCGCGCAGCTGCGCCTCGACGCCGGTCCAGCCCTCAAATATCCAGACGAAGTCGACGTCGCCGCGTTCCCACGCTACGAACGGGTCAGTGAAGCCGATGTCGACGAACTCGATGGCATTGACATCGCCGCCGTCGCACTCCATCAGCGAGCTGAGCACCTGGCGTTCGACGTCTGAGCCGAACGCCCCGTACTTCTTGCCCTCGAAGTCCCTGGGCCGGCGAATGCGACGGTCGACGGGCGAGGCGAAGCCCGACGTGTTGTGCTGGATAACCGCCGCAATTGAAACCACGGGTACGTCTTGCACGCGAGCCAGCGTGACGCCTTCCTGGTAGCTGACGCCGAAGCTGGCCGCGCCGGAACCCACGGCGGCCTCAACGCCGGCCGTGCCGGGCTCCACGATCGTGACCTCAAGCTCTTCTTCCGCGAAGTAGCCCTTGGCCTGCGCCACGTAGAGGCCGGTGTGATTGGTGTTGGGCACCCAATCAAGCATGACGGTCACGCTGGCCGGGCCGGACGATTCTTCGCCGCAGGCGCTGAGCAGCGGAATCGCCGCCGCCGCGCCGAGCGCGCCCAAGGCGCGCCGTCGTGTGAATCTCATGTCTGGGCCTCCTCTGTTCGAACGTAAATCCAGGGCGCGATCCAGCGCCCGACGACATCGACTGCCAGAAACACGGCAACACTGAGAATCGCAATGACCGCGATCACCGCAAACACCCGCGCCGTCTGAAAGGAACTGGAAGCGCGCAGCATGTAGAGGCCAAGCCCCTGGCTGGCGCCAACCCATTCGCCGATCACGGCCGCGATCACGCTGTAGCTGGCGGCAATCTTCATACCGCTGAGCAGGGCCGGAATCGCTGACGGCAGTTTCACTTTGCTGAAGACCTGCCGACGGCTCCCGCCCATCGAGCGCACCAGCGCCTGCATGTCCGGGTCGGCATTGCGTAGCCCGCCGGCCAGGCTGACGGCGATTGGGAAGAAGCAAGCCAGCGCGACGATCAGGATCTTGGGTGTGATTCCGAATCCGAACCAGATCGCCAGCAACGGCGCGAGCGCAAAGATTGGGATCGTTTGCGAGGTCACCAGCAGCGGCGACAGCGCCCGCCGGGCCAGGCCCGATTGGTCAATCAGCGCAGCCACCAGAAACGCCAATAGCAGGGCCGCGCCGTAGCCGACGGCTGCTTCCAGCAACGTGCGCGCGGTATGCGGGACGAGCTGCGGCAGCGACTCGACGAATTCGACCACGATCACCGTGGGGCTGGGCAGCAGCCACTCGGGCACCGCGGCCAGGCGAGTCACGAGCTCCCAGACGACGAACAGCGCCGCCAGCACCGCCAGTGCCGGAGCAATCCGCACAGCGCGGGTCAAGTTCATGCGGTGGTCTGGTTCCGGTACGGCGCAACACGCTCCCGCATTGTGTCCAGACCGCTGGGCCGCTCCAGCAGGCGGATGTTGCTCTGGATCGCGTCCGCGCCCTTTTCGATCGCGGCACGGTGGGCGTCGATCGCCACCTGCATCAATTCGCCGGCGTCATCGCCTTCGATGGTGGTTTCCAACGAGCCGACTTCGTACTCGAAGCCGGCTGCCTGGATATGCGCGATTGCGGCGTTAATCGGCTCCAGGTCGTCGCAGCCGGCCAGCGACTGCACTTGAATCGCCAGCGTTGCTCGTGGCATTGCCATCCTCCTCAAGAACAACGAAATCCGCGGGCTGCCGTGCAACCTGCGGATCTGCCCGAGCCTGTTCCCTACGCTGGCATTACCCAGATCAGGTTCCACGGGTCGGTGACAGCTCAGGTCACCTTCTCAGCCGGGCTAGCCCCCGGCTCCCCACGATTCAGTTGTGCGGCTCGACTTAACGCGAGCCATCAGTTCATGCACCTAACGCTCGCACGCGCGTAATAGCGTGTCAATTGCCGGCCGAGCCGTGCTCGTGCACGAGAAGCAACGTGCCGGAACCGACCTCCAGGGTGGCGCTGGAACCGGTGAGTTCATTGCTCACGCCGAGGCTCGTTCCGACCTCCAGGCTGCGCCCGCCGAGTTCGTAGGCGAGGCCGTGGGAGTGGATGTTGCGTGCCGGTCCGTCCAGGGCGAGCAGCGTGACGATGTCGCCGGCGCGGCCGTGGACCTCGGCCCTGTCGGTCACAAGCCGGATTTCACGGCGCCCGTCGGCCAGCACGACATCACGGTCGCGCCAGCGCGAGTTGGTCAGCAGCATCACGGTGGCCAGTTCGTGATCGAGGCGAGCGCCGCCAAAGGCCCCAACGACCACGATGCGGCGCGGGTCGGCTTCCAGCGCGGTGCGTAGAGCCAACTCAGCGTCGGTTGCGTCCTTGGCGGTGGGGAAGCGATGGATTTCCAGGTCCGGATTGGCCGCTCGTGCCTGGGTGAACCCCGCCGCGTCCAGCGAGTCGCCGTCGCCCACGATGACGTCGCAGATGCCGCCGGCCGCCGTGACCGCATGTGCCCCGCCATCGGCGGCGATGACGCGGTCCACCGTTTCGAGTGTTCGCTCAAGAAACCCCGGGTCGATGTCTCCGTTCAGAACCACCAGCACCGTTATGCCAGTGCCCACGGGGTGTCCTTCAATTTTCCAGCGCGCGACCAGGGCGCTGCGCGCTACCGGAACGTATCAAGAGTGCCCCGACACCAGGTGACGTGGGTCTACAGGTCCGTTCGGTAGACGTAGCGGATATCCCAAAGCCCGAACAGGGTCGGCGTCAGGTTGCCAAACACGTTGCGTACCGCGGTTAGGCGCTCCGAGTGCGTGGTGTAGACCACCGGCGCGTTGTCGGCCGCAATTTCCTGTGCCTCGTGGTAGTGGCGTACGCGCTGCTCGTGATCCAGTTCCTGGCTTGCCCGGATGAAGAGCGCGTCGATTTCGGCTTCCCAGCCCGTGGCCGGTTCGGATTGATTGGGGTTCCAGAGGTGCAGAGATTCGCTGGTATGCCAGAACGCGATGCTGAAGTGGGGCTCCGATCCGCCACCGAAGCCAATCAGGATCGCTTCCCAGTCGTAGCTGCTGGTCAGCTGATCGACGATCTCGCTGAACTCGATCACCTCAATGTCGCCCTGAATGCCGATCTGCGTGAGACCGGCCTGGATGATCTCCAGCACCCGCAGACGCAGGTCATTGCCGGCGTTGGTGGCCATGGTGAACCTGATGTTGTTGCCGGCGTAGTCTTCGCGGATTCCATCGCCGTCGCTATCCAGCCAGCCCAGGCCGTCCAGGATGGCGTTGGCTCTTTCGATGTCGTACTCGTAGCGCTGGACATCCGGGTTATGGAAGTCGCCGGCTGCCGGGCTCACGAAGGCCCACTGTGGGTAGCCCAACCCGTGCTGGACGTCGCGGATGATGGCGGCCTTGTCCACCGCATAGGACACCGCCTGGCGGAATCGGGTGTTTTCGAACCAGCGCAGCTTCTCGGGCGCCAGGAAGGGCTCGCCGGTCTCGGCGTCCCTGCCGGGATTCATATTGAGGGCCAGGAATGTCGAACCGAAGGTGGGACCGCGGCTGTAGAGCGTGAAGTTCTCGGCCCGCTGCAACGGATCGAGGGTCGCGAACTCCTCGCCCAGAACGCCGTGGACGTCCGTCTCACCTGACCGGAATTCGGGGAGTTCGTCTGCCAAGCCGTCCACCACCAGATTCCTGACCTCGTCCAGGTACGGGAGACGGTTGCCGGCGCTGTCGGTGAGCCAATAGTTCGGGTTGCGCTTGAGGACGATGAGATCGTCCGGCTCGAGAGTCTCGATTGTGAAGGGGCCGGTGCCGATAATCTCGGCCGGGTCGGTCTCGATGTCCCACACCGAATTGAATGTCCCGTCGTCGACGTGCGGCTGGAGGATGTGCTTCGGGTAGATGGCGTTGCCCATGGAACGCAGGAAGGGCGCAAACGGCACCGGCAGCACGAACTGGACGGTGTAGTCGTCGATGGTGGAGACCGTCATCCGCTCTTCGCGCCACGAGGCGGTCTCCTCGTCGAGGACTCGGAACGTGAAGGACGCGCGATCGCTTGTTGGAATGTCGTCGTTGTAGATGATGCGATTGAAGGTGAAGTCCACGTCGCGGGCCGTGAAGGGTTGGCCGTCGTGCCAGGTCACGTCACGACGCAGATGAAACGTCCAGGTCAGTCCGTCGTCCGAATGCTCCCAGGATTGCGCCAGACTCGGTTCAACCTGGTTGTTCAGCCAGGAGGTTTCGGTGAGACCTTCGAAGAGATAGCCGAGGATGCCGGTAGACGACGAGTCGTTGGCCAGCGCCAGATTCAAGGTCAGCGGAGCGCCGATCGTGGAGTATGTGACGCTCCCGCCCGGTGAGCCGACGGTGTACTCGAACGCCTCGGCGTTGGCTTGCAACTCGGCCACGGTCGCGCTGCGTAGCGCGGATGCCGTTTCGGCCTCGGAGGGTGCAAGCAGCGGCGTGGTCGCGTAGGCCCATACCTCAGCCGTCTGATCGCTGTCGGCTCCGAAGGTCTGAACCAGGGGCCCCGGTAAATCCTCATCGGTCACCGTGTAGGACCTGAACACGATCAGCGACTCGTGCGCAGCCAGATCGCCCAACTGGATTGGCGGATAGCCCGCATAGTCTGGCGTCGGGCGATCCGTCCGGAACGGATAGTGCAGCAGGAACAGACCGGTCAGTGTCGTGCCGCCCGTATTCGATACCCGGACCCTGCAGGACATGGTGTCGCCCGGTATTGCCGACTCGTAATCGCACGTCGCGCCGACGGCGAGACCTGGGCCCCCGGAGTGGGAGGCGGCTGCGTTTGCCGGGCCTACAACCAAGGCTGCTGCGAAAGCCAGAGCCGCCAGGATGACAGCAAGGCGAAGTGAACGGAGAGGCATTGTGCTGGCCGCAAACATCCTGTGGTTCAACCGCTTCCGATCACTACCGACGACAACGTCACGCACCAGCCCATGACTGTCAAGCCCGGCTCCGGCGGCGAGCGGGGGTGAAGGGGGGAGCTGACTCTGGCCAGGCTGGTGGGCACTTCGCGCAGCGCCCCTACCGGAACAGGGCGGGGACGGGTACTCCGGAAGGGCAGCCGACCGGAGGGCGGCGGGGGTTCACCCGGCATTTTGGGCCAGGTGTTCACGGTTGCGGCCGAATGTGTTCAGTTTTTTCGCCGATGTGTTCAGTGAGTCCATGCAGGCGTTCAGCGCGTCTCCGGACCGGATCCCCGGAAAGTGGAGTCGAAGGCCGGCGGTTGCGGCGGTTGGGACTCAGGCGAAGCGGTCCGGTCCGAAGGGTCTGAGGAGCGGGTCCAGCCGGCCGTCGCACACAAGGTCGGCAACGAGATCGGCCGTCACCGGCGCCAGGGCGATGCCCTTGGTGAAATGGCCGGTCGCGACGACAAGTCCCTCGACCGGTGTCGGGCCAATTACCGGAAAGCCGTCGGCGGATTGCGGGCGGAAGCCCATCCAGGTCTCAACGATCTCGGCGCCAGCAAGCGTGGGCGCGATGGCCGCGGCATCCGCCTGAACCTGCCGGATGGCGTCCGGGTCGATGTGGGCGTCGAAGCCCACGTCCTCCTGCGTGGCGCCCAGGGCGACTCGTCCGTCGGCGCGCGGCACGATGACGCCCTCCGGATAGTTGACGGAGCGACGCGGGCCATCGGCCCGCACGGCGCACATCTGCCCCTTGCAAGGACGCACCGGCAGCCGGAATCCCGGCGCCAGGCTCGCGCACCAGGCGCCCGCGGCCAGGATCACAGCGGGCGTCGCCACGATCTCATCGACCAGGCCCACACCCGTGACCCGGCCCCCGTCGACCTGTATGGACGTTGCCCGCGCGTCCGTCCGTACCTCGACGCCCGCCGAGCGAACGGCTGCCTCCAGGTCGGCGGCCAGCAGCCGCGGATCGAGCGATCCGTCAGCGGAAAACAAGGCCGCGGTCTCCACGCTGCCCGTGCACAAGGGTTCCAGGTCGCGCAGCTCCCAGGGCGTGAGCAACTCGGCTTCGTATCCAGCCTCAGTCAGCCAGGAGACTCGTGCCGTGAGTTCGGCAGCCTCCCCGGCGGTGCGGGCCACGGCGAGCATCCCGTCGCCACGCCAGTCCGCCTGGCCCGCGCCAACGTGCTCCAGGAACTCGGGATAGGCCGCCAGCGACCGGCGCAACAGGTCGAACAGCGGTCCAGGCCCGGCCCCGTAGTGATGGGCGGCAATTACTCCCGCCGCCGCCCAACTGGCCTCGCGCGCCGGGCGTCCGCGCTCGATCAGCGTGACGCTAAGACCGCGCCGACGCAGCTTCCACGCGCAGGCCAGGCCGATGATGCCGCCGCCGACTATTGCGACATCGGCGGTTCTGCCGGCCCCCACCGTCTTCAGGCCCTTCGGATTCGCAGTCTCCGTCTAGGCACCGTCAACCGCGGCGCGCAGCGCTTCGCCGTTCTGCGCCCACCAGCTGGACAGGATGCCGATGTCGGTTCCGATCGAGAAGTGGGTAACACCCATGTCCAGGTAGCGCTTGGCGTGGTCCGGCGAGCCGATCTCGGCGCGTGGCTGAATGCCCATGCCCAGCGCGGTCTTGATGACGTAGGCCTCGGCTTCGCGGACGGCCGGGGAGCCGCCCTGGCCGGGCGTGTCGATGCTCATGGCGTAGTCCCCGGGGCCAAACTGGACCATGTCGACGCCGCCAACGCCCAACACGTTGTCGAGGTCTCGGACCGCCTCGTCCTTTTCGATCATCAGCATCACAACGGCCTTTTCCAGCGCCTCCACGAACGCCGGGCTGCCAGCTTCGCGCCCGTAGCCCACGTCACGACGCGCGCCGGCGCCGTGGACGCCGCCGGTGGACGGCGTGCTGGCCCGGACGGCCTGCACGCACTCGCGCGCTTCCTCCGGCGTTCGCACGTCCGCGAAGAGCACGTTTTGAATCCCCGAGCCGATGGCGCGCACGGTCAGGTATGTCCGGGGCTCCTGCTCAATCTTCATCATGCCGCTGAAATTGTCGAAGAGATCGATGGCGCGCCCAATGTTCTCCAGCGCATACAGGTCGTAAGGCGCGTACTCGGCTACGAATTCCACGTAGTCGTACTGACCGGTCTGGCCGACCAGTTCAACGATCGCGGGCCAGGAAATGAGCACGTGCGTGCTGTAGCTGGGCTTGCCGGCATCCAGCAGTTCGCGAAGACGGTTAGGACGCATGAAGGGTTACCAGTTCGAGTCGGCTGCCGCGCAGTGTTTCACACCGGCGCGGACGGCGTCTGAGTCCGGGGCGACGGTCAGGTGACCAGGTACTCGCGCAGAGCCTCCCAGTTGACGTTCATGCCAAGGCCGGGACCCTGCGGGAGACGAACCGTGCCGCGCTCGGTGAGTTCCAACTTCTCGTGGAACATGACGTCGTTCAATCCGGCCACGTTGGGGTTGTAGTACTCAAGAATCAGCGGCATCGGGAAGGCCGCCAGCAGATGGATGTGGATCTCCTGCAGGCCGTGCGGCGCGATGGGGATCTC
>LXNI01002038.1_pt1 | contig 15263 bp, 15 predicted proteins | sample 809091 | NCBI WGS metagenome assembly LXNI01 (sample SAMN04870527, study PRJNA318959) | sponge metagenome | biome: 01000161; feature: marine sponge reef; material: water | host: Sarcotragus foetidus | place: Greece: Milos, Mediterranean Sea | collected 2013-05-29 | depth 5-7 m | reverse complement strand
ATGTCCGTGGGTCTGGAGAGTCAAGATCATCCTCCGATGATCCCCGATCCCAACCGGCTCACGCTCACCTCTCGCTGGATTCACACTCCCCGTTCACGCTCACCTCTCGCTGGACAGCACGGAGACTTGGCCTGTCCAGGTTATTGAGCTACACTGGCGCAGCTTGCACGGTGCCGCGAGGCAGGTGACCGCCAATCGGCTGTTGCCGCCAAACGCTCACAGCGGCCGCGACTCAGCTTCCCGAGACGTTCGTTACGTCGCAACGTCCTCCGGGGAGCAACAGAACTGCTAGCCGGCGGCGTCGGCGGATTCAACGGGTCGAACACCCCACCGGAATGCCAGAAGCGCAGAGCGAAAAACCCACCGGAACCTCACGCACGTCCAAACCCTCGCGACCGGCCCGCCGCAGACGGCGCAGCCGGTCGCGTGGCCGGTCGCGCGGTGGGCGCACCGTCCCGCTTCATCAACGCAGCGCGTCCCACTTTCGGCCAGAGGATCGGGAAGAAGGAAAGGCCGTTTTCTCCAAGGGAAACATCAAGCTGGAGATCGAGGGCGAAGGCGCCCGGATCCTCATCCCTCCGCCGGCCGCCGGCGACGCCGCCCCCAGCTCTGATCCGAATCTGAATGGCATCGCCAATGTTGAGCTCGACTGGTCCAGGGTCCCGGACGAACGCATCCTCCATGCCGTCTGCGGTTGCGACCAGTTCGCCGCCGGCGCGGCCTGCGGTCATATCTGGGCGTCGTTGCTGCAGCTCGCCACGAACGAGCCGAAGAGTCAACCGGCGGGATCCGGCCGTGTCTCGCTACGCAAGACGCGCCCACCCCAAGTGTCGATTCCGGGATCGGCCATGAAGACCGTAGAGCCCACGAGCGACGACCGGCAAGAAACCCCGCGCCCGGTTCGCCGCTCCCGCCGAAGCCGCAACCGGCGGCGTCGGCGAGCCCCCGCGGCAACGAGCTGGCGTTCGGTCGTCGAGACCGTGCGCGAGGACATCGAACAGCAGGCTCAAGAGAAGAAGCCGGCTACCCCCAGGAACGCGCCGCCTCAGCTCCAGTTCCTTCTCAACGCCGCCACGAGCCGCAACGCTGGCGGCCTGATGATCGACATCTTCGGACGCAAGCAGAACCCGCAGGGTGAGTTCGGCAAGCTGAAGCGACTGAGCATCGACCACGGAAGGCTGGAAGAAGCGCTCGGACTGACAGCGACCGACACGACTCAGGCGGCGTGGAACGGAGGTCCCCCCGGCGCCGGACCAGCCATGGTCACCGCCCTGCCGCCGGAAGTGCCGGCTCGCGCCAGCCGCAAGCGCAAGGGCGGTCGCGGCGCCCGCAAGCCGGGCCGTCCCCTGGTGCAACGGGTCTACCTGCCCATGAACTGGATCGGCTCCCTGCTCCCGCGGCTGAGCGCGGAAGGCCACCTGTACTGGTGGGACGGTCGTTCGCTCGGCGACCCGCGGGCGGTCACGATCGACGACGGCGAGCCCTGGCGCCTTGCCCTGCAACTGGAACTCGCGGCGGCCAGCCGGGTCCGGCTGCGCGGTCTGCTCAAACGCGGCGACGAAACCGTCCCCTTGAGCCGGGCCGCGCTCGTTCTCCCCTTCCCGAACGACGACGGAGCGGCCCCCGATGCCGCGTCCGGCGAGCAGGGAGACATGCTGCTCCTGGTCGACGACACGATCGGCCGGCTGCAACTCGATCCGCAGCGAGATCGGCCCTGGTATGCGTTGCTGGGCAACAGCGGAGAGCTCGTGATCCCGGATGAGGACCTCGAGGCCGCGGTGACCAGCCTGCTCGAGTTACCCAAGCTGCCGCCCCTCGAACTCCCGCAAGAGGTCTACCTGTCGGAAGAGACGCCCGTGCCCCTGCCGCGGCTGGCGCTTCAGCCGGAAGACGCCCCGGAGTGGATGAACCCCCAACTCGAGGCACGACTTTCCTTCGGCTACGGCGGACTCTCCGTCGACGCGGGCGATCCGCGTTCAGCGGTTGTCGACTGGGAGGAGCATCGCTTCGTCCGCCGGGATCTGGACATGGAGCAGGAGGCCCTCGTCAGGCTGCTCGAACTCGGTCTCAAGCCGGTCGCTTCGAAGAGCGGCCACAGCCTGGAACTCGAGCCGCGTGATCTGCCGGCAGTCGCCGAGCCGCTGCTGCTCGAAGGTTGGGAGGTCGAGGCCCACGGCGCTTCGATTCGTTCGCCCAGTCCACCGGCGCTGCGCATCGAGAGCGGCGTCGACTGGTTCGAACTCAGCGGGCAGATCGAGTTCGACGGCGATCCGATCGATTTCTCGGAGGTCCTCGCCGCGATCTCGGACGGGCGCCGTTCCATCGAACTGGAGGACGGCTCGAAGGGACTGCTCCCGGCGGCCTGGGTCGAGAACTACGGTTCTCTGAGTCAACTCGCCCAGGACTCGAACGACGAAGGTCTGCGCTTCCTGCCCTCGCAGGCTCTCCTGGTCGACGCGCTGCTGGCGGTCACACCGCCGACCAACGTGAGCAAGACGTTCGCGGAACTGCGCGAGAAACTGGCCACGTTCTCCTCGATCAGGCCCAGGAAGGAACCCCGCAGCTTCGTCGGCACGCTCAGGAACTACCAGCGCCTGGGCCTTGGTTGGCTCTGCTTCCTGCGCGACTTCGGCCTTGGCGGGGTCCTCGCCGACGACATGGGGCTGGGCAAGACGATTCAGGCGCTGGCGCTGCTGCGCACGTACCGCACGGCGTCAAAGACGACGAAGCTGCCGTACCTCGTCGTCGCGCCGCGCAGCCTCGTCTACAACTGGATCGACGAGGCCGCGCGCTTCACGCCCGATCTGAAGGTGCTCGAGTACGCGGGGCGCGACCGCGAGGACCTGCGCGACGAGCTCGACAGCGCCGACCTCGTCGTCACGACCTACGGCACCATCCGCCGCGACATCGGCTACCTCGCCACGGTCGAGTTCGACACGGTGATTCTCGACGAGGCACAGGCAATCAAGAACGCCGGCTCGCAAACCGCCAAGGCCTGCCGCCTGCTCTCGGGCCAGAACCGCCTCGCGCTCACCGGCACGCCGATCGAGAACCACCTCGGCGAGTTGGGCTCGATCTTCGAGTTCCTCAACCCCGGACTCCTCGGTCGATTGCCCGCACTCGACGTCCTGGCCGGCGGACGGGCGCCGAGCCAGCAGGAACTCGCCCTCGTCGCCAAGGGTCTGCGGCCGTTCATCCTCCGCCGAACCAAGGAGCAGGTGCTGCCCGACCTGCCCGAGAAGACCGAACAGATCCTGCAGTGCACCCTGAACCCGAAGCAGCAGGAGCTCTACGACAAGCTCCGGGCGAGCTACCGCGACAGCCTGCTGAAACAGGTCGAAGACAAGGGAGTCGCCGGGTCGACCATGCAAGTGCTCGAAGCCCTGCTGCGGCTCCGCCAGGTGGCCTGCCATCCCGGTCTGGTCGACGAGTCGTGGGAGGACGCCGGGAGCGCCAAGCTCGAGTCCCTGATCGAGCAGGTCTCCGAGGTTCTCGACGAGGGTCACAAGTGCCTCGTCTTCTCCCAGTTCACGTCGCTGCTGGCCTACGTCCGCCGTCACCTCGAAGAGCAGGGCGTGCCCTACGCCTACCTCGACGGCCAGACACGGAACCGGGGCGAAGTCGTCGAACACTTCCAGACCGACCCGGACACGAACATCTTCCTGATCAGCCTGAAGGCCGGCGGCGTCGGCCTGAACCTGACCGCGGCCGGCTACGTCTTCCTGCTCGATCCGTGGTGGAACCCGGCCGTTGAAGCGCAGGCCATCGACCGCACCCACCGCATCGGCCAGACCCAGCCCGTGTTCGCCTACCGACTGATCGCGCGCGACACCGTGGAAGAGAAGATGCTCGAACTGCAGCGCTCGAAGCGGAAGATCGCCGACGCGATCCTCGAAGGCGGCGGATCGTCCCTGCGGGATTTGACCGCAGACGATCTGCGCATGCTGCTGAGCTGACGCTCCGCACATCGGCCTCCAGGCTGTGGCCCTCGGAACCCGAATAGGGGTTCCGAGGGCCTTCTTGCGTCTTAGTCAATGAACGCCGCAACGGAACCCGCGGCACACGACTTCGACGCACTACACGGACTCCCAAGTCCACTGGCGAGGCCACGACCGGCCGGCGTCCCTGGAGAACGATGACGCCCGAGAACCCCCCTTCCAGACCCCGCCCTCCGCTCCCGGACTCCCTCCGGAACGAACCGCGCTCCCGCACCAGCAGTGCTCTGGAGATTCAACTCGCGAAGTCTCCCCCGCTGGCCCTCGATGCGCGCCTGGAGCACGCACTCGGGATGCTCGACGCGCGTTGTGTTCCGCCTGTCTGCGTGCTGCGCCTCGGCGCACGCCGCCGCCCCGCCCACCACCGCCAGACCGGCAGCGGCCATCAGGAGAGTCGGCTGTGAATCGCCGCCGGCTTGCCATCGCGGTCGTCGCCCTGGCCGTCATCGGCCCGATCGGCGGCCTTCTCTGGTTCGAGTCCCGGCTCGAAGCAAGACTGTCTCAACGACCCGAAGTCGGCACGATGTTCCCCACCCTGCCGGGTCTCGCCGACGGCGAGTTCCTGCCGGCCTCTCCGAGCCGGCTTCTGGTCGTTACCTTCGCCAGGGCGGGCTGCGGCAACTGCGACCGCACGATCGCCACCTTCCGGCGCCTCGCCGCGGACAGCGAAGTCGACTTCGATCTGATCGCGGTCGTTGCGGGTTCCACCGCCGAAGAACGCATCGAGGGCATTCGGCACACGATCGCCGACCCCGACGCCTCCATCTCCCGGCGCTTCGGCGTGGTCCACGTCCCGCTCGTCTTCCTGGTCGACGGCAACTCGCGGATCCAGGCCGTCGCGACCGGCGAACGACCCGAGACCGCCTGGCGCTCCTTTCTGGGAATCGAAGGCGATGCCCGTTGATCCCACGGGAACCGCCCGGCGTCGCCGCCTGGCCGCCGCCGGGCTGCTGCTCGCCACCGGCCTGGCGACCGTCGCCGTCCGCGCCGTCGGCCCTACCCTCGACCGCCTCGCCTGGGCGGCCTCCCTCGCCCCCTCGACCTCAGGATTCGGCGAGGTCGTTCGACAGCAGAAGCGGTCCGACTGCGGGCCGGCGGCGCTCAAGATGATCCTCGATCACCACGGCATCGCCGGTGCCACGCTGGCCGAGCTGGAGGCCGACACCGGCACCGGGCCGGACGGCACCAGCATGCTCGCCCTGAAGAGAGCCGCCGAAGACCGGGGGCTCGTCAGCCAGGGCCTCCGCCTGCCGGTGGAACGGCTGGGCCACATTCCCATGCCCGCGATCGCCCATGTCCACGGCGATCACTTCGTCGTCATTCGCAGCGCCGGCGACGAACTGGTCATCGACGACCCATCCCTGGGGCGCCTCCGCATGAGTTCCAGGACGTTCGAACGCTCCTGGGACGGCGTCCTCCTCACCTTCACCGGCGGTCCAGCAACGATTTCGCGGACGGTACGGATGCCGTCCACCTCACAAGAAACCACCAACCTCTCAAACGGAGAACAACCATCAATCATCCATCCAAACCCGCCAACGCTTCGCGGGCCGACATCAACGCCTCGAGACACTCACACACCATGAATCACACCTCCTCCTCCCATCAGACACCATCGAAAGGACAGCCCTCCATGAAGACGCGCATCGCCCTCCTGTCCGGACTAGTCACGCTCGTCGCCGGTGCCGCAGCAGCCATTCCCTCGACAGACAACGAGCCGGCAACGGAACCGGCGCGGAGTCTCTTCGCCTGGGACGGAGTCCTCACCGCGGAACCCGCCACGCCGACCGTCCAGCCGGAGTCGATGGAGCTTGCCGTCTTCGGTCCCTGCGGCTGCATTCCACGCCCCGACTGCCCGTTCCCGTTTCCCTTCCCGCCGACGTGGCCTCCCGGCGGCCCGATCCCCATTCCGTTCCCCATTCCCAACCCCTTGCTCTTCTAGCTCCCGTGCCCTCTTACATTCCACCAGTACACAACAACGAGGTTCAACACTCATGACACGAATTGTCTCAGCTCTTGCCGCCCTCTCCGTCCTGATCGTTCCGGTCGCGCTTCCCCCAACCTCCGTGGCAAGCGAGCTTCCAGCCCTCGACCACGTTCTCGATTCGTCTTCCCTCGACGATGCCATCTTTCCCGCGAGTGCTCTCTCGTTCTCGGAACTGGCGGCTATCTCGGGTGGCGCTCCGGGCTGGGTCCAGGGCGCCTGCGTAGTGGTCGGCGGCGTCGGAACCGGATGGGCGCTTGCAGGCTTCTTCGCCAAGCGGCTGGCAGTCACCGTGGCCTGTCCAACCTGCGGAGCTGCCCTCGCGGTCGCTGGCTTCGCATGCCTGCTCCTGTAGCTCCAATGGCACACCGCGAACTACGCACTCAACTCCACACCACAACCATCCTGAACGGAGTACTCACACCATGAAGAAAACCCTCGCGGCAACGCTTGCTCTCTTCTTCGCCCTCGCCCACCTTGGTGGCGCTGCGGACGAAAACGAATCACCCGGCTTCTCTTCGAGTCGGGCTACCGTGCTGCAAGAGGGAACCCTTGCGGGGATTGAGGGAGCACTGGGTCGCAAGACTACCTGCGCCCTAGCGTTCACGGGACTTGCAATCGGCCTCTTCGCCGGTTCTCTGGCCAGCGGCGGCCTCGCCGCCCCGGCCATTGGGGCCGCCTTCGCAGGAAACGTGGCCGCAGCCTGCCTGCTCTGAAGTTCCCATGGCTGGAGTCGGCTACCCTTTGCGAACAGCGCTGAGTGCGCGCCGTGCTAGTTGGAGCACGGTCCCTCACGAAACGGGTACCGACCCACACAAGGAGGCCGCGATGGCGCCTACCAAGACACGACCTGTGCGCGACAACCCGACCTGGATCCTGACGTACCTTCTCATCGTCAGTTCCCTCAGAGCGTCGCGCGCGACCCGAGCATCCATCCTCGTTCGGGCCTCAGTGATCGTGTTGCAAGGCGCCATCGCTGCCTTCATCTCCATCTTCGCTGTCGTACTCGTCTTCAACGTGGAGGACGGCGAACTTCGGTATCGCGCCCTCACCGCCGCCCTCTGTGTCGTGACGCTGGGGTGGTCATTCTCCCAGGTGATCCTGCAGAAGCCCATGAACTTCCTCCTCGACATCCGAAAGCTCCTGCCGCTTCCATTCGGCTTCCGCAGGCTACGTGCGCTCCGACTGACGGCGAGCCTTGGCGGGTGGTGGATCGTCGGACTCGGGCCGGCCATCGCGTACGCGGTCGCGACGCGGTCAACAGGCCTCGCATCCGCAGCGATCATGTTGTCCGCCACGACGGTAGGCGTCTTGATTCAGGGACAGGTAGCGTCGATTCTCTCGACCCAGAGGGACCGCATCATCCGCGGGCCGATCGGCTCCATCGCCATGCTCCTCGCGATGGTCACACTCTACGCAATGCTCTTCCTCGGAGCCGCAGCAGCTTCTGAAGACCAGTTCTTTGTGGACGCCGCTCATCTACTCCGTGACTCGCCTCTCGTAACCGTCGCCAGGTACACACCCCCAGGTCTCGTAGCGAGCGCGTTCAGTTATCCCGAGACGACATCTCTGAACTTGGCTCGAACTGCCGCTCTTCTCGTCTACTTTCTCGGTTTGATGGTCATCGACAGGCGGTTGCTCGAGCGCAGTTGCCTTGTTCGCCCATCGGATTGGTACAGAAGTACTCACCGTACAGTGCCGCTGGCCTGGCTTCTCCGCCGAGCTCGGAGGCTCCCGGCGAACGCCTGCCTAACCTTGGTCGAGGTCGAGAGCGCCGCGCGAAGCCTGCCTCTGCGTTGGTCTTTCCTAATTGCGGCCGCGTTTCTCATCGTCGGCGTCGGTGACCCCGTGCTCGGCATGGTGGCGCCGCTCATGCTCGCGTGTCTTGTTCTGAATATTCATCGCGGTGAACGTGTTCTCAAGACCTGCAGGGTCTGGTCGGAGTCCTTCGCGCTTCCAGTCGGTCTACTGGACGCTCTTCGCGCGATGGGGCGCGCTCCGCGGATACTGCTTCTCGTCTTTCTCGCTGCAGCAGGCATCCGTGGCTTCGTCGGCTATCGATGGGCTGATTGGCCGCATGTACTTCTTGGGGTTGCGTTCGGTCTCTCGCTGATCACGGCTGCGGACGGGGCCTACGGATGGTATGACGCAAGGTGGCAGACACCACAGCGCACGGTCGGAAAGGACATGCGCAGCGGCAAATCCCTGGCGCGGAACGCCGTGGCCCTTGGTTTACTAGTTCCTGTAGCGGCTTTCACTCTCTCCTACAGCGCCAGCCCGGAAGGGCCATCTCCCCTAGTCGCGTCTGTGGCAGCGCCCTTGCTCCTGTTGGCTGCGGGAGTCACACGCAGCGCCTTTCGGCGCCGGCAGCGACGCCTGGTGAGACTTGGAGGCCTTGATCTACTCCTGGGACGCTCCGCCGAGTCGGCTCTTTCAACCACAGGGAACAACGACGGCGAAGGGCGCCACCCGGATGGGCGTGAACCCTCGTGCAAGCATGTTTGACGGGCGCCATATGGGCGGGGTAGCGCCCGTCTGTTGGTCGTCAGAGGCGCAGTGGGCCTGCGAGCCGGACCCCCTGCCGGACCTAGCCGTCGCCCCTGGGTCTAGGGTCGCTCCCTACCCAAGGTTAGTCGGTGGGGGGTCTCGTTTTCGCTGTGCAGAGCGGCCAATTCGGCCCGCCACCAGTCCAGGTGCCGGCGCACCCTTCCCGGGAGCCGGCTAGAGCGACCTTCAGGACTCGATGGCGACGTTGACGAAGCCCGGAAGCCGGGCGGACCTGCTGCTCACGCTCGCACGGCTGGCATTGCCGGACGCCGTGCGGCGTGCGAACCAGCCGGTGGCAATGGCGATCCTGTTCGCCTTCCTGTTCCTGGTGTTCGCGACGGTCGGGACCCTGGGAACCCTGCCGCTGATCTTCGCGATCGAGGGCGACGCCCTGCGGAGGAATCTCCTGAGCCTGAGCGCCTGTTCCGTGACGGCGCTCGCCCTGCTCGCCCAGGTGGCGCTTAGAGCAGCGGTCACCTGGCTGCTCGACCTGGAGGACCCGCTGCGGTTGCCGGTCGGTTTCCGCGACCTGTTCGGGCTCCGCTTCGCCCTGAGCACGATCGGCTACTGGCTTCCCGTTCTCGGTCCCGCCGGCGTCTACCTCACCGTCACGAGGTCGGGAGGAATAGCCGGCGTACCGGTCACCCTGCTGGGGATCTTCAGCCTGGTCTGGATCTTCGGCCGTACGGCGGCGATCCTGTCGCTTCTCGTCAACCGTTGGGTCGAAGGTGCGCTCGGCACCCTGGCCATGGTGGTCGTCGCGGCTGCCGGCCAGGGCGCCATCCTCGCCGGGGCACTGGCCTTCGGGGGAGAACTGAACTCCGCGGGGATCGCAAGCGCCATCGAGGACTCCGTGATCCTCGGTGGTCTCAACTACACGCCCCCGGGGCTTGTCGCCGGCGTCGTTCACGACCCGGGCTGGACCGCTCGGAATCTGGCAATACTCGGAAGCCTGCTCGCCATCCTCGGTCTGCTGACGGCGGTCGAGAACCGGCTTCTTCTTCGCAGCTACCTGGATCGTTCGGGCGGCGACCGCCGCGCCGCCTCCGGTGTGCTGCCTCTGGCGCGGATACTCCGCCGGTCGAACCGCCTCGCGCCCTTCGGCGTCCTCCGGTTGCTCGAGACGGAAGGCCTGCTGCGTCTGAGACCGGCACGTCTGGTTCTGGCACTGGCGTTCGCTTTTGCCCTGGTCTGGGTGCCGACCGAGGCCGGTCTGGCAGTAGGGATGGCAGCGATCTTCGGTGTCGGTCTCAACGAGTTCCGGGTGGGAAAGCAGCCCCCGACGTGCCATGTATGGCGGGAGTCGCTCACGCTGCCGTTCTCGGTCCGGCGGATCTTCAGTGCACCCGGCGGTGCGGCGAACGTGGTGATCCTCTGCTGCGCCGCGATCATCCTGGGACTGACGCCGCTCAACTGGTTGGGCTGGCCGTTACTGGTCGTCACGGTCTGCCTGATCCTCGCAGGAATCGTCTTGGCCGACGCCACCTACGGCCTGATGCAGCTCTACTGGCCCCAACGCAACGCGGGGTTCATCCACAACCTCGACTCGGCGAAGCTCGCGGCCTCCCTGGTGACCGCACCCCTTGCGTTCGGCCCCGGCTTCCTCGCCTCTCTTCTCTACCTACTCCAGGAACGCCAGCACGTAACAGTCCTGACGGCGGGGTTCATCGCGGCCGCGGTACTCCTCCTCGCGGCCGTGGCCGCATACGCCTCTCGCCGGTGGCAGGCGCGCGTGCTCGGGACCCGCGGACGCGAGCTCCTGCTTGAGGACCCCGACGAAGACCCTCCAAGAAGATCGAGCCCCTCCTGACCACCCGCAACCACAAGGAACCCGCAAACTGATGGAAGCAATCAAGGCAGAAAACCTGACCCGCGCCTACAACGGCAACGTCGTTGTAGACGGTGTGGATCTCGACGTTCAGGAGGGCCAGATCCTGGGGTTCGTCGGTCCCAACGGGGCCGGCAAGACGACGACCTGGTCCATGCTGACCGGGGTGCTCAAGCCCACGAGCGGCACGGTCCGCCTGCTGGGCAAGCCAGTCGACATGAACGACACGGAGCTCAAGCGACAGCTCGGCATCGTGCCCGATCACAGCGAGATGTTCGAGAGCCTGACCGGGGAGGAGCTGCTGCTGTCGTACGCCCGCATCTATGGCCTGGGCCGCGAAGACGCCGGGCGGCGAACCGACGAGGCGCTCGCGGTCTTCGACCTCGAAGAGGCCGCCAAGCGACCGATCACGACCTACTCCCATGGCATGAGAAAGAAGATCCGCTTGGCGGCAGCGACCCTGCACGCGCCGCGAATTCTGTTTCTCGACGAGCCGTTCGAGGGCATGGACGCCCTGAGCGCGCGCACCGTGATGTCCATCCTGCAACAGATGGCCGAGCAGGACGGCGTGGCCGTGTTCCTGACGTCCCACATGCTCGACTACGTCGAACGCGTGTCGAGCCACATCGCCGTCATCCGGGACGGCAAGGTGCTCCTGTCCTGTTCGCGCGAGGAGTTCCGCGAACTGCCTGACTCCGAGGGAGAAGACGGCGCCGGCCGGCTCGAGAACCTCATCCTCAGCATCTCAAGACGCGAGAGGTTCTCCCGCCTCTCGTGGATCGGAAACAGGAGCAAGACATGACCGAGCCTTCCCAGGACACCCACTCCCACCAGCACGCCGAGTCGAACGGAAACCAACCGAACGACCGGACCGCCTGGCTCAGCGCCCTGATCGGGATCGTCGCCTCCCCACGCAGAAGCTTCGACATCATCCGGCGCAGAAGCCCCTGGCTCGGAGCAGCGGTCTTCCTCGCGGCCGGAACCATGGTCCTGACCAGCCTCCTGGCTCCGTTCGGTCTCCAGGCGCTCCGCACGCAGTTGACCCAGCAGATGCCCCAGGAACAGGTCGAGGCGATGATGAACCAGTTCGAGCAAACGGCCGCAGCGACCCGTTGGTTGTCGATGGTCACCGGTCCCACCCTCGTGGTGATCGGGATCCTGGTGCAGGCCGTCTTCGTCTACCTCCTGGCGGTGGCGTTCAAGGGCCAGGCCCGCTTCGCCCAGTCCCTCTCCCTGATGCTTCACCTGGGCGTGATCACCCATCTCAAGAACTGGGCCAACCTGCTCTTCCTCCACCTCCGGGGCCTGGACGCGATCCGCTCGCAGCACGACCTTCAGACGCCAATGGGCCTCGACGTCCTCGCCGGCGACAACGCGGCACTCAACGCGGTCTACGCGAGCGTCAACCCCTTCACGATCTGGCTGCTGGTGCTGCTCGGCCTGGGCGCAGCCGCGGTGTACCAACTCCCGCGACGGAAGGGTCTCATGCTCGCCGGCCTCTACTGGGCGGCTTCGACGGCCCTCTCAGCCGGGCTCGCCGGGGTAGCGGGAGGGCTCCTGCCCACCTGAACGGGCTGCTCCGCCGCCCCCCTCGGAGGCCGGTTGTGCGAACATCCTCCCAGCGGGGTGCGGCGGGTGTGGCCGCTATCGTGGCGGCGTCCTTCTCCGCGCCTCGTTGACGCACATTGCCGCGACAAGGTAACTTCCCGCTGTTGGTCGTCAATTGCGGAGTGGGCCTGCGAGCCGGGTCCCCTGCCGAATAGAACAGCCGGCACAAGGCGCCGGGTCGCTCCCGACGCTCGGTGAATAGGCAGGCGTACGTGCCCACTGTGCATGGCGACCAACAGGGCCCGGCGCCATTTGACCCAACGGCCAGGAGAGAAGCGATGCAGCGCAGAACTCTCGGAGCACTCGCCGCGGCAGCCGCCGCCATCTTCCTCGCGACGCCGGTCGCGACAGCCGCCGAGGACGACGCGACTCCGCGCACGGCCTCGGGGCGTCCGGACCTGACCGGCAACTACGACATCGCCACCCTGACGCCGCTCAACCGGCCTCAGGAGTTCGGCGACAACCTGTACCTGACTCCGGAGCAGGCGGCAGAAATCACCGAACGGGAGCGCCAGCGGGTAGCAGCCCGGGCCGCCGTCCGCCGGATCGACGAACCGCCCCCGCCAGGCGGCGCGCCGCCCATCGGCCTGGGCGACGAGTTCCGGGAGACGAGCGGCGCCGGCAACGTCGGCGGTTACAACAACTTCTGGACCGATCGTGGCAGCGACGTCTTCTCCATCGACGGCAAGTTCAGGACCTCGATCATCACCGACCCGCCGAACGGCCGGATGCCTGCACTCACGGCGGAGACGATGCAGCGGCTGTCGGAACGCCGCGGCAGCCGTCGCGGCAACGACGGCACGGCCTGGTGGCTGGAGGTCGAAGGCCCGGGACCGTACGACGGGCCGGAGTCCCTGGGCGTCCCCGAGCGCTGCCTGATCGGCTTCGGCTCGACGGGCGGGCCGCCGATGCTGCCCGTCCTTTACAACAACGCCAAGCGGATCGTGCAGACCGAGAATCACCTGATGATCCTGACCGAGATGGTTCACGACGCGCGGGTCGTGCGCATCGGCGGCGAGCACATCCCCGAGGGCGAGCGCCGCTGGCTCGGCGACTCGATCGGCTGGTGGGACGGCGACACCCTCGTCGTCGAGACAACGAACTTCATCGACCAGCCGGCGCTCTTTCTCGCCTCGCGGAACCTCAAGGTCACCGAGCGGTTCACCCGCAAGGGCAAGGACCTCCTGTACGGCTTCACGATCGAGGATCCCACGATCTGGACCACGCCGTGGAGCGGCGAGTACCTTTGGCCCGGCACTCCGGCAAAGGTCTACGAGTACGCGTGCCACGAGGGGAACTACGCGATGGGCAACATCCTCCGGGGAGCGCGGCTGCTCGAGGACGAGACGCGGAGCGCGGCGAGCGGCGGCCAGTAGGCCGGCGCGCGATCGAACCGGCTTACCGGCCCGGCGGCTCGGTCGGGTCGCGGCCGTCGCGCGGCGCGCCGGTACCGGACGAGCCCATGAACAGCTTCCGGCCGTCCGGGAACGTCAGGTCGCGGCCGTTCGCCTTGTTCGAGCCATCCTTCGCCTGGTAGCCGTCGACGACGATCTCGGTCCCCGGGAGCAGCGAGTTCTTGGTAAAGCCGCGGCGGGCCAGCGTGTTCGGCGTACCGCCCTCGACCATCCAGACCGCCTTTGAGCCATCGTCGTTCGCGACCTCGAGATGAATCCAGGCATGGGGGTTGATCCACTCCATCTTCGTCACGGTGCCACGAAGCTGGAGCGGCCGGTCGGCGTCGAACTCGGCCGAGAAGGCGTGGTGAGCGGCGACGGGTATGGCGATCACCACGGCCGCGCCCGCGGCCAGCAAAGCGATTCGCTGGAACTTCATCGTTGTTCTCCTTCTACGACAGTCGGCCTACGACAGTCAGCTTGGGTGTCAGGGACTCGAGTCGGCGCCCTTGCGCAGGTGCCCGTACATCAGCTCTTCGGCGAACTCGACGCACTTGAACTCCAGGAGCTGCATGTTCGGGTCGATCCGGCGGTACAGCGGCAGACTGATTTTCCACGGCTCGCTGTAGACATTCTCGTCCGTGATCGTCGCCTCGTACTGCAGGTGGTAGGGGCTCGTCGCGGTCCACCGCTCCTCGACGTGAATCGCATCCGTGTGGTGATTGCCGCTCGAGTCCAGCCACGTGTCGGGAACTTGGCTGGTCACGTCGACCACCAGGGTTTCCCCTTCCCAGCGCCCACGAGAATGCCCCATCCACGCGTCGAAGGGGGCCTCGAAGTCCGGCCGGTTCATGTAGATCACCCGGCTGGCGCTGGCGAACTCGTAGGCGATGAGGACGTGATCCGGCGTTTGGACGATCTGGAACGGGAAGGGCAGGTAGTTGGCCCGAGGGATGCCCGGCATGTAGCACTTGATCGCCGGGTCGAGTTCCATCCAGTTCTCGCGGTTCTGGTTCCGCAGTTCCAGCGCATCCGGCAGATAGGGGATCGTCCCGCGTTCAACAACGCCGAGGCCGCCCGGGATGGCACCCAACGCGCCCATCTCAACCACCGGTCCATGGCGTGCGGCGTGGGCCTCGATGTCCCAGTGGGTCGCACCCATGGCCTGCCAAATGCCGTTCAGGTCCGGCTTGTCGTCGTGGGTGCGCGGCGCCGTGTAGCCGGTGTCCTGCGCCGCGACGGGCGCCGTCGCCAGGACGACCGCGACCAGGACCGTGACCACCCTTCGTTCGATGAGACTCCGCTTCATCAGACCATCTCCTGTTTGCCGGGAACGGAGAGGATAGCAGCCGCTGGCGCCAGCCGTCGGCGCTAACATGGTCCCTCTTGGCCGGCTCACGAGTTCTCCGCATTTCGCCGGCGCTGCTGGTCGCGACCCTCGCCGTGATCACCGCCGTCACGCCCTGCTGCGGCCAGCCCGAGGCCGCCGCGCAGACTCGCCCAGGTGACGACACCGGCGGACAAGGAGAGGGCGAACTCCATCGGGGCCCAGTCCGCGAGGACATCGTTCTTCGCGAGTCGATCGACGTGCGTTTGATCAGCCTCGACGCCGTGGTCACCGACTCCTCCGACCGGCCGGTCACCGGCTTGACCAGGGAGGACTTCCAGTTGAAGGTCGAGGGCGAGCCGGTCGAGATTCTCAGCGTTGCGGCGGGACAGGACCTCCGCACCACGGTCAGCGGACGCCTGACGATTCTACTGTTCATCGACGAACGGCACCTGCAGCCGTGCTGTCCAGCGAGAGGTGAGCGTGAACGGGGAGTGTGAATCCAGCGAGAGGTGAGCGTGAGCCGGTTGGGATCGGGGATCATCGGAGGATGATCTTGACTCTCCAGACCCACGGACAT
>LXNI01002037.1_pt1 | contig 15263 bp, 13 predicted proteins | sample 809091 | NCBI WGS metagenome assembly LXNI01 (sample SAMN04870527, study PRJNA318959) | sponge metagenome | biome: 01000161; feature: marine sponge reef; material: water | host: Sarcotragus foetidus | place: Greece: Milos, Mediterranean Sea | collected 2013-05-29 | depth 5-7 m | reverse complement strand
TTTCCGGTACTGACTCGCCAGAGAACCCTGGCGGAAGTCTCCAAGATCCAGCAGGGCCTGCTGGATCTGTTCCCGTTGCCGGATCAGGGCGGGCAGAGTGGAAGTTGGGGTCATGGCATCACCGTATAGTGAAAAATATTATCAGATATTGTGCCATAACCCCCGCCCCGCGGCTAGCCGCGCTCAAATCTCAAAAATCTGACGTGCACCCCTCCTTGCCCATCAATTTGACAGCCTTGGGTGGGGGTGCGACAATTTTGCCCTCGCGGGGCGGGAATAGCTCAGTTGGTAGAGCGTAACCTTGCCAAGGTTAAGGTCGCCGGTTCGAACCCGGTTTCCCGCTCCAGTTCCTACCGCGGTTCGATTGCCGGGTCAGGGCAATAGGGGCTGAGTGGCAGAGTGGTTATGCAGCGGCCTGCAAAGCCGTGGACGCCGGTTCGATTCCGACCTCAGCCTCCACCTTCTTTCTCCCTTTACACTATGATAGGCGCACTGCGGGCGTGGCGGAACCGGTAGACGCTGCGGACTTGAGGCCATTGAGTGCTCTTCGGGAAACCGGGGATGCAGAACTGCTCAAATTCGGGGAACCCTGTGAAATGGCGATCCCGAGCCAAGCCCGGAAGGGAACTTCCGGGAAGGTGTAGAGACTAGACGGGCAGCGCCTAAGGCACGATTGCTAGGGTGAAGGGATAGTCCGGACCACAAACGCCGCGCAAGCGGCGGCGGCGAAAGCCGTAGCTGGTGCGAAAATCCGCTGGGCTTTGCCCGTGGGGGTTCGAATCCCTCCGCCCGCACCACAAACCGGCAGGGAAACGCCTTGTTCTGTTATACTTCCCCGATTCAAGAGGGCTGAAGGCGAGCAACGGTTTCATCGCTAACCCCATGATTCAAAAGATTTTTCAGAGCCGTCCCCAGTTCATGGTGCTGCAGGCAGGAGTCGCGCTACTCCTGTTCGCCGCCTTGCTGTATTGGCAGAGAGGTGTCTTGGTGGAAGTCTACTGGGGGCCCTTGGCGACGGAACTCGGCATGGTGGTCAACGGCATCATCGCGGTGTTGTTTCTGGTGGCGCTGGGACGGATTTTCTACCTGCTGTTTGCCTACATCTATGAAAATCAATCCATCGACCAGTTCGAGGGGCAAATGGACTTCGGCCTGACCGAAGTCGGCATTGAAGATCTATCCAATTCTCTGATCGTGCAGCGTTACCGCGTCCTGCAGCAAAGCCGCACGGAACTGGATCGTCCCCAGCAGGCGGCGTTATCGGCCATTCTTCTGAATCAGGAGATGACGCGCCTCGGCCTGATCCGCTTGATACAGAGCCTGCTGATCCTGCTCGGCGTGTTCGGTACGGTCGCATCGTTGTCGTTGGCCTTGGTCGGAGCCTCCGACCTGTTGTCCTTCCCGCAGAACGGCGGCGGCATTACCTTGGTGGTCCACGGGATGGCGACGGCGCTCTCCACCACGATGACGGCCATCGGGACCTACCTGGTGTTGACTCTTATCTTTTCCCGGCTGGTGGCCAGCCAGTCCAGCGTGTGTCAGCGGATTGAGATGTTGACTTTGCGCCGGGTTCTGCCGCTGGTTACGCGAGGCGGAGGGAACCTGGCTCACACCCTGGCGCTCAGGCTGAAGGACCTGAATCAGGTGGCCATTGCCCTGGCGGAGGTTCAGGATCGCCTGACTCCGCATCTTGAGGCAATGCGGCACGAACGGCACGTGCAAAACGAGCATAGCAAGCAATTGGAGGAAACGCTGCAAAACGTCAACCAGACCCTGAAGAAGGGATTTCGGCTGGACTAGTAAGAATCATGATCGGCGGTCAATCCTCGCTTCCCGACTACGCCTCCCACTTCTCCTCGATCAACGAGGAGAACTTCTGGCCGTCCTTCACCGACATCATGATGGTCGTGGTCATCGTGTTCATGCTGTCCAGCACGGTGGCGATCCTGCACAACTGGGACCTGTCCAGACAGGTTCAGGAGACGGCCGCATTGGAACAACAGGCCAGGGAGCGGGCGGAAGACCTGAACCTGCGCCAGATGCTGCTCCAGCTCGAGCTGGGGGAAATGCAGGCCCGCATGGAGAAAACCCGCGAGGCGCTGCAGGCCAAAATCGGGCAACTGGAGGCAAGGGAGGAGGATCTGGCCGGCGCGCAAACCGCGTTGGCCGAGCAGCAGACCCAGTTGATGAACATCCAGGAGGAACACGCGCGGGTGCAGACCGAGATGCGGGAGAGCCAGACCGTCAGCGCGGAGCGGGAAGAGGAACTGTTTGAAGTGCAGGAGCAGTTGGCGCAGATGCAGGACGAAAGCGTGCTGCGCGAGCAGATGTACGTGGAGGTCGAGAAGCAGCAGCGGCAGACCCGCGAAGAATTGGAACTCCTGCAGAAGGAGTACGAGCAGATGGGCGAGAAGTACGCGGCTCTGTCCAAGCCGGCCCGCAGCCCTTTGGGCAAGGTGGTGGCTGCTGTTCGCTACCGGAAGGCCGAAGGGCAGCCGTCCTATATGTTCAAGCCTCCGGACGCCCCGAAATTCGAATCCATCGGAGAAGAGGAAATGCACCAGGTTCTGTCGGGGCTCAAGCAGGAGCACGGCGACAAGCTGTTCGTCCGGATCGTGATTCCGATGGACAGCAACCTGACCTACCAGGAAGGCTGGCAGTTCTCGCTGGATTTACTGAGACGCTACGATTATTATTATGCGGATTAGCAATAATCCGCAGGGCTTGATTGTGCGGGGGATGACCGGATCCAGCTTGAAACGGCAGACACAATCCCCATGTTAACTGGCATGTCCTGAACAACCCAATACTCGATAGGGAAGCAGAGGAAAATCCAGATGTCCGGATCAGTTGTGGTCGAGAACCTGATCAAGATCTACGGCGACCTGCATGCCGTCGATGACTTGAGCTTCGAGGTCGGGCCCGGCGAGGTCCTGGGTTTTCTCGGCCCGAACGGTGCCGGGAAGTCCACCACCATGAAGATGATCACCGGCTTTCTTCCGCCGACCTCCGGGCGGGTGTCGGTCTGCGGGCATCCGGTGGCCACGAAGCCGCAGGAGGCCAAGAAATGCCTGGGTTACCTGCCGGAAGGCGCACCGGCGTACAGCGAGATGACCCCATGGCAGTTCCTGAATTTCGTGGCGGACATCCGGCGCCCGGAAAACCGCCGCGACCGGCTGGACTGGGTGATCGGACAACTGGGGCTGGAGCCCGTTCTGCACCGCCCGGTCGATACGCTGTCGAAAGGCTACCGCCGCCGGGTCGGCCTGGCACAGGCCATGCTGCACGACCCGCGGGTACTGATCATGGACGAGCCAACCGACGGGTTGGATCCCAACCAGAAACGCCAGGTGCGCGACTTCATCAATGAGATGGCGCACGACAAGACCATCATCATCTCGACGCATATCCTCGAAGAGGTCGAGGCCATCTGCACCCGGGCCATCATCGTCTCCGAAGGCAAGATCCTGGTTGACGAATCCCCCGGGGAGTTGCGATGCCGATCTCGGTACTACAACGCGGTCACGATTCAGGCTCAATTGAAGGAGTCGGTGCGTGCCGCCCTCGGAGAGCTTGAGGATGTCGCGGTGGTGGAGCCGGAACGCAACCAAGGCCTGACCTTGATCCCCCGGCCCGGCTGCATGCTGGAGGACGCGGTCCGCGACGTCCTGCTGCGGCATAACCTGAAGGAGGTCCCGCTGCACATCCAGGCGGGGCGGCTGGACGACGTGTTCCACACCCTGACCCATAACGTCCATGAATAACTTGCTGGCGATCTTGCGGCGGGAACTGGTCGGCTATTTTCAGACGCCGGTCGCCTATGTCTTCATCATGATCTTCCTCCTGCTGTCCGGAGCACTGAGCTTCTACCTGGGGAATTTCTACGAACGCGAGCAAGCGGACTTGGGCGCGTTCTTCACGTTTCATCCGTGGTTGTACCTGTTCCTGGTCCCGGCCATTTCCATGCGCCTGTGGGCGGAGGAACGGAAGACCGGAAGCATCGAATTGCTGATTACGCTTCCAGTGACCGTGTTCGAGGCCGTCCTCGGGAAGTTCTTGGCCGCCTGGATCTTCACCGGCATCGCGCTGCTGCTGACGTTCCCGATCTGGCTCACGGTCAATTACCTGGGCGACCCGGACAACGGGATCATCCTGGGAGCCTACTTCGGCAGTTTCCTGATGGCGGGCGGCTTCATGGCGATTGGCGCATGCATTTCCGCGACCACGCGCAACCAGGTCGTGGCGTTTATCCTCAGCCTTGTGACCTGCTTCCTCTTCCTGTTGAGCGGATTTCCCTTGGTGCTGGACTTCTTCCAGTTGTGGCTGCCGCAGCCGGTCGTCGACACCATCGCGTCGCTCAGTTTTCTCACCCATTTCTCCTCGATCAACAAGGGCGTGATTGATCTGCGGGATCTGTCTTATTTCGTGATCCTGATCGCGGCTTGGCTATACGCCAACATGATCGTGGTTCGGGCCCGCAAGGCGGCATGAACAATCCGGACAGCAAGACCTATACGGCGGCAGGCCTGAGCCTGCTGGCCGTGCTGTTTGTCTCGGGCATCATGCTGAGCAATCTGACCTTGGACAACATGAGGCTGGATCTGACCGAACAGAAGCTCTACACCATGAGCGAGGGGACCCTGAAGGTTCTCGACAACATCCAGCAGCCGATCAACCTGTACTTGTTTTTCTCGGATCGGGCCAGTTCGGAAAATGCCCACCTGCGGAACTACGCGCGAAGGGTCCGGGAATTGCTGGAAGAGTACACGCATTACGCGGACGGTCGATTGATCCTGCATGTGGTCGATCCGGCCCCGTACTCGGAAGAGGAAGACCGGGCGACGGAATTCACCCTGCAATCGGTCCCGGTGCAGGGTGGCGACAAGCTGTACTTCGGCCTGGTCGGCACGAACGTGGTGGATGACGTCGAGGTCATCCAATTCTTCCAGCCGGATCGGGAAGCGTTCCTCGAGTACGACATCAGTCAGTTGGTCTATGCCCTGACGAACCCGACGAAGCCCGTGGTGGGAATACTGACCAGTCTGCAGGTGTTCGGAGGCTTTGACCTGGCGAGCCAGCAATCGACGCCCGAATGGGCCATACTTGATCAGATCGGGCAACTGTTCGAGACCCGCCAGATCGACATCGAGTCCGGGGTGATCGACCCGGACATTCGCATCCTGATGCTGATTCACCCGAAAGGGCTGTCCGAGAACATGCTGTATGCGGTGGATCAGTTCCTGATGCGCGGAGGGCGTCTGATGCTGTTCGTCGATCCCTACGCAGACAAGGATCCCATGTTCCAGGATGCCAGCAACCCTCCGGAGTCCGGGGGGATTCAGGCATCCGAGATCAAGAGGCTGCTGGATGCCTGGGGGCTTGAGGTCGACATGGACGCGATTGTGGCCGACCGCGCTTTGGCTCTGCCGGTGCAAAGCCCGAAGGTCCAGCGCCCGATCCGCCATGTCTCGTTTATCGGGCTTGACGAGAAGGGGATCAACCGAGATAACCTGATTTCCGCCCAGCTGTCCCGGGTCACGTTCGGGTTCCCGGGTCAGATCAGGAAGACGGATGCGTTCAAGGGTGAATTCGAGCCGTTGCTCTTCACCTCGGAAGATTCCGGCGAGATTCCCAAGCCGCGCTACCGGCACCTTCCGGATCCAACCGCCTTGCTGGAATGGTTCGAACCCGGAGGCGTTCCCTTGACCTTGGCCGCTTGGGTCCGGCTGCAGCCGCAAAGCATGTATCCGTCAGGTCCCCCCGAAGGAGCGGAAGCGCCCGCGGATGGCCATCTAGCCGAAGCACGGGAAACGCTCGACGCGATCGTGGTCGCGGACGCAGACATGTTGTCCGACACCCTGTGGGCACGGGTGCAGAACTTTTTCGGGCAGAGAATCGTGCAGGCCTGGGCCAGCAATGGCGATTTCGTGACCAACGCGCTGGAGAGCCTGGCTGGCAGTGGCGACCTGATCGGTTTGCGTGGCCGCTCGGAATTCTCGCGGCCGTTCCATGTGGTCGAGCAATTGCGCCGCCAGGCGGAACAGCGGTTCCATGCCAAAGAGGAAGAACTCCAGAAGCGGTTGCAGGAGGCGGAAGAGAACATCAGTCGGATTCAGCAACTGAGGCAGGCGGGAGAGCAGAGCCTGCTGACGGAACAGCAGCGTGCGGAAATCGAGGCTTTCCAGCAGGAGCGATTGCGGGTACGGCGTGAATTGCGCTCGGTCCGGCACGAACTGGATCGGGATATCGAGCACTTGGGTTCTATCCTGCGCCTGATCAACATCTGGCTGGTTCCGGTTCTCATCACTATGGCTGCAGTCGGCTTGTGGTTCTTCCAACGTCGGCGCCGCGCCCGGCAGGTGGCCTCATGAACCGCCGCGAGTTGAGCGTTCTGGCGGTCCTGACTGGGATCGTGCTGCTGTTGACGGCCGTGATTTACAACGTCCGTTATCAGTCCGGCGATCAGGAATACATGGGGACTCTGTGGCTCGGGGATCTCGACATCAACTCTATCTCCCGAATTGACCTTACCGGTCCTGGGAATATGCCGCTGGTTGCTCTGGAACGCCGCCCGGAGGGGTGGGGCGTAGTGCAGCGCCAGTACTACCCCGCGAACGTCGGGGCCATCCGCAGCTTCCTGTTGGATCTGTCGGAAGCAAAGCTCCTTGAGCGCAAGACCAGTGACCCGGCGCAACATGCGCAGCTGGGTCTGGGCAGCATCGATCGGCTGGATGCGCTAGGGCAGCTGGTTACGCTTCACTTCGCGGACAGCACCCGGGCGGTCCGTATCGGCACAAGCCCGGAAGGGCGCAATGCTACCTATGTGCGGGACGCTGACGACGATCAGGGCTGGCTCGTGGACCGGGACTTCACGATCCCGGAGGAGCCGCGGCGCTGGCTTGATCCGGATCTGCTTGACATCGGGATGGAGCAGGTGTCTCGCATGGAAGTCGTACACCCGGACGGCGAAAGGATTGAAGGGCAACGCGCGGAAGAGGTCGGGGACGTGAGATTCATCGTGCTCAACCTTCCGGAAGGCGCGATGCTGAAAAGCGAATATGCACTTAGCCGAATGGCCAGTGCCATCACCAGTCTATCGCTGGAGGATGTCATGCCGGCATCCCAAGCCGAGGTCTACCTGGAGGATGCGCCCCGGGCCAGATACGAGTTTTATCAAGGCTACAGCCTAGAGGCGTACCTGTTTTCCGTGGACGTGGAACGGTATGCACGCTTTGTGGTGCATTTGGGAGAGGGCATGAGCGATGAGGACCGTGCCCAGGCGGAACTGCTTGCCCGCCATCTCGAGGACTGGGCATTTCGGATTCCATCCTTCGCGTACAGCAGCATGGCGCTGCGCTGGTCCGATATCCTTGAGGGACGAGACCCCGAGTGATCTAGTCGACTTTTGCCAGGTATTTTTCGGCGTCCAACGCCGCCATGCATCCGGTTCCGGCGGAAGTCACGGCCTGACGGTAGATTTTATCCATGACGTCGCCGGCGGCGAAGACGCCGGGGCAGCTGGTTCCGGTCGCGTTGCCGCTCAGACCGCTGGCGACGGAGAGATAGCCATCCTCGGACATGTCGAGTTGCCCCTTGAAGAGATTCGTGTTGGGGTCGTGTCCGATGGCGATGAAGACACCTTGAACCTCCACTTCTTGAGTCGAATCCTCGCAGGTGCTCCGCAGCCGGACGCCGGTGACGGCGGTGCCGTCGCCGAGCACTTCTTCCAGCACGTGACTCCAGGCAATGCGCACGACGCCGCTTTCCTCCAGTTCGAACAGCTGCTTCTGCAGGATCTTGTCGGCACGCAATTCGTCGCGGCGGTGCACCAGGGTGACGGATGAGGCCAGCTTGCTCAGATAGATCGCTTCTTCAACCGCGGTGTTGCCCCCGCCGATGACGGCGACCGGTTGGCCCTTGAAGAAAAATCCATCACACGTGGCGCAGGCGGAGACGCCCTTGCCCTTGTAGGCTTCTTCCGAAGGCAGGCCAAGGTAGCGCGCGGTTGCCCCGGTGGCGATGATCAGTGACTGGCAGGTGTATTCGCCGTTCGCGCCGGTGAGGCGGAACGGGCGCTGCGAGAGGTCGGCTTCGGCAATGTGGTCGAATTCCACGGGCACGTTGTAGCGCTCGATGTGCTGTTGCATCCGGGCCATCAGGTCCGGACCTTGTAGACCTTCGACATCGCCTGGCCAGTTGTCGACATCGGTGGTCAGCATCAGCTGGCCTCCTTGCTCCATGCCGGTGACCAGGAGAAGGTCCAGGTTTGCCCGGGCGGCGTAGATGGCGGCCGTGTAGCCTGCCGGACCAGACCCGAGGATAATCAGTTCGCGCGGTTGGGGGTTATCGGGCATGGCGGCTCATTGTACCGACCCCACAAAGATTTGTGCGGGAACGATATAATGTACAATAAATTGTACCTATAAGTTCAAGAGAGAGGATGTTTTCCAATGGAACGTGTCTTGAATTATACGGCGGCACGCCGTAATCTGAAATCCGTAATGGACACCGTCATTACGGACCGTGTCCCGGTGGTCATTACGCGTACGACCAGCGAACCGGTTGTCATGCTTGCGAAGTCCGAGCATGATGCAATGATGGAGACTTTCCACCTTCTCCGTTCCCCTAAGAATGCGGAGCGCTTGCGTGTAGCCATTGCCGAGGCCGAGGATGGCGACGTCGTTCGGGTCGCCCTTTCGGATGACAGGGTTGAAAGGAAATCCGGTGGGCGTTGACGAGATTGACAGCCGCATCGTTTTTTCGCACCAGGCATGGGAGGACTATCAGCATTGGATCAAGACTGACCCCAAGATCGCAAAACGTATTGCGCGGCTAGTTGAGGATTGCCTGCAAAAGCCATTCGAGGGCATCGGAAGCCCCGAACCCCTTAAATACGAGTTGGCGGGTTATTGGTCACGCCGCATTACCAAGGAACACCGCTTCGTATATACAGTGAAAAACGGACAGTGCCTCGTTATTCAATGTCGTTATCATTACTGATTGAAGGAGAGAGGTGCTGGGCGAAAACGGGTGGTTCTGAATGCTCGCATGCTGGCTTGGAGGGGGATGGCCATAGCCGTTGCGTATGGTGTGGCGCCTTCCTGAGCAACTTCATCTTCAAGAATGACAGATTATTCGCTGGACTACGGATTATGGAGCGGTGCAACGCTGAAGCCGTACCAAAACTGCTTGCGTGACAACACGGATACTATAATTGAGCAAACATCCTCGTTCCCATTTTGAAGAAGAAAACCCCCAAGCGCGCGAAAAAGCAGGATTCGCAGTCTCCTCGCGTGTCTCCGGTGTTCCGCGAGGGCGCGCTGCTCGTCTTCACGGCGCTGGCCGCCTACCTGCTGGTCGCGCTGATTACCTACCACCCAGACGACCCGAGTTGGCTGGATACCGGGGACGGAGAAATCCGGAATGCGGCCGGGAAAGTCGGGGCGATCATCGCTGACCTGCTCCTGCATCTTCTGGGCTACATCGCATATCTGGTTCCGTTCATGCTGGGGTACCACGGCTGGCTGCTGTACAGCCAGAGGGCGATTCCGGGGGAGGAGGGGAAATCTGCCTGGGGGCCGACCGCGATGCGGTGGGGTGGGTTTTTCGCAACGCTGATGGCGGCTTGTTCCTTGATCGGGATCTACTTGCTGGCGCCGGGGCTGCCGGTCGGGAGTGGGGGGCTGATCGGCCGAGGGGTCGCAGGCGGGTTCGTGGCGGTATTCAGCGAGGTCGGCGCAACGGTCCTGCTGCTGGCTCTGTTAGGCGTCGGGCTCACTTTATGGACGAGTCTTTCGTGGTTGAAGATCGTGGACCTGACCGGCAAGCTGGCCTGGGAGTCGGGTGCCGCAGTCGTCGCGGGAGCCCGGTGGGTGCAGGAGTATTTTTCCGGACGCCAGGACCGCCAGCAGAGGGAACAGAAACGGAAGCGGGCCAAGGAGAAAAGGGCGACCAAGAGCCCCACTCGGATCGAGCCGAAAATCCAGATCGAGACCGATGCCCGGAGAGAAGCCAAGGAACGGCAGATTCCCCTTCTGCCCGCCAGCAGCGCCAAGGAAAAACCTCCCCTCGACCTTCTGGACGAGCCTGTAGGGGAGAGTACGGGATATTCTGATGAGGCTCTCAGTAATATGTCGAAACAGATTGAAATAACAATGGAAGAATTCAAGGTCGATGTGACAGTCGTGGCGGCGACTCCCGGCCCGATCGTGACGCGTTTCGATCTTGAGCCGGCTCCGGGGGTGAGAGGCAGCAAGATCAGCGGTTACGCGAAGGACTTGGCGCGCTCGCTGTCGGTGGTCAGCGTCCGCGTGGAAGAGGTGGTCGAGGGGAAATCGGTCATTGGCCTCGAGGTGCCGAACGAAGATCGGGAAATGGTCATGGCCAGCGAGATCTTGCGCTCGGCCGCGTTCAATCAGTCTTCGTCCCTGTTGACGCTGGCGTTGGGGAAAAGCATCAATGGCGAGCCGATAGTCTGCGATCTGGCGAAAATGCCGCATTTGCTGGTTGCCGGCACGACTGGCTCCGGAAAATCGGTGGCGATCAACACCATGATTACGAGTTTGCTATACAAGGCCCTGCCGCAGGACCTGCGGCTGATCCTGATCGACCCGAAGATGCTGGAGCTCGCCATTTACGAGGGAATTCCCCATTTGCTGACCCCGGTGGTCACCAATATGGGGCAAGCGGCCCAGGCTCTGCTGTGGTGCGTGAGCCAGATGGAGAAGCGCTACACGGTCATGTCGAGGCTGGGCGTGCGCAACCTGAATGGCTACAACCGGAAAGTCGAAGAAGCGGGCAAGAACAAGGAACCCATTCCAGATCCGACCTACGAGAACCTGGGCGAAGGAGAGGGGGCGCCACCATTGGAACATCTGCCCCACATCGTGGTCGTCATCGATGAATTTGCGGACATGATGATGGTCGCCGGGAAAAAGGTCGAGGACTACATCATCCGCCTTGCCCAGAAGGCTCGAGCTGCAGGTATCCACCTGATTCTTGCCACGCAGCGCCCGACGCGAGAGGTGATCACCGGCTTGATCAAATCGAACATCCCCGCTCGCATCTCTTTCCGGGTTGCCTCGCAGGTCGATTCGCGCACGATCCTGGATCAGGGCGGAGCGGAACAACTGCTGGGGCACGGAGATATGCTGTTCCTGGACTCGGGCGAGACGCTACCCAAGCGGGTCCATGGTGCATTCATTTCGGATGACGAGGTTCGCCAGGTGGTCAAGCACTTGCGCGAACACGGCGGCGAGCCCGACTATCTGGAGGAGGTGACCCAGAAAGGCACATCCGTTTCGATTCCGGGGCTGACCGAAGAAAATGACGAAGAGGGCGCGGAGGATCCGCTGTATCAGGCGGCGATCGATATCGTTCGTCGGGACCGGAAGGCCTCCGTCTCCTATCTGCAACGGCGCCTCAAGGTCGGCTACAACCGTGCGGCCCGGATGATCGAGGAAATGGAAGAAGCGGAGATTGTCGGGGCGGTGCAGCCGGGAGGCGCCCGCGAGGTCCTTCTGCCTCCCCTCGACGAATCCTGATGGCGTCTCCGGCCGCCCGGGTTCTGATGCTGGCTTGCCTGCTCGGGCCGGCCGCGACCCAGGGGACGCAAACGGGCCCGGAGGCCGAACTTGACCGATTTTTCGAGCAAACCCAGTCCTTGACGGCGTTCTTTCAGCAGGAGGTGTGGTCGGCGGATGGAACCCTGCTGTCTTCCGGGCACGGCGACATGAGCCTGCTGCGGCCGAATTTCATGCGCTGGAACTACCGGGAACCCGAACCTCTGGTGCTGGTCTCGGATGGCGTCGACTTCTGGTCCTACGACCCCGTGCTCGAACAGGCCACGGTCACGCGGGTGGAGGAGGCCATGGAGGATACGCCACTCTCGGCCCTGCTCGGCTCGCGGGTTTTGGAGGATCTGTTTGCCGTCAAGCATGCCCGGCACCAGAAAGGTATCGACTGGATCGTATTGCAGTCCAGGGCAGGGGTTGCACGACCGGTTGAACTGTTGATTGGCCTGCGCTCGGGCGTATTGGAAAGGCTGCATTTCGTGGACCAGTTCGGGCAAGAGGTTCAGGTGCGATTCGAGAAGGTGCAGGTGAACCCGCCCTTGCAGCCTGAATTCTTTTCCTATCACCCGCCGCGCGGCACGGATATTCTCGGTACGCCCACTCGATGACCGAACTGTTCGATTCGCGAAAAGAGTTCCGGCCGCTGGCGGACCGGATGCGACCACACAGCCTGGAAGAGTTCGTGGGGCAGCAGCACTTGCTCGCGGAGGGAGTGCCCCTGCGACAGGCGATTGAGGATGGGAAACTCCACTCCATGGTGTTTTGGGGACCTCCCGGCACGGGCAAGACAACGCTCGCGAAATTGATCAGCCGGTATGCCGAGGCCCGGTTTGTCAGTCTCTCGGCCGTGCTGGCCGGAGTCAAGGAGATCCGCGAGGCGATTGCGGAAGCCCGACTGGCTCAGGATCGCGACCAGCAGGCCACCGCTCTGTTCATCGATGAAGTCCACCGCCTCAATAAGGCACAGCAGGACGTGTTCCTGCCGCATGTCGAGGATGGAACCATTTATCTGCTTGGCGCGACGACGGAAAACCCCTCGTTCGAACTCAACAACGCCTTGTTGTCCCGTGTCCGTGTCTATGTCCTGAAAATGCTTGAGGAAGAAGATTTGGCACAACTGCTCGAGCGTGCGATGACGGACGAGGAACGGGGGGCTGGTGGGCGTTCGGTGGTGCTGGAGGACGAAGCGCGGGACCTGATGATTCAGGTGGCGGATGGCGATGCGCGCGTTCTGTTGAATCTGCTGGAGATCGGGCTGGATCTGGCACCTGAGCAAGAGGGCGGCAAGGTCATTGACGCGGCGGTGATGCAGCAGGTCGCGGGGCAGGGCACCCGGAGGTTCGACAAAGGGGGAGAATATTTCTACGATCAGATTTCCGCCCTGCACAAGTCGGTGCGAGGCTCCGACCCGGATGCCGCCTTGTACTGGTTGTGCCGCATGCTGGACGGGGGATGCGACCCTCGCTACATTGCCCGGCGCGTGGTGCGGATGGCGAGCGAAGATATTGGAAATGCCGCCCCGCAGGCGCTCAACTTGTGCCTGTCCGCCTGGCAGGCTTACGAGCGGCTGGGGTCTCCCGAAGGAGAGCTGGCCATCGCATCAGCGGTCGCCTACCTGGCCTGTTCACCTAAAAGCAACGCGGTGTATATGGCCTACAAGGCGGCGATGGTGCAGGCCAAGAAATCCGGCAGCCTGGAAGTTCCGATGCATTTGCGCAACGCCCCGACCCGGCTGATGAAGGATCTGGGATACGGAAAGGACTATCAATACGCGCACGACCATGAGGGCGGCTATGTCGCCGACGAGGTCTATCTGCCCGAGTCCCTGCAGGGCGTGTCGTTTTATTTCCCCGTCGACCGGGGGCACGAGAAGGCGATCGGGGAGTGGCTGCAGAAAATTCGCGAAAGTGCGCGCCGGCGTTCGGCTAATTGAACGGAAGTTCCAGTAAAATCAGTGGAAATTTATCTGGAACTTCCGAATAGTAGTACGGTGCCGCGCTGATCCCACTCGCCATTTCTCTGGAGGGCCATCGTAGCCACCTCTACTATTCGACAGCCACAAGCACAGTCTATAAACAGGTCCTCGATGCCTCAAGGCTTTGAAACAGTCATTGAGGAGCAGTTGGCCCATCTGTCCAAACGGGCAGACAGGCCAACAGAACTATAGGCTTTTACGAAAGAGCCGTGCCCACAAAACTCACGGGGATGTCCGAGCTCCGAAGGTTCCGACATAGGAACCAACTTCACCTTCCGCATGCGTGTACGTCCCACCTGTCGTCCCAACCACCATTTGCGGATTACCGTTGCTGTCGAGGACATATGAGAAAACTCCCCCCATGCTCCCGTCAAAACTGGTCACCGGCTTGTCCGGGTTGGTCAGAGTGACTTGCTGGCTACGGAAAGTGCCGTCGGAATTCAGTGTCGCCGTTCCCTCGAAACGGTAAGCGGTCTGCACTCCAGCGTAACTGTAATACTCACCATCCGTCGTTCTGCCATCACCATAGAGTACCGATCGTTCAGTGCCGCAGGCACCGCAAACACCGACCGACGACTGTCCGAAATCGACCGTCACTTCGATTGGCGTGACGTACTGCCCAATTTCAATCGCGCCCGCATACTCTCCATAGTCCGGGCCGGATCCATACTGGTGGTGGTAGATTCCCTGGCCTTCCCCTGAATAGCTTGCCGTGCCGCTACTCGGCAGTCTGGACGGATCGTCCTGAATCGTCTGCATCCCGTCGACAAACGTCCCGAGTTCGTACGTGACTCCGGAATCGAACGGGTTTCCATCCGAACGCAACCAATAGCCCCAAGTCAGGAACAGGCTTGGGTCGCTGGAGTCCCAGATGACCCCGATGAAGTCGGCATGATAAGTCTCGTCATCAAGTTCGCGGGCATGATAGGAGATGCGCCCTTGGTCGTAAGACCCGGACGCCCAGACCTGAAGCTCGGACTGTGAGTAATCTCTTTCGAAGTAAGCATTAGAATCTTCCCCGAAACTGAAACTGCCACCATCTGCCTGATCCACGGTAATAGTGGCGACGCTTCCGTCAAAACTCCCCGTGGCATGATCCGTTGTGATCCCCTGGGCATCTACATTGGATGACTGTGTCACGCTGCCGAACAAGGGTGCCGCGGTTGCGGCTCTCCGCACGGCATCGCCTGATGCGTTAGCGGAAGCAGAACTATTAAGGATGTCTGTATCGGAATCAAAGTCCATGAACGTCTCAGCCTCAGTCTCTATATCGTCATCGCCAAAATTCGTGGGAGGCGCGGAAGTCTCGGGCTGGGTCTCCGGCATATTGCTCGCAGTATTGCTACTGCCGCCACCACCACCACCGCCGCATGCGGACAACATCATGGCAGCCGCTAAAACAAGAATAGGGTAGACATCATTATTTTTCATAATTTCCTTCCTTGGGAAATAGGGTTGTTAAAGACTCATGGGTTGCCAGCCTGGCAACAAGGGTAGATTTCATTTCGCCGTCCTGACGCAACGGCATCTTTCTATGAGTTCGGTAAAAATGGCAAGCAGAACAGATGAAGCCTTGCCGCCTGCTTTCTCCAAGACAAAAGAAAGCCATGCCGGAAAAATTCCGACCGACTGGAAAACCTGATTGACTCCGCAACTCCGCAGGCCGATTTGCCTGCGATTTTTTAAAAAATGGTTAGATTGGGGGGGGGGGGGGG
>LXNI01002036.1_pt1 | contig 15270 bp, 14 predicted proteins | sample 809091 | NCBI WGS metagenome assembly LXNI01 (sample SAMN04870527, study PRJNA318959) | sponge metagenome | biome: 01000161; feature: marine sponge reef; material: water | host: Sarcotragus foetidus | place: Greece: Milos, Mediterranean Sea | collected 2013-05-29 | depth 5-7 m | reverse complement strand
GATTTCGAAAACACTCACGTGCGACGTATCGTCAGGCGGCTTTGTCGCGACTGTTGCCATCGGCGGCTCCGGATCGGACATGCTTGCCGGCGACGACTGCTCAGCCACGATGGGTTCCGGCTCAAGTTGTGGACTGGGCGGCTCAGGTGGTGGAATCTCGGCGAGCAAGGTTTCGACTTCCACCGGTCTGGTATCATCCAGCTCTGGATCCGGCTCTTCGTCCGGGGTCAACTCGTCGCTGGCGCCCAACACCACGGGATTTGGTTTGGTATCGGTCTCGGCCAGCCGCGGCAAAGGTTCGGGTTCCAGCTCCAGATCGTAGGACAGCGGAAACCGCTCGGACAAAGTTGTCTCATCTTCGACGCCATCTTCCTCGGAGAAGTCTTGAAAGGAAGACGGGTGCCGCGGCCGATAACTCAGTCGCTCGGAGACATCGGGTGCTTCTTGCATGCTCGCTTTTGCTTCATGCGTGGAAATGCCGCCCGACTCCTCCATGATCAACTGGTGCAGGTTTCTCAGGCTGTCTTGGATGAGATTGGTTGTGCTCCGCTTGAGACGCATCGCGTTGCGAATGCCGCCGAGCACGCCGCCCGGCTCATACTGGAATGTCCAGCGAATCAGGGTGCCGTTCGTGACTTCATGCAAGCGAATCCGCCCCTGATTATTGATGAACGTCGTCCCGTCGACAATTTGATACTCATAGCCCAGCGTATCGTACCAAGCGCTGATTTCTACAATGACATCTTTGCCTTTTACCGTGGAGTGTCGCCAGCGTGTGCCACGCCCTTCGCGCTTCGTCGAGAGAAAGGACACCGAAACGACTTCTTCGAACCATTGAGGGATCGCGGACAGGTCCCCCATGAAACGCCAAATGAATTCCGGGGATGCTGGAATCAGGATTTCGAGGTCAATGACGTTCATGGTACGGGCCGCGGAGATGTGACTGGACGTGCGCTTTATGCTACACTAATATGAGATTTTATCACCTGTTAATTGAATCGCAACTGCCATGCCCAACCCCGTGTTTATTTTTGCCTTTGTTATCGCCACTATGTATGGGCTTGGCTTTCACGTCATCCTTGGCGGAAACGCGCGCCGTATGGTGCTGTTTATTGTCACAAGTTGGGTTGGGTTTCTGTTGGGACAATACCTTGGCGGCTTTCTGGATATCTCGCTGTTGCGCATCGGCGTCATTCACTTGTTGCCCGCTTCCGTCACTGCTGTCGGTCTGCTGATATTTGCGCATGTTCTGACCGCGGAACCTACGACGCCGGTGACTCGGCGCTGATCATGGGCGAAAATGAGGTCAATTCGCGCGGACCAGTTGAGGACGGCGCAGGCGTCTCCTCCGGTCTCAAAGTCACACGTTTGATAAAGATTCTAGCGATTCTGGGAATCTTGATCATCCTGATTCTCATTGCCGCCGCACTGGCTGTGGCGCTGATTGACGCTGAATCCTGGGCGCCGCTCATCCGGATATTTCGCGATGTCTTTCTGTTGATTCTGCTTCTGGAACTCTTGCTGATCGTTACCGCCTTTGCTGTTTTGATGCTGCAAGCGGCCGGCTTCCTTATCATGCTTAAGACGGAAGTCCAACCCATATTGGACAATGCCCGGGAGACGACGCGCCTGAGCAAAGCCACCGCCCAGTTCATCAACAGCAACGCGGTTGATCCCCTGATTCAGATCAAGAGTTTTCTCTCCGGTTTGCTGGCATTTTTGCGCGAACTGATTCGCATTCGCGCGCTTGTCTCATCGAATGAATCGATTCCGGACCAGCAGGATGAAGCGCAAACGACCTCATCTTGACGATAACGCTACTTTTGTCGGCATCCTTCTCGGCATCGTCATTGGCGCCTTGTATGCGCTGCTGCATATCAAACAGAAAGGCGCCGTCCGGCGGAAAGATCTGACTCAGTTCGGCGCCGGTACCGCCGAAGTGGAGATGCAAGCGAGCCTTGAAGAAGCCAAGCGTCTGGCGAAAGCGCGCCTGAACGAGAAAAGCTAAAGCCTCTCCAGCGCCGCGAAAGACCGCCCGATTGAAGACAAAACATCGCCGGCGATAACACTGCGGCTGCTGCCCACAGTGTCGGCCGCGATGATTCCAGCCGTAGCATGCACGTAAGCGCCGAGGCGGGCGCTGTCAAAGGCGCTGAGCCCTTGAGCCCGCAACCCGGCGATCAGCCCAGCCAGGACATCGCCGGTTCCCGCCGTGCTAAGGGCGTCGGTCTTGAACGGAATGACGCTGATTCGCCCATCGGGCGCCGCCACTAACGTATGCGCTCCTTTTAGCACGAGCACAAGATTCCAGGTTTCAGCGCATTGGCGAGCGATTGTCCAGCGATCGGCATTGATCGCCTTGGCGCCCAGCCCGGTCAAACGCGCCAGCTCGCCCGGGTGGGGAGTGATGATCGTGTCAGATGGCAGGCTGTCCCGCCACTGCGTCACCTGGCTCAAGTGATTTAGGGCGTCAGCGTCCAAGACTAGCGGCGGCAGCGAGCCGCTTGCAAGCAATAGGCGCAGGAATTCCCGAGTGCTATCGTGACTGCCAAGTCCGCAGCCTACGAGCAGCGCATCATATTGTCCCGCCTCGTTGACTATCGAGTGAGCCGCGCTTTCGGCGATGGCGCCGTCCACTTCCGGCAGCGGCAGCCAGGTGGGTTCGCGCAGGCTGCCCGCGACGGTTTCGCACAACCGGCCTGTAGTAGCGATGGTCACAAGACCGACGCCCGCGCGATAGGCCGATTCGGCGGCGAGCGCGATTGCGCCGATGTAGTTTGACGAGCCAGCCACGACCATAACTTTGCCGAAGGTTCCTTTGTGTCCGTCGAGGGGTCGTTCCGGCAATAGTGATGATGCGATATGATCGTCCAGCGCCGTCGCCTTAAGCTGTTCCAATTCGGGAAGACAGTCAGGGATGCCGAGAACAGAAATCTCCAGATCGCCCACATAACTTGCGGCCGGAAACGTAAAATGTCCCTTTTTGCCAGCGATGAACGAAATGGTTGCATCCGCCGTGATGACATTCTCATCGGCTTCGCCCGTGTCGCAATCGATCCCGCTGGGGCAGTCTATCGCAAGAATGAACGGACGAGCCGTCATCGACCTAGTAGAACTCGCGTTTGGTATGGATTGGTCGCGCATGCTTATGTCCGCCGCCCGTCGGAACAAGCATTCGTTTGCCGTTTCCAGCGCCTCGGCTGCCCTGCCTCGCAGGGGTGGGCGCGCGCCGATTCCGAGCAAAGCATCGACGATGATATCCGCGTTCGCGATTAGACTGGTCAGCTGCCCGCCATCATGATCGTCAGCGGCTGAGGTGATCGACAGTCCGTCGCTGAGTATGGTTTGGTAGTTCTCGTCCGCCGATTCTCGCGGCTCAAGAAGATAGAGCTGGATTTCCGCTTCAGTAGAGAGCGCCAGTTCGTGCGCCATTACCAGACCATCGCCGCCATTGTTGCCTTTTCCAATCAATAATGCGATCTTGGTTGTGTCGGTGATCGTAAGGCGCCGTTGCAGCGAGGCGCTGGCTGCCGCGCCCGCATTCAGCATCATCTGCTCATAGCTGATCAACGCGCAGTTGGCGGCCGCCTCAATATCCCGAACTTGCTGTATGCTCGCCACTTTCATTGTTGCCTCTCGCTCATTGTCCTTCATACAAAAAAGGCGCGCATCATTTGATACACGCCCCGCCATTTGTCATTGAGTTTGCGTTCAGCTGTCTCTATCAATGGCTTGCCGGGCAAGATCAATCAGCCCCGACTTCGCGGGCGAGTTATCCAGGATCGCCAAGCTCGCAATCGCGCTTTCAACGAGGAAGGCAGCCTGTTCCCGCGCCTTGGCAATTGTGTCACCCTCCAACATCTTACGCCGAATCTCATCCATCGGGTCCAAAAATGACGCGCTGCCATTGCCGTTGAGCTCATCCAAGGCGACGGCGACGCCGCGTCCTTGCCCGACGTCCACTCCGCTGGTCTTGCCGAGCGTACTTTCGTCCTCCACCAGGTCAAGGATGTCGTCAAAAATCTGAAAGGCGAGACCGAGGTTGAAGCCAAAATCGGCAAGGACGCTGATTTCGCTTTGATTGGCGCCAGCAAGTTTAGCGCCGATCGTGCTAGCGGCTCGGAAAAGGGCGGCGGTCTTTTTGGCGATGATTTGCATGTAGGCTTCGCGCGTAAAGATCTTGTTCTTGACGGCGCTCGCTTGCAGCGTTTCTCCCTCAACCAGGTCCGTTGCCGCCGTTGCCAGATCAATATTGAGATCGTGGTACGGCGCCATCAATTCGTAGACCGCGGTGAACAGAAAGTCTCCGGTCAATAGCGCAAAGGTCCGTCCCCACTGCGCATTGACGGACGGGCGACCGCGGCGAAGCATGCCATGATCGTTGATATCATCATGCACAACGCTCGCTGTGTGCATCAGTTCGACTGCTGCCGCAGGCTTGGCTATGGCGTCCAAATCACGGCCGCCGAGCGCCAAATACGTTTGCAGGAGCAGGCGCGGCCGAATGCGTTTGCCGCCGGCGCCCAAAATGTGGCGGCTGGCTTCGCGCAGGATCTGGACATCACTGTTCGTCACCTCTATCATCGCCCGCTCTACAGCGGCCATTCCCTCGTCCAGCAATTCAGCCGACTTCACCTGATCGATTAGCGCGCCAGACATGTTGGACTCCAACTCAATAATTGTGAAGTTCAGAACTATCTAAACGTATTGTACTGTAAATATGTTAATAGTCAACGCGATTCGGTAATGTGTCGCGCCTATGCCGAGCGCGCTGCGGAGCCGCAGCAGTCAGCCACAATCGCGACGTCTCACGTGTCATTCGGCGCATTTTCCCAAGGTTTGACAGAGCTGCGTGATATGGAGACGGTCATGCTGCGCCGTAAAATGCGCCATCTCCAACAGGGTGGTTAATCCGAATATGCTATGCCTTGCCGTCCTGTCCCATTGTGATGGCGTCATTGCGGATAGCAGCCGAATCGTCTCCTCGCGCTCCCGCTTGAAGCAATGCAGCGCTTCATAGCCGTCATCGTGGCATGGCGGAATATCGGGCCCGGGCGGTGGTGGCGCAGCGATAAAGGGATCGTCTCGCTCGAGGATCGCTTGCAGCCGCGCGCGATGCACCGGCGCTTCGGATTGCCATAGGTGGCAGAGAATTTGCAGAATCGACCATTCATGCGGGTCGGGCCGTTGCAGCCATTGACGCGGCTTGACTTCAGCCAGGAGCCCGTGGAGAGCGGCGATATTGCCGATGTATTGCGGCAAGATCATGCTCGGCTGCAGTTGGCGCGCAAGGTAATTGAGCTGCCAGCCGGGTTCGAGGATGTGTCGGTAGATGGCGCCTAATCCATCCTTTTCGTTGACTTGCCAGGTGTGAATGCCGATGGCGCTGGCCGGTTCGATATCGTTCAACGCGCTGTCGCCAACGAGCAATGTCTCGTCGGGTTCGACGCCGACGCGGGCAACCGTCTCGGCAAAATAGGCGGCGCTCGGTTTGGCAAAGCGCATGTTCTCGCTGTGAGTGATAAAGGCGAAATCCGACTCGAAGCCGGACAAGCCCGCCCAGCCGATTCGCACGCGAGTGGCCCCCTCCGGGAATAGCGGATTCGTCGCGATGGCAACGAGGAGGTTTTGCTCCAACAAGGCCTCCACCAACTCGGCTGCCAGGGCAATTGGCGCCGTGATCGCTTTGAGCCGGACGTAGTCGATTGCATAGAAGGCAGCGACTGCGGCGGTCAGCTCTTCTTTCGCAAGGGGCAACTTCAACGCAAGCGCGTCAAGCATCGTATCGGCGTTCGCGCGGTAGGTTGCTGGCTCGCGATTCAAGCTTCCGATGGCATTGCGCAGGGCGCTGGACGCGTGTCTTAGGCCGTAGCGCTCGGCAAAATGCCGGTCCCATTGTTGGCGAAAGGCAGCCACCCACCGGCGATCGGGATTGCGCAGCAGCGTATTGTCCAGATCGAGCAAGACCGCCTTAATCATCGCGGCTATCCAATGCCTGGCGAAAGATATCTAGGCCCGGATGGTCATCGGGGCAGCCGACGTAGGGATCAACCTTTTCGCCGTTTTTCAGGCAGATCGCTTCAACCTCCACGCGGCGGACGAAACCTAGAAAACCGGCCTTGATCGTGAGGATGAGCTCAGTGTCTGGGCTGGCGTTGGCCAATACAATATCGGGTACGGGACACTTGACGCAATCTTTGGGATGCCATTGTTCTGAGTCTGGATTGCTCTTGGCTAAGCGGCATTCTTCAATGTCGCGGGTGTGGCGATTGTGGTCAGCATAGTAATGCGGACATTCGCGACCGGCAGGCGTTTTCATTGTCCGTTCTCAACTCTTATGAACCCAGGCGGACGCAACATGCGGCAGATTCTCCAGTGAACCGTATTGTACTGTGCAATCCGGAAGCGATTCAAGAAAATCGGCGCCGTAACGCTTGCTGACGATCCGGCTGTCAAACATGGCGACCACGCCTCGATCGCTGCGGCTACGAATCAAGCGGCCAAATCCCTGGCGAAATCGCAGGATGGCATCGGGCACGGCGTATTGCTGAAAGGGATCGCTATAGGTTTCGGAGCGAGCGGAGAAGACGGGATCAGAAGGAACGGCGAATGGCAGCCGCGCGATGACGAGGCCGCTTAGATCATCGCCGGGAATATCCACCCCCTCCCAGAAGCTGCGTGTGCCCATAAGCACGGCTTTGTCCGCCTTCTTGAAGCTTTCGAGCAGCGCATCCCGGCTGCCGCCGAAACTCTGGTCGTAGACGGCGATGTCACCCAGCGCGAGGCGCGGCGTCACCGCGCGCGATGTCTCTCGCAACTGGGCGTAGCTGGTGAACAGGACCATCACCCGGCCTTGAAGCTCAGCCGCCAACTCGATGATGCCGCGCTCAACCATGCGCTGATAATTGTGGCGCTGGCTCGGCTCGGGCATATCGGTCGGGACATAAAGCAAGGTTGACGCTTTGAAGTTAAAGGGCGAACCCAGCGATATTTTCTGAAAGTCCTCGGTGTATAGTCGTTCCGCGATATGATCGAAGTTGCCCTGCGTCGTCAAGGTCGCGCTGGTGAGGACGATGCTCTCCAGGCGCTGGTTGAGGAATTCCTCCATCATGGTTCCAACGTGCAGTGGCGATATGTGGATTTGCAGCCGCTCCGGGCTTTCTCTCGAGGTGACGGCGTATATGGCGTTGCCCTCGGGATCGTTGGTGAAGTGTTCCAGCTGCTCATGTATGTCGGCAAGGTAACGCCAATTCGCTCGAATCTCGCTGCTGAAGTCGTTGAACTCCGGCATCTGGAACCGCTCGTATCGGGGCAAAGCCTTATGCAAATGCTCCAATGAATCGGTCACGGCCAGGAGGTATTCGGCGAGGCGACGCCATGCTGTCTGCACGCTGACGAAGCTGCCGGATTCCCGATGCGAATTCAGCATCCGCCGGGGGTATCGCCCGCCAATGTTGCTGGTTTTGCAGAAATCGTGAAGAGCGCGAAAGTATCGTCGAATCTCTCGTTTCATCTCATCAACGGCAGCGCTGATGTTGGCGATGAAAGCCTCGAGCCTGTCCGATTCCGTCTGGGGAAAATGGTCCCGCGCGGCGGCGAGAAAGAGGCTGAATGCCCCGCTCCTAACCGTTCCGAGTTCGCGCAGGCGCGCCATAATCAACTGCTGATCGATGCGGCGGCTTAAACCATCGGTGATCGCGTCTTCCAGTTGATGAGCTTCATCGACAACCAGGTGGTAGTAATCGGGCAGAGCGCGATTGTCGATTCGGGCATCGGCGATCAAGAGCGCGTGATTGGTAATCAAGATGTGAGCCGTCTCGGCTCTTTTGCGCGCCTTATAGTAGGGGCAAACGCCGTCCATTTCGCTCGCGCAGCGGAAGGCGGTGCAGTCCTCATCCTGCGCGCTCAAACGCGTCCACACCGTCCACTCGCCGGCGCGCAGGTTAATCTCGCCGCGGTCGCCGGATGAGCTGTTTTCGAGCCAGACAAGGATCTTTGCCAATGTCCGCAATTCATCCAGGTTTGCTGGATTGCGCCGACGCAGGGTCGCCAGCCGCCGCGGACAGAGATAGTTGCCGCGGCCTTTCATCAGCGCGGCTTGCATTTCGTCGCCGACAATTTGACGAACGAGCGGGATGTCCTTCTGGAGAAGCTGCTCCTGCAAATTGATCGTGTTGGTCGATACGGTCACGCGTTGCCCGTTGGAGACCGCCCATAACGCTGCCGGGACGAGATACGCGATTGACTTTCCTGTGCCGGTTCCCGCTTCGATCATGAACTGCTCGCCATCGTTGAAAGCCCGCGTGACTTCATGCGCCATTTGCAGCTGCTGGTCGCGCATTTCGTAGGCGCTGAGGCAGCCCGCTAGCTCGCCACCCTCGCCGAACACTTGGTCAATAGCAGCCCGGTTCAAGGGTTTATGCCCCGCCTGCGCGATATCGAGCGCTGGCGCTGTCAGCCTCTCGGCAGCGAAGGGAGCGCGCGCGCCGGTCATGCCCTGATTCTTCAATCCGTCCGCCAAAGCCGCTTGAAATACCTCGCGCAAGTGCCAACTCTTGCCACTGCTCGCCGCAATAATTTCCGCGACCAAACCAGTCGGCAACTGGCAAACCAGTTCCCAAAGATTCCAATAAAGACGCCCAGTCGCCAGCGCGTCATCAAAAGCGCGGTGGGCGCGCTCCAATTCAATCCCCAGCGACTTTGTCAAACTGCCCAGGTTGTAGCGAGGAGCGGAGGGCAGCATGATTGAAGCGAGCTCAACGGTGTCGATCACGAGGTTCGCGTCGAGAGGATGGTGCTTGCCCAGAAAGGAGACATCGAATTGGGCGTTGTGCGCGACAAGCGGCAGACCCTCGACGATGCGAGCCACGTCCGTCAGGATATCCTGGATGCGCGGCTGGTCTTCTACATCTTCCTGGTCGATACCGGTAAGCTGCGTTATTTCGGCGGGGATGGGCTTCGTCGGTTTGACCAGCGACTGATACTGATCAACGAGTTCGCCGTCGCGGAAGCGGGCGATGCCGACCTCAATGATATCATCCGATGCGGCATCCAATCCGGTGGTTTCGAGATCAAAGGCGATGAATTCGCCGTGCATAAGGGGCTCCGATCTGGACGACGCGCGAATCGGACGAAGTATATCACAGCTTGAAATTGAAGGAGGCGCACTGACAGGCGCCTGCCCCGTTACTGTTCAGGCTGCCAATCTCAAGTTTCGGTTTCAGTATGATCAGCCGGAGCCGGATTCGTCTGCGGTATTTTCGCTGTCGGCAGTGGACTCGCTCCTATCATCGATTGCCAGGTACATGGCTTCAGCCTCGGCGAACCAGCCTTGCATATCCAGTCGCAAGCCCGGCAATTCGAGCGCCCCAAGGCCGACGAAGCCTGCATTCTCGACATTTGGCCAGTTGTCGGCGTCAAAAAGCGTCCACAGAAAGGACTGCGCGCTGATGCCCGACAGAGACTCCTGGCGGATGAGCAGCCGCGCTGGGCGAGAAAGGGCATAACTGCCATCGTCAATGTTTGCCGGGGAGGGCGCCACACAGCCGGCGCCGGCATCAACTTCGACTGCTTGGATATTCGCCTGATTATTCTCGAGCACGCGCAGATAATCGGTCCAATTCATATAGGTCAGAGCGCCTTGGACATTGCCAACCGCTGCCGCGCGATACAATGGATCATAGTCTTTTTCCGTATCGCGTCGGATCGGCGGGGTCACTACACTGGCGGTCTGCAGCAAGATATCGGTTGACGGGTCCATAAGCGACATGCCGAATAGCGTCATGCCCACATCGGGAAACGACGGATCGAGGTCCGACCAGTTGGTCACCGTCCCGGCAGACTCGGCGCGCCATATTCTGTTGATTTGGTTGGTGCTCAGGCAGCGCGTATGCTCATCGGCGGCGTTGCCAATCAAGATGGTGGCTTCTGATCCCAGCGTCGTCGCTACGGTGGCGATTCCGCTGGCGCTACACTGATCGAGGTCGCCATCGGTCAAGTCCGCGTCCAATAGCGCGATATCGGCTTCTCCCGCACATATTGCCGCGAGGCCGTTAGCTCGCCCGGCGATGTCCTGGACGATCTCCAGGCTCGCGTTGTCCTGACGAAGTGTGTTGGCTACACGCTCCAGCACGTTAGCGGCGTTGGCTGAGCCGACAATCGTAACGCTCCCGCTTAGATCGCTCGGAACCAGGAACTCGGTGGCGCTGGCGCTTACCGCGTCGTCCTTGAGCAGTTTCACATTCAGCTCATACCTGGCTTCGCTCGGCGGCGTGAGGCCAGCGGACAAGATAAAGGAAGCGTTATCGCTGTCAGCGACGAATCGCATGAACTCCGCAAGGCTTTCGTTGAAGTTGAGCCGAGCTCGGTTGACGATGAGGTACATCGATAACACCGCGTCATAGCTGTCAGCCTCGACGCTGACGACTGACGGGCTTGCGCAAGCGCCGCTGTCGTCTCCGTCAAAATCTAGCACAGTGACCGCCGGGTTGTCTTGCAGCGCTGACGACCAGGGCACGATGCCAAGCGCGCCCGCGGTTTCCGCGACCAGGTCGACGGCCGTCTGGCTGTCTGAATAGGCCATGACGTCCCCGCGCAAGCCATCACCGGCGACTAGCCTGTCAACGATCATGTAATCGACCCGATCATCTTGCGGCGCGATCAAGGTCAGCGGAAGGTCGGTAGTTTCAGGGTTGAATAGCGACCAATCCAATAATGGGTTGCTCGCTGATGGCTTGAAAGCCGTCTCCAGATTCGTTTTGGACAGGCATTCAAGCGGCGCATCCGCGTGGGTGATGAAGGCGACAATGTGATGGGCGATGAGGAGTTCGCTGAATGAGACTTCGTTTGATCCGCAAATGGCTGCTTCGCTGGCGGTCATCGGTCGTATCGCGGTCGCAAGGTCAATATCGCCGTTGCAAAACCTGTCGATGCCGGTTGCGGTGCCAACCGTCCTAATGTCCAGCGACTCCTGCTCGCCGCGTTGGACCAGCGCTTCAATCAACGAATTGACGATTCCAGACCCGATGACGTCAATCGATTGCGAATCTTGTGTCAGACCGGGATTCAGCGTCAGTAGCAGCAGCGAGAGCAATCCCGCCCATTTCATGATGTTTCGCATATTCTGCGGTATCCTTGCTACCCCTTGAGTTACCGCATGGATTGTACAATCGGCACGACGAATGTAAAGTCAAAGTTTCTCGCTGTGTTAGCGCCAAATCAGCAGATACAATGCAATCGCCGCAAAAAATTGGGGAACCTGCCCAATTGGGCGCGGCGGCGGAAGGCGAGTCGCATGAGTTTCAAACCGCAAAGCGTATACGAGCTGCTCGGTGGAGAAGAACCGCTGCGCCTGATGGTGGATGCCTTCTATGAAAGGGTCGAGACCGACCCGATCCTGCGCCCGATGTATCCGGCGGACCTAGTGGAATCAAAGCGCCGCTTGTTTCTTTTCCTGGCGCAGTTCTTTGGCGGACCAACCCGATATAGCGAGGAGCGCGGGCACCCGCGTCTGCGCATGCGGCACTTCCCCTTCGCAATTGATCAGCAGGCGCGGGATCATTGGCTCGATCACATGGGCGCTGCCATCGACGAGACGAGTATCGAAGAACCGGCGCGCTCCATGATGCGCGATTATTTCGAGCGGTCTTCGGCTTTCCTCATCAATCGACCGGATTCCATTGAAATCGACGACTCCTGATGAACTTCATCCTTCGATTTGCAGGATGTATCTACGAAAAGCCTCCGCGGTCCAGGGGAGGGCAGGTTTGAAGAAGTGCTCATAGATGGCGGCCGCATATACTCGTATTTCATATTGGGCGTCGCTCGCCATCCGCAGCCGTAGAAAGCGCATCAGATTGTGGGCGTCAATCTTCGTCACCCAGGTGTAATAGACGCTGAAGCCGGGCAAGAACAGCCGCGCCATTTCTTTTGAGACGCCTTTTTCCAGCGCCTCCGAATACAGCCGAAATCCTTCATCATAATGCGCCAGCAGCTTCTGGGTCAGTTCGTCGCTTTCTTGCGCTTCCAGCGTGCCTTCGCTTGCTTGCTTGTTGTCTGCGCTCTGCTTGCGCCAGGGATCAGGCACATAAAAGTCGTTCTCTTGAAATGGCGTATATCGACCCGATTGGGCGTTCATATTCCAGGTGCGATGCCGTACCCATTGCCACCAGGTAACCAGCGGCGCGCGCACGCGAAACTTGAATTCGACCATCTCAAAGGGCGACGTATGGCGTTGGCGGAGCAGATAGAAGAGCAGCTTCTTATCGCGCTCCAGTCCTTTGCTCTCACCGAGGAAGCTGACCCGCGCCGCATTTACGATGGCGAGGTCGCCGGTCACGTCCGATTCCGGGTGCGGCATCATATCGACCAGTTCAATCCAGCCCTTGTCGAGGACGTCAACGCGCTTGCCGAACAATGTTTCAGCCATGCAATTCTCCCGCGACGAGTCGAATCCGCCCGCCGCCGCATTTTCCCGCAAGTTGCATTTAACCGCCAAGACTCTGCAGCGCGATCAAGACCCGCGCTTCAACGCTGTCGGGCGCGTCCAGCGGGATGGCCTGGATCGCCGTCTGCGCTTCGACGACGCTGTACCCGAGCGCAGTCAGCGCATCCATCACATCGGCGCTTGTATCGCCATCGGCGCCTAGCGGTACCGTTTCCAGCGTTGCGGGGATCTTGTCTTGCAACTCCAATAGGATTTTCTGGGCGGTTTTCTTGCCGATGCCAGGAACGCGACTGATGATTTCCGGGCGATCATGAACGACGGCGCTGCGAATATTGTCGACGCTCAATGTGCTCAATATGGCGACGGCCAGCCGCGGTCCGATCCCGCTTATCTTGAGGACGGCGTCAAAGAGGTCGCGTTCGCCTGTTGTCGCGAATCCATATAGGGTCAGTGAATCTTCGCGAACCACCAGCCGGGTATGCAAGAAGACGCGCTCCGAGTTCAGTTTCTCAATCGTGCTATACGGCGCGCAGACTTCGACGCCGATACCGCCCACGGCAACGACGACATGATCGGAAGCCTTGCTGGCGAGATGCCCTTCAATGGTAGCGATCATCGGCGAGCGCTCGCGTCACGGCGCGTTGAAACTGGCAAGTCGATAACCATGCAGATCGGCGATAGCCACAGCCAGCGCATCGGCTGCATCATCGGGGCGGGGCCTCCTCTCAAGCGCCAGCAGCAGCCGAACCATCTCTTGCATCTGCGTCTTGTCCGCGCCTCCGTAGCCCGTGATTGCTTGCTTGATCGCATTGGGCTTGTATTCCGCGATTGGCAATCCCGCATTTTGCAGCGCCAGCAAGACCACGCCCCGCGCCTGAGCCACGCTGATGGCTGTTGTCACATTTCGAGCGAAGAACAACTCTTCGACAGCTGCTCTATCCGGCTGATAGCGCTCGACTAGAAGGACAAGCTCGTCATAAATAAGCTTCAGTCGCTGAGGCATCGCGGTATCAGCTTTTGTACGGATGACGCCGAAGCGCACACAATCCAGCGAGCCATCATCATTCTCTCGAACGAGTCCATAGCCGAGTGACGCCGTGCCCGGGTCAATGCCAAGAGATAGCATACTATGCTTCAAAGGCGGCCAGAACTTCGTCCGTAATGCTGAGATTGGAAGCCACGGTCTGCACGTCGTCCGCGTCCTCCAACTGTTCCATCAGGCGCATGTTCTGTAAAGCCTTGCCCTTTGGCACCTGCATTTCGTTCTGCGGGAACCAGCGCAATTCACGGTCTTCTAATTCGTATCCGGCTTCGGTCAATGCCTGCTCGACGGCGGCGAAGTCGTCTCGTGCCGTGTATACCGCTATGATGCCGTCTTCATCGACAACATCTTCGGCGCCCGCCTCCGCCGCTTCCATGAAAACCGTGTCGAAATCCGCTTGGCTCTTGAGCGTGATGTATCCTTTTTGATCAAACTGCCACATCACTGCGCCATTGGTCGCCAGGCTGCCAGCGTGCTTGCTGAAGGCATGCTTGATCTCAGCCAGCGCGCGGTTCTTGTTGTCCGTCAGGATCTCGACGATATAGGCAACGCCTTCCGGTCCATAGCCTTCGTAGAGAATCTCGATAACTTCGCCCCCGGCGATTTCTCCGGTGCCTTTCTTTATCGCGCGCTCAATATTGTCTTTCGGCATGTTGGCGGCGCGCGCCTTGGCGATCGCCAGTTTGAGCTTGGGATTGGCGCTTTCGTCGCTGCCGCCATCACGAGCGGCAACCAAGATGTCGCGCCCCAATCGGGTGAATATCTTCGCGCGCTTGGCGTCCTCGGCGCCTTTCTTGCGCTTGATCGTCGACCATTTGCTATGACCGGACATTGTGGTGTTTCCTCCGATTCGCCGCCGCTGGCTTATGTGCCAGAATTATAGCGTATAATCACGGCGACAAAAGAGTTAGCGAATGTTATAATGGTCTTGCCAGACGAATCCTGGACGCTGTTTTGAGCACTCAAAGGATGGATATCACGCAGCAGGCGGAACAGATAATTGAAGCCGCGTCAAGCAATGACTTGGACTACGACTTCGGCGGCTCCAATTCTCCCGAGCGCACCGCCTGGATCGTGCTGCTGGGCGCCTTTGCCCTATTCTGCACCATGACGCTGACATCCGCGTTTGGCGTTTATCATTACCTGTTTCGCTCAACAGTGCCGATTACCGCCGTGCTGCACGTTTCCAAGGGAACCGTTGGGATCACTGGCGCCGACTTAAGGGAGACCGTTGAGCGGAGTAGCGAAGAATTAACCAACACGGTTACGAGCGTCAGTACGGATTCGCTTTCTCAAGCGACAATCCAGTTTCGCGATTATAACGGCGAAGAAGAAGACGACGCGACTAAGCTGCTGGCCGCCGTAACATTGCAAGGAAACACCTTCGTTACATTCAATCACGCTATTCGCCCTCGGTTCGACTGGAGCCAAGATTCGCAGCGTGTGCAATTCTCGCGGCTGACAGGGCAGCTTGACGTCATTGTTACCGGCGTCGACGCCCATCCCTTTGTCATGGACATCTATACGGATGATCTCAATACAGACAAGGGCGTTCACGTCCGGTCGGTCACCAACGGTCGCTATCGCCTGAGCGTATCCGAGGATGAAATACGGCTGCTGAATGTGGCGGGCGCGGTCAGCGTCTTCTTCGGTGATGATCCCAATCTGCGCAATCCGGTTGAGCCAGGCAAGGAATTGATCGTGCGGATTGGCAATCGCAGCGTTAGAACGCTCGATGATACGACCGACTTGTTGAAGTCCGGAGATTTCAGCTTGCAGAGCT
>LXNI01002035.1_pt1 | contig 15272 bp, 20 predicted proteins | sample 809091 | NCBI WGS metagenome assembly LXNI01 (sample SAMN04870527, study PRJNA318959) | sponge metagenome | biome: 01000161; feature: marine sponge reef; material: water | host: Sarcotragus foetidus | place: Greece: Milos, Mediterranean Sea | collected 2013-05-29 | depth 5-7 m | reverse complement strand
TGCGCTACCGTGGTGGAACAATCCGGGATTTCTCACATTGATCCACCACGGAGCGGAGGTCGGAGGTGGAACAATCCGGGAAATTAGGCCGGGTTTCTAACCAACCAATGTGGGAAACAACAGTGGGGTTCCGGAGGGTTGCTTGCGAGCCCTAACGGGCGGTACGACCAGGTCGCGGTTAGCGCTCGACGTCGAGGCCGCGGTCGCGAGTCGGGGTGCGCGCGAAATGTGCGGCCAACGGGGTGCGCCGCGTTCCTCGACGGGAACTGGCGTAAATCAAGAAACCGAGGAACGGGCGCAAACCGGGGCGCGCAGCGTCACGCGCGCTAATCGCTTTTACTGTAGCAAATCGAGAAAAGACCGCAATCAGGTAGGCCGTGGCGGAACGAGCGCCTGGTGGGGTCAGCGCTCTATATCTAGTTCGCGGCTTCGGGTTCTGCCGGGGCGAGGCAAGCCGAGTGCCTGGCACTGTAGTTGCGTGTAAAGGACTAGCGCGGTGCTCATGTTGCCGCGCCGTACGATTAGAAGGCGTTTTCTTGGATCGGTCGTGTCGCCGTGTCCAAACGCGCGAACGGTCAGCTTGATGCGGTCGATGTGTGACTTTAGAAATTGCCGAGCGTCGTCGAGGGGCACGGTCCCCTTCAAGTCGCGGCGCTTCTCTACATTATGCAGTCGGTCGACGTTCTGATAGGCCGAGGGGTCGCGGACCTCGGGCAGCATCGCCTGCGCAGCGGTAATGTCGCGGAGGGAGTTCTCTATTGAGGTCCGGTGCGCTCCTGCAGCATCGCTATGCTCCAGTTCATCGGCCAAAAGACGTTTCTCGATGCCTAGAATCAGGTCGATGTTGCCCGAATTGCCTGCCTCTAGTACTTCTTCTCGGAGGTCGTTAAGCAGGTGGGCAGCAAGCGGTCTAATCTCCGCGCGCGCGTCATCGAGGATCTTCGTCTCTTGCGCCTTAGCAGCGCGCTCGGCGACTAACAGATCTAAGACTCGTTTTAGGGACGGCTGGTCAGGCAAGGAGGTCAGTCCTGTTGGTCTAGCCAGTCAGCCCCGTACTTCGCGTCCGCAAGTGACGTGTTCAAACCACGCTCCCGAATGTATTCCTCGTCCCCGCATTTTTTGAGCGCCATCAGCGTTTCGGCAGGGATGGGAAGTTCCTTCAGCAGGTCGCGAAACGTGGCCATGTCGCCACGACGCCGCGCGTCGACCATGTCGGCAAGCACCCTTGTTTGCGACGGGGCCGGTGTCGTCGTTTTAGCCGTCATTGCCATTGAATCATCCTCCAGAAAATTGATGGGCCGATAGACAGCCCTTCCGGGTCGGCAGATACGCTCACCGACCGCTGTCGAGTTCGACCAGGCGCGCCTTGATGAGCGCCTGTATCTCCGGCCGCATCTTGCGCCCCCTGGCCGCGCAAGCCGCTTTCCAGCGCCGATGCAAAACCACTGGTAGCTCGAACGTGAATCGGCTTTTCGGATCGCTAGCCGGAGCGCGCGCCGCCGGCTGGTCGTCGCCGGGCCCGGAGCGCGCGAAGTCGAGGGGCACTTGGGACGGTTTCGTTTTCGCGGTGATTACCATTCAATATCCCTCGAAAAACACAAGCGAACGATAAGGAAATTATGCCATGCCAGAAGCTTCGATGGCGGCGCTTTGGCGCGCTGAGCGGCGCCAGCATAAATCAGGAAGTCCATGGCGGAACAACCAGGTCGCGGGTAACGACGACGCGAAACCGATATCCGGGCCGGATCGTCAACGACGGTTGGACGTCGAGATTTCGATTGACGAGCTCGCGGCCGACTTCGGCCCATTGACGACCCAGGTCGGCGGCGAGTTGTTCCTCGGCAGTCAGGTGCCGTCCGCTCTGGTCGACCGCTGGGCGGTCGGGCTGGGAGAGCTGGGCGCCGGCTGAAATCACGCTAAGCATTGTAGCGCCGGCGAAGGTGCGAAAATAGTGATTGTTAACCTTGTCAGAGAAGCCGGCGCGCCCTGAAGGGTCGACGCCAGGCATGTTCCTGATCGCAATCGTCGAGCCGTCAGGCCTGTGAATCTGGGACCAAACGACGAGGGCTCGGCGTTGCCCGAAAGCCACGTGGCTGTCATAGGTGCCGATGAGGCGGGATCCGGCGGGCACGAGTACGCGATCGCCAGTGAGTGAATCGCGAATGTCGCGGGAGACCTGGGCGATGAGCTGTCCGGGGAGGTCTGTGTTGATGCCGGTCACCAGGAGCGCCGGGATGATGGTGCCGGGGCGAAGCTCGGTAGCGGCGGTCGCGGACGGTGGGCTGGTGTAGATCTTCTCGGGGGCAGGTGCCCGGTCCGCGGCCGCAAAGGTGTCTTTGCGGGCGCGCAGGTTCGGGTCGGAGGGCTGGTCTGGGCCGGCCGGCGTTGTTGTTAGAGCAGCGCGCGGTGAGGCGCCGGGCTGGAAGTCGGCGACGTTCGGGAAGGGGGCGGCTGTTGGGGCGGGCTGGCCCGGCGGCGCCGGGGTCGCGATGGAAGTGCGTGCGAAAAGCGCGTCGCGAAACAGGTCTGCCCGTTCCTCTTCTATGCGCTGCTGGCGTTCGTCGAGCACAAAGTATTCGGGGAGGTCGGGCACCTCGTCGGTGGGCGGCGCCGTGGGGGGCGCCGCTGGGATCTCGGCATCAGGGGTCGTGTAGCCAGGCACCGAAATGGAGGCGGGTTCCGCCGCGGACTCGTCGACGGGAGCGGTGGGCGAGTCCGTGAGTGCAGGCGGGTTGGCCCGGTCGGCGCGTTGAAAGATCGAGAAGACGAGTACGGTGAGGACGACGACGACCGCGCCAAACACAATACCGAGGATGCGCTTCGAGAGGCGGGGGATGCCGGCGGATACGCCAGTGGGCTCGGTTGTCGGGTCAAGTGGGTCAGTCATGATTAGAGCTCCAAATGGGGGATGCAATTCCTTGGATGTTGGCGCCGGTGACGGGGCCGAAGTATCTCGAGTCGTAACTGTCAGCGGATCGGCCGGCGAGCCATATCTGGTCGGTGTCGAGATGCCCGGTGCGCCAGGTGCTCGGCATGGGCCGGCCGGCGCTGTCGGTCTGGAGAGGTGCGGACGATGGGAGCGCGGTGCCGTTGATATAGACGGCGTCGAGCGCAACGGCGACCTGGTCGCCGGAGAGGCCGACGACGGTTTTGAGGACCGGCGAGAGGCAGGAGCAATGATGGAATGGGGCGAACGGCAGATAGCGGGCCGCCCGGTCGCGTTCGGCGGCGGGGACGCAGGCAAAGACCAGGTCGCCGCGGGCTGGCGGGCGATCGGCGAGTTGGTAAATGCCTGTCGGCTGGCTGGGCGAGCTGTTGAGGCGCAAGTCGAAAAGCCAGAAGGCGGCAACGATGGCGAGGGAGATCGCGGAGGTAACGTCCAGCGCGCTACGCATCGGGGGCTGCGACCTTGGAGCGCGCCGAGAGGACCTCGTCGCGAAAATAGAGGACCTGCTGGCCGTAAATCGGGGGTGAGCCGGCGACGAATATCAGCATGTCGCCGGGTCGGGTGATGTTGCCGGCGCGGTCTTTTTCGGGGCCGGGGAGGCGCATGACCTCGTCCGGAGTCAGCAACGAACGGCCGACTTCGTCGAAAGATTCGGAGACGGAGGATAGGGACCCGCGCCGTTTTCCACTCAATGAGCGGCGGGTGCGCACGACCGTCTGCCGCCCGGTCATGCGGCTGATGAGGTCGGCCGTCTCGATCTTGTTGGGCGCGAACGCAATGCGGATGTGGCAGTTGCCCATGATCGCCTCCTCGCGGCCGTACGCGCGGGTGAGCTGCTGGAGGTCCTGGACGATAAGGTAAGCCTTCAGACCGTAACCGGCCATGATCGCCAGTCCGTCCTCGACGACGGACAGTTTGCGCAAGGCGGCGAACTCGTCGAGGAGGAGCAGGAGGCGGTGTTTGTAATTGGCGTCGGAGCGGCCGTCCTTGAACTGCATTTCACGAGTAAGCTGCAAGATGATTTGTGAAACCATCAGGCGAATTAAAGGGCGCATGCGTTCCTGGTCGGAGGGCCTGACGACCAGGTAAAGGCTTACCGGCTGCTCGGAATTCATGAGGTCGGAAATGGCAAAGTCGGAGTGGTCGGTATTCGCGGCAACCAGCGGGTCCTGGTAGAGCGACAGGTTGCTCGCGGCCGTGGAAATGACGCTGCTCAGTTCCTTCTCCTGCATGTTAAGCGCGCCCTGGAAAGACCGGGCGATGGCGTCCTCGGCGTCGCCGGCGTCGTGGTTGGTCGCGAGGATCTCTTCGAAGGTCTCTCGAGGCTCTTTGTTCGGGCGGGAAAGCACATCGGCGACGTCGTAGAGGGAGGCGTCGGGGTCGGTGTAGACGCTGTGGAGAATGCAGCCGACCAGCAAGGATTGAGCGGTTTTCCGCCAGTGGTCGTAAAGGCCGCGGCCGTCGGTGTCGACGATCATCGTCGCGATGTTCTGGGCGTCGGCAACGGCGTGGGGGGTGTGCAGTCGAATCTCGGCGAGGGGATTGAAGCCGGCGCTTTGCGGGGAGCCAGGGTCGAATCTGATGGCGCGACCGCCGGCACGCGACCGCCAGCCAGCGGTGAGTGCCCAGGCTTCCCCTTTGGGGTCGTGGATGAGGGCGCTCTCGTTCCAGGTGAGGAGGGTCGGGATGACGAGGCCGACGCCCTTGCCGGAACGGGTTGGCGCGAATGCGATGAGATGCTCGGGACCGGAATGCCGGAGATATTGGGTTCCGTCGCCGACGCGGCGCCCTCCGACGAAGACGCCCTCGGATTTTTTGCCCGGGCGCGGGATGAGGTTCGTCTGGATAAGGTCTTTCTCGGAGGCCCAGTGCGCGGAGCCGTGGAGGGAGTCGTGCGATTTGGGCTTGCGGCGCCGGGAGAGCCCGATTAGGGCGACCAGGGCGGCGCCGGCGCCGGTTCCGGACGTGGCGATGTTGCGTGCGGTTGAATGAACCGAGGGGTTGTGCGACAGGGAATAGGGCCGCCAAGGACCGAGCCAGGCAAAAGGCTGGTAGATGCCGGCCGCGATGCGTTCGCGGTCGAATGCTTCGGGGTAGCCGAATTGGCTGGCGACGTATTGGGTCGCGAGAATTTGGCCGGCGAGGGCGGCTGCCAAAAGCGCGGAGAGCGCAACAAAAGCACGGGCCAGGATCTGGGCTAATGATCGGGATGCCGCGTGGGCGCCGACGGTAGGATGCGGCGCGGTCATCGTGACAATTCCGGAGCGTCGAAGATGCGCCCGGCGCGGTCGATGCGAAGGCGGTCGCCGACTGCGCGCTCGCGCCGAAGGCGCTGGGCCTGCCGGTCGGAAAGGGGGAGTACGAGCATGATCGAGTCCTTTTCGATAAGTCCAGCGAGCCGTCCGTCGACATTGCGCACGCCGCGGTAGACGCCGGAGCCCGCAAGAGCGCCGTCGAAGCGGCGATGTTCCAGAAGAGCGGCTTGAGGGCGCTCTGTCCGGGTTCGGTTCCGCGAGGATATCCAGGTGTCCAGCGCGTCCGTATGCAGTGGCGACGGTCGTGAGCTGGCCGGGCGGCGCGTGCGCGCCTCAACGAGACGTTGCGCGGTCGCGTCGCCGGCGTGGGCCTGATGCTCCAACCAGTGCGACCAGGTCGGGAGGGGGTGTTCTGCGCGGATGGCCTCCGCGGCCTCGCGAGAGGATTCCCTGGCGTTCTCAAGCCACGCGCGCCGCTTCTTCGCGAGGTATTGGTAAGCGATCCGGCGACCGGACCTCGTGAGGGCCGGATTGTGGCGGATGGTGTTCCCCTCGGAGAACCAGCGCTCGCGCTGTGCCTTGTGGCGCTCGCGGCGCTCACGGAATAGTTCCGACCTGGCCTTTTTGGCGACGTCTCTTTCCTCGCAATACCGGCGCCAGAGCGGAGAGGCGGCTTCGCGGCCCGCCGTCGGTGCCGGCACGTAAGTCGGTTGGGGCTCGGGGGCGCCCGTAGTGTGCGGGGCGGGCGGCTGGAATTCGCCAAAACGTTGGGTGAGGGAGCGAAGGGTGAGCTCGCGTGAAACAGAGCTGGCTTTGCAGTGGTGCTCGCCGGTCGATGATTCGAGGATCAGGCCGCCGCCGCGGGGGCGGATGCGAATCCCCAAGGCGTTAAGCCGGGTGTGCAGGTCCTGCCAGTCGCTGGCGTCGCGGGGCGGGGTGCCGGCACCGGCAAGTTGGTCGCGGCACCAGGTCGAGAAGCTGCGGATGCCGGCGTGGGCTTCCATGTCGGCCGCGCGGCCGGGCGGTGTCGGTTCGGGGCGACCGGCGTGGTGCGTGAGCGCGAGGCCGAAATCCATCTCGATCGCCGCCGCCTCCCGGGAGAGGGACTTGAAGTCTCGGTGCGGCGTGTGGGCGAGGAGCGTCTCAGGGTGGATCTTGCTGATGGCGACGTGGAGATGGGTGTTGTCAGTGTCGGTGTGGAGCGCGCAAACGCGCTGGTGCTCGGTGAAGCCGAGCGACCCGGCGAGCCGGCGCTCGATCTCGCGGACGTCGGCCAGGCGGACCTGGTCGGAGGCGGCGAAAGAAACGATCAAGTGGTAGGTCTTGTCGGCGCGCGAGCGGGTGTTGAGCGCCTGGGTTGCCTCGACGATCCCCGCGGCCAAAGAGGGATCGTCGACACCGCAATTCTCGGCCCAGACCGCTTCCGGCGCCGGCTTCTCGGGGTCGTCGGAGCGGGTGATGTATTGCGTGAGGCGCGAGAAGCTGGACGTCGATCCCGGGGCCCGGTTGGAACGCTTCGCAATCATTGGCCAGGTACCAGGCGCTCCAGCGCGGCGAGGATCGCGGCCTCGGACCGGCGGATCGTTTGGAGTGTTGCCGGAACGTCCACGTGGTCAGCGAACCCGGCGCGCTCTTTGTTGGTAAGCCACATGCGCAGCAGGCCGCCGACGCGGCCCAGGTCCGCGCGGAGGAGGGCAAGCTCGCGGATGGCTTGTTGGTCGAGTTTGCTCTGAGGCGAGTGGGCCAGACCGACTTGTCGGAGGTAGGTCGCGGGCGGTAAAGCAGTGGCGGCGGCGGTGGCCTGGATCGCGGCCAGCTCGGCTGGAGAAAGGCGCACACCGACGATAGCAGTGCGCGCCTTGTTGTCTGGTGCCTTCGGCACATTTCCTCCGTTTTGGTGTGGTCGGCGGCAGCCGATGTGGGAGCTTGCGACCGGACCCCTCGGAGAGCAAGCCCGTCGAACGTGGAACGTGAGAAAGGGGGCAAATGGGTGACGGTTGAGGTACGAAAACGTTAAACATTTGCCTATCTTGCCTGCTCTTAGATCGTCATTTTGGTGCACAGTTCGAACTAATGTATGCATTTTGCGTTCATTTCTGCAAGAGTTCCGGGCAGTTACGGCGGAAAGTGAACGCTTGACAACGATTAATGAACGTTGGCACAGTAGAAGTGAACATTAGTGAACAGAGATGAACAAACATGGCTGATCTGCTCAAGAGCCTGGAAAAGCAACGCGGTTCTGGCCGCGTCGCCTTTCTCGCGTGCAGGGATGAGGTCGTGAAGGCCCTGCGCAAAGGGTACAAGGCCAAGGAGATTTGGCGCGCGTTATGCGACGAAGAAGCGATGCCGATCGGGTACGAGGGCTTCATGCGCCACGTGCGCAAGCTGCCCGAGTACCAGGTGTCTCGACGCCAAAAGGAAAGCGGGGCCGAGGCGACGCCGACGGAACCGCTGCCGGGAAAACCGAAACGGGTGACTTCGGGCAAGCAGCCGAATTTCAGCCTGCGGCCTGACCCGGAAAATGTCGAAAATCTGATGAGGACGAGTGAATGATTCATGTGACATTGCAAGGTAAGGGCGGCGTTGGGAAAACCCTCGTGGCGAGCCTGATTGCGCAGCAAAGGCGACGTGCGGGTGTGCCCGTAGTGTGCGTCGACGCGGATCCGATTAATGCGTCCCTGGCCGGGTTCGCCGGCCTGGAGGCCAAGCAACTGGAACTGCTGGACGATGCGGGAGAGGTTGCACCGGGGGCGTTCGATACGCTGGTGGAAATCATCATGGCGCAGCCGGCTGGGAGCGACCTGGTGCTCGATACCGGGGCGACGACCTTTGTGCCGCTCAGCCGGTATCTGGTATTGCACAGGTTGCCGGAGATTCTGGCGGAGCTCGGGCACGATACGATGCTGCATGTGGTTGTGCCGGGAGGACCGGCGCTGGGGGATAGCCTGGTCGGCCTGCAGGCGATTCTCCGGGAGATCGAAGGCGCTCGGATCGTGGTCTGGTTGAACGAGTACTTCGGCCCGCTGGTCGGACGGGACGGGAAGGAAGTCGAGCTGGAGAAGATGGCGGTCTACCGGGACAACGCGGATCGGATCGAGTCGATCATAGAACTGCGGGAGGAGCCGGCGCTTTTTGCGGCGGACTACACGCAGATGCTGAGTCGGAAGCAATTGTTCGACGAAGTGGTCGAAGACGAGAGTTATTCGTTCATGTCGAGGCAGCGGCTCCGGATCCTGGGTGAGCGGTTGCTCGACCAGGTTGCGCGGGTGCTGCTGGTGCCGCCGGCCGGCCTCGCCGCGCCCGAAGCGGCGAACGGCGCCGACGGGCAAGCGCGGAATGATTGACCGCGATAGAGTCGTGGCGGAGGTAGCAGCCCGCCATGGTGTGCGGATCAGTCCGGACGATCCGCTGCTCACCTGGCTGGCCGTGCACGACGTGGTGTTGGATGTCTATGTGGAGAAGTGGCACGAGGTCGTCGCTTCGGCAGAGCACGGCGCCGACCAGAGAAAGGCGGCGCTCGATGCTGAACTCCGCGCGGGAACGGAGCGGCGTGAGGCGCGCGCGCAGCGGGCGGCGAAGGAAGCGGGCAGGGAGGCGGCCGCCGGGGCGGTTGAGGCGCTGACGGCCGCGACGGATACATTCGAGAAGGCTGCGAAAGCGACGAGCGATTCGCTGACGAAGCTGGTTAAAGGCGCGCGGGTGGCAGCCGCTGTCGCGATCGCGTGTCCGGTCGCGGCGGTGGCCGCGATCGTGCTGTGGCTGATCGCCACAGGGTAAGTTCGAGGAATAGGAGACGACATGCGCGGCGCATCCCCGCTGACGGTTGCCGCGCACTGACTGAGGCGGGCGCCGGGGACAAGGCAGCCGACCGGGTGAACCTGGCCGCCCAAAATCTGGATGCATGGATGCAGCACGCGCGGCCCAGGCGAAGGCTGACCGGACGCTGCTCGGACTGCTAGGCGTCGATGAGTGCGGCCGCACCCTGCCGGCCGGGAACAACTCGAGCAGACCGCCGGCGGGAGGTCCTAAAAATTTGACTGCGGAAGACGTGTTATCGTAACGTTACGTTATCAATGTTACGTTATCAATGGAGAAAGGTCGTGAGAGAAGGTGTCACTTACGAGCAGTTTGTAGCATATATCGAACCGATGATCGCCGGGGGCGGCGGTATCCCGCCGATCCGCAAGATCGTCGCTGCACTCGGGGGGTCCGCCACGACGGTCTCGAGGCACCGCAAGAGGTATCTCGATGCGCGAAGCGAGGGGCAGGAAACACGGGTTCCGGATGACATCGCCGCCGGCATCGAGGCGGCTGCCCGGAGACTGGCCGGTTCGCTCTGGGAACAGGCCCAAGAGAAAATCGTGGCACACGACCTGGCGCTGGCCGAACGGGAGGCGGAGATCGAGGCGGAGGCGGATCGGCGGGTGGCCGCGGCAGAGGCCGCGCTGGCGGAAGTGCGGTCCGCACTAGCGCACGAGCGGAGGGTCGCGACTGCGCGCGCAACGCTTCGCGCGCCGCGACAAGCCCACCGGACGATCGCGGAGATCGAGAAGCCGAGACGCAGTACCCGCAGGCCGAAACCGCGGGTTTGGCGGAAGAATGTCGCTTGAGCGACCCCTGCTGTTCTTTCGCACCGTGTTGGTTATAGCCGCGGCCGCCGTGGCATGGGCCGGGCTCGGTTAGATGTGTCGCTATAATTGCGCGCCAAAAGGAGTAAGCCGATGGGTGATCAATTAGACAACCGCCCGGTGTTCATAATCGTTATGGGTTGCAACGGCGCGGGCAAGACGATCTGGAAGCGGGACAACTCCGATATTTTGCCGGAGCGGTATTTCGACCTGGATTCGATCGCGGTCGGGGTCGGGCACTGGGACTCCGAGGAAGCCAGGAACCGCGCGGCCACAATCGTCGAGGTCCACATTCAGGAAGCGATTGCGGCCCGGGAGAGCTACGGGGTGGAGAGCACGTACTCCGGGCGTCCAGGTCGCGTACGTGTGGAGGAAGCGAAACGCGCCGGTTACAGGGTCGAGGGGGTTTACCTTGGCACGGAATCTCCGGAAATCAACATCGCTCGGATAGAGCGCCGGGTTTTGGAGAGGAAGGGCCACTATGTCGATCCAACGTTGGTGCCTCGTCGGCACAAATATTCATTGTCCAATCTGCGGAAGACAGTCGAGCAATTCGATCAACTCGAAGTGTTCGACAATTCGCGCGATGGCATTCACGGCATTCCCGATCTGGTAGAGCAATGCGTCTTCGTGAGAGGCCGGGCCGTGTCGTCCCTAGGCGAGCGAGACATGGCGCCCTGGTGCAAGAGCTGGATGAACAGTGTCACCCAATCGCTGGCGAGCAAGGAAAGGCTAAGGCTAAAGCGAGAGCGCGCGGAGCGGAGCCGCGAAGGCGGAATTGAGCGCTAAAAGTCCGTGGATTGACCCTTCCTATCGGCAGTTTGGGCGCCAAATAGGAAGTCTATCAAGTAGGAAAAAAATTCCTATTCTAGGAATATAGTTCCGCACCTGAAACGGCCTGGGAATCCCGCTGTGCCGCTTCGGAAACAGGGGATAGTAGAGCCCTCCAATCTCCTCAAAACCGCTCAGATCGAAAAGCGGAAAAGTCAATAAAAATGCTGATGAATAGCAAATATCGTGATCATGATATGGAACGATGGCCTTTCTCTGCGCGGCCGCGGGGAACCAGGACCGGGTGGGCCATCGTCAGTGTGGCCGGGGGAAGGCGGGCCACGGCTTGCGTGATGCCGGCAGCGAAGCGCAGCTTTTTGACGTGAACGAATACGAGGTAGTATCTGCGCATGCCTGCGATCGACACTCTGCGGTATGCGCGCAAGCTGAGAGAGGCTGGCGTGCCGGCCGATCAAGCCGAGGCCATGTCCGACGCCCTTGCCTCGGAACTGGTCGAGCGGGTTACAACGAAGGGCGATCTGGTGAACGCGGTAGAGCTTCTGCGGACGAAGTTGGAACGAGGGTTTCGGGTGGTCCAGCTGATGGCGGGGGTAACATTGGCGTTGGTCGTCGCCATTTTCCTCTGGTTGCTGTTCGGCGACGGCTGAAGGCACAGTGATGAACATGGAGTTTTACTAGGGCATGGACCAGGCGTTCGACACTTTGAAGGCGGCGCGCGAGCTGGAGGCGAGCGGTTTAGATCGGAAACAGGCCGAGGCCGTCGCTAGCGTCATCAGAAGCGGCCAGGGCGATCTGGTCACCAAAGGCGTGATGCAATCCGACCTATCGAAGCTGGAGAACCGCCTGACGCTGCGGATGCTGGGCATCGCGGCTTTAATCGTCGCCGCCGTCAAGCTCATTCCGTCTCTCTATTGATCACGCGCCCATCGTCGGCCCAGTCGAGGTCAGGGGGGTCGCGGCCTGTTCGATGCCGGCGGCGAAGCCACACAAGGCTCCCCGATCTTTCTGTTTGCCATAAACGAATCACGGTAGTATCAGCCTATGGCGACGACTGCGATTGACACTTTGCGGTATGCCCGAAGGCTCAAGGAAGCTGGCGTGCCGCCGGATCAGGCCGAGGCGATGGCAGATGCCATTGGTTCGGAACTGGTGGATCAGCTCGCAACGAAAGACTCTGTCGAAAAATCGATGTCTGCCTTGCGGACCCGCCTAGAGGTAACAATCCGCTCTACCGTCGCCGCCCTTGATTCGAAGGTCACCGCCCTCGATTCGAAGGTCACCGCCCTTGATTCGAAGGTCGCCGCCCTCGATTCGAAGGTCACCGACGTAGAATCTAAGGTCGACCGGAACAAGACATCGAGTGACGGCGAATTTCGGTTGCTGCACTGGATGGTCGGGTTCACGTTGGCATTTGTCGTCGCAATCGCCCTTGCATTGTTGTTTGGCGATGGCTGAACCTAAATGGTCGAACAGCTTGCGACAAAGGCCGACCTGGAGAGCGCGGTAGAGCTTCTTCGGACGGAGTTGGGCGGAGCGATCCGGCTCCTCCAGTGGATGCTGGGGTTCACGTTGGCGTTCGTCGTCGCCATTGCCTGGAGGGTTTTCGCTTAATGTACTTTATCCCTGTTATCGTAGTGGTCGCATGGGCTGTGATCGTGATCGCGGCATTTGCCTGGGTCACAATCACACTCGTGGAAACCGTCAACGAGAACAATGAGGCGATGGAAAGCAACCTCACGCCCCGCGTGCTGTTGTTAGCGCTTGCCTCATCGGGACTCGGCGGGGCGCTGTTGTTTTTCATCGCCCGGGGGCAACTCGACGGACTCGCGACGCTCGCCCTGGCGATATTATTTACAGGCGCAGCCCTAGCGCTGAAGCAGCGCTACGGATGGTGACGGCGTGATCTAGCCCTGCTATCACTCCTCGTCGAGGCCTCGGCACAGTTCCAAGCCGCGGCGGCGGTTAGCGATAGCATCGCGCTCCTAGAGGAGCTGCCCGGGCCCGGTTCAACGCTATCGCTGGAATGCTGCCTGCTGCGGGATCCGGCCCGGCGCCGTGTGATTGCCAGGCCGCGGTGCTATCAATGCCGACCACTCCCGGGATTTCCTCTTTTGGCGTCTCCTGAAAATGGGTTTGAAAAACCCTTATTCCTACTAGCAAGGATCTTGCTAAAGGGAAGAGTGCGCGCCTGATATAAGTTATTTCTTATCTATATCAGGAATACTAATATAAGGGGGCTCCGGAAAATGTCGGAAAAGCCATTAAGTGTCAGTGGGTTGCGACGAAAAAAAAACGGCGGGCGTATCACTTGGACACACCCCGCGTATCACTTGGACACACTTTTTTCCGGGAAATCGCGTGCTGGGCGTATCACTTGGACACACCCCGTATCAGTTGTTCACACTTTATAGGCCGTCAGAGCAGCTTCCCGTCGGAGAGGGGAACTGGCGGCGGCGAGCGCCAAAGCAACAGCGCGTCGCCGTCGATATCGACGCGGAAGCGTGAGTAGACTTCGTGGATCGCGGCCAGATCCTTCTTGATACGCTGCTTGAATAAGCGAGGCGATTTAATGTCCTTGGCGAAGATGTGCTGGAGGTCGGCCAGCTTGATCGGGACGGGGCGACCGCGGGCGACGGTGGCCGTGCGGTAGGACAGCCACAGGTAGAGGTCCATGCGGCGTGGGCTTTTGGCGAGCTGGCGGAGGTGCGACATGTCGACCGGGACGCGTCGCGAGCGGATCGAGTCGTAGAAGTCGCGGCTCAGTTCCATTTCCGGGTTCCATATCAACGTCTGTTCCGGGTCGCGCTCGACCCATATTTGAAGCTCCGAGGCGACGCGTGACCAGCGTGTGCCGCGGCCGTTCTCGTTCCAGGTGCCGATCATGAAGGTCGCGGCCGCGATGTTCTCGATCTCCTGCACGAGGATCCGGCCGTTGCGGCCGGTGACGGGCATTGAAAGGCGGTCGGACATGAAATGCCGTAGCGACCGGCCCAGGTCGATCACCCGGGTCTGATCGACGACGGCTTGGCGGACGATGTAAGGGAGGATGAGTCGCGCTTTGGAGCCGGACGGCACTGCGCACAAACGCGACGTGTCGCGCTTCGAGTCCGATATGCGGCCCGCTTCGATTTCCAGGCGGGCGTTGCCGTGCTTGGTGGCCCAGGTCCGCTCGCCGACGGGCAACGCCTTCTGCGGGAGAAAGCACATCATCAGCACCGAATGGTGATAGCCAATGTCGCGTCCGAAGAAATCGTCGAGCTCGTCGTTCCGGTAGAGGCGGGCGGTTTTGGCGGCCTGCTCCTCGCGCTGTTTCTCCCGGATGGACCGGCCCCGCTCGACGAGCTGGTGACGCGCATTCGCGTTGCCGGCGCGTTCAAGCGCGCGCTGCTCTTGGGCGTTGGTGATCCTCTCGGTGCGCTTCTGCTTGACGAGGGCATAAAACAATTTGCCAGGCGAGCCGTGCGTGTCGTCCTTCAGGGCTTTTTCGGCGAGGGCGAAGAAATCGACGATGGCCCGGTCGTTGGCCGGCCAGAAGTCGCGCTCGACCGCCTGGAGGAACAGGACCCTCAGGGCGGCGTCGTCGCGGAGATCGGCGGCGGTGATGCGGTCTAGGTCGGGGGCTGATCGTGTAATATCGGCATCCTCCAGGTTGGGTGGTTGTCTACATGCGTCGCGATGCGCAGGAGCGATTCGTGAAGCGGTTGAGAGCGCGCCGTGCAGAAATCGGCATGTCGCAGGAGGAGCTCGCCCGGCGGGCTCCGATAAACCGTTCCTTCCTAAGTGCGGTGGAACTCGGCAAGAACAGAATCTCGATCACGAAGGCGGAGCAGGTTGCCAAAGCGCTCGGGCTGGAACTGTCGGACATGTTGGCTTCCTGTTGCCCGGAATAGAATAGCGTGATATACGGGTCAACACGTTATAGCAGGTCTCCGACGTGTTGCCGAGGCGATTGTCGGTCCGGGCGTCCCGGCGCCGCAAGAATGATACATCGTCAGCGCCGGGTAACCGGCGGTGAGCGAATACCATGATCGGCTGCGAGCGAAACTCTCGGCTGAGCTGGGGCCAGAGGTCCGAGCTGCCCTCAACGATCCAACCGTCGTCGAAATCATGCTGAACCCTTCCGGAGAGCTTTGGGTCGAAAGACACGGTGCCAAAATGGAAAGGCTGGGGAGCATGACGCCGGCCAACTCGCTGTCGCTGCTCGGCACCGTAGCCTCGTCGCTGTCGGCGACGATCACCAGGGACAATCCGATTGTCGAGGGCGAGCTGATCCTCGACGGCTCCAGGTTCGAGGGGTTGATTCCGCCCGTGGTAGAAGCGCCGGTGTTCGCGATCCGGCGGCGGGCGTCCGCGGTTTTCCTTTTGGCGAGCTACGTTGAAACCGGCGTGATTACGCCGGCGGAGCATGAGGCGTTGAGGCGTCACATTGCTGCCAGGCATAACATACTGGTTGTCGGTGGGACGGGGACCGGAAAGACAACGTTGGTCAACGCGCTGATTGGCGAAGTTGTGGAACAGGAACCGTTGGCTAGGAGCCTGTCGGATTTAGCGATTCAGGTAAAATGGCGTTCACGTTGGTGATGGACGCTTGGCTGATGTCCTCGAAGTTTCGCACAGTGGATCGACACACGCTCTACCTTCTCCCCCCGT
>LXNI01002034.1_pt1 | contig 15283 bp, 16 predicted proteins | sample 809091 | NCBI WGS metagenome assembly LXNI01 (sample SAMN04870527, study PRJNA318959) | sponge metagenome | biome: 01000161; feature: marine sponge reef; material: water | host: Sarcotragus foetidus | place: Greece: Milos, Mediterranean Sea | collected 2013-05-29 | depth 5-7 m | reverse complement strand
AGCGCCGACAAAATGGGTCTCGGGATGATCCAGGGTATCGAGATCCACCTCGGCCACCGCCGCACTCGGGGTGGCCAACTGAAAGCCGCGTGAGCGCAACAAGGTGACCACTTCCTCGGCGGCCTGTTCCACATCGGATTCACACCCCAGCAGCGCCTCCTGGCCGGCGAGGATCTCTTCAACCCGGTGGGCCACCGCTTTCCACAGGGACTGCGGGACCGACCAGTGCGTGCCGAGGTTCAGCAGCGTGGTCTGCTTGACCCGGTCACCGACGCGATGGTTCTTGACCAGGCGGACACTGGTGCGCGGTTGCCCGTTGGTATCGGTATAGGTCTTGGTGCGTTTGAAGTGCAATCGTCGGTTCCCGGGCGTGATTCACGGTGAATGACACCGCAGAAAAACCCCGGTGTCAACCCCTTAAACAAAGAACATGGCCCTACAAACGAATCCAAAATTATAACCCATTGATAAATAAATAGAAAATAATCCAATAGGGTTGAAATCAGGTAAAATCAGACCGATTCGGAGGGGAAAAGTGCCAAGTTGGGTTTTATTTGGCCGGTTGCTTGATGCCAATATCGGGGTATGGGACGTCACCGGTAAAGCCCACAATACATTGAAAATGGCGAACTGACCCTGCGTGGCTTGTCCTTTTGCGTGAGGATGTATGTCTGGTCATCCGGGATCGGGTGTCTCGCGGCATCGTACGCCAAATATTGGACCTTTCCAGCCGGATACGGAAATTTCCATCTTGCGTCGGTAACCCGAAAGGCCCGACAATTCACTAAAATATACTGCACACTGATTGCATCATCATTCACATGAAGCAAAATATACTTGCCATTGATCAAGGGACCACCAGTACGCGCGCCATCGTCTTCTCACCCGATGGTACGGTGGAGGCGGTATCACAGAATGAGTTTCCGCAAATCTACCCTAACGACGGTTGGGTCGAGCACGACCCCAAGGCCATTTGGGCGTCCACACGACAGTCGGTTCAGGAGGTCCTCAGTCAGACAGCAGCCACCGTCGCAACCATCGGCATCACCAATCAACGGGAAACCACCATTTTGTGGGACCGGAAAACCGGTGAACCTCTCTATAACGCTATCGTCTGGCAAGATCGTCGTACGGCAGACCAATGCACCCGCATCGCCGAACAAGGGTTCGAAGAAGAGATATCCGGACGGACCGGGTTACGGTTGGATGCCTATTTTTCGGCCACCAAAATCGGCTGGATTCTGGACCATGTTCCGGGAGCGAGGTCCCGGGCCGAACAGGGCGAACTCGCATTCGGTACCGTCGATGCCTATTTGATCTGGAAGTTGACCGGAGGCAAGATTCACGCCACGGACGCCACCAATGCAAGTCGAACCATGCTGTTCAACATCCATGAACAGTGTTGGGACAACTATCTGCTCAAGCTTTTCGACATCCCGAGGCCCCTGATGCCTGATGTGCTCGACAGCGCGGATGATTTTGGCGTCACGGATGCAACCATACTGGGCACAACACTGCCGATCGGTGGGGTGATCGGCGATCAGCAAGGGGCTTTATTTGGCCAGGCCTGCTTTCAACCGGGGATGGTGAAAAGCACCTATGGCACAGGTTGTTTCATGGTCATGAATACCGGTAATGATCCCGTCATTTCCGCCAATCGACTCCTTACTACCGTGGGTTATCGCCTGGGTGGCAAGGTGACCTATGCATTGGAGGGGTCAATCTTCAATGCCGGAACCGCCATTCAGTGGGTGCGCGACAACCTTAAACTGATCAGCAATGTCAATGAAATCGAGGATCTGATTCGTGCGATGCCAAACAATGAAGGCGTCTACATGGTTCCCGCATTCACCGGTCTTGGCGCACCCCACTGGGATCCGCATGCCCGTGGCGCAGTGCTGGGTATCACCCGGGACACCTCCATCGCTCATGTGATACGGGCCGCCCTCGAAGCAGTCTGTTATCAGTCCCGGGAACTGGTCAAATCCATGGCCGAAGACAGTGGGCATCCGTTGGAAACACTGCGGGTCGATGGGGGTATGGTGGCAAACGACTGGATGCTCCAGTTTCTGGCGGATATGCTTGAGACGGTGGTGGAAAAACCCCGGGTCATTGAAACCACCGCCTTGGGAGCGGCATACCTAGCTGGTCTTCAGCACGGTCTTTATTCATCCACTAAAGCAATCTCGTGCAACTGGCGTCAAGCAGGGGAATACCACCCCGACATGGATCATGAACAACGTACAACCCTTGTCGCTGGCTGGAACGATGCCATAGGACGGGTAAAGACACGTTAACTGCATCGACCCGCTTCCACTGATTATATCGAACATCCCGATCCACAATACCCTTTTCAACAAAACAATAGAGACATCATGAAAGAACTAGAACGAACCATTCTCTCCGCTTGGGAACATCGGACCACACTCACGCCTGACAGTGCCACACCCGATGTCAAGGAGGCCATCGAAGCGGCCCTGTCGCTGCTTGATTCCGGACAGGCGCGCGTGGCCGAACCGGTTGATGGACAATGGCATGTCCACCAGTGGTTGAAAATGGCGGTATTGCTGTCTTTTCGAATTCAATCGAACCGGGTGATTCCAGGTGGTTTTTCAAATTATTACGATAAGGTTGATCTCAAATTCAGTCACCATTCAGAGCAGGATTTTGCCGCGGCCGGATTCAGAGTGGTGCCCCCTGCATTGGTCAGGCGAGGCGTGCATGTCTCCCGAAATGTGGTACTGATGCCAAGTTATGTGAATATCGGCGCGTATATCGGAGAGGGAACCATGATCGATACCTGGGCGACCGTCGGTTCTTGTGCGCAAATCGGCGCAAACGTCCATCTGTCCGGTGGTGTGGGTATCGGGGGCGTCCTGGAACCACTGCAGGCGGCACCAACGATTATTGAGGACAATTGTTTTATCGGTGCGAGAAGCGAAATCGTTGAAGGCGTCATCATCGGAAAAGGCTCCGTTGTCTCGATGGGTGTGTATATTGGACAAAGCACCCGCATATTTAACCGGGCGAGTGGCGAAATCAGCTATGGATACGTCCCTCCGGGATCGGTCGTTGTCTCCGGTTCACTCCCTGACAAAAAAGGGTCTCATAGCCTGTACTGTGCAATCATCGTTAAAACCGTGGATGAACGGACCCGGCAAAAGGTTGGTATCAATGATCTGTTGCGCAATATCTAGGCAATGCCGGTCGACCCCTCACCACACAGCCCAGCGCAAAGCGCTGCTCCGGCAAGACAAACATCACCCGCGCCCTGTCTTGCTCAGGCATGACCGTTCACGGTGGGTGTTCCGTGGATGTCGAGTCTGCTAGGTGGGAGGCAGCGTCATGCTGATCAAGGTGCCAGCCTGTTTGCTTTGAGCGCATTCAAACTGGCCATTGTATCGTTGGATGATCTCTTTTGAAATCGCCAGGCCAATGCCCTGACCGGGGACTTGCTGGTCCGCTCTTCCGCCCCGCTCCAGAAGCGAATGCCACTGGCTTTCTCCAATGCCAGGGCCATCATCGCTGACCTCAATGCGCAATCCATTGTGAATCTGCCCGGGATCAGTGAGCACCGCCGTACGGTAGTTCACAGTGTGCGCTGCCCATTTATAGGCATTCTCCATAATATTGCCGAGCAATTCATATAGATCATTTTCGTCGCCATAGTAAATCGAACCTTCCGCGATATCCCAATTCGTTTCAATCGACTTGTCCGCATAGATTTTCTGGAGCGAGGCATCAATTTTCTTCATGATGGCATGGATATCCACAAAGCTGTGCAGCAAAGAATATTGTACGGTGGTGGCTTTTTTTAGCTGGTGCTCGACAATGCTGTCCATGCGGTCGATATGTTCGTCGATCACCGTGAGATCCACTTTCTGTCGCTTTTCAACCAATCCCTTGATCACGGCCAGTGGTGTTTTCAGACTGTGAGCCAGATCAGCGAGCATGTGACGGTTTTTTTCCAGGCTTTTCCGCTCATTGTCTATGAACAGATTGATCCGTTGGCTTAACTGTGCAATCTCTTTGGGATATTGTCCAAGAATACGTGGTTGACGACCGTGTTCAATCAAGCCAAGTTCTGCGGTCACCCGGCTTAATGGCACAAGACTCAAGTGTACGGCAACGGTCTGTATAATCAACAGTAAGACACCCGCCAGACCCAGCCATAAAATGAGCTTGCTTCGATGAGCATGGATGACCTGTTTGTAATCCTGGCCGCTTTCATCAACGATGAGAACCGTAAACCGGACATTGCGTTGATCATTAATCTCCCAGTCGATCCCGAAACTGTAATAAAACGGACTATCCAGATTGTCATCAAACTGAATCAGATGCCCGTCCCCGGGTTTGCTGAGCGGTTTATAATCCAGCTCAAAACCAACGGATGATTTTGATCTCCATAGAAGCCGACCATCCTTGTCCAGAATGAAGGCATATAACTGGGAAACGGGAGAAGCCAGCCGACTTTCTGGCAGTTGCGCCGGCAATGTGATGTTTCCCTCATGATCAAACTCGACGACAGTGAGCAGCACAGTCACCTGAGACTGTAACTGTTTTTTCAATGCAACCTTGGCACTGGCAATAAATGCCTGATCAAGCGCAACCCCAGCCAACCCGAGGAAGGCCACCAATGTGAGGGTTGCAACGATAAGCAATCGTTTTTTGAGTGAAATTTTACTCAAGTAACTGGCTTAAAACGGTATCCACGACCTCGTAGGGTTTCGATCGGATTAATCTGATTTTCCGGATCAAGTTTTCTTCTTAAACGTCCGATATAGACTTCAATCACATTACTGTCCCGATCGGCGTCTTCATCATACAAATGATCGGCCAATTCGATTTTGGAAAGGACCTTTCCGGCATGCATCATCAGATAATGCAAAAATTGGTACTCTTTGGCAGTCAGTTCCACCGACTGGCCGTGTACCTTGACCTCCTGTATTCTGGTATCCAACCGGATGGCACCATTTTCAACAATCGGATTCACTTGACCGGTCGACCGCCGGATCAAAGCGGTCACCCTCGCCGACAGTTCCGCAAAATGAAATGGTTTGACCAGATAGTCATCAGCCCCCGCTTCCAATCCTTCCACTTTATCCCTCCAGTTCGAGCGGGCAGTGAGGATCAGAATCGGTGTCGTGAGGCCATCAGATCTGAGTTGCCTGATAAGTTCGATGCCAGACAGCTTCGGCAAACCCAGATCTACAATGACCACATCAACCGGATATTGCGCGCCATAATATCGACCCTCGATACCATCAGTCGCCTCATCGACCACATAACCCAGTTGCTGAAACTTGATCACCAACTGTTCCCGCAGGTTTTTCTCGTCCTCAACGATCAGTAATCGCATGATTATTCGAGTCGATGCAGATTCGGGTTGTTGGGATCGATATGGACGATGATGACGCGCCCATCCTGCTGTCGTAACAGTTTGAATCGAAAATAGAACAAGCCCGAATCCGTCGTTCGGGGACTGGCATCGAGAATTTGCCAGTTCTCTTTTTTACGTATCTGGTTGGCAACCTCATCAATGCTGACGGCGGTCACAATATTGTTCCCGCTCTCTGATGCAGGCGCTTTATCCACGCCGAACGAGATCAGCAATAGCACCAGACAGCAATACGGTATCAGCTTGACACCACGCAAGCGACCCACATCAGGACTGTTCACGTTCATTGGGATGTTGTTGCCTTCGATCTCGTTCGCACGACTGCTCAACATGCATCCGCAAAGATGGATACAGGTCAAAACATTATTCAACCGGCACCACGTTGACTCTCACAGCAAGTGTTTCTCCAGGTCGTTGCTTTGTACGGGTATTGTAAATCATTCCGTTATAGTCAAAGGTCACGTCGTAACCATCCATTCTTTCCTCGTTGCGCAAGACGTCCACCATTTCGCATCGCCTGACATACTGATAGCTGCCCGTGTTGTTGTTCGCCTGTTTGCTCAACCTGATATCACGACCGACTGATCCCCCCAGTACAGCCCCTGCCACCGTGGCAACATCCCGTCCTTCACCTTCACCGAAACGATTGCCGACAGCGGCACCAACGATGGTTCCAAGGATGGTTGACGTATGTGATACCGGTGCATTATCGGTCACCTTTACCTGTTCCTCCCAGCAACGTTCGACCGGTTCTGACACCTGCACCGTCCGATATACCGGTGTCACCTCCATCACCCTGGCTTCTTCGATGATGCCACCGGATTGATGGGCCCAGGCATTGACCATGAGCATTGAAGCCAATGCCGGCGTGACGATCAGAGTCAACTGTGTTTTAAATGTCATATCTGTCTCCTGAAGCAAAAGTTTGTAGTACGCACTATAACAGTACCAGATGAACAAAGATTGAACGGCATCTGAACAGAACCTGAATTCTGTCTGATCCTGACGCTGTGTATCATTCAATACGACAAAGGCCAGACACAGCCGTTTCTAGTTGTTCGATGTCTTGACTTCAATCAGTTCAATATCAAACAGCAATGTTTCATTCGGTCCAATGATCTCTCCTGCACCCTGTTCACCATACGCATATTCAGGGGGAATAACCACCGCCCACTTATCACCCGGTTTCATCAGCGGTAAGAGATGCTTCCAACCCTCGATAATCTGACTTAAAGGAAAGGTTGTGGGTTCGCCTCGGCTATAGGAGCTGTCAAACTCTGTTCCATCAATCAAGGTACCCTGATAGTGCACCACCACGGTGTCCTCCAGGGTCGGGCTTTTCCCACTGTAATCGCCCTCCTTGAGTACTTTGTACTGCATGCCATTATCGAGAACAGTCACGCCCTCAGCCTGCCTGTTTTGTTCCCGATACGCGTCTCCAAGCATTTTACGTTCGTTCGCAGTCGCTATCGCTTCTTCCAGTCGGCTTTCATATCTTTTTTGCAGGGCCGCATTCATTTCTTCTTCATTCAATAACGGAGGTTCCTGTTTCAGTATATCGCTTAAGCCTCTTCTGAAAGCCTCAATATCGATTTCACCGGCCTGTTGCGAGAGATCACCAAGCAACTGCTGTCCGATCAATACACCTGCCGCATAGCTATATTGCCTGACATCACTGTCGAGACGAAATTCCTCATCGGACAATAACAGTGGGCTGTTCAAGCCCATACCAACGGCAGCAGTCACAATCATGATTTTCTTTAACATGGTTTTAGAAAACAAGTAAGTTGGAGGGGTTGTGTATCTTGATAAATGCGGCCGGCATGTTTACCAAACCAAGTTGATTTGACCGGGATCTTGTTGCATCAGTCGTTAACAAAGCACTATCCCAAACCAACCAGCCGACTGCGGAGACAAGATAGCAGATTTACTACCGACTGTCAGCACAGAAAGCCACCGATTTGACAGAAACAGTTCACACTGATCGAGAAAACAACACGCCATCTTCGGGTTAGTGATGAAACCCATCTATATTACGGCATTCGGGACAGGCAGAGCAGCAGTGTCAATACATCCAAAAGCCGCAAACAGGGAACTGGGACATGTCGGAAAATGACACCGGATACCGTACCGTACCGGTCATCGTACTCACGGTACGATTGAAAGAAAATCCGGGGGAATGGATGTTAGGAGCAAATAGGATTGACCTGTCTCGTAGCACATGGGCAATATGCTACTGACAATCAGTTGATTGGATCAAGACGCTTGTCGAATCAACTCGGTCTTAACAACCAGTCCCTTGAACCAAGGGTCTATACTTCAAATACGGCAAGTACGTCTTCTATTCTCCTTGCCGGAATAATCTCAAGACTCGATGTGGTCCCTTTCGGCTGGTTTGCATGAGGAATCAATGCCCGTTTAAACCCGAGTTTCTCGGCTTCTTTGAGGCGATCCAGTCCCCGTTGCACTGGTCGCAATTCGCCCGACAGACCAACTTCTCCAAAAGTCACCAAATCATTGCCCACGGCGATATTTTTTGCACTCGACAGAATTGCAGTAAATAAGGCCAGATCTGATCCGGTTTCAGATACCCTGACGCCACCGGCCACATTGGTAAATACGTCATAACTGTTGAGTGAAACACCCGCGTGGCGATGAGCAATCGCCAATAACATCGCCAAACGATTTTGTTCCAGGCCGACACACAGCCTGCGTGGATTGGCTAATGCACTGTCATCCACCAATGCCTGGACCTCGACCAGTAGCGGTCGCGTCCCTTCCTGGGTTGCCAGTACGACGCTGCCTGGTTTTGATGCGCCATGTCGGTTAACAAACATGGCTGACGGATTGTTAACATCCTTGAGACCCAGTTCCGTCATGGCAAAAACCCCAATTTCATTAATGGCTCCAAAACGGTTCTTGATCGACCGGATCAACCTGAAACTGCTTGCACTGTCACCTTCAAAATACAACACGCAATCAACCATGTGCTCAAGTATTTTAGGCCCAGCCAATGCGCCTTCCTTGGTCACATGACCGACCAGAATGACACAGCAACCACTTTGTTTGGCATATCGCACCAATCGTGCTGCACATTCTCGCACCTGTGAAACACTGCCTGGGGCTGAGGTCAAGGCTTCACTGTAGAAGGTTTGTATTGAATCGGCAACCAGGATTGACGGTGATTTCCCGGTGGCCGTCTGCAGCACGGCATCAAGCCTGTTTTCCGCCATCACGCCCAATCGATCACTGCTAAGCGCAAGGCGCCTGGCACGCAGTGCGATCTGCTCTATCGATTCTTCGCCGCTGACATAGAGTACGGACGAAAGATGGCTGATCGCTGACAGATATTGAAGCAGTAGCGTGGATTTGCCGATACCAGGATCTCCACCGATGAGAATGACCGACCCGGGCACCAGCCCTCCACCGAGTGCCCGGTCCAACTCGACACTGCTTGTGGACATCTTTTTTAATTCATTGATGTCCACTTCACTTAAGATATGCACACTCGAGGAGGGAGCAATGCCGGCAAAACGGTGATTGCTCGCGCCGGATACGGCTGTCGAAAGCTGCTCGACCAATGTGTTCCATTCGCCACAACCCGGGCACTGGCCTACCCATTTGGGGCTATCGGCACCACAAGCCGAGCAGTGGTAGACCGTTTTAGAAGAACTCATGAAAGATCAACCTCACTTTACCGGACCAGTACTCTGGGAATCCGTGGCGTCACCTTGCACAATAACTCATAAGGGATGGTTCCCGCCCATTCGGCAACTTCATCAACGGTCAACCCAGGCCCCCAAAGCGTGACAACATCGCCGATTTGCACATCGGGAATATCGGTCAGGTCAATGGTAATCATATCCATTGAAACCCGGCCCAGAAACCCGGCCCGATGACCCTTGACCAATACGCAGGCGGCATCGCTCACTACTCTGGGGTACCCGTCCCCATAGCCCAAACCGACAATGCCAATAACCGAATCTCGTTGAAGCACCGTCTGACCGCCATAGCCCACCGGCTGACCGATGCGCGCCTGTTTGATTGAAATCAGTCTGGCCTGAAGATGCATCACCGGGTGAAGATTGAGTGCGTCGGGTGTCTTGTTCTTGACCGGCGATGCGCCATACAGCATTAATCCCGGTCTGACCCAATCAAGCCGGGTCTGCGGCCAAAGGATCAAACCAGCGGAATTTGCCAGGCTTTTCTCTGCCTTCATTCCATGGCTACCCTGACGGAACAAACCGGCTTGTTGATCGGTAAATCGGTCGGTCATATCATCTGCATTTGCCAAATGGGAAATGAGCCTCACCTCTTTGACGGTGTCAAGCCGTTTCAATTTACGGTAAACGGTCGACGCGACCTGAGAAGGGACCCCCAGTCGATTCATGCCACTTTCAATTTTCAACCAGACGGATAAAGCCCCCCCGCGATAGGCTTCCAACCAGTTCAATTGCTGGTCATTATGGATAACCGGCTGTAACTGATGGGTAGTGAATTCGTTCAATTGCCTGGCAGACCACCATTCCGACAGAACAGTAATCGGTTTGCTTTTTTGTGATTCACGGCATAAGACCCCCTCACTGAGCGTGGCAACGGCAAACCCCTCGACTTGATCCTCAATGGACCTGCTGATGACCTGCAACCCATGACCATAGGCATCAGCCTTGATGACCGCCATGATTTTTGCACCTTTTGCGAATCCCTTTATCGTCCGAATATTATCCTTGAGTGCATCTTGATCAATCAGTGCCCGCGCACGCCATCCTTCACGCATCGGGTTCAAGACGGAAAAGGTTCGCGAGCTGTCTTTATACCAGAGTCATCTGGCATGATCTGTTCCCTGATACGGGTCATGGGCATAGCTTTCAAAGCGCATCAACTCATCCCTATAAGTCAGATTAACCGTACCGATGGGGCCGTTACGCTGCTTGCCGATAATCAGTTCGGCCCTGTTTGCTTCTTCGGTCTGCTCGTTATAGACCACATCCCGGTAGATGAACATGATCACGTCGGCATCCTGTTCAATCGCACCGGACTCCCTCAAATCGGACAGCACCGGCCGTTTACTGGTTCGATTTTCAAGACTGCGATTGAGCTGCGACAGTGCCACAACAGGGACATTCAATTCTTTCGCCAGTATCTTCAGGGAACGGGTGATACCCGACAGTTCGGTGGCCCGGTTTTCTTGGGTATCGGTCGCTTGCATCAGTTGCAGATAGTCGATCACGATCAAGCCGATCTCCGGATGTTCATGCTTGAACCGCCTTGCTCTTGAACGAAGATCCAGTGGATTCAAACCCGCGGTATCATCAATATACAGTGGAGCGGCTTCCAATGATTTGACTGCGTTTGTCAATCTGGGCCAATCCTGTTCCTTTATTCGTCCGGACCGTATCTGACTGGAATTGATCGAAGATAAGGAAGAAAGCAGCCGCATCGCAAGATGTTCCCCCGGCATCTCCAAGCTGAAGACGGCAACCGGCACTTTTTCCGCCACAGTAACGTATTCGGCAATATTCATCGCAAACGATGTTTTACCCATGGACGGCCGACCCGCGATAATAATCAAATCGCCTTTCTGAAGTCCTGATGTCATCTCGTCCAGATCCTGAAACCCGGTCGCAAGACCACTGATCGGGGAACCTGACTCATATATTTCTTCTATGGTGCGCAGTGCACCTTCTGCGAGCGACTGGATCGGTATAAAACCCTGGCGACTTCGCCCGTCACGTTCTGAAATATCGAAAACGAGTTGTTCTGCCTGATCCAGCACTTCTCGCGGTGTTCGACCCTCCGGTGTGTAGGCGCTGTCCGCAATGGTATTTGCCACCGAAATCAGTGAACGCAATATCGACCGTTCGCGAACAATTTTGGCATAGGTAATCGTATTGGCCGTACTCGGGGTCTGGTTGGCCAGTGAACCGATATACGACAACCCGCCGGCATTCTCAAGCTCCCCCTGAGTGTCCAGCCACTCTGCGGTGGTCACCACATCCGCTGGATCGCCAACCGACTGCAGTTGCAAGATGGCATTAAAGATCAACTGGTGGTTCTTGTTGTAAAAATCCCTGACACCCACCTGTTCTGAAACATCGATCCACTTCTGGTTATCCAGCAAGACTCCGCCCAACAGGGATTGCTCCGCTTCCAGTGCCTGGGGCGGTAATTTCAGCGGTGATTGATCACTGACTTTGGCCACGTTATATAGCAGTTTCAGGTGGGATTGAGACGATCGCCAGCATACATCACATCGGCTTGATCGAGGGTTAAAAGGATACCAAAAAACGCCCCTACAGGGTATTTAATTTGAGACGATTCCGTGATGACTTCGAGCACTTCATTTAGGGTCGCCCATGCCACAGACAACAGTCCGGTCGCGTCCAGAATTCGCCAGCGTCACAAGCCGAAAATAGGCCGTCAATATCACCGTATTGCGCTTCGCTGACGAAATACGGAAGAATCATCCCAATCAGAGTCAACCGACAGCAACAGTTGACAAAAAGAACTCCAGATACGTTCAACATCCCAGCGACCTGACATCATTCAGACCAGTGAAATTAAGCTGGACACCAGGAACCTGCCCATATAACCGGTTGACTTGCAAAATAAAGTCCTTTCTGCGCTGCGCCAGACTCAACCGATGGACAGGATGCCCCAAACGCCTTGCGTGCCAAAAACTATGCGGTTGTTCCGATCATCTGTCCGGAAAAAGACGATCGTTGTGCTGGAATCAAGTGTCAATCGGATTATGAGCTTTTCTTTCTGATCGCAATCCACACGCCTGACAGAATGAGGACCGAGGCAAGTAAAAATATCAGGCTTACCTTTTCACTGAGTAGCCATCCTGCCAGAACGACACCCGATACCGGCTGTAGAAACTGCAGTAACCCGACCCGTTGTATCCCTCCGATACCCAGCGCCCAATACCATAAGATATAGCCGATAATGGTGACACCAATGGCCAAATAAAAGATCGCACTCCAGGCAGGGATGCCAGCGCGGGGAAATACAGAAAGGTCAACCGTCAAGGGAAGTATCAGCAACAACGGCAAAGCAAAGACAATCACCCCCCAAAAAGTGGTTCCGATCGCTGAGTATCCCTGTTGCTGTAGTTTGCCTCCTGCCACATAACCAACGGATGCAAACAGATTGGAAAGCAATACCAGCAGATCACCTGACAGACTGGCTTGACCTTGATTCTCGGCCACAGTCCCGATCAGCACGGCTTCACCGGTCAATGCAAGGGTACATCCGGTGTACCATGCCAGTGGAGGCATCTTCTTGTCCAGACCGAGCGCGATCGCGCTCGTGAAAACAGGGAGGGAGGCCAGAATCAGCGAAGCATGGTTCGCCGAGGTCAATTGAACACCGAGTGTGAAAACGATCGGAAAGCCGACAAATCCGCAAAAACCGGACAGGATCAATAACCTTTGATGGGTTCTGTTTCGGGGAAATCTGATCTTCAGAACAAGAATAACAGGCAGTGCAACCAAGCCACCGATGACTGTTCTTAAAATGGCAACATCAATCGCTGGGAATGCGGATACTCCGATTTTGGCAGCAACCGGTGAGGCTCCAAATATGATGACCGCACACAGTGCTGCGATAATGACGACGATTGTCACCTTGATGGAGTGAGTGGAAAAATGAGTAGCCGTCTTCCGGTTGGGTGGAAAGATTCCCGTCGGGCAAGACAGGGAATAACGTGTTCGGCGATCAGCAGTCCGTCGTCGCGGTTCTGCAAGACAGGGCGCGCAATCCGTTTGGAGAAGGCCGATTCAAACAACAATACACACCGGGGCGGCCTGCCCTACCCGGTTATAACCCGTTTCCTGTCTTCCTTCCGATTTCTACACGCATCATCCTCTGCCTTGTTTTCCGTATTTTCCTAATCAGTCGGAGCAGTGTCATCGCCAGAGTCTTCATTGACGATAATTTTGACCGTAAAACGAACATCAGGATGCAAAACAACCTCTGCCTCATGTTCACCAATTTGTTTGATCAAGCCATCCGGCTGGACAATTTCAGATTTGTCAAAGGTCATTTCGGCGGTACTCAACGCAGTGGCAATATCTGCCGGAGTCACCGAACCGTAAAGTTGCCCCTCGGCCGCACACAGGCGAGACAGGGTGATTGCTTTTGAAGCCAATTCCGCCCGTGCTTTTGCACCTTCCAATCTTTGACCCTCTTCTTCTGCCAGCTTCCGTCGTTTTTCCTCCACCTTGGTTTTTGCATCTTCTGTCGCCAATACGGCCTTTTTCTGTGGAATAAGAAAATTCCGGGCATAACCGTTTTTCACGGTGACAACATCGCCGAGTTCCCCAACATTCTTTATTTTTTCAAGCAATACAATTTCCATGCTGACGACCTCCTAGTTATCGTGTTGGTCAGTATAGGGAATCAAAGCAAGAAAACGGGCCCGTTTTATTGCTGTCGCCAACTGTCTTTGGAAGTGTGCCTTGGTACCGGTACTTCGACTCGGCAATATTTTCCCGGTTTCACTGATATTCGATTTAAGAAGATCAAGATCCTTGTAGTCAATGGATTCGATCCCTTTGGCAGTGAATTTGCAATAACGGGGTCTTCTTTGGAATCTGGCCATTATGCCGCCTCCTGACCGGTTTTTTCCGGATTGTCTGTCGGTTGTTTGTCCTGATCATCCTTTTTGCCATCGTTGTCAACCGACGTCTCACCAGTGGGACTGCTGGTCGATGACCGACTGCTTTCAGTCGGCGCTTCGGCCGCTTTTTCCTTTGCAAAATAAGATTCGTCAGTGCACGCCTGTTTGCGTCTGATGACCAGATGACGGAGTATCGAGTCATTGAATTTAAAATTCTTCTCAATGTCCCGAAGCACATCCAGTGAACATTCAATGTTCATCAGGACATAATGTGCCTTATGAACATCATTGATCATATAGGCAAGACGACGGCGCCCCCAGTCTTCTACGCGATGGATTTTCCCTTCTTTGGAAGTCACCATCTCCGTATAGCGCTCAATCATGGCGGGCACTTGTTCGCTCTGGTCCGGATGAACCAGAAATACAATTTCGTAGTGTCTCATAGATGCTCCCTATGGTTTTGAATCCTCCCATGCAATGAAATGGTGAGGAAAGGAGTGGAAGATTACGTCAATACTGCGGCGCGATTGTATTGGAACTGAATGATCCACGCAATAGTGAATGTGTCAACTGTCAACGCAACTCATTGGCTATGTTCCACAGCTGTTGTTGCAGCACCTGTTTGTGCTCTTCCGTCACGTTGATCGCCTCATCACAAATATCTTGGAGTGGGACTGTAACCCAGAAGCACAATCAAGGGTGAGTGATAAATCAGATTTTTGGGGGAATTTGAATAACGGACCTACAAGATACCAATGCAAGCATTTATGACAAGGCATATCTTAACTTATCGAACGCTCTGATGGAGGAGAGAAAACACTTCCGTTGGGGTGGTTATTTTCAAAGAAATGTTCATGAACACAGTGTTATAATTTTTCTCACATTCTTCGGGAGTCCAACCAATGACAGTCAAAAGCCAACATGTTGTTCCACGAGGGCGCAAGTGGGCAGTTCGCAAGACAGGCGCCGTAAAGGTCACCCGTCATTTCGACACCCAGAAAGAAGCCATTCAGGCCGCACGAGGCATCGCCCGTAATCAAGGTGGTGAGGTATTTATTCACGGACGGGATGGCCGTATTCGCGCGCGCGATTCCTACGGTAGCGACCCCTTTCCACCTCCCGGATAGTATCATTTGTTACTAGCGTCTCGTCATACATGATATGTCGTATATAGTATGATAGATTCTTCGTTTCTGATAAGACGAGGATTGATCCATGAAACGCTATGTGGTGACGTTGGACGAAGCGGAGCGGAACGAATT
>LXNI01002033.1_pt1 | contig 15291 bp, 11 predicted proteins | sample 809091 | NCBI WGS metagenome assembly LXNI01 (sample SAMN04870527, study PRJNA318959) | sponge metagenome | biome: 01000161; feature: marine sponge reef; material: water | host: Sarcotragus foetidus | place: Greece: Milos, Mediterranean Sea | collected 2013-05-29 | depth 5-7 m | reverse complement strand
TCGTGCTCCTGTTCCTGCTCCCTGGATTTCACCAGCGGGGAAGGTTCCGTGGCAGCCGTGTCCCGGCGAAAGATAAGGTCCCGGATCACCGCGTCATTGAACCTGAACGCGTTGTTTAACTGGTCCAGGGTGGCCTGGTCACACTCGATATTCATTAACACATAGTGTGCCTTGTGGACCTTGTTGATAGGGTAAGCCAACTGGCGCCGGCCCCAGTCTTCCAGGCGGTGTATGCTGCCCTGGCCGGACTCGATCATGGCGCGATAGCGCTCGATCATGGCAGGGACCTGCTCACTCTGGTCCGGGTGGACCAGAAATACAACTTCATAATGTCTCATGATAAATCCTCATGGGTAAAGCCTCCCGTCAAGGCGGTGAGGCAAGGATCAGGAAGGCGCAGTATATAGCAGCAGCGCCGCAGATGCAAACTTCGGTAGAACATTGGGATTACTCCACAGTAGTTCCCGCAAAATGCCGGGGTCAGAGTAAAATTTCTGACGAAATTCTTACTCTGACCCCAACTATCTGGCCTAAGTTAGCGGGAACCAGCGACTACTCCATGGCGTAGCCAAAGTGCTGTTTGAATAAATCTGCAAATTCCTGTTGCTCAAACCGGTGGTTCTGCGTGCCGCGCGCTTCGATTTTGATTTTCCCCATCAGGGAGGCAATGCGTCCGGTAGTCTCCCAGTCCAGGTCGCGCATCAGGCCGTGGATCAGGCCGGCGCGGTAAGCGTCGCCGCACCCGGTGGGGTCAATCGGACGCTCAGTGCGTGCCGGGGGAATGTCGATTTGCCCGGTGCGGGTGTGGATAATCGAGCCGGACGCGCCGCGGGTAATGATCAGGCTGTCCACCCTGTCCAGCACACTGCTGCGCGTCAAGCCGGTCTTGTCTTCAACCAGTTGCCACTCGTAGTCGTTGAAGACCAGCCAGGTCGCATGCTCAAAACTGTCCAGCAATTCATCCCGGGACAACACGGTCACGTTCTGTCCCGGGTCGAAGATGAACGGAATATCCGCCTCGGCAAACTGCTGCGCATGCTGCAACATGCCTTCCTTGCCGTCCGGCGCAACGATGCCGATGCTGATATTCTGCGCCATGCCCACTTTGTTCTCGTGGGAACAGGCCATGGCCCCCACCTGGAAGGTAGTAATCTGGTTGTTGTCCCGATCCGTGGTGATGAAACACTGTGGTGTGTAAGCGCCGTCAATCACGCGCAGGTGGCGCAGGTCCACCCCGTTTTGCTCCAGCCAGTTCCGGTAGGCGTCAAAATCAATCCCCACCGTGCCCATGGGCAAGCAATCCGCCCCCAGCAACCCCGTGTTGTAAATGATATTGCCGCCACAACCACCAAACTCGCGCCGCAACTCGGGCACCACAAAACACACGTTCAGGATATGAATCTGGTCCGGCAGGATATCCTCCCGAAACCGCCCCGGATACTCCATCAACTGGTCGTAGGCAAATGAACCGCAGATGAGGGCGGTCATGTTTCAGTTCCCGGATAAAAGTGAACAGGCGCCTGCAACCATGGCCGAATCATAACATTTCCGCCTGTCTGGCTTCAGCCGTTGCCGGTACGTTATATTTCCCCAGTATCGGCGCCAGGTATTGGCCGGTGTGGGAATGGGGGCGCCGGGCGATGTCTTCTGGGGCGCCGGTGGCGATGATCTCGCCGCCGCCGTCGCCGCCTTCGGGGCCGAGGTCGATGATCCAGTCCGCGGTCTTGACTACGTCCAGGTTGTGTTCGATGACGACCACGGTGTTACCGTGGTCGCGCAACTGGTGCAGCACGCGCAGCAACTGTTTGACGTCATGGAAATGCAGGCCGGTGGTGGGTTCATCCAGTATGTACAAGGTCTGGCCGGTGTCGCGTTTGGACAGTTCCCGGGACAGTTTCACCCGTTGCGCTTCGCCGCCGGAGAGGGTGGTGGCGTTCTGGCCCAGGCGGATATAGGACAGGCCCACTTCCAGCAGGGTTTGCAGTTTGCGCGCGATAACGGGGACTGCGGAGAAGAATTCCCTGGCGTCTTCCACTGTCATTTCCAGTATTTCATGGATGTTTTTGCCCTTGTACTGCACTTGCAGGGTTTCCCGGTTGTAGCGCTTGCCCTGGCACAGGTCGCACATTACATAGATGTCCGGGAGGAAGTGCATTTCCACCTTGATCAAACCGTCCCCCTGACAGGCTTCGCAGCGTCCGCCCTTGACGTTGAAGCTGAAGCGGCCGGGCTTGTAACCCCTGGAGCGCGCTTCCGGGGTGGCCGCGAACAGTTCCCGGATCGGGGTGAATAAACCGGTATACGTTGCCGGGTTGGAGCGTGGGGTGCGCCCGATGGGGCTTTGATTGATGTCTACCACCTTGTCGATATGCCTGAGACCGGAGATGGACTGGTAGGGCGCGGGCCGGGCGCCGGCGCGGTTGATCTCGCCGGCGGCAATCCGGTACAAGGTGTCATTGATCAAGGTGGACTTGCCGGAACCGGAAACGCCGGTAACGCAGGTCATCAACCCCAGCGGGAGTTCCAGTTGCACCGACTTCAGGTTGTTGCCGGTGGCGCCGTTGAGGATGATCACCTGCTCCGGGTCGGGCTTGATGCGCCGCGCCGGCAGCTCGATGCGTTGGCGCCCGGACAGGTAAGCGCCGGTCAGTGAATCCGCACAGCGGGCAACGTCTTCGGGACTGCCCTGCACGACCACCTCACCACCGTGCACACCGGCGCCCGGCCCCATGTCGATAACATGGTCGGCCGCGCTGATGGCTTCTTCGTCATGCTCGACGACGATCACCGTATTGCCCAGGTCGCGCAGTTGTTTCAGGGTCGCCAGCAGGCGCTTGTTATCGCGCTGGTGCAAGCCGATGGACGGTTCGTCCAGCACGTACATGACGCCGACCAGCCCGGCGCCGATCTGGCTGGCCAGGCGGATACGCTGGGCCTCCCCCCCCGACAGGGTCTCGGCGCTGCGGTCCAGGGCCAGGTAATCCAGCCCCACGTTCACCAGGAAGCGCAACCGGTCCACCACTTCCTTCAGGATGCGCACGGCGATCTCGCCGCGCCGGCCCGGAATCACCAGGCGCTGGAAGAAGGTCTGTGCCTGCAGCACCGGCAAGGCCGTGATGGTGGGCAGGTTGAAGTTATTGACGTACACGTGCCGGGCCGCTTCGTTCAGGCGCTGCCCGTCACAGGCGGGACAGGGCTGGCTGCTCTGGTAGCGGTTCAGGTCTTCCCGGATCATGGCGGATTCGGTTTCCCGGTAACGCCGCTGCATATTTGGAATAACACCCTCGAAAGTATGGCTGCGCCGCACGATGCCGCGCTTGCTGTGCAGGTACTCAAACCTGATTTCCTCGGCGCCGCTGCCGTACAGGATTACCTGTTTTACCGGTTCGTCCAGCGCGCCATACGGCGTGTCGATATTGAAACCATAGTGCTTGCCCAGCGATTTGATCAACTGGAAGTAATAGGCGTTGCGCCGGTCCCAGCCGCGGATGGCGCCGTCCGCCAGGCTCAGGCTGCGGTCCTGCACAATCTTGTCGGCGTCAAAAAACTGGATAACACCAAGGCCGTCACAACGGCCACAGGCGCCCACCGGATTATTGAACGAGAACAAGCGCGGTTCCAGCTCGCTCAGACTGTAACCGCATTCGGTGCAGGCGAAACGGGTGGAGAATACCAGGTCGTCAGCCCCGTCCTCCTCACCCTCCCCGGCCACGGCCGCCACACACACCAGTCCGTCCGACAGGCGCACCGCCGTCTCCAGGGATTCGGCCAGGCGCAGGCCGATGTCCGGGCGCACCCGAAAGCGGTCCACCACCACTTCAATCGTGTGTTTTTTGCGCAGTTCCAGCGCCGGCACGTGATCCAGGTCCAGCACCTTGCCGTTCACGCGGGCGCGTACGAAACCTTCCGCGCGGATACGCTCCACGACCTGTATATGTTCCCCCTTGCGCTCCTGCACCACCGGCGCCAGCAGCATCAAGCGGCGCCCTTCCGGCTGTTCCAGTATCAGGTCTACCATCTGGCTGATGGTCTGGGCGGCCAGCGGGGTCTGATGTTGCGGGCAACGCGGCTCCCCCACCCGGGCAAACAGCAGGCGCAGGTAATCATAGATTTCGGTGATGGTGCCGACAGTGGAGCGCGGGTTATGCGAGGTCGATTTCTGCTCGATGCTGATGGCCGGGGAGAGCCCTTCTATATGATCCACGTCCGGCTTTTCCATCATGGACAGGAACTGCCTGGCGTACGCGGACAGGGATTCCACGTAGCGGCGCTGGCCGTCGGCATAAATGGTGTCGAACGCCAGGGACGACTTGCCCGAACCGGACAGGCCGGTGATCACAATCATCCGGTCCCGCGGGAAATCCAGGTTGATATTCTTCAGGTTATGGGTCCTGGCGCCCCTGATCCGTATCGTGTCCAACTTATTTGCCCGACAATGAATTAACCTGCTAATATAAGCGATGCCGGGCGCAAGTCCAACCCGGATGTATAACCGGGGAAACAGGCAGGCGTGCCGGCTTTGTGTTCATTCATCAATTCAAGCTTAGAAAGGAGAGGAGTTATGGCCAGAGGAATCAATAAAGTCATCCTTATCGGGAACCTGGGAAACGACCCGGACGTAAGGTACACGTCGGGCGGCGCGCCTATCGCCAACGTCAGTCTGGCGACCACGGATTCGTGGCGGGACAAGGAAACGGGTGACCAGCAGGAACGCACCGAATGGCATCGCGTCGTTTTTTTCGGCCGGCTGGCGGAGATAGTATCGGAATATTTACGTAAAGGCTCCAAGGTCTATGTCGAAGGCCGCTTGCAGACGCGTAAATGGCAGGATCGGGACGGGAATGACCGCTACACCACCGAGATCGTGGGCAATGAGATGCAGATGCTCGACGGCAAGGGCGGTGGCGAGAACGTCAGCCGCGCCCCGGCGCCGGCACAGGCGCCAAATCCGGCTGCCGCCGGCGCGCCGGCGCCGCGCAACAAGCCGCCCGGTAACGATGGGGAATTCGTTGACGACGATATTCCGTTTTGACGGGCTCATCCAACCCTGATGCTGCGGGCGTCCGGCGTCAGACCGTTACACGACGCCCGCATTTGGTTATAATGCACCGATTATGTCCCGGTCATACTGATTCGCGATGGATCTACAAAAACACTTCCTGATTATTTTTGCCTCCATGCTGGCGCTGCTGCTGCTGGGCCTGTTCCTCTACAAGGAAACCATCCGGTACGAAGATAAAATTGCAGAAGCCTCTGCCCGCAGGTACCAGTCCTACCTGCTGGCTGACGAATTGCGGCAGAGTTCCGATGACCTTACCCGCATGGCCAGAACCTATGCGGTCACCGGCGACCCCAGGTTCAAGGAATACTTCGACAGGATACTGGCCATCAGGGGTGGCGAAGCGCCGCGCCCCGTGGATTATCATAAAATCTACTGGGATTTCGTGGTGGCTACAGGCATGCCGCCACGTGTGGATATGCCGCCCAGGTCGCTACGGCAATTGATGAAAGAAGCGGCATTCACCGAATCCGAATTTGCCTTGTTGCAGGAAACGGAAAGCGAATCCAATCAACTGGTTAACCTGGAGAACCAGGCCATGAATGCCATGGAAGGCATTTTCGAAGATGCGGCCGGGCGTTTCAGCAAGGGCGCGCCGAACCGGGAACTGGCCCGCGATTTGTTGCATAGCGATGCGTATCACCGCGCCAAGGAAAAAATCATGGCGCCGCTGGAAGATTTTTTCGAGATCATTGACCACAGGACTTCCGGAGAGATTGCGCTCTATACCGACAAACTACAACGGGTAAACCTGGTATTGATGCTGACCCTGGGCCTGGCCAGCATACTGGCGCTGGTTTCCCTGGCGCTGGGTGGATGGTGGAGCCTGCGCCGAAGGTCCGCGCAAAGTGGCAAGTCACGGCTGGCGCAACGGCTGGCTGCCAGCGGTTATACTCCCGCGGACGCCGCCGGCAAGGGTTCAGCGCGTGATACGCTGGTGCGCAAACTGACCACCAAAGCCGAACCGGCGGTACAAGCCGGCAAGGAAGTAATGGTGGAGTCCACTTCCCTGCAGGTTTTCCTCGGTACCTTCTGGCAAAACTGGCCGCTTATCATAGCCGCCATCATTATTACCTTTCTGACCCTGGGGCTTTCCGGGTGGTTCCTGAGTGAAAATCGGATTCAAGCCGAAAACAAGGTGCGCGATGAATTGAAGTTTACCCTGGATTCCACCCGGGACGCAGTGTTGGACTGGTTGGAGCAAACCAGCCAGGAAACAATCGAGTTTGCCGACACAATCAGCCAGGAGGCGGTACGGGAATCCTCCCAATGGATAAATGCAGCGGATGATGACAAGCTGTCGCCCATACTGGCTGATATGCCTTCCGGGGTTGGGGATAACGAGCTTGGCTTGATTGACCTGGAACTGCATATGCTGGCCGAGCAGGCAACCATTGCCCAGCCTGACTTGTTTGATAATTACCTGATCGTTGATCCCAACGGCATTGTGCTGTCCAGTAATCGGGGAGATCTGATAGGAAAATACTTTGTCTTCCCCGATGACACGATGGAACGCTTGCAGACTGAGAAAACCGTCGTCAATTTCCCGCATCGGGACGCAAAAAACGAACTGTTGTCAAGCCATATCGTTTTCGGCTCGTTAATCGGAGAGAGCAAGGGAGCGGTCTTCATCATGACTTCTCCACAGCGCATGCTGGCCAAAGTCCTGCGGCGCGGCTATTCCGGCAATTACGGCGAGGTTTACCTGGTTGACGCACAAGGCCGTTTTATCAGCGAACCACGCTGGAAAGAACAGATTTTTGATCGGGGCTGGGCGGTATCGGAAACGCGCTCCGTGGTGGGCCTGTACGCAGTGCCGCAAGGTAAACTCGCCGAGACTGGCAAGCTGCCCTTGTCCGTGCGGCGCGTGATTACCGGTGACAGTGGCGGTGAACTGCAGGAGTACAATAACTACCTGGATGAGAAGGTGGTCGGATACTGGAACTGGAACAATACCTATGGTTTCGGCATTATCAACGAGTTCAGAAGCGAAGACGCGTTTGCAACGTCCAGGGCTTTCACCAAGCAGACCATGGCGGGCAGCGGGTTAACAGCCGCCCTGATCCTGGCGCTGACCCTGATGTCTATCTGGAGCCGCAGCACGGTTACCAAGGCCAGTGAGAAGTTACAGATCGCCTTCAAGACAATCAAATCCCATAATGACAAGCTCGCCCAGGACCTCAGGATCGGCCAGAAAGTGCAGATGGATATGCTGCCGGATCCCATTCAGGGACAGGGTTTTGCCCTGGAAGCCTTCCTGAAACCGGCACAAAGCGTATCAGGCGACTTTTACGATTATTCCTTGATACAGGATGACAAGATCTATTTCTGTGTGGGCGACGTGTCCGGGAAAGGCATACCGGCCTCCCTGTTCATGTCGATGAGCAAGGCGTTGCTCAACAAGATGCTGGACCAGACTGACCAGACCAAGGATATTGTTACCCGGGTCAACACCGAACTGTCCCAGAACAACGAAAGCAATATGTTCGTCACCCTGATTGTCGGGATTATGGACTTGCGTAGCGGGCAGTTGCTCATCACCAATGGCGGGCATAACCTCCCGTACATCAAAAAACATACCGGTGAATTGATTTGCCTGGAGGAAGTTCAGGGGCCGCTGGTGGGTACTTTTGAAGGCATTGAGTTCGAGCAGCAATCCATCACCATGGAGCAAGGCGACATGATATTGCTTTACACTGACGGTGTGACCGAGGCACAGAATATACGGGACGAATTCTATGAAGATGATCGGCTGAAGGACTTGCTGGAAAAAAACCGGTTTGACACTGCCAAGGACATGACCAGCGCCATTTTCAGAAACGTCGTCAGGTTCATCGGCCGGGCCGAACAATTCGACGATATTACCATCCTGACCTTTCAATACACCGGCAAATAGCAGGAGGGATGCTTCTGCCCGTCATTCCTGCACATCGAGCCGGGGGCGCCGGGGGTGGCAAGCGGGACGTTATAAATACCAGGCAGTGCCTAGTACTAGAGATACAAGTTACAACTTGGACTTGATGATCACCACGATGTTGCCATCCTGCGAACCATAGTATTCAACCCGATCGTTGAGGCTTTTTACCAGGTGTATGCCCAGGCCGCCCACCTTTTCCTCCTTTTCTCCTCCTGCTGTTCCCGCTGCCTGTGCGGCGCCAGCTTCCGTTCCGGATTCCGCTTCAGCGTCCTCACCCCCAAGTCGGGGCGCCGGCGCATCCCTGACCAGGTCAAAGGGCGGCGCCTTGTCCTGCAAGCTGATCTTGACATCCGATCCCATATCTTCCACATCAATGATAACCGTACCGCCTTCCTCATCCTTGTAACCGTGCATAAAGGAATTAACTATCAGTTCCTCCAATGACAGTTCCAGTTCAAAGATTTTTCCATCATCCAGCTTCTTCTCTTCACAGTAGGCTCTGAAATCAGAGGAAAATTCTGTCAGTTCCGAGAGGTCGGATAACACCCATTTATGGGCCTCTTCAACTGTTTTCATTGATCTGTGTCTCGGGTAAAATTATACAAGGCTGGCACTTTGAAATTTTACAGCATAGTATTGTCCGGAAATATCAAATCACAAATTATTCTCCCGGACTATTGTATAATATTTCGGCGTAGATTACAATACGCTTTAATACCGAATCCACTGGCTGAGAGCCAGCAACCACAGCAGAGAAAATAATGAGCGATATTGAAACAGTAAATCAGGATGGTATCGTTATCCTTAACCTGAAGGGACGGGTTGACGCGACCAATTCCGGACAAGTGCATGACAAGGTCATGGAAGAGATTAAGAATGGTTGCGACAAGATGATCATTAATTTTGCAGACGTGAACTATATTTCCAGCGCGGGTTTGCGCGTGCTGATCTTTGCCACAAAAAGCTTTGCCAAGAGTTCCGGCTCGTTCTCAGTGTGCTCCCTGAATGAGAATATCATGAAAATATTCGAAATCAGCGGATTGATGAACCTGTTCACCATCCATGCTGACCTGGAAACCGGGATCAGTTCAATCGGTGGTTGAGCAACGCCGCCTGAGTTCGTAAACAGGCGGGGCGCCGTCTGCTGCGCTCTGGTATTTCACGCTGAAACCGGATAACCCCAACAGCGTGTCCTGTGCATCCTTGCCGTCCGGGAGCTGAAAGGCATCTATCCCGCAACGCTGCATGAAAAATAACTGGTCTCGCAACACCTCCCCCACCGCGCGTAACTCTCCCTGGTAACCGTGGCGCTCGCGTAACAAGCGGGCATGGCTGTAACTGCGCCCGTCGGTAAATTTCGGAAACTCCAGCGCCACCAGCTCAAATAACTCCAGCGAGCCGGACAAATCCTCAAGGCTGTCAGCGCCATTCAGGCAGACCGCGAGTTTGCCGTTATGCCGGGACAACGCTTCCCTGTGGCTGAGCCAGTAATCCAGGGGCACGATCCAGTCACCATCAGGCAATGGCTGTTCCGGCGCCGGCGCAACCGCCCGTTGCCAGGTATCTTCCAGCACTGTGCCGTGCTTAATAACCCGCAACCGCCGCCCGCTCCGCTACTGGTTCCGTGCCAGGGCTGTAAACCCGCGTCTTGAACGGTTCCAGACCCACACGCAGGTAGGTGTCCAGGAACTGCTCCTCCCCTTCACGTTGCTCAAGATAGACCTGTAACACCCGGTCGATAGTCTCCGCGACGTCCTGCTTGGCAACTGCGGGGCCCAGACGGTCGCCCAGGCGCGCATTGTTGCCGGCCGAACCGCCCAGGGTCAGTTGATAGAATTCCTTGCCTCGTTTGTCCACACCGAGTATGCCGATATGCCCCACGTGATGGTGGCCGCAGGCGTTCATGCACCCGGACATCTTGATCTGAAAATCCCCGATGTCATGCAGGTAATCCAGTTCGGCAAAGCGCGCATTGATCTGCCCGGCCACGTCGATGGAACCGGCATTGGCCAGGTTGCAGAAGTCCAGTCCGGGGCAACAGATCATGTCCGTCAGCAAACCGATGTTGGGTGTTGCCAGGCGTTCTTTCTTCAATGCATTCCAGAGCGGGTAGAGGTCCGCCTGCCTGACGTGAGGCAGGACCAGGTTTTGATCATGGGTGACCCGTATTTCCGCATGGCTGAATTTATCTGCCAGGTCGGCGATATAATTCATCTGCGTATGAGTCGCATCACCGGGCGCCGCGCCGGGGTGTTTGAGCGACACGCAGACGGCGCGATAGCCGGGCGCCTTGTGCGCCTTGACGTTGCGTTGCACCCATTGGTTGAACTCTTTTTGCAGCACCAGCCGCTTGGCGAAGGTGTCATCCTGGGCCGCATCGGCAGCAAATTCCGGGGCCGTGAAGAAGCGGCTGACCCGGTCTATCTCGGCCTGGTCCAGTAACAGCGCAGAATCCTTGAGCTCCTGCCATTCCGCTTCCACCATGGCGGTAAACTTGTCCGCGCCCACCGCGTTGAGCAGGATCTTGACCCTGGCCTTGTGCATGTTGTCACGCCGTCCCAACCGGTTATACACCCGCAGGATGGCTTCCAGGTAGGACAGCAGGTGTCGTTTCTCCAAGTATTCCCGGATACAAACACCCAAGTACGGCGTGCGCCCCAGGCCGCCGCCGACCAGTATCCGGCAACCCACCTCACCGGCTTCGTTGCTGACCAGGTAAATGCCGATGTCGTGTATCTGCACCGCGGCACGGTCGGTCTGTGAACCGGAGATGGCTATCTTGAACTTGCGCGGCAGGAAGGAAAACTCCGGATGAAAAGTGGACCATTGCCGGATGATTTCGCAATACGGACGCGGGTCTTCCAGTTCATCCTCGGCAATGCCGGCAAAATGGTCGGAAGTAATATTACGGATGCAGTTGCCGCTGGTCTGGATCGCGTGCATCTGCACACTGGCCAGGTGTTGCAGGATATCAGGCACGGTTTCCAGCCTGGGCCAGTTGAACTGAATATTCTGCCGGGTGCTGAAGTGCCCGTAACCCTTGTCATACTTCTCGGCGATATAGGCCAGCATGCGCAACTGTGTGGAGGACAGCAGGCCATAGGGAATGGACACGCGCAGCATGGGCGCATGCCGCTGGATATACAAACCGTTCATCAGCCGCAACGGACGATACTCGTCTTCACTGAGCTTGCCGTCCAGGTAGCGTTGCGTCTGGTCGCGAAACTGAGCGACGCGCTCGTCTACAATTCGCTGATCGTATTGGTCATACTGATACATGATGCTGCAAACAGCCCTGAGATAACAAAAGGCTGGCAAGGATAGCAGAGGGGTCTTATGAAGAAAAGTGCTTAATTTGACTATCTATATGCAGAATGGTTATATAGATGTCGGAGGTCAGGGGACGGATTTAAATCCGTCCCCGCTCTATACTAAAGACTGACCCGGCAGGGCCAGGTCAGGGATCTGCTGATAAAGACCCCTGCTTGCTCTCCCCTGATTAATCCTCCTCATCCCTGGGTTTGTGCGCCGCGATCAGTTCTTTCTGGGTCTTGGCCGGTACCGGGTCGTAGTGGCTGAAGCTGAGCGAGTAGGAGCCCACCCCGCCGGTCATGGACTTCAGTTGGGACTGGTAATTGTCCAGTTCACCCAACGGCACGCTGGCGGTGATGGTGGACATGCCGCCGGCCAGGGACAAAGTGTTGCTGATACGCCCGCGCTTGCCGGAGATGTCCGCATTAATGTCACCCATGGCTTCATTGGGCGCGGTGACGTTGATGTCCACAATCGGCTCCAGCACCACCGGCCTGGCCTTGTGAAACGCGTCAAGAAACGCCTTCTTGCCAGCGGCGATGAATGCCACTTCCTTGGAATCAACCGGGTGATGCTTGCCGTCATACACGGTCACCCTGATGTCCTGCATGGGGTTGCCGGACAAGGCGCCCTGCTCCAGCGCCTGTTTAATGCCTTTCTCCACCGCCGGGATCAGGGGTTTGGGGATCACGCCGCCCACGACTGCGTCCACAAACTCAAAGCCCTCGCCGCGTGACATCGGTTCGACTTTCAGGAACACCTCACCGAACTGGCCGGCGCCGCCGGTCTGTTTCTTGTGCCGGTGATGGCCTTCCGCCCTGGCGCTGATGGTTTCCTTGTAAGCGATCTTCGGTGGCCGGGTCGTGACCTCCACGTGGTAGCGATCCTTCAGTTTCTCCAGCATGATACGCAGGTGCAACTCGCCCATGCCGCGGATGACGGTTTCGTTGGTGCTGGCGTTGTGTTCCATCCGAAAGCTCTGGTCTTCCGCCTCCAGCTTGCGCAGGGCATCCGAGATCTTCTGCTCATCGCCCCTGCTCTTCGCCTGTATGGCCAGGCCGTACATGGGCGCTGGCATGTTGACGGCTTGCAGGTGCACCTGGTCCTCGTCATGGGAATCGTGCAACAAGGCATCGAAATGAATCTCATCGATTTTGGCCACGCCGCAGATATCACCGGGTACGCCCCGGTCAATTTCCTGATGCTCCTTGCCTTGCAGTTGCAACAGGTGCCCGACCTTGAACGGCTTGCGCCCGGCGCCGATATACAACTGGCTGTCCTTGGTTACCGTTCCCTGGTGTATCCTGAATATGCCCAGCTTGCCCACAAACGGATCGATGTTGACCTTGAAGACATGGGCAATCACATGCCCGCCCGGGTCCGGAGAGACGTCCAGCCGTAGCGCCGCGTCACCCTCGCCCTTGAATACCGGAGGCGGGTTGCCCTCGCCCGGGTTCGGCATCAGCCTGGCAAACACGTCCAGCAATTCGCCCAGGCCCGCGCCGGTTTCCGCAGAGACAAAACACACCGGGATGAGGTGGCCCTCGCGTAACGCCTGCTCGAACGGTTCATGCAGTTGTTGCGGACTGATATCCGCTCCCTCCAGGTATTGCTCCATCAGTTCCTCGTCCAGTTCAACCACCTGGTCGATGATATTGACGTGCGCTTCCGCTACCGAGAAAAAGTCGGTGGCGCCACCTTCGGCCTGAAAAAAGCAGTCCACCACTTTGCTGCCGCCCTCGGCGGGCAGGTTCAGGGGCAGGCATACGCTGCCGTAGGCCTCCCTGAGTTGTTGCAGGATGTCTTCGAGATCCGCGCCTTCGGCGTCAATCATGTTCACGATCAACAGGCGATCCATGCCGCGCTCCGCGGCCTGCTCCATCATCCTGCGGGTGACCATCTCCATCCCGGCCTGGGCGTTGACAACCACTGCACAGGTTTCCACGGCCGGCAACACGGCCAGGGCGCGACCGATAAAGTCCGGGTAGCCCGGCGTGTCGATCAGGTTGATGTGGCTGTCGCCGTAATCCAGGCTGACCACAGCGCTGTCCAGCGAATGCTGGTGGGCTTTTTCCTGCGGGTCGAAATCACATACCGTAGTCCCCCGCGCCACCGTGCCAACCTGGTTGATGGCCCCGGCCTTGTGCAACAGCGCCTCCACCAGCGTCGTCTTGCCCGCGCCACTCTGGCCGGTGATAGCAATGTTACGGATATTTTCAGTTGTATGGGACACCAATGACACCTCCTCAGCTTGTTATTGTTCCCCTGACCGGGGTAATACTAACACATCATCAGCGCGCATAGGAACCCGCTCAGCCCGGCAAATGCGCCCTCCCCAGGTACTCGTGCGACTGCATTTCCACCAGCCTGCTGGCAGTGCGCGCAAATTCCCGCGCCAGGCGTTTGCCGCCGTACAACCGCGGCGCCGGCGCCTGCGCGCTGACCAGCAATTTCACGTTGCGATCATAGAACTCATCCACCATGCTGATAAACCGCTTTGCCCGGTCATTGTCCATATCATCCAGGTGTGGAATGTCCTGCACGAAGACCGTCTGGAACTGCCGCGCAATCTCGATGTAATCAGCCACGCCGCGCGGGCCGTCACAGAGTTCGGGGAAATCAAACCAGACCACGCCGGAAGCCAGCCGCCTGCATTGGAGTGTCCGGCCCGCGATCTCAATCATGGCATCGGTGTGCGCAGACCCGGAAGCAATCCTGGCAAAGCTCTGCGCCAGTTTTTGTGCGCTGTCCGCATCCGCAGGATAATGGTAAACACTGGCCTGGTCCAGGTAGCGCAGGCGGTAATCCGTGCCGGTATCAAGGTTGAGCACGCACGTATGCTGCTTGAGCAATTCGATGGCCGGCAAAAACCGTTCCCGTTGCAGCCCGTTCCAATACAGTTTGTCGGGCTGTTCGTTGGACGTGGCAACCAGGGTAACCCCCAGGCTGAACAACTCATGCAACAAGCCGCTCAACAACATCGCATCGGTGATGTCGGAGACGTGGAATTCATCAAAACAAATCACGCTGGTGTTGCCGGCCAGTTTGCGCGCCACCGTCTTCAGCGGCGCTTCCACCTCTGTGAGTTGCTGCAACTCCGCGTGCACCCACTGCATATACCGGTGAAAATGCACGCGCAACTTGTCGTCAAACGGCAGGCTTTCATACAGCATATCAACCAGCCAGGTCTTGCCGCTGCCGACACTGCCCCACAGGTAAAGCCCCGTCACCGGCCGCGCAGAACGCCCGGCAAGCCGGGCAAAGAACCGGCCCAGGCGACTTTCCGAGCGCGCCGCCACCAGCGCATCGTACCGCGACTGTACCTGCTCTACCACAAGCGCCTGGGCCGGATCAGGCATAACCCGCCCCTGGTCGAGGTCGGATTGGTAACGTTGTATGGGAAACATTTTAATCAGGAATTAGGAATTGGGAATAAATGTGCCGCCTGTGGCGGCGGTTTTTCAATGTATCACAAGTCCTCCGCAAGTTGGCTCAAGACACCTGGTAACGTAAATATCCCCAATTCTCAATTCTTTTACTCCTTCTCCTGCGCCGCTTCTTACCTTATTTTATTCATTTCAAATCTACAAATACATTCGGATGCTGCTCGGCAATGCGCAGGAGAGCAACAGCCGGACCTTGTGGGTGTCGCCTACCTTGTTCCCAGTCCTGCAGGGTACGAAGGCTTACCCCTAGCATGCCGGCAAATGCCGATTGAGACAGCTCCAGCTTTGCGCGAATAGCTTTTGGCTCTGACGGTGCTGAAAGCCTGGTCGTCTTTAGTTTTATCCTCCCCTTCTTGTACTCCTGAATTTCTTTAAGGCCGTCGAGAATTTCAGCCCCAATATCACGATTTGTCATGTTTAATGGCCTCCGCTATTTGTTTGAGTGTATGGCCGGGGATCGTTGAGCGTTCCGATTTGTCATAGAGCGTCAACATCCAGATTTCATGTTCAGCATGATGCACCAGTCGGTCCAGGATGGCATCGGCGAGGGTGTTATC
>LXNI01002030.1_pt1 | contig 15314 bp, 13 predicted proteins | sample 809091 | NCBI WGS metagenome assembly LXNI01 (sample SAMN04870527, study PRJNA318959) | sponge metagenome | biome: 01000161; feature: marine sponge reef; material: water | host: Sarcotragus foetidus | place: Greece: Milos, Mediterranean Sea | collected 2013-05-29 | depth 5-7 m | reverse complement strand
GAACCTGGTGTCCGCGGTGCCCGGGCCCGAAGAGCGCCGCGCCGACACCGAGATCAAGCGCCTGCTCGTGCCGATGTTCCGGCAGTTGCCGCAACGTCAGCGGGAGGTCTTCGACCTGGTCGAACTGCAGGGCATGCCGGCGGCCCAAGCCGCCGAGTTGCTCGGCATCAGGCCCGCGACGGTTCGCGTCAACCTGTTCAAAGCCCGGGCAGCGCTGCGTCGCCGCCTGATCGCGGCAGGTGTGGGGGACGACCGATGACGGACGAGGTTGCCGAACGCGTCGCCGACGTCTGTGAGCGACCCGTGGAGGTGTTGCTGCGGGCCGAGGTCGACGAACTCGATGGCAGTAGCGCCACCGAACTCGCCGGACACATCCGCGCCTGCGAGCGTTGCGGCACCTTGGCGCAATCGATTCTGGCTGGCTACGGGGCGTTGGACGACACGCTCGAACCCGCTGTCGAAGTGGACGCGCCACGAATCGTCGCGCTCGGTCGGGCGCGCGCCGACGCCGGCGTTCGGCGCCGATCCAGGTGGCGCCTGCCCATGCCCTTCCCATCGGCCCCATGGGCGGCGGCCACGGCCACAGCGGCATCGATTGCCGCGGCTTTGGCGCTCGTCCTCCCGCAACCCCCCGGTCCACGACCCGAGCCCGACTGGCAGCCGCCAGCCATCGCGGTCAGCGCGCCTGTCGTCAGAGCGCCGCACCACAACGTTGCCGTGATCCAGACGGACGACCCCGACATCACGGTGTTTTGGTTCTACAAGGAGTAAGCAAGGCATGAACACGAGAATCGCAGCGTCCCTGGTCGTGGTGCTGGCCCTGACCCTCGGGTGCGAAATCGAAGCAGTGACACGGGAAACGCCTCCTCCCGCACCCCCGGTCGACCTTGAGACCAGGACATTCGCACTCAAGCACCTCGACCCGAGTGTCGCCAAGACGCTCGTTCAACCCTACGTCTACGAAGATCGGCCAGGGGCCCCAGGGGTCATCACATACAGCCTGGGCCCGCCCGCGTTGAGCGCCCGCGAGACCGCTGACAACCTCGACAAGATCGCACGCATGCTCGAGCGGTTCGATGTTGCCGCCAAGGCACGGTCGTCGTACCGGCTTCACTTTCAAGTCGTGGCCGCCAACGGCGGCGAATCGGATGTGCGGCTCGCACCGTTCGAAGAGGCACTGCGCAAGGTATTCCGATTCGACGGCTACTCACTGGTCGGCGAGGGCTACGTCACCGTCTCCGGTGGCGCTTTCGATCTCACGATCAATCCTGCAGGCGCGGGGGGAGCCGCGGGCAACCCTGACGACGCCAGCATCACCGTCTTCGGGAGCCACCCCAGTTTTTACGACATAGAAGGAGAGATGTACGAAGGCAGGCTGGCGTTGGAGATCGTCGGACCGAGCATTCAGCTCCGAGAGGGGCTTCAGGCTCGTGGTGCCACCATCCAGACGACCTTGGGCTTTCGACCAGGACAGACACTGGTCCTCGGCTCCATGCCTGCGCCCGATCAGACCGTTTTCATCGTGGTCCACGTTGCCGAGTCGGAGGAAGGCGAGCCCGCCTAGGACGCACTACAATGCGCGCCCCTTGAGGCGCGTGTGGCCACTCGCCATGTCCGACCAGTTCCGCCCCCCGGAACAGGGCACGCTGCACACCTTGCGCGACATCGCGCTGATCGTGCCGCGCGTATTCGGCTTCATGTGGGAAGTCGCGCCGGGCTTCCTGGTCGTCGCCTGCGGGCTGATGGTTGTCACGGCGGTGATCCCGGCGGCCATCGTCTACATGACCAAGGTCATCATCGACGGCGTGGTCGAGGCGAGCGGCGGCACGGTGGCCTGGGGCATCGTCTTCATGCCCCTGGCCGTGCTCTTCGGGCTGTGGGTGTCGCAGGCCGCCTTCGACGCGGCATCCGGATTCGTCCAGGAGGTGCTCGGCGAGCGGGTCTGGTACACCGCCAAGCAGCGCATCATCGACAAGGCCGGGGCGCTCGACATCGCCTTCTTCGAGACGCCGCGGTTCTACGACCAGTTGCACCACGCCAACCAGCAGTTCTACCGGATCTCGAACATCTCGTGGTCCACCATCTCGCTCATGCAGCAGACGTTCTCGCTGATCGCGATGGTGAGCCTGCTGTCGATCCTGCACCCGCTGGCCATTGCGCTGCTCATCCTCACCGCCCTGCCCCGCATCCTCATGGAGGGGCACTTCGCGCGCAAGCGATACGACCTGAACGCCGAACTGATCCGCAACGACCGCATGATCGACTACATGACGCGGCTCTTGACCAACCGCGACAGCGCCAAGGAGATCCGCATCTTCGCCCTGCGCGAACTCTTCCTGTCCCGGTTCCGGCGGTTTCGCGACATCTACCTGATAGCCATCCGCAAGCTCGTCTTCTCCGTCTTCAAGGCGAACGTCGGGCTCAACCTGGTCTCCCTGGTGGGTGTCGCCGCGATCTGGGGATACGCCGTCCACCAAGCGGTACTCGGCCACATCACGATCGGCGACCTGGCCCTCGTATTCCAGGCCGCGCAGCAAAGCCGCAACCTGCTGGCGGGCCTGATCAGTGCCGGGGGATCGGTCTATCAAAGCGCGCTGTTCACGACCCGCTTCTTCGAGTTCCTGGACCTCGACACCAGGTCCGTGGACGGCGCCTTGGCGGAACGCGATTCGCCGGGCCAACCGGTCCCGAAGCGCATGCAGAGCGGCATCGAGTTCCGCAACGTCTTTTTCAAGTACCCGGGTTCCGATGCGTGGATCCTGCGCGATGTCTCGTTCCTGATTCCGGCGGGCCGGCGCGTCGCCATCGCCGGCGAGAACGGGGCCGGCAAGACCACGCTGGTGAAGCTCTTGAGCCGCCTCTACGATCCCGCCGAGGGCGAGATACTCCTCGACGGGCGTGACCTACGCGACTACGACCTCGTCGAGTTGCGCCGTCAAGTGGCCGTCGTGTTCCAGGACTTCTTTCGCTACGACCTCTCCGCCGCCGACAATGTCGGGCTCGGCCAGGCCGATGCCATGGACGAACGATCCCGCGTCGCCGCCGCCGCCGAGAGAGGCGGTGCCCACAACATCATCGACAAGCTGCCGGACGGCTACGACACGATCCTCGGCAAGACCTTCGACGAAGGCATCGACCTCTCCGGCGGCGAGTGGCAGCACCTGGCCATCTCGCGCGCCTTCATGAGCGACGCCCAGATCCTCGTGCTCGACGAACCGACGGCGGCGCTCGATGCGTTCCGCGAACATCGGCTCTACGAGCAGGTCGGCGCGCTGGCCGGCGACAAGACGGTCGTGTTCATCTCCCACCGGTTCTCGACGGTGCGCATGGCCGACCTCATCATCGTCATCGAGGATGGACGCGTGGTCGAGACCGGCGGTCACGACGAGTTGATCGCCTTGGACGGACGCTACGCGGCGATGTTCAACACGCAGGCGCGACGCTATCGCTAGCGGGGCTACGCCCCAGCAAGCACGACAGGCATACGGCCAGAGAAATGCAACCCGACGGTAAAGCTAAACCCAGTCACGCAAAATAGGTGCCGCTGAGCCCCGTCAGATTCCGAGGTTCAGCAGGTTGTAGTCCTTGAGGACCGTCCGCCGCGTGTGCTCGCTCCAGCGGTTGTCGTCCTCTTCGCCGACGAACGGCAGGTAGCGGTAGGGCACCTCGTCGGGGAAGCGCTGGGCGCGTGCGTCGATGGCCACCTGGATCACGCGCGAGCGCTGGTGGATGCGCTCGTCGTCGTAGACCACCGGATCTCCGTTGGGTCGTCGCTTCTCGACGTTGCGCACCGCGTCCAGCCGGTGGAAGCCGAAGACGACCGAAACACGGCGATCCGCCGACGTGTTGGCGAACGAAACGTGCAGCGCCTGGCGATTGCAGATGGCCACGTCGCCGGGCGCGCAAAGCATGGGCACGGCGTCCGGCAGGCGGTCGCTGCCATGGGCTTCGACCTGTGCCTTGATGTCGATCTTGCCGAGCTTGTGGCTGCCTGGAACAACCCACAAGGCGTTCTCGGGCGTCGTCCGGCACAACTGCGCCATGAAGTTGAAGCCGTGGATGCCCTGGTCCCAGCGCGGGTGGTCCCAGTGCGTCGTCCCGTCCTGGTGCCACGCGACCGACGTGCCAAGGCCCGGTTCCTTGATCCAGATCGAGTCGGCGAACGGCGTGAAGTCGGCACCGTTGATGGCCTCGGTGACCTTGAGCAGTTCGGGATGGGCGTACAGGCGCAGGCAGGAGTCCATGACCTGCAGGATGCCGTTGACGAAGTAGACCGTGTGCGACGGTGCGTCGTCCGCCGGCGTCGGCTCGGACATCTTCGCCGGGTGTCGACCGAAGTTGGCGTCCGTGCCCCCGTACGGATCCGACAGGGGTTTGCCGAACGCGAAGACCGGGGTCGCAAATGCGTCGCCGAAGGCACGACGCCCTTGGCGATCCAAGTCGGTGTCCGGCCCGGCCGGGGCGCGATCAAGTAGCGCCGCGAGTTCCGTGTCGAGATCGCCGAGTTCCTCGGCACCGAGGACGTCCTCGAGGACGTAGAATCCGTGCCGCCAGTAGGCGGCCAATATGTCGGGGTGCACGGCGCCGGCCGCCGTGAACCGCAATGGACCCCGATTGCCCAGTTCATGGGCGCGTGCTTCGCCGATCCGAAAGTAGTCGTCCCGCATTCGACTCCCAATACTAAGCCACTCCCAATACTAAGCCCGAAGGCCGCCTCGCGTCATTTGATGCATCATTCGCCGCTTCACGAACGAGGAGTCACGCCATGTCCACACCGTTCGCGGGGCTTCGCGTCGTCGATCTGTCGACGCGCTTCTCGGGCGCCTTTGCCGCGCGCCTGTTCGGCGACTTCGGTGCCGACGTCGTCCTGGCCGAACCGCCCGAGGGCCATCCGCTGCGCTTCGAGCCGCCCTTCCTGGACGACCGGCCAGGGCCCGATCGCGGCGTCGTCCACGCCTATGTGAACTGGAACAAGCGCGCTGTCCGAATCGCTTCGGCCGCGGACCTGGGCCGCCTGGTCGCTGGCGCCGACCTGGTCGTCACCACGGCGACGGAGCCCAGGATGGCTGACATCGGCCGACGGCTGTCGGCAACCGCCGTGCACCTGTCGGTCACGCCACATGGACTCGACGATCCGCTCAAGGATGTCCCCGGGAACACGCTGACCATGAGCGCCCGCGTCGGCTGGTCGTCCGTCAACGGCTACGCCGACGAGGCGCCGTTCCGCATGCCGCGCGACATGGCCGGCGTCGTCGGCGGAGTGACCGGGTTCATCGCCGCCGCTGCGGCACTGCGTAGGCGGGCGGCGTCGAAGGCGGCGGAACGCGTCGATGTCAGCGAACTCGAAGCGTTCGCCCTGACCGTGCATCCGTGGGGTGTGGCCGCCGTGTACCACGGCCGCGCCTCCCGGGGCCCGGGCGGCGGCCGGCGACGCGGCACGCCCGGACCGCTGTGGGACCTCGCAGACGGGCAGATGAACTTCGGCCTCGCGGATTTCCACAACTGGCAGGAGGCGATGGGCGTCTGCAATCTGCCGGAAATCGGTGCCCGGCCGGAACTCATCCCGGACATCGGCAGACACTCCCGGGACCTGCGCGACGTCGTCCACGGCCTCGCCGAAACGCTGCCGAGACTCAAGCGCTGGGACGTCTTCCACGCGTTGGCCAAGCTGCGCTGCGTCATCGGCGTGGTCCAGGACGTCGAGGACCTCACCCGCAACGAGCAGTTCGTCGCCCGCGACTTCTTCGTGCGCACGACGATCGAAGGCCGCGAGGTGCGCGCGGGCGGCGCGCCCGCCCGGCTCAAGCCGTCCCCTTGGCGCCTGGGCAGGCCTGCGCCGAACCTTGCCGAGGGCGCGGCCGGGATGGCGAGCTGGACGCCCCGCGCGGCCCAGACACGGCCCTCCGTCGACAGCACAGCGAACCTGGCGGCCGGGCCCCTGGACGGGGTTCGGATCTTGAGTTTCGGCCAGGCCTGGTCCGGCACGTTCGGCACCGAACTCCTGGCGCTGCTCGGTGCCGATGTCGTTCAGATCGCCTCCACCAAGCACCCGGACGCGTTCCGGCGCATCAGCAATCGCGTGCCTGCGGCGGTCTTCGACGAATCGCGCCGCCAGCACCCGGCGAATACGCAGGGTCACTACAACGCCGTCAACCTGCACAAGCGCGAGGTGAACCTCGACCTCACCAGCGCCGCCGGACAGGACATCCTCTGGCGCCTGCTGCCGAAGTTCGACGTCGTCGTCGACAACTTTCGCCCCACCGTGCTCCCCAAGTGGGGGATCACGCTCGAGAGACTCCACGACCTCAAGCCCGGCATGGTGTGGGCGTCCATCTCGGGCTACGGCGAAGACGGCCCCTACCGCGACTACCCCGCCAACGGCGCCACGACCGAGCCCATGGCGGGCCTCTCCTCCCTCCACGGCTACGCGGGCGACCGCGGCATGAACACCGGCGGGCTCTTTCCGGACCCGATCGGCGGGTACTTCCTCGTGGCGACCATCCTCGCCGCGCTCGAGCACCGCGACCGCACGGGTGAAGCGCAGCGCGTCGACCTGTCGATGATGGAGGCGGTGGCCGCGGTGGTCGGCGATGCCCTCGTGGAGTACGACGCCACGGGACGCAAGCCGCGACCGCTCGGCAACCACCACCCGCGCATCGCGCCGCACAACGCCTATCGGGCAAGGGGCGACGATTGGCTGACGCTGGCGGCGGAGACCGAGGCGGCGTGGCGGGCGCTCAAGGCCGTTGTCGGCGATGCACGCCTGGACGGACCGGACTTCGCCGATGCCGGCCAACGCAAGGACAACGAACAGAAGCTCGACTCGATCCTCGGTGCCTGGTGCGCCGAACAGGACGCCGCGGAGGCCGAAGCCGTGTTGAACAACGCCGGTGTCTGTGCCGCCCGCGTGGTGCCGCTCTACGAGGTCTACAGCCGCCCGGATCCGCATTTCGCGGCCGCCGGATTCATCGCCAGGATCGACCATCCGGAGGCCGGCCCGACCTGGCTGCCGGGCCGGCCCTGGCGCTTTTCCGCGGCGCCGTCGGAGCCGATCCGGCCCGCGCCCTGCGTCGGCGAACACTCGCGCGAGGTATTCGCCCAGGAACTCGGAATGACCGACGCCGAGTACGAAGCCCTGGTGGCCGAAGGCGTCACCGGCACGCTCGACGAGATGGCGGTCGCGTGAAGTCGCAGGCCACGCCGACTCCGCCTTAGCAGCGGCGGGGCCCGTTCTCAATACGCAATCAAGGCGCGATTAAAGCCATAATGTCCGCCAACTTACTCTTATCTCCTTGATAGATATGTCATTTCCAATTCGCCAATCAGCGACATAATTGCATCCCCTTTCTAACGCTGGTCGAGTCATCTGTCCGCACGCACCAAAAGATGCCTGTTTCGCCCAAAGAGCTAGACCAGTGGCTGTCGAGGCCCGAGGACGAGCACCTCGAGTGCAAGGCGGCCAGATCACAGTTCAGTGCTGACGAACTGACCCGCTATTGCGTGGCCATGGCCAATGTTGGCGGCGGCAGGATCATCTTGGGTGTGAACGACCGGCGCGAAGTGGTCGGCAGTGCCGCGTTTGCCAATCTCAACCGTTTGCGGCAGGACCAGGGCAACCGCCTGCACATGACCTCCATGCCAATGGTCGGGTCGTCGTTGTCACCGTTCCGTCGCGACCGATCGGGTTGCCGATCCAGTACCAGGGTGCGTACTGGATGCGACGCGGCGAGGCACTGGTGGCCATGCCGCCCGAGGCCCTGCGCCAGATCTTCGATGAAGCGCAGCCCGACGACTCCGCCGGCATCTGCCCGGGTGCTTCCGTCGAGGATCTGAGCGCCGAGGCGGTCGAGCGGTTTCGCAGCATGTGGCAGCGTGCGAGCGGAAATGCGACCCTGGGGGCCCTCTCGCCGCAACAACTACTGTCCGACGCAGAGCTGATCGACGAGGACGGTGGCCTGACCCGTGCAGCGCTGATTCTCCTAGGCGACCCCGCCGCCGTAGCACGACACATGGCCCAGGCGGAGACCATCTTCGAGTACCGGTCCCGTGCGGCGGCAACGCAGCACGAGCAACGCCTCGAATTCAAGCAGGGCTTCCTGCTGTATTTCGACACCCTGTGGAACACGATCAATTTGCGCAACCCGACGTACCAGTTCACCAATGGGTTGTTCCGCACCGATATCGCCGGCGTCAATGAGACAGTCGCCCGCGAGGCCATCCTGAACGCCATCGCCCACCGCGACTACCGGCTCGGCGGGTCGATCTTCATCCGCCAGTTCCCCGACCGCTTGGAGATTGTCAGCCCGGGCGGACTCCCGCCGGGCGTCACAGTCGACAACCTGCTTTGGCGGCAGATGCCACGCAATCGGCGCCTCGCCGAAGCGTTCGCCAAGTGCGGATTGGTTGAACGGGCGGGCCAGGGGGCAAACCGGATGTTCGAGCGCTGCATCGCCGAAGGCAAAGCGTTGCCGGACTTCTCGGACAGCGACGACTATCAGGTGAGCGTAAAGCTCGACAGCGTGGTGCGGGACGAGAACTTCCTTCGGTTTCTCGAAGCCGTGGGCTCCGAGACCGCATCTTCCTTCGGCACCGAGCACTTCCTGCTGCTCGACCTCATCCATCGCGAGCAACCTGTGCCGCAACGACTCAAGGCGTCGTTGCGCGAGCTGATCGACATGGGTGTGGTGGAGTCGGTAGGCCGCGGACGCGGAGTGCGGCATCTGCTCTCGCGGCGCTACTATCGCTTCGCCGGTCGGACCGGAGCGTACACCCGGCGACGCGGACTGGACCGGCGCACGAGCGAGGCACTGCTGTTCTCGCACATCAAGGCCACCGGTCGACGGGGTTCTCCCATGTCCGAACTGCAGGATGTGCTCCCGGGGCTGTCCCGCAACCAGATTCACGGGCTGCTGCGCGGCTTGCGCGATGAAGGCAAGGTTCGTATCCAGGGTCGCACCCGCTCGGCAAGGTGGGTTGCGAACGACTGAGGAGCTACTGCTCGGCCTGCGACGCGGCCAGCCTAATACGCAATCGGCACGCAATAAACCAAGCAATAGGCATCCAAACGGGATCTATCTATCTGAAATAAAAGGTATCTTCACCGCACACATATTGCGTCCAAAGCGCCGTGGCGAACGAATCTCGATCTGACTGCCCGAGCGCGACAGGCGCGGACATGGCACGCTGGACGAGTTGTGCCGGCGGGTACTAAGCTCAGTCGGTCGATAGGAGTTCATGGGAAGATGCCGTGACCGCTCGCCAAGACGCGCCCGTGCCGCCGCCCCGCGACCCCGAGTCGGCGTTCGGGACCAGGCAGCCGGCGGTCCATCCACCGCTTTCGATCACCCCGGATCTCGATCCGCCCGGCGCCGATCAACTCGGCTTGACGCCCGAGGAGGCGGCGCAGTTCCGACGGCAGGGCTACGTCATCAAGCGTGGGCTGATTCCCAGGGAGACGTTCAAGCCCTTCGACGACCTCTGGTGGCAGCAGCCCCCGGCGCGCGCCGCGAAGCTCGGCCGCGACGACCCGTCGTCCTGGGTGGCGCCCGGCCGGCATTGGCCCGAGGAGAACCGCTGGTCGCTGGCCGACAACTGGATGGGCAACGGCGCCTGGCCGGGGCCGGAGGAGGAACGCCCCGGCGCCGAGGCGGGCGAGCGTGTCGGTCGGCTGCCCCACAAGCTGACGCGCGACGTCGGCAACTACGTGTGGCGGTGGCACGGCATCGGCCACGACCCGGCGTTCGTCCGCGCCACCTCCGCGCACCCCAACGTGCTTTACATGGTCGAGGCGCTGCTCGGCGGACCGATCAAGCTGCCGCGCCGAAACCGCGGCATCTACTCGGTGTTTCCGCGCCTGCCGGACGATCCCGAAACCAGGCTCGGACCACATATGGACCAGAGCATGACGGAGATTCAGGCGGTGACGTACATCGACGATGTTGACCCGCGCGGCGGCGGGTTCACGATCTTCCCCACCTCGCCGCAATCGCTCTACCCGACCTCCGAGCAGGCCTACAACTGGGTGGCCACCGACGCATCGACCGAGGTCATGGACCACATCAAGGCCAACGTGCGTCCGATCGAGTTCTGCGGCAAGGCCGGCGACGTCATCTTCTGTCACGGCTGGGTGGTGCACTCGGCCGGCCTCCACGAAGGCGACCGGATTCGAAAGGCCGTCATCCAGGACTTCAATCGTGTTCGCGAACGCAGCCACATGCGTTGGACGGCAGCCGGCAAGAACGGCGGCGAGCGCATCAACTGCACGATGGACGGCGTATTCGCGATCCCGCCCGACAACGGCGACGATCCCGCCGACGGCATGCGGGAAGTGACCAACCAGTGGATCATGGACTCGAACGAATTCGTCCTGTCGCGCCGGCCGGTGTTCGAGGACATGTTCGAAGAGTGGAACCTGGGTCAGCGTCCGGTCGAGGGCAACGTCGTTGCCGAGCCGGCGTGGTGGGAGAAGTACCGCTTGCCGCTACTGCCGTCCGGATCCGTGCCCCGTGGCGGTGGCGGCATGCCGGCCGTGCCGCTGTCGCGTGTCGCCACCTACGAAGGCGACGGCATCTGGCGCGTCAAGTCGCGCGCCAACGACTGGATGCGCTAGCAAAGTACGCGGACGTCCACGTCCGCGCTCCAATATGCGGGCCAGGATGCCCGCGGACCATGCGTGATGTCAATAATTCTTGACAGGCCGATTGGTGTCTACTATTTTTTACACAGTGTCAGCTTTGTCAGTCATTGGGAGTCCCTCTCTATGGATACGTCCTTCGAGGAGAAAAGCGTCTGGATTCAACTGTTCAGCCTCGTTGTCGGCCTGGGCGGCTACCTGCTCGTCGCCGGCCACATGCTATCGAACGGTGTCAATGCCTTGCCGGCCTTCGTGCCGGTCTTCTCGGTGGCCATCATTCTCATCGTGGCCATCAACGTCGCCGGACACGTCGTCGCGGCGGTCGCGAGCCGGGCCGACGAGGCCGACGAACGCGATCGGCTCATCGGCTGGCGCGCAGAGAGCCGGTCGGCCTGGATCCTGGGCGTCGGAGTCATCGCCGCGATCATTGCGCTGATCGGGTCGGTCGACGGCGTTTGGGTGGCGCACCTGCTCCTCGTCTCGCTGTTCGGGTCCGAGGCGGTGAAGGAGTTGCTGCAGATCGTCTACTACCGCCGAGGACTTTAGAACGTGGCTCGGTCGGGAACGAGCATCCGCAACGAGATCCGCAGCCTGCGCTTCCACCACGGTGAGATGACGCAGCAGCAACTCGCCGACCAGGTCGGTGTCACGCGGCAGACGGTGAACGCCATCGAGGGCGGGAAATACTCCCCGTCGCTTGAGGTCGCCTTCCGGATCGCCCATGTGTTCGGCAAGCCGCTCGAGGACGTCTTCCAGTTCGTCCCCGAGTCCGCTTGACGGGGATGTTGGGTACGCGACGTCCACGGCCGCAGCCGCGCGTAGTGCGAAAGTCTCCAGTGCGGGCCCGGAGGCCCACGTACCTAGACCACTCGGCCGTTGCAGCCAACCCGCAGACCAGCCCCAGTTGGACGCGCGGCCTAGCTCGACATGTGGTGGCCGGATGAAGCAAGAGACGGAGCGAGTCGAACGCGGCATCAGCGACTCGGCGGCGTCTGAACGGGCAGTCGCACCCGGAAACGGGCTACTCTTCAGTAGGGCTTCGCGACGGTCAGGCCGACGCCTACATACTTCCAATGAGGTTGCGCAGCTCGTCAACGGTCAAGCATGGCTTGCGCGAGTGCGCCACTCGGTGACAATTGGCACAGAGCATCGCCATGTCTTCAATGCGCACCTCGGTGTCCGGCTGAAGTTCTTCAATGGGCACTGTGTGATGAGCCTCCATCGCCCGTTCACCCGACTCGCCGTAGGTCTCGCTAGGGGCCACGCCGCAAGCCTGACAGGTTAGCCGCCCTCCGCCCCGCTCCTTGTAGTACGCACGCGCTCTGCGGCTCAAGCCTCTGTCGCGCTCCTTGTAGGTGTGCAGGCGGACGAGCAGCCTGCCCTCGCGCCCTGTGTCGTCCTCCGCGGCCACGGTCGGCAACGCCTCCGCCCCGAGGAGCGTGAGCGCGGAGCCCGCGTTGGAGGGGCCAAACCGCTTGGCCTTGAGCCGGACCACCTCATCTGCTGTGGTACGGATGCGACTGGTATTCACCTCGCCTCGCACGGCATCGGCGTGCGTGGTCACGGCATCGGCCAGCTCCGGAAAGCGCTGTCGTATGCGGGACATGTTTTGCCAGTCGCGGACCATGGCGGTGAGGAGACTGTGGATGTCGATCTCAAGGTCGCTGTGTAGGACAGACACTTTCGACGGTGCGAGAACCACTTTTTCTAGGTCGTCTTCAACCACATCGAACGTCATGGCGTCCAGTAAGAAGTTCTTGTTCTCCAAGGAAATTCGACGGTCTGGTCAGTGTATTCACGACGTGGTTCGGGGCAGACATGCTACGGCCATGAGGCGGCTGCGCCGTGCTACGATGTGCTGATAGTTTGGCCGTCCGACCGTTGAGGGGGTCGTGTGGGCTATTCCGTTGCCTCTTTCTTCTCCGGGATCGGAGGATTCGACCTTGGTTTCGAGCGAGCCGGGTTCGAAATCCGGTTCCACTGCGAGGTCAAGCCATTCTGCCGCGACATTCTGCGTCGACATTGGCCAGACTTGCCGAGCAGCGAAGACATAAGGAAGCTCGATGAAGCAGACGTCCCTGATACCGATGTTTGGACCGCAGGATTCCCCTGCCAAGACCTCTCACTGGCGCGAATGGGGCCGCGATCTGGGCTTAGAGGGCGCCAATCTGGACTCTTTCATGAGTTTGTGCGCCTCGTTCGAGCACGCCTCCCAAGAGCCGTTGTCCTCGAAAACGTGCATGGCCTTCTCTCTAGCCATGGAGGACGTGACTTCGCCATCGTACTCAAGGCGCTGGACCAACTCGGGTATGGTGTCGGATGGCGTGTGTTTAACAGCAAGGACTTCGGAATCCCCCAACAACGCCGTCGCGTCTACATTGTTGGCATGCATCGAGACGGGCGACGTCCCGGAGAAGTACTTCTTGAGCCCGAATGCGGCGGCTGGAATCCTAAGGCGCGTCGATCGGATGCGAAGAAATCTCCCTCGCTCTTTCAGACGATCATTGGAGATGCTGGCCAAGGGCCGCTCGTGAAGAGCTTGGCGCATTGCATATACGCCGAGTCGGCGCGACACACCGGCACGGACTGGTCCCGCAACTACGTGTGGTACCCCGACGGCCGCGTGCGGCGGTTCACGCCCAACGAAGTCGAGCGGGTTCAGGGCTTCCCGGACGACTGGACCCTGCCCGCCGATGTCCAGGGACAGTCGGCCCAGCGGATCGATAGCCTGCGCTACCACGCGGTCGGCAACGCGGTGAGTCCGCCGGTTGCCGAGTGGGTCGGCAGGAGGCTCGCGGACGGGTTGGCGACCGCAGACGTGGAGTCCGCGGATGTGGTCCAGCCGCGGTTGGCAGCATCCGCTTAGGGTCGAACGCACTAGGACCGGCGCCGGCCCACCCATGCGGCCCTCCTCTGTCACCGCGGCGGTGACCAACCGTAAATCCGCACCACATTCCCGCCCATGAGCGCCCCGCGCTCCGCGGCGCTCAACGTGTCCGCGACCCGGAAGGCGTCGACGCCCTCGGCGTAGGTCAGCAGGTTCACCGCCCGGGTCCAGTCCGTACCCCACAGACACCGCTCGATGCCGAACGCATCGAAGATGCGCTTGAGCGGTTCCCAGATGTCTGCGAACGGAAACGCCTCGTGGGACAGCGTGCAGGCGCCGGTGATCTTGATGGCGACGTTGTCGTATTCGGCCAAGGCGACAACCTTCGGCAGGTCGCCGAACGGGTCGTCCGGCGGCGGCGGCTCGAACGGCTGCCGCAAGCCGAGGTGGTCCAGGACGATCCGGGTGTCGGGGTTGCGCACGGCCAGGCCGCCGAGCAGCGGCGCATTGCCCCAGCACAGGACGTTCACCGGGATATCCGCCTTCGCGCCAGCGGCCAGGATACGGTTGAGGCCGGGGTCGTCCGCGTCGAACGAGTCGGGATCGCGGAGCATGATCCGCGCGCCGACGGTGCCGTCGCGTTGCGCCCAGTCCTCGACCTGCTCCGCCACGTCTTCCGCACCCGGATCGAACGGCTTGACGAGGCCGAATCGCCCCGGGTGCCGTGCCCCCACCTCCAGTGCATAGCTCGCGTCGTAGCGATACATGCTGTAGGGCGAGACCAAGAGCGCTCCGTCCACGCCGACCTCGTCCATGGCCGCGACCATGTCGTCGCCGGTGACTTCGGCGGGGCCATGCAGGAATCCGAGCCAAGGGCGTCCGGGGTGATCCCGCTCGTAGGCGTGGACCTGGGCATCGATGACCAGCGGGGGTGCGCCCCGCCCAGAACCCGCCAAGTTCCGGCGGCCAGAAGCTTCGCTCATCTGTTGAGTTCGCCCGCGGTCGAGAAGGTCAGGGAGTCGGACATGACTGCTCCGGTATTCACGTTGGTCTCGGCACCGCTAATGTACGCTATGCGGCCTTTTTCGTCGTCGAGGCGGCCGTGACCGAGCCGGGGCCCAACACAGCGTCCGCCGCCCTGCGCAATATCGCGATCGTGGCCCATGTCGACCACGGCAAGACGACGCTCGTCGACGCCATGCTGTGGCAGAGCGGCACGTTCCGCGCGAACCAGGATATCCGCGAGCGCGTCCTCGACTCGATGGACCTCGAGCGCGAGAAGGGCATCACGATCATGGCCAAGAACACGGCCGTGACCTACGACGGCGTCAAGATCAACATCGTCGACACGCCGGGCCACGTGGATTTCGGCGGCGAGGTCGAGCGGACGCTGCGCATGGTCGACGGCGTGATGCTGCTGGTCGACGCGGCCGAAGGGCCGCTGCCGCAAACCCGTGCGGTCCTCGTCAAAGCGCTGGAACTGAGTCTCCCGGCCATCGTCGTCATCAACAAGATCGACCGGCATGATGCGCGCCCGGCCGAGGTGCTCGATGAAATCTACGACCTGTTCATCGACCTCGACGCCGACGACGAGCAGATCGAGTTTCCGGTGATCTACAGCGTGGCCCGCGACGGTCGCTGCGCCCTGTCGCCCGACGACCCGCTGACCGACCTGCGGCCTCTGTTCGAGGCGATCCTTCGGCACGTGCCGCCGCCCACGGGGGATCCCGACCAGCCGTTGCAGATCCTGGTCACCAACGTCGAGCCCGACGACTATCTCGGCCCGTTGGCCATCGGGCGCGTCGTGGCGGGAACGATCCGAGACCGCCAAGAGGTGCTCGTCTGCCGCCGCTC
>LXNI01002029.1_pt1 | contig 15321 bp, 14 predicted proteins | sample 809091 | NCBI WGS metagenome assembly LXNI01 (sample SAMN04870527, study PRJNA318959) | sponge metagenome | biome: 01000161; feature: marine sponge reef; material: water | host: Sarcotragus foetidus | place: Greece: Milos, Mediterranean Sea | collected 2013-05-29 | depth 5-7 m | reverse complement strand
CGTCAAGAGATCCGTCGTCGTGGGTAAGCACGCTGCTTCCTATCTTGACGACGGCGGTCTTTACCTTCTTGATGAGATTTTTTCTTTCCTGCTCGCTCATGGCGGTCTCTATTGTACCTAGTACCAAATACGAAAATCCATCATATTTGACAATAAAAGTGGGTCTTGATATCTTTTCAGTTCGTTTTCATTGCGGGAATAGCTCAGTTGGCTAGAGCGTCTCCTTGCCAAGGAGAAGGTCGCGGGTTCGAATCCCGTTTCCCGCTCCACTCCCCGCGCTGTCCCGTTCATACCCCGGTTTCTTCGAAGAATTCCCCTATTTTCTCGCGGATTACTATATCTGCCTCGTCATCAAATGGAGTCTCCATCAGATTTATAATCACAAGCGTAGCTCCCTTGGAAAGAGCCAGACGAGGAAGTCCGCTTGCCGGAGCAACCAGAAGGGAAGAGCCCATAATGATGAGTACCTCGGAGTTCGAAACGAGATCAATCGATTTTTCCCACGGTTCTTCGGGAAGAGGCTCTCCGAAAAAAACCGCGTCAGGCTTCAGAATTCCCCCGCACTGAGAACAAAGCGGAGGATTCTCACCTCCAGCCACCCTGCTCATGGTGCCTTCCATCGGATAGTACTCCCGGCACTCGAGACAAAGAACACGTCTTAGGGAACCATGGAGTTCAAAAACGTTTTCGGAACCCGCTTTTGTGTGCAGGCCGTCCACGTTCTGCGTTATAACGCCCTTAAGCCAGCCCTTTTTCTCAAGACGCGCAAGCGCGTAGTGTGCCGCGTTGGGTTCGGCGGCCGCTCTCACCGGATAGGATTCCATTGCGTATGAATAGTAATTCGCAGGATTTCTCAAAAATCCGGAGAGCGAGACCACCGACTGGTCCATTTTTTCCCAGAGACCCGTTCCGGGGGAACGGTAGTCAGGTATTCCGGATTCGGTACTTATTCCGGCTCCCGTGAAGGCAACTGCCTCTTGGGTATTCTCAAGCAGTTCCAGAAAAAGCTTGACTTCTCTTTCCATAAAATACGCCCGGCACTACCCGGCAAAAGCAATGAAGTTGGGGGTTTCCTCAACGCTCCCGCACCATCTTCTGACCGACGGATAAGGCTCCAAGTCAAAACCTCCTTCCTCGCAAAGCATCGTGTATGGGTAGCATGCGATGTCGGCTATGGAGTAATTCCCGGAGAGAAATTCGGTTCGGGAGAGATGATCTTCAAGAATCGCAAGCGCCACGTTTCCCTGCGCGTGAAGTTTTTCCATCATCCCCGGCGGTACCTGGTCGGGGGGCAGGAACTTCGCGAAATACCTCGCGAGCGCAAGATTCGGGTCTATAGTTGTCTTCCCGAAGAAAGCCCACTGCGCGATAAGACCGTAAGTTTCCGGATCATCGGACATGTAAGGATTCGGAGAGAACTTCTTTGCCAAGTAGAAAAGTATTGCGTTTGATTCCCACATGACAAAATCTCCGTCCGAAAGAACCGGGATCTTGCAGTTAGGATTAAGCGCGGAAAATTCCTCTTTCTTATGTTCCCCCGCGAATATATCCACCGTTACCCCATCGTATTCGACCGAGAGCTGGTGCAGGAGAAGCTTAGCCTTGTAAGCGTTTCCGGAAAGCAGATGTTCATAGAGTTTTATCATTTTAATCCCTCACGTATTGCAAGAATTCTTCGCTCAGAAGCTCAGGGCCCAGTATCTCGCGCAGAGTTTCTTTTCGGGGAAACACGTAGGTCACGGCTGCGCTGGCAAGCTCGGTTCCATCCTCATCCCTTATGACCGAATCGACTTCAGCCCTTCTTCCCCTGATCTCCCTTATCTTGGCTCTCACGTCAAGCATTGTGCCGCTTGGAACCTTCTTCATGTAAGCAATATCTATTTTCGCCGTAAAGGCGATCTTGCGGGTTTCGTTGAACATTGCCCAAAAGGAAACCTCGTCGACAAGAGCACACTGAACTCCCCCGTGCACTATCCCCGGCCAGCCGCAGAAATGCTCATCCGTACAAATGGTAGTGAACACCTCATCGGTTTCCTGATCATGAAAAAACTTAAGGCGAAGTCCGTGCTCATTGTGCGGACCACATGCAAAGCAGTTATAGCCTGGAAAACCGGAAAGCACGTTTTCGACTTCCTTTATCATCAGTCTCCCTCCGCAACTTTCGCAACCGCGGCTACAAGTTCCTCGGGCTCAAGGTTTATTACCTTTACCCCTTGGGTGCTACGCCCAGTGTTGCGTATCTGGGAAACACTCGTTCTTATCAGCTTCCCCGCCTGGTCGCTTATAATCATGACTTCCGTTTCGTCATCCACCTGAAATGCTCCAACCACTCTTCCGTTTTTCTCGGTTATGCTGACGGTCCTTACCCCTACACCTCCCCTTTTCGTAATCCTGTACTCAGAAATGCTGGTACGCTTGCCGTAGCCCATCTCGGTTATAGTAAGTATCTGAGCGTTCTGGTTCCTTATGATCTCAAGGCTCACAACCTCATCACCTTCTCTGAGATTTATTCCCTTAACGCCGATCGACACCCTACCCATGTTCCTTACGTCCGTGCTTTTGAACCTGATTGCCTGGCCGTTCCTTGAAGTAAGAAGCACCTCGTCCTCCTCGGACGCAAGCGCCGCCCCCACGAGTTCATCTCCCTTGAGTATGTTAAGGGCTTTTATCCCTCCAACTCGGGGATGGGAATATGCCTTAAGCTTCGTTTTCTTAACAACCCCGCCTCGAGTCGCCATGACTATGGAGACATCCTCGGCGAAGTCCTTGACGGGAAGCACGGCCGCCACCTTCTCTCCCTTATCAAGATTAAGCAGGTTCACCATGGCTCTTCCGCGTGCCGCCGGAGAGGACTCGGGAACCTCGTAGACCTTGAGCCAGTAGCATCTTCCAAAGCTTGAGAAAAACAGAATACTGGTGTGTCTTGACGCCGTGAACAGGTCATTAACGAAATCGGTGTCCCTGGTGCTCATTCCGGTTCTTCCCCTGCCGCCCCTTCTCTGGTTTCTGTAGACGCTAAGCGGTATGCTCTTTATGTAACCCCCGTAAGTGGTGGTAACCACCATTTCCTCGTCGGTTATGAGATCTTCAATGGACATCTCCCCAACGTCCTCGACGATCTCGGTTCTCCTCGCGTCCCCGAATTTCTCCCTGAGTTCCGTGAGTTCCTCAACAGCGAGATCGAGTATCAGTTTTTCGCTTCCCAGTATTTCCCTGAGTTTTGCCACGGTTGCGATAAGTTCGCGTCTTTCTTCAAGTATCTTGTCCCTCTCAAGCGCCGTAAGTCTCTGAAGGCGCATCTCCAAGATGGCCTGGGCCTGACGCTCCGAAAGCAAAAACGTTCGCACAAGACCCGCTTTCGCGGCCGCCGGACTATCAGAGCTTTTTATGAGTTCCACAATTTCATCAAGGTTATCAAGAGCGATCTTGAAACCCTCAAGAATGTGAAGTCGTTCCTCCGCCTTGCGAAGCTCATGCTGGGTTCTTCGGGTAATAACTTCTTTTCTGTGTTCTATGAAGTTGGCAAGCAGCTCCTTTAGGCTAAGGACCTTCGGCTGGTTTCTCACAAGCGCGAGCATTATGATGCCGAAAGAGGTGTACATCTGCGTATGCTTGTAGAGTTGGTTGAGAACCACCTGGGCGTGTTCCCCTCCCTTAACGTCGATAACGAGCCTTATTCCTTCCCTGTCGGATTCATCCCTTATGTCGGATATGCCCTTTATTTTTTCCTCCCTTACGAGTTCGGCGATCTTCTGGGCCAGCCGCGCCTTGTTAACCTGGTAGGGGAGCTCGGTGATGATTATCACCTCCCTGTCCCCTTTTTTCTGCTTCTCTATACGAACTTTGGCCCTAATCCTGACGATTCCGCGACCGGTGGCATAGGCAGAACGGATGTCATCGTGACCGCTCACAAAACCCCCAGTGGGGAAATCCGGTCCCGGCATGATCTCAATAAGTCTGTCCACGGTGATGTCAGGGTCGCGTATCTGGGCCACTACAGCGTCAAGAAGCTCTCCCAAGTTATGGGGAGGAATATTGGTCGCCATGCCCACCGCGATTCCCGAAGAACCGTTTAGAAGCAGGTTGGGCACCTTGGTAGGCAGCACACTCGGCTCGAGTTCTCCCCCGTCGTAGTTCGGATAGAACTCAACTGTTTCTTTGTCGAGGTCCTCAAGCATCTCCGAAGAGATTCTGGAAAGCCTGACTTCCGTGTAGCGCATGGCCGCCGGACTGTCCCCGTCAACAGAGCCGAAATTGCCCTGTCCGTCGACAAGCGGAATCCTCATGGAAAAATCCTGTGCCATCCGGACAAGAGAATCGTAGATCGCCGAGTCTCCGTGAGGATGATATTTACCCATGACATCCCCCACCACCCTTGCGGATTTCTTGTAGGGACGGTTCCAAACGTTTCCAACCTCGCTCATTCCGTAGAGAATTCTCCTGTGAACGGGCTTGAGTCCGTCGCGCACGTCGGGAAGAGCCCTTCCGACTATCACGCTCATCGAGTAGCTGAGATAGGACTCCTTCATCTCATCTTCAATGTTTACAGTCTGCACTCTGGATGAAGTGTCCATTCCTGAAAAAGCCCTCCGGAGAAAAGAAAAAGAATGGTTGAGAAATAAACCGGTTAGAATGGTATTTTACACGAAGAAATCCACGGCTTCCAGAGTAAAACACGGACTAAATCCGGTTCCGCTCAAAAAAAGCCCCTGCAGTCGGCATGCGAATACTTACCGGACAATCCAAGGGCAAGAGACTGAAGGTTCCAAAGGAAAAATCGCTTAGGCCCACTGCGGCCAGAATAAAAAAGTCCTTGTTCGACATACTGGGCCCCGAAATACCGGGAACTAGAGTGCTTGACCTGTTCTCAGGCTCGGGAAATCTGGGAATCGAGGCTTTAAGCCTGGGCGCCGAGTCCTGCGTGTTTGTTGAGAAAAACCCCGCCACGGCAGGGATAATCGCCCAAAACCTGCGTTCTTGCGGGTACACTGAACAATCGAGGATACTCAATTTTGATTTCAGAAAAGCATTGAGTATGTTAAGTGCGGAAAATTGTGGGTTTGATCTTGTCTTCATTGATCCCCCATATGAGTTTTACGAAAGAACCGACCCGCACTCGCTTGCCCGCGAGATACGGGGCGTCCTCTGGGAGAAAGGAGTTATGATCATTGAACATCCGTCGGGAAACGTTATGAAGTCCGAAGGATTTGACGTGAGAACCAAAGCTTACGGAGGCACCTCCGTAAGCTTTCTAAGGAGACTTGATTGAACGGCAAAACTGTAATCTATCCAGGTTCCTTCGACCCTTTCACAAACGGGCACCTGAACATAATCGCCCGGGCATCGGGGATATTCGAGAAAATCATAATCTCGGTCGGACACAACACCTCCAAGAAAACAACGCTTTCAACAGAAGAAAGGGTGTCTCTCATTGCCGAGGTGACCAAGGGCTACCCTAATGTTGAGGTTGAAAGTTTCGAAGGACTGCTGGTCGACTACATAAGAAAAAAGGAAACCAACACCATATTGCGCGGAATGAGGTGCCATTCGGATTTCGAATACGAACTTCAGATGGCTACCGCGAACAAGCTTATGAACGAAGAGGTGGAAACGCTGTTTATGGTGACTGAAAGTCAGTTCTCTCACATAAGCTCATCCCTCATAAAGGAAATAATTTCTTTGGGAGGTTCCGCGAAGGGTTTTGTGCCGGCAGTGATTGAGGAGAAACTGATCGAAAAACTCCACCCGCCAAAAAAGCGGAGGAAACGATAAAGTGAGACTTTCAGAAAGAGTCAACAACCTGAAGCCTTCTGCAACTCTGACTATCACGGCCAAAGCCAAGTCGCTTCGCGCCCAGGGAGTCGACATCATAGGGTTCGGAGCGGGAGAGCCAGATTTCGACACCCCCGAGAACGTTAAAAAAGAGGGTGTAGCCGCGATTAAAAGCGGTTTTACGAAGTATACCGCCGTGGGAGGAATCGATGAGCTAAAGGACACGATAGCGGCATCTTTGAAAAAAGATCATGGCCTTGAGTACGCAAGGGATGAAATACTGGTTTCCTGCGGAGCAAAACACTCCATATACAACATCACTCAGGCACTTTTCGAACCCGGAGACGAGGTCATAATCCCGGCCCCTTACTGGGTTTCTTATCCCGACCAAGTGGCGCTGACAGGTGCAACTCCGGTAATCATAGACACAGACGAGCGGGGACTTTTCAAGATCACCCCGGAGCAGCTCGAAGCCGAAATAAACGAACGGACGCGGGCTTTTATTCTTAACTATCCTTCAAACCCCACGGGAACCACTTATTCACGCACAGAACTTGAGGAAATAGTAAAAGTCGCCCTTGACGCCGGTCTGATAATAATCTCAGACGAGATATACGAAAAAATAATCTATGCGGACACGGAGCACGTATCCGTATGCTCTCTTAGCGACAGGGCGAAAAAATCCACCATACTCGTAAACGGAGTATCCAAATCCTACTCAATGACCGGGTGGCGCATAGGATACGCCGCAGGGGACAAAAGAGTGATAAGCGCGATGGCGAAACTTCAGGGACAGTCAACCTCAAATCCTTCCTCAATCTCGCAGATGGCCGCCCTTGAGGCACTTAGCGGACCGCAGGACCTGCTCGACAAAAGGGCGAGGGAATTTGAGAGAAGGAAAAACTTCATAGTAAAGAGGCTAAACGAAATTCCCGGATTTACGTGCTTTGACCCCAGAGGAGCCTTCTACGTGTTCCCGAGCATAAGCGGCTTCGTGGGTAAAACATACGGAGACAAAAAGATCGACGGATCCGTTTCCTTTACCGAATTCCTGCTTGAAGAAGCAAAAGTGGCAGTCGTGCCGGGTATAGCCTTCGGAAAGGAAAACCATCTCAGGATATCCTACGCGACATCCATGGAGAACATAGAAGAAGGCTTAAACAGAATCGAAGAGGCGGTAAAAACTCTGCTCTGATTCAAGATGATATCCTTTAAGATCGGCCTTTCCGCAACGCTGTCCGGACGCCACGCTGTCCAGGGCAGGGAAAGCCTTAGGGGAATAAAGCTTTTTATCGATCACCTGCAAGCCCGGGGTGGAATAAAAACTGGAGAAGCAGGGTCCCTAGTACCGGAGCTTGTTTTCTACGACGATGCGAGTGTTGCTGAGAAAACAAGCGAGAACACACTTCGCCTGATAGAAGAAGACAGGGTAGATATACTGCTGGGACCGTATTCAAGCAGCCTAACGCTTGCGTGCGTTGAGACCGCCGAGAAGGCACAAAGAGTAGTGTGGAACTACGGCGGATCGCTTGACGACATTCCCTCTCACTCCAGAGGAAGGATAGTAAGCGCGATAACCGAGGCGTCTTCTTACTTCCATGCGGTGGTGGATATGATCCACGGCTTGGATGCCGAAGCGGCGGAGATCGCCGTTTTGCGCCTCAAAGGAAGCCGGTTTTCCCAGACCGTGAGCAAAGGAGCCCTACTACGCGCGGAGAAGCTGGGAATGACCGCTAGCGTTTATGATTTCCCCTCCGGCACAGAAGATTTCTCCACCATACTCTCCGCAGTAAAAAGCCGAGGCGCTTCCTGCGTGCTTTGCTGCGGGGGGATGGAAGATGATATAAATTTCGCCAGGTGGATATCGAAAAACTCAGCCGGCACTTCCAGGTTAGTGGCAACACTTGCGGCCGCGATAAACGAGTTTCAAAAACGTCTCGGACGGGAAGCAGATGGTTTCGTCTCGACAAGCCAGTGGGAACCCGCACTTTCTTCATCCGTGGATTTCGGCCCAGATCCAGGGGAATTTTCAGACGAATTTGCCCGCGCCTACGGATATACACCTGACTACACAGCCGCGCAGTCTTACAACATGGGACTTATAATCGGGAAACTAATCGAGAAGACAGGAGGAACGGATGAGCAGGAGCTTCTGCACGAAGCACTGCGCTCTGAGTTTACAACTTTTTACGGAGATTTCCGCATTGATCCCGAAACCCTGCGGCAGACGGGACACCGAATGTTAGTAACCCAGTGGCAGGACGGGGAGAAAAAAATAGTTTTCCCGCAGGAATATTCGAATTCACGGCTCATAGCCTGAAGGGTGGTGGAGCCGATGGGATTCGAACCCACGACCTCATGAATGCCATTCATGCGCTCTCCCAACTGAGCTACGGCCCCGCGCAAAACAGAAGTATAAATCTAGTTTCAAGGCAAGTGTATGTCAAACCCTGAAAGAATGGTGGAGCCGATGGGATTCGAACCCACGACCTCATGAGTGCGATTCATGCGCTCTCCCGGACTGAGCTACGGCCCCACGCAAGACAAGGGTAACTAGTCTATTTCAGGAAACATGGCTGTCAAACCCTCTGTGCTATGGTAACACCCTCTCTGTATTGTGGAGCGGATTATGTATAATTTTCTTTTTGTGCGTTAAAAAATAAGGAGATTGTCGGATGAATTCCGTTAATATAGGTCTTATAGGCGCCGGAACCATAGGTTGCGGAGTTTACAAGACAATAAGCGAAAACACAGACATAATAGAGAAAAGAACCGGGATAAAGCTCAGAATTAAAAAGGTAGCAGACCTCGACATAAAGAGAAGACGCCCGGTAAGAATCCCGAAAAAGCTTTTTACCACCGACGCGCGCGAACTCATAAACGATGAGAGCATATCGATAATAATAGAGCTTATCGGCGGAACCACCGCGGCTCGCGAACTGGTTCTGAACGCGATACGGAATGGAAAAAACGTCGTAACCGCGAACAAAGCCCTTCTGGCCCACCACGGGGGCGAGATTTTTAGGGAAGCGGCCGCAAACAAAGTTCACGTGGCGTTTGAGGCGAGCGTGGGAGGAGGAATACCCATAATCAAGGCGACGCATGAAAGCTACGTTGCAAACAATATTCTCTCCATACACGGAATAATGAACGGGACGTGCAACTACATACTTCACAACATGTCTGAGCAGAAAAAAAGTTTTGATGAAATGCTGGGGCGCGCTCAGGATGAGGGATACGCCGAAGCCGACCCTTCGTTTGACATAGACGGGGTCGACGCCGCCCATAAACTCTCGATTCTGATAATGCTTGCCTACGGATTTTTTCCGGAATTCGAAGACATATACGTTGAGGGGATAAGAAATATTTCCTCGGCCGACATAAGCTTCGCCGAGCAACTCGGTTACAAGATCAAACTGCTCGCCATCGCCAAACTCGCCGACACGGGAATACAGGCGGGAGTGTATCCGGCGCTTATAAGAAAAAATACTCAGCTTGCCGACGTAAAAGATGCATTTAACGCAATTCATATAGTGGGAGACAAAGTAGGTCCGACAATGCTCTATGGAATGGGGGCCGGGATGCTCCCGACAGCAAGCGCTGTAGTGGGCGATTTGGTTTCAATCGCGAAAACTGTCCAGAACGGTTCGCAGGCGACTCCGCCGATGCTTTATTCCGAAGATACCGGACGCAGGGCTCTTGTCGGTACTGACAGTCTTGCGGGCTGCTACTATCTTAGATTTCAGGTTGAAGACAAACCCGGCACTCTCGGAAAAATAACCACAATTCTTGGCAAGTGTGGAATAAGCATAGAGACCATAATACAGCAGACAAGAGAAACAAACGGCGGTGAAGTTCCTATAATAATAATGACCCATGAGTCGAGTGAGAAAAACCTCCGAAAAGCACTTGCGAGGATAAAAAAATCTATGGAATCCGTCGCCGACGCAATTTTCATAAGGATTGAAGAGATATGAGAGAACGGGCGACGGCGACCGCACGAAAAGTCGTTGCGGATATGGAACTGCAGGAACACCCGACGTTCTACAAGAATCTTCTGGATTCACTTCCCGAGGGGGTCATAGTGACCAACGAAACTCTCAATATAGTCTCTGTGAATGAACCGTCTGAGACCATACTCAACATCTCAAGGCGAAAAACCATCGGAAAGCATATTTCCAGCTTCCTGCCGGAAGAAATAACCAATCTCTGCACTAGGGCAGTACAGGAAGAAAGAGTGGTGCAGGAAAACGACCTGCTTTTCCACATATCCAAGGATTCATCGATTAATGTGGAATGCACGGCATCTCCCATACACGGAAGCGACGGCAGGATGAACGGACTCGTAATTCAGATAAGAAACACTGAAAAGATGAACATGATGTCCATCATCAGCAGAAACTGCAGCCTAGAGGAAAATTACGAAACCCTGGTAAGGGGGCTTGCGCACGAGATAAGAAATCCACTGAGCGGCATAAAAGGAGCAGCGCAGCTTCTAAAAGGCGCGTTATCGAAAACAGAGAAAAACCGGTGTTCCAAGATAATAATAAAGGAAGTTGAAAGACTGAAAGATCTGGTTGATAGGCTCGTGAAACCGTCATCGGTCTCAACTCAGCATTTAATGTCTGTGGACATAAATGAAATCCTGATTGACATAATATTTCTCGAATCGAATCTTCACAAAAACATAAAGTTCAAGCACAAGCTCGACATTACCATCCCTCCCATACCCGGGGACTATAACTCCCTCAAACAGGTGTTCATAAACATCATCCAAAACGCGGTGAGTTCAATCAAGGACAACGGGCAGATAACCGTCAGCACAAAGTGGATAACGGATTACAAGATACGCAATAAACACACCATCTTGATATCGGTAAAAGACAACGGAAGCGGCATACAGAAAAAAGACCTGAAAAAAATATTCACCCCATTTTTTTCCAGCAAGAAGAAAGGGACCGGGCTTGGTCTTTTCATATCAAGCCAGGTAATAGCTAAATACGGAGGAATAATTACCGCGGAGAGCGTAGAGGGAGAGGGTTCCAAATTTAAGATACAGCTTCCGGCAGGCTAGTGAATTATGGGCCACCCGGGGAAACACATAATGCACGATGTGCCGTCTAAAGGAATGAGCTTATGGAAAATCGCATCCTAATAGCCGACGACGAAGAAGACATCAGGTGGATACTCGAGACGTCCCTTAAGAAATCGGGCTTTCAAGTCGAGTGCGCAGAAAACGGAGAGGACGCCATCCAAAAAGCCTGCGAGGAAGCGTATTCTCTTATTCTTCTTGACATAAACATGCCGGATATGAACGGGTTTGAGGTCCTCACCCAGCTTAGAAACAGAGAAATTGACTCGCCCATAATATTCATTACCGCGCAGAACACCGTCAGCAACGCCATAGATTCAATGCAGCTCGGCGCCTATGATTACCTGACCAAGCCGTTTGACCTTGAAGAGGTAAAGCTTTTTGCCGAGCGAGCTATAAAGAACTATGACGCCGGAAGAAAAATAAGACTGTCTCAGGATTCCGAAGACAATATCTCGTTTGAGGAAATAATCGGCAGTTCGCCCGACATGCTGAACGTATACAAGCTTATCGGCCGCACCGCCTCCAAAAACATCACAGTGCTGATAACAGGAGAAAGCGGTACGGGAAAAGAGCTCATCGCAAGGGCGATACATTATAACAGTCCGAGAAGAAAAAAAAGGCTGGTATCCGTAAACATATCTGCGATTCCCAAAGAACTTATAGAAAGCGAGCTGTTTGGATACGAAAAAGGGGCTTTCACGGGTGCCGTATCCTTGAAGAAAGGAAGATTCGAGGAAGCCGACGGCGGGACCCTTCACATAGACGAAATAGGGGAACTTTCAATGGACCTGCAGTCAAAGCTTCTAAGAGCCATCGAGGAAAAACAGATCTACCGGCTCGGCAGCGAAAAACCGGTCTCCGTTGACCCGAGAATAATCGCGAGCACGAATAAAAACCTAAAAGACGCCGTCATGGAAAGCTCTTTCAGAGAAGACCTGTTCTACAGACTCAACGTCATAAGCATAAACCTGCCCCCTCTCAGGAAAAGAAAAGAGGATATAAAGGAACTGGTGCGACACTTCTTGAAAAAATACTCTGCGGAACTTGGCACCGAGAAAAAAATCCTCTCCCGTGAAGCGGAACAGCTACTGATCAGCCACAGTTGGCCCGGAAACGTAAGAGAACTTGAAAACACCATAAAACGTCTGCTGGTTTTAAGTCCCGACAGCATAGTAAGCGCAAATGAAACCAAAGAAGCCATCGATTCGCAGACCGGCTACGGAGAAACAGAGGTGACGCAGAGAAAGACTGAAGAACTTGTCCAGATGATGGTTGAAAATTCAGACTTATCCATGCAGAACATTCATGAGCAGGTAATCGGCAAAGTTGAAAAACAGTTAATCGAAGCCATTCTTGCAAAGACCGACGGAAACATGAAACAGGCGGCAGCCATACTGGGAATAAACAGAAACACCCTGTCAAAAAAAATAAACGATCTGGGAATAGAAAAGAGTTGAAGACTAATAACCAAGCTTTCTGAGCGCGTCGCGGGCCGCGGACTGCTCCGACTGCCTTTTACTCCTGCCCCTGCCTGTACCCGTAAGATCGGAAGAAACTCTGACCTCCACGGTGAAAGTCCTTTCATGCGGAGAGCCTTCTTCATTCAGAATTCTGTACTCGGGCGTCTCTCCGAAGATGCTTTGGGAAGCCTCCTGAAGCTCCGTTTTACTGTCGCGGGGAAAATCATTTTCCTCAATAGCGTCTTGAAACAGTCGGGAGACTACCTCAAAAGTTTTCTCGTAACCTGCATCAAGATACAGAGCGCCTATAAGAGCCTCAAAAGCATTTGCATTGTTCGATTCCCTATTCCTTCCTCCAGTGTTCTCCTCGCCCTTTCCAAGCCTCATTCGTCTTCCAAGGCCAAGGGCTTCGGCGTACTTCGCAAAATTCGCACCACTCACCACGCGACTTCTGATCTTCGAGAGATCCCCTTCGGTGTATGAAGGGTATTTTTCGTAAAGCAGCGCACTCACCACGCATCCAAGCAGTGCGTCTCCGAGGAACTCAAGTCTCTCGTTGCTAGGGCACGAGAACTCGTTTGCATATGAACTGTGGGTAAGCGCCGTCTCGAGCAGAGAGAGGTCTTTGAACTCGTAGTTAAGTTTCCGGTAAGTCATGGGGAGAAAATATCACCAACCACACTTAAAATCAATATTGTCACTGGAGTGTTTAATTTTTAAGATTTTATGCACAATAAACGTGCATCGTCAGAAAAACGCGATATATCACTTTGAGAAAAAAGAGGTTTTTTTGTGAACAACCATACAAATAAAGTTGCTTCCAGATTTTAAGAATATTTAATTATAAGAGTTAGTTATAAAACAAAAAACTTCCCCTTCTCAAAAGAAACAGTTATTTTATACGCCAATTTGGAGGCCCGTTTCACTTCGGAGCGAAACAAATGGTATATTTCTTGATACTTTAATGTAGCTGAATAAATACGTGTAGGAGGATTTTATCACCATGAAGAAGATAGAGGCCATTATAAAACCGTTCAAACTGGAGGACGTGAAAGAGGCTCTCAGGGAAATAGGAATTCAGGGTCTGACAGTCGTTGAGGTAAAAGGTTTCGGCCGTCAGAAAGGTCATACGGAGCTTTACAGAGGTGCAGAATACGTTATCGACTTTCTCCCTAAGATAAAGCTGGAAATAGTGGTTTCCGATGATATGGTCTCAAAGGTAATCGAGACCATAAGAGAGAGTGCGAAAACCGGCAAAATAGGAGACGGAAAGATATTCATCTTCCCAGCCGAGGACGTAGTAAGAATCAGAACTGGAGAAAGAGGCGAGGATGCTATATAATTAGCGCTCGCACCAAAAAAACTTTTCTCTGAAAACAATTGCATCAAGGAGGATAATTAACCATGGCAACTGACAGCAAGTCGGGTCAGCCTGCTTTTCCGAAGAAGCCGGCTGAAGTAATGAAATTCATAAAAGATTACGAGATTGAGTTCGTTGATCTCAGGTTTCTCGATTTTATAGGAATGTGGCAGCACTTCACCATACCGGCGGAGGAAGTCGACAAGTCGCTTTTTGAAAATGGCCTTGGCTTTGACGGTTCAAGCATCAGGGGCTGGCAGGCAATTAACACAAGCGACATGCTGATTATGCCGGATCCCGCCACCTGCAAACTAGATCCTTTCATGCAGGCCCAAACCCTCGCCATAATATGTAATATTGAGGATCCTATAACTAGGGAACCCTACACGAGAGATCCGAGGAACATAGCAAGGAAAGCTATTTCTTTCATGCAAGGTACTAAAATCGCGGATACAGCCTACTTCGGTCCCGAACTGGAGTTCTTCATTCTTGACGACGTCAGATATGATCAGAGTCCCCGCGCCGGATACTACTTTATAGATTCGGAGGAAGGCATCTGGAATTCCGGGGCTGATGAGCAACCGAACCTCGGTCACAAGCTCAGGCATAAAGAAGGATATTTTCCAACTCCTCCTTCAGACAGCATGCACGATATACGTTCCGAAATGGTGAGCGTGCTTTTAAGTCTTGGTATTTCTGTGGAAGCCCATCACCATGAAGTCGCCACAGCGGGACAGGCGGAGATTGATATGCGTTTTGCGCCTATGGTCCAGATGGGGGACAATATGAAATGGTACAAGTACGTGGTAAAGAACATTGCCCGGGAACACGGAAAAACGGCTACCTTCATGCCGAAGCCCGTTTTTGACGACAATGGTTCCGGAATGCATATTCACCAGTCCTTGTGGAAAAACGGAAAGCCTCTTTTCGCCGGAAAAGGGTATGCGGGACTAAGCGACCTCGCAATGCATTATGTAGGCGGAATCCTGAAACACGCAAGGGCCATATGTGCGTTCAGCAACCCGATAACAAACTCCTACAGAAGGCTCGTTCCCGGATTCGAGGCTCCCGTGAACCTTGCCTACTCGGCGAGGAACAGAAGCGCCGCAGTAAGAATCCCCATGTATTCTCCCAGCCCCAAGGCGAAGAGAATCGAGACCCGATTCCCCGATCCATCGTGTAACGGCTACCTGACGTTTTCCGCTATGCTGATGGCCGGGCTTGACGGAATCGAGAACAAGATCAAACCGGGAGACCCGCTTGATAAGGATATCTACGCACTGGGACCCGAGGAGTTAAGCAACATTCCCTCCGTACCAGGCTCGCTTGAGGAAGCCGTCAAGGCCCTTGAAGAGGATCATGAGTTCCTACTCAAAGGAGATGTGTTCACAGAGGATGTAATCGAGACATGGATTGACTACAAGACGGAAAACGAGATCAACCCGATCAGGTTGAGACCCGTACCGTATGAGTTCATGCTTTATTACGACGTGTAAAGAAACAGAACCCGAAGCGGGATAGGGGGGAATCTCACGATTCCACCCCTCCCACACCACCACGCGTACGGGTCCGTACGTGGCGGTTCGATGGATTTAAGCTGATGAAAACCGCCGGGCGTTCGGTATCGGCTCGCG
>LXNI01002028.1_pt1 | contig 15324 bp, 14 predicted proteins | sample 809091 | NCBI WGS metagenome assembly LXNI01 (sample SAMN04870527, study PRJNA318959) | sponge metagenome | biome: 01000161; feature: marine sponge reef; material: water | host: Sarcotragus foetidus | place: Greece: Milos, Mediterranean Sea | collected 2013-05-29 | depth 5-7 m | reverse complement strand
GCCGGTGTGCGACGCGAACTCGACGCCGATGTCGTGAAGCTGCTCCCCGACGAGCCGATCGCCGTGCAACTGAGCCTGGACATCGATGGCGAATCCGGCGACGGCGGCACCGGCTGAAGCGTTGCTCAGTCTGCGTCTTCGGCGGGCGAGAACTGCAGCGACGCCGAGTTCATGCAGAAGCGATCGCCCGTCGGCCGCGGACCGTCGGGAAAGACGTGGCCCAAGTGCGCGCCGCAGGCCTTGCACATCACCTCGGTGCGGACCATGCCATAGGAGCGATCGGCCTCGGTATCAACTGCAGCGTCGTCGACCGGCTTCCAAAAGCTCGGCCAGCCCGAGCCGCTCTCGAACTTCGTCTCTGAGCTGAATAGCTCGGCACCGCACACCACGCAGAGGTAGTCGCCCTCGGCATGGTTGTCCCAGGTCTCGCCGGTGAAGGGGCGTTCGGTGCCTGCCTCTTGGGTGACGTGGTACTGCATCGGGGTGAGCCGCTCCCGCAACTCCGACTCAGTGAATGCGACAGGTCGTTCCGTCATGGAACCCACGGTAGTGACGCCGAGGCGGCCTGAGGGGTCGCGGCGAGCCCGTGGGCCGGACTAGGCGGTGGCGGGGGCTTCGGCGTTGACGGCCCGCACGATGTCGACCATCTGCGCGAGCGTGTCCAGCCGGTCGGTGGCCGTAGCCCCCTCGGGCTGCAGACGCAACACGTCCACCCCGGCGTCGCGATACGCCCGCACCTGGTCGGTGATCTGGTCGTGAGTGCCCAAGAAGTTGGTCTCGGTGACCAGCCGGTCCGGCACGGCGGCTGCAGCGGCAGTGCGATCGCCGTCGAGCCACAGGCGCTGCACGTGGCGGCATTCGTCCTCGAAGCCGGCGCGGCGGTAGGCGTCGTTGTAGAAGTTCGCGGTCGCTGAGCCCATTGCGCCCAGCGTGAACGCGAGGCCGGGGCGCCGCGGCGCGATCAGCTCTTCGAGGTCGTCGCCGAACTCCACGGCGCCGCCCGCCTGGCACGCGACAGCGCCCGGTCGCCGGCCGGCTGCTGCGGCCCCGGAGAGCACCTTGCCCCACGTCACCTCGGGACGGCTCGGCACGAAGCACACGCCCACCCAGCCGTCGGCGGCCTCGCCGGTGTACTGCAGCGATTTGGGTCCGAGGGTTGCAAGCCAGATCTCGATGCTGTCGTTGGCAGGCTGCGCCAGTCGCAGCGATTTGCCCTGCCCATCGGGCAGGGGAAGCACATGGTGGCGGCCGTCATAGGCAATCTTCTCGCCCGCGAACGCTTGGCGGCAGATGTCGACGGTCTCGCGCAGCCGACCCAGCGGGTCAGCGAAGCGAACCCCGTGGAGCCCTTCGACCACCTGGGGGCCGCTCACGCCGAGCCCCAGGATGAACCGGTCGCCGGTCATCGCGGCCAGCGAGAGCGCGGTCATGGCAGTCATGACCGGGGCGCGGGCCGAGATCTGCAGGATGCCGGTGCCGAGTTGGCACCGTTCGGTCACTGCGGCGAGGTAGGCGAGCGTGCTGACGCCGTCCATGCCCCATGCCTCGGCGGACCACAAGATGTCCACGCCGAGGCGGTCGGCTTCTCGCAGAAACTCGACCTGTTCATCCCAGTCGCGGCGCTTGCCCGAGGCCGGTCCGCCGAATCCGATGGCTGTTCGCACGCCCGGAACCCTAGAGGCTGAGCCGGCGGCGAAGCCGTGGCCCGAGCGGCCCGTGAGCCCAATCGCATTCCGATCGGGAACAAGAGCGGGGAACACAGTGCCCGAGCGGCCCGTGAGCCCAATCGCATTCCGATCGGGAACAAGAGCGGGGAGCGTCTGGCTACTGGTTGCTCAGGCGGGGCGGAGCGTCACCAGGCCACCGAGCTGAGCCAGGTCTTGCAGGGCTTGGTCGTAGAAGAACCTCGCCGAGCACGCGTCGCGGGCCCAGGTTTCCTCGTCGGGCGTGGGGAAGCTCCCGACGGAGCCGACACTCAAGTCGCCGGTCGTCGCGGAGCTGATGGCAGTGCGGTTGCCGACCAGCAGCTCTTCGAGAGCGTCGCTGCGATCGCCGGGTTCGTCGAAGACGAACAGCCGCTCGCCGTCAGTCACGAACGGCGTGACGTAGTAGGTGCGGTCGCCACCGGGCGTCTCGGCGTCGAGCCGTAGCATGAGCACCCCATCGAACGGGCTGAACGGCCCATTGGCTGACTCGCTGGTCACTGCGGGCAGCGTAGCGAGTGCCTGCATTATCAGTAAGCGGCCGCGCCGATAGGTAAACCTTCCCGCTGTCGCACCGGTTTTTCCCGCTCTTGTTCGCTGTCGCTCACGGGCCGCTCGGGCCACGGCTTCGCCTATCGGCTCAGCCTCTGAGCACTGCATCATCAGTAAGTTCAGGTATCACTAGGTTCAGCACGGGTCCCGCAGAAGGCGGGCCGGCGCATACGCAGGGGGATCAGCGATGACAACCGAGCAAGCGGGCTACCTCGACACGGAGTACTTCGGCTTCGAGCAGGTCTTGGCATCCAACGGTGTGCTGACCGTGACGTTCAACCGGCCCGAGTCCATGAACGCCTCGACCCATTCGATGAAGCGGGATCTGATCGAGCTGATCACCCAAGTGCAGATGGACGACGCGGTGCGGGTGGTGGTGTTCACCGGCCAGGGCAGGGCGTTCTGGGCCGGCGACAACCTGGGCAGCTACGAGCAGTCGCACCCCTCGGCCACGCCCGAGATCTTCGGCGGGCATCACAACGCCGCAGGCACCTACAACAGCCTGCGGACGATCTCTCAGGCGGTCAACACCGCGGTGCGCCGCCTCGACAAGCTGACCATCTCTGCCATCAACGGCTTCGCCATCCAGACCGGCTTCAGCTTCGCGCTGGCGTGCGACTTCCGGATTGCGGCGCGCTCGGCTCGCATGGGCTCGGCAACGCTGCGCTTCGGCCTGCTGCCCGACGAAGGCGGTCAGTGGCTGCTGGTGCAGCACCTCGGCGTGGCCAAGGCGACCGACTTCATGATGCGCAAGCGGATCGTCGACGGCGAGGCTGCGCACGAGCTCGGGCTGGTGCACGAAGTGGTCGACGATGACCAACTCGCAACGGCCGCCGCCGAGCTCGCCGCGGAGCTGGCCGAGGGCCCCCAGGTGTCCATGCGCATGCTGAAGCGGTCGATCCTGCTGGCGGCAGAGATGACGTGGGAGCAGTCGCTCGACGAGATCGCCTCCAAGACCGCCATCACCGACCACCTGCCCGATGCCGCCGAGGGCGTCGCAGCATTCCTGGCCAAGCGCCCGCCGGAGTACAACGACTGGCTGCGCTGAGCCCCCGCCCCAAGAGGCTGAGCCGATAGGCGAAGCCGTGGCCCGAGCGGCCCGTGAGCGACAGCGAACAAGAGCGGGAAACGACTGGTGCGACAACGGCAGGGTTCACCTATTGGCGCTTCCTCCAAGTGCAGGGTGCTGGCATACTTTCGACGTGAAACGCGCCGAGCAGATGGATCAGATCAAGACCCTGTTGGCGCGACTCGATTCCGGCACCAACGTGGATGCGGGCGGCGTGAGGTACAACCCCACGTCGTCATACACCGATCCTGAACTTGCAGCAGCGGAGCGCAGCGAGTTCTTCGACCAACATCCGCAGATTGTCGGGCTGTCGGGCGATCTGGCTGAGCCCGGGTCGTTCATGACCTTCGATGAACTCGGCACACCGATCCTGGCGACGCGCACGGCGTCGGGGGAGTTCAAGGCGTTCGTGAACGCCTGCCGGCACCGCGGTGTGGTCATCGAGTCTGCCGAGCGCGGCACAAAGCGCCGCTTCGCCTGTCCGTTTCACAACTGGACCTACGACGGCAACGGGACGCTGGTGGGCTTGCCCAAGTCCGACCACTTCGGCGAGCTGGATCGCTCAGAACTGGGACTGGTCCCGCTGCCGGCAGTCGAGCGCGAGGGCTTGCTGTGGGTGCATCCGCAGCCCGATGGCGTCATCGATCCCGACGAGCTGCTGGGAGCCGAACTGACCGCAGACCTCGCCGACTGGGAGCTCGGCAAGCTGCGCCGGCTCGGCGGCGACCGGTACGACGTCGACTGCAACTGGAAGCTCGCCATGGACACGTTCGGCGAGACGTATCACTTCCCGGTGCTGCACTCCGACACGCTTTCCGCGGCCTTTCACGGCAACGTGCAGTGCTATGACACCTTCGGCCGGAACCACCGAATGCTGCTGTGCCGGCGTGAGATCGACAACATGCGCAAGCTCCCGCCCGACGACTGGGACCTGTGCACCGCCACGCTGCCGGTGTATTGGCTGTTCCCCAACACGCAGCTCATCCCCTCGGGCAGCGTCGTCTATGTCGTCCGTGCCTATCCCGACGCTCAGGATCCGGGGCGGCACACGAGCCGCATCTCGTTCTACCTGCGGCCTCACGTCTCGCTCGACACAGCGTCTGGCGATGCACCTGACGAAGAAGTGGTCCACATGGCCGAAGAGGTGGCTCGCGGATTCGGGAACATCATCCGTGACGAGGACTATGCGATGAGCGCCAGCCAGCAGCGCTCAGCCAACAGCGGTGCCCTCAGCCACGTCGTGTTCGGGCGCAACGAGCCTGCCCTGCATCACTTCCACAACACCTACCGGGCCGCGCTCGGCCGCGAACTGCTGCAGTTGCACCCGACGGGCTGATCAGCGGCGCCGCACCAGCGACGTCGGTGATTCAGCTCTGGATCAGTTCCTCGAGCGCACCCAGCAGCATCCTGACGTTGCGCATCCGGGCGGTATGGCCCATGCAGCCGATGCGCCACACCTTGCCGGCGACTGGGCCGAGCCCGCCGCCCACCTCGATGCCGTAACGCTCGAGCAGGGCGCGCCGTCCCGCGGCATCGTCGAATCCCGCAGGCAGCGTGACGGTGGTGAGCTCGGGCAGACGGTGACCCTCCTGCGCCCACAGCTCGAAGCCCAACTCGGGCAGGCGCGCATGCAGTTCGTCGCCGCAGGCCTGGTGGCGCGCCCACGCGTTGGCCAGGCCCTCGTCGAGCACGGCACCGAGGCCGGCATGGAGGCCATAGAGCATCGAGATCGGCGCGGTGTGGTGGTAGGCGCGCGCACCCTCGCCGACGACATAGGCCCGGATCATGTTCAAGTCGAGGTACCAGCTCTGGGGTCGCTCCACCAGAGATTCCAGTGCACGCTCGCTGACGGTCAGCGGAGCGAGACCCGGGGGCACACCGAGGCACTTCTGGGTGCCGCTATAGGCGATGTCGACGCCCCACCCGTCGATGTCGACTTCAATGCCGCCCAGCGAGGTCACACAATCGGTGAGCAGCAGCGCGTCGCCCTTCGCTTCGCCCAGCGGTGCGATGTCGTTTCGCACGCCAGTGGACGTTTCTGCGTGAACCACCGCGATGATCTTCGGCGACGGGTGGGCCTCGATGAGACGTTGCGGATCGATGGCGCGGCCCCAGTCGGTGTTCACGGCCACCACCTCGGCGCCGCAGCGTGCAGCCACGTCGCACATGCGGGTGCCGAAGACACCGTTGACGCCGATGACCACCGCATCGCCAGGCTCGACGAAATTGCAGAAGGCCGCTTCCATGCCTGCCGAGCCGGTGGCGCTGACCGGGAACGTCAGCAGGTTCCGGGTCTGCCACACAGCCCGCAGTCGCTCGTTGGTCTCATCGAGCAGTGCGATGAATTCAGGGTCGAGGTGGCCGAGGATGGGGCGGGTGAACGCCTCTATCACCTCGGGATAGGGGTTGGAGGGCCCCGGCCCCATCAAGATGCGGTCGCTGTGTGTCACGAGCCCGCACGGTACTTGCCGCGTGCTCAGCGTTCCGGCGGCGGGCGCAGCAATGCGATGAGGCTGGAGGTGTCCCAGCGGCCGCCGCCGAGCTCCTGGACGCGCTTGTAGAACTGGTCGACGAGCGAGGTGACCGGCAGGGGAGCGCCGTTGCGCTGCGCCTCGGCCATCACGATGCCGAGGTCCTTGCGCATCCAGTCCACCGCGAAGCCGAACTCGAACTCGTCGGCCATCATCGTGGTCCCGCGGTTGGACATCTGCCACGACCCCGCAGCGCCCTGCGAGATGGTCTCCAGCACAGCGTCGAGATCGAGGCCGGCCCGCCGGCCGAACTCGAGACCCTCCGACAGTGCCTGGACCAGCCCGGCGATGCAGATCTGGTTCACCATCTTGGTGAGCTGGCCCGAGCCTGCGGCGCCGATCAGGGTGACCGCCCGCGCATAGGCGTCGATGACCGGCCGGGCCCGTTCGAAATGTTCCGCAGCGCCGCCGCACATGACCGTCAAGACGCCGTTCTGAGCACCCGCCTCGCCGCCCGATACGGGCGCGTCGATGAATCCGACTCCTTGACGGGCACATGCCCCTGAAAGCTCGCGTGCGAGGTCGGCCGAGGCGGTCGTGTGGTCGACCAGGATCGAAGTGTCGCTCATGGTCGCCAAAGCCCCGTCGTCGCCGTAGACCACGGCCCGTACATCGTCGTCGGCACCGACGCATATCAACACGATCTCCGCGCCGGCGGCAGCTCGCGCTGGAGTGTCAGCGAGCTCGCCGGCGTTTTCGGCGACCCATCGCTGCGCAACGCTCGTCGTGCGGTTGAACACCGTGACCCGGTGCCCTGCGGCAGCGAGGTGCCCGGCCATCGGATAACCCATCACGCCGAGCCCGATGAACGCGACGTCAGCGGGCATGGCGGACACCCTCATTCTTGCTGAGCATTGCTCGCACCTCGTGCTTGCGGACCTTGCCGAGCGCGGTTCGGGGGAGCTGATCGGTCCAGAACACTGCCTTGGGATGCTTGAAGCGTGCAAGCCGCCCGTCGAACAGACTCAGCAGCGCGGCGGCTGCGATCTCGGTGCTCGGCACCGCCACGATGACTGGCACCTCGCCCCAACGATCATCGGGCACGCCCACGACGGTTGCCTCCGATACCAGGTCGCTGCGGGCAAGCACCTCTTCGAGTTCCGCGGGATAGATGTTCTCGCCCCCCGAGATGATCATGTCCTTGCGGCGGTCATCGATGAAGATCCAGCCCTCGTCGTCGGCGTGGCCCACGTCGCCGGTGCGAAACCACCCCTCGACCAGCACTTCGGCGGTGGCCCCCCCATCGCGCCAGTACTCCCGCAGAACGCTCGGCCCGCGTACCCACAGCTCGCCGCGCTCGCCCGGCGCGGCGTCGGCCCCGGTATCGGTGACGATGCGCACCTCGCACATCGTCGAGGGCTTGCCGCATGAGCCCCGATGGGCGGCCGCTTCGTCGCAGCGAAGGTGGACGGCGATCGGCGCCGTCTCGGTGGATCCGTAGATCTGCCCCACCGGCACGCCCCGGTCGAAGAAGGGTTCGGTGGCGGCCATCGGCACGGGAGAGGATCCCGTCATGATGCCGCGCAGCGAGCCGAGGTCGGCGCTGGCGAAACGCGGGTGCGCCGCCACGGCGTTCAGGGCGGCTGGCACCAGCACCGTCCATGTCGGTTGCCACTGCTCGACGTCGTCGAGGAACTGCCCGGCATCGAACGCCCGCTCGATGAGCACAGCGGCCCCTCCCAGCACAGCAGGCAGCGTCTGGATGTTCAGCCCGCCGACGTGGAACAGCGGAATGGTGGTGAGCACCCGGTCCTCGCTGGTGAGGTCGTGCGCATGGGTCGAGTTGACGGCATTGGCTGCCATAGCCGCCTGGTCCAGCAGGGCGCCTTTGGGGTGCCCGGTGGTGCCCGAGGTATAGGCCAGCAGCACCGGATGGTCGAGCGTGCCCCGGCGCGCAGGTGTGGTGCCCGCATCAGCGAAGCCGTCGGGTTCGTCGGGCACCACCCGCCGCTCGCACGGTGCGCCGACGGCCGCGCCATGTTCGGCGAATGTCGAGTCGACCGCAAGCAGGGCGGGTTCAGCGTGGTCGAGGATCCAGCGGTGCTCGGGCGGTGTCAAGCGAGAGTTCAGCGGCAGGTAGATGGCGCCCAGCCACGAACATCCCAGCATTAGCCGCAGCGCAGCGGGCCGGTTCGGGCCAAGCCACGCCACCCGGTCGCCCTCGCCGACGCCCTGGCCGGCCAGCCAACCGGCCGTCGCTGCAATCTGGTCGGCGAAGGCGCGGTAGGAGTGCTCGACTCCCTCGAAGGCCACGGCGACTGCGTCAGGGCGATGATCGGCCCAGCGCTCGACGCGAGCCGCGAGGTCGGCGCCGGCTGCCAGCGGGGCAGGTTCGCTCACGGTGCTGTGCGACGGCGGCACATTCGTCGATCTGCTGGCAGATGGGCTCAGGCCAACTCGCCCTGCAGCACGCCGTCGATCACCACTGCCTCGCCGTCGAGGAAGACGCTGTGGTTGCGCATGGGCAGATCGAAGTGCCCCAGCGTGTGACGCCCGGCGTGCTCGTTGGCCCCGGTCGAATACAGGAAGTTGCCGGCGAAGGCCCGCTGCTCGGTGCCGTTGGTCTGGCTGCGGTCGTACAGCGACATCGTGTCCCACCGGGCGCCGGGGTTCATGCCCCATCCCACGTGACTGGTCGCGTAGGCCTCCCGGTCGCCCCAGGCGTCGGTGTAACTGCGGAACAGGGCGGCGTCGGTGCCGTCGCCTTCAACGTTGACGACGTAGTCGTCGTCGATGTGCAGCGTGACCGGCGACTCGATGTAGCGCTTGAACGTGAGGTTCATGTCGCCGCGGTCCATCACGATGGTGCCGTTCACCGTGCCCGCCTTCGGGAACGCCAGGCACAACCCGCCCGGCCAGTGGCTGATGGTGCCGGGCCGGGCCGTGTACCCCCAGCCGCCGCCGCATGGCGCCCCACCTACGTCGACAACCAGGTCGGTGCCCGCCGCGGAGGTCACGCGCATCTCGGAGGCCGCGATCAGCTTCTTGATGCCGACCTTCACCTTCGGTTCGAGTTCTGGCGTCGGCCGCAGCCGCTCGAGGGCCTCGGGATGCTCGTTCGAGACCATGAGAATGCGGGTGCCCTCGCCCAGGATCTTCGGGAGTTCCGCAGCGTGCAGCATCCCCTCCACGGTGCAGTCGACGACAAAGTCGACGGCCCCGAGGGCGGCGATCACCGCCGTCGAGCCGGCAATCGCGTCGGACGCGCCCGTCGAGCGCACCGGTACTGGGGCGGATTGGCGCGGCGTGGGCACGACGACGTGAATCGGCGGCGTGCCGAGGCGGTCCAGGGCCAGCTCGGCGAGGTTCACGTTGACGGCCCTGCTTTGGCTCTCCGACAGGATTGCTGCGGTCTGAGGGGGTTCGACACCGCACATCTCAAAGACCGACGAGAAAGCGTCAATCCACTTCGCTTCAATTCGTTCGACCAACATGCGGTCCTCCAGACTCCCGAAGCTCTGTGACTACGGGCCAAGTTAGAGGTTGCGCAGATCTGTGCTTGCGCCGCCGTCCTCAGGCGGCTTCGACTGCCGCAAGGTGCGCCGCGTCGTTGAAGCGCCGGACCTGCCAAAGGCGACGTCCGTTCCACTCGAGCAATTCCAGCTCGGTGATGGCGGTCACCGCGGTGACCACGCCGACGCCGCGGTGACTCGGCGCGATGCCGAATGCCATGGCCATCGCGGCCGAGGAGATGCCGCCATGGCAGCCCATGAAGACTGTCTTGGCAGGGTGAGCTGCGGCGATGTCGTTGAGTGCCTGCGCCACCCGGTGACGGAAACCCGCCCGGCTCTCCCCGCCCTCGAGCACAGGTGTGTACGGCTGGTCCATGGGTTGGATGAATCCGAAGTGCTCGCGCGCTGCCTCCCACGTCATGCCATCGGCGGGACCCAGGCGCATCTCCTCAAGATCGTCGTGGAGGTGAATCTCGAGATTGCCCCGCTCGCTGTCCGTACCGAGCGCCGGCAGCACAATCTCGGTTGTCTCGCGGGCCCGAGGCAGCGGTGAGGAGTACACGACCTGTACCTCGGGTTCACGTCCGGCGGCGAATCTGTCACGCAGCGCTGCGGCCTGGGCACGACCCAGCTCGGTGAGACCTCGGCAGCCCTTGGGTCCGCCGACGACTCCTTCGGCCATAGCGACGGACTCGCCGTGGCGGACGATCAGCAGTCGCGAGAGCACCTGCTCGTCAGCCATATCGCCAGCCGCCGACATCCACACCGCGAGACTCTAGGAGCGTGGTCGGAAAGTCGGTGGATTTCCGCGTTCGGTGTGGGGGCGCGCGGGACAATGTGGGGGTGCGCGGTTCGGCTGACGATCAGGGTTCGTTCTTTGATGTGGATGTGATGGTGGGCGACTTGCTGGACTCGGAGGGGTTCTTGGCGACGCTGGGGCAGGCTCGGGGTGAGCTGTTCTGCGACGCCGATTTCGATGCGCTGTACGTGTCGGGTCGGGGCCGGCCGTCGCATCCGCCGTCGGTGGTGGCGTCGTTGTTGTTGTGCCAGCTGTTCTACGGGGTGTCGGATCGCGAAGTCAGACGCAACACACGTGGAAGGCGGCGTTGGGGCTGCCGCTGGGTCATCGCGGGATTCCTCATGTGGTGCTGGTGGAGTTCCGGGCGCGGCTGGTGCGCGCGGGGATGGAGAGCTTTTTGGGGGACCGGGTCAAGATCGCAGCCAAGCGCGCCGGGGTGATCGGCCATCGCCGCAGCGTGGACTCCACCGGCATCGAGGACTGTGTTTTGACCCAGGACACGGTCACGCTGATCCGTTCTCAGGTCCGTCGCTGTGTTGACGCAGTGTCGGGGATCGACGCTGACGCGGCGGGCGAGCTGGCCGCGCTGCTGGCCCGCGACGACTACGGGGCGGCGGCCAAGCCGCAGATCAACTGGTCCGATCCCGCCGCCCGAGCGGCGCTGGTGGCCGAGCTGTTCGCCGACGCTGAGGCCGTCGTGGGGTTCTGTGCCCGTTTCGACGATGCGGGCGTGGCCGCGGCAGCCGAGCTGCTGGGCACTGTCGCCGGCCAGAACATCGAGATCGCGGAGTGCCCCGACGGCGCCGCGGTGGCGCGGATACGCCAAGGGACCGCGACCGATCGGGTGATCTCGACCGTCGATCCCGACGCCCGCCACGGGCACCGCTGCCGCAGCGACCGCTACGACGGCTACAAGCTGCACATCGCCGCCGACGCGGACTCCGACCTGATCACCGCAGCAGCGGCGACGCATGCGACCACTCACGACGCCGCAGTGGTGGAAGACCTCATCGACGCCGACCCGGTCCCGGTCGCGGAGATCATCGCCGACACTCACTACGGGTCGGGGCCCATGCGTCAGGCGATGGCGGGCCGCGGCATCGACCTGGTCGCTCCCGCCCCGCCGATATCGGCCCGCAAAGACCCCGACATGTTCACCAAAGCCGACTTCGGCATCGACACCGAAACAGCGACGATCACCTGCCCCGCCGGCGTCGCCGTCGCGATCCCGCCGCCGCGGGGCCAAAAGCGCCGCCAGGCCCGCTTCAGCGCAGCCGACTGCAACGCGTGCGCGCTCAAGACGCGATGCACCGCACGCACCGGCGGCCGCATCATCGAGATCAACCCCCACGAAGAGCTCCTCGCCCCCGCCAGAGCCCAACGACGCGAACCCGAATTCCTCGACAGATACCGACAGCGCTCCCAAGCAGAACGAAAGATCGCCCACCTCAAAGCCCGCGCCAAACGCCTGCCGTGGCGCGGCCTCGCCAAAGCCGGTCACTGGCTCGAATGGCGAACCGCGGCCATCAACCTCGACCGCATCGGCCGCCTCGGCATCATCGGGTGACACACCCGCGTCCGCACCCAACCCGCCACACCAACCCGACCCGACGCGCCCACCAGCCAAACCCGCCCTCACACAACCCCACTTACCGACCAGACTCCTAGGAGCGCACAGCATCTGTCGGTCGAGGCCGGGCCCCGTGGCCCCGTGAGCCCGTTCCAACGGAGACCGGGGACATGAGCGGGCAACAAGACGTACCGCAGAGCGAGGGGGCACAAGCCCGCGTACGTATTCAGTCGACTGAGTCCAGGGTGTCGGCGTGCCTCAGCGTGGCCCCACGGCGATGTTCTCGTCCCGGTGCGGTGTCGGCGAAGTCGGTCGGCGCAGCGACAGCGCAGTGCGTCGTGAGTTGCAGCGAATCCGGGTCGAATACTGCAACGGCCCCGCTGCGGGCTTCCCTGGCCACGCAGAGCCCGGGAATGCGTTCGGCCGTTGTGACCGCGGCGACCACCGCATCGGTGAGACGCACCGCTCGACGCGAGAACACGAGCGCTTGGACACCGTCGTGGGCCGCTGCGGCCGGATGGGAGTAGCCGGCGCAACCCAGTTGCTCAACCGTCGATGCGGCGTCTAAGTCGGCGCCGTCGACAAACAAACAGAATTCATGCGTGGACATCACAGGCGCGTCACCTTTCGCCGCATCACTCGATGTCGGAGGCCCTATGTGCACGGCCAAGCGTCCGACGGGTCAGCGGCACTCTAGTGGCGCTTGCATCCGTGCTGTCAAGAGAGTCTGTTTCAACTAATTTCTATAGTTTCTGTGTAGTTTAGGAAACTGTCTCTGGCAGTCGATTCGAGTGCCGCCGTGAGCTTGGATGCGGGGACGGGCAGGTGTGCGATCGTGGGACGACCCGCAGAGCTGTGCCGGCGCGACCGGAGGGCACCTGCGCCGTAGCCTGCTGAGTTGCACCACGACAGCTCCGGAGGCAGCGATGGGATCGATCGAGGCGGAAGTCGAACCGGCCGAAGCGGGGTTCGACGCCAGCCGGCTGGAGCGCATCGCAACGCACCTGAATCGCTATGTCGACGACGGGCGCCTCCCGGGCGTCTCGGTGCTGGTTGCCCGCGGCGGCCAGATCGCTTACACCCACCGCTACGGGGATCGGGACTGTGAGCGCTCGCTGCCGGTCACCTCCGACACGATCTATCGCATCTACTCGATGACCAAGCCCATCGTGTCGGTTGCCGCCATGCAGCTCTACGAGCAGGGCCACTTCCAGCTCAAGGATCCGATCTCGCGCTGGATTCCGTCGTTCGCAAATGCACGCGTGTTCGCCGGCGGCAACGTGATGCAATACCAGATCCGAGAGCCGGCGAGCGAGGTCAGCATCCACGCCCTGTTGACCCACACATCGGGTCTGACGTACGACTTCCACTTCGCCAATGAGGTCGATGCGCTGTACCGGGCGAACGGCTTCAATTGGGGGGCGCCGGGCAACCTGGAGGAGACCTGCGAGGCGCTCGCGTCGCTCCCGCTGCTGTTCGACCCGGGCACCGAGTGGAACTACAGCTACTCCACCGACGTCCTGGGGCGAATCGTCGAGCTGGTCTCGGGGCAGTCGCTCGACGACTACCTCGTCGAGCATGTGACGGGGCCGCTGGGCATGGTCGACACGGGCTTTGAGGTGCCGCCCGCCGACGCCGAGCGCTTTGCGGCGAACTACACGACCGCCACGCTGGCGGCCCGTGCCGCTGCGGGCAACACGGGGCCGTCGATGCCGGCGTATCGCCCCGACGATCCGGGCCTGGCGCGCACGCTGATGGACGACCCGCGCACCTCGGCGTACCTGGGACCTCCCAAGATCCTCTCCGGCGGCGGCGGGCTGGTCTCGACTATGGGCGACTACCACCGATTCACCCAGATGCTGTGCAACGGCGGCGAGCTCGACGGCGCCCGCATCATCGGCCGGCGCACCCTCGAGTTCATGGCCAGCAATCACCTGCCGGGCGGCACCGACCTGACCGAGTGCGGCCGTGCCCTGTTCTCCGAGGCAGCCTTCGACGGTGTCGGCTTCGGGCTGGGCTTCTCGGTCGTGCTCGACCCGGCCAAGGCCAAGGTCGTCTCCAGCAAGGGCGAGTTCGCCTGGGGTGGGGCTGCCTCCACGGCGTTCTGGGTCGACCCGGCCGAGGACCTCACGCTCGTGTTTCTCACCCAGTTGCTGCCTTCGAGCGTCCACCCGATCCGGCCTGAGCTGAAGGCGCTCGTCTACCAGGCGCTGGTGTGATGCCGGGCGCGACTGAGCCTGCCGAGTTCGACCTCGTCATTGTCGGCAGCGGTTCTGCCAACTCCATTCCCGGGCCGGAGTTCGACGACTGGTCGATCGCGCTGGTCGAGCGCAGCGTGTTCGGCGGCACCTGCCTCAATGTGGGCTGCATCCCGTCGAAGATGTTCGTGTATGCCGCCGACGTGGCCGACACCATCGATACGGCTGCCACCTACGGCATCTCGGCCAGCTTCGACGGCGCCGACTGGCCCGCCATTCGGGATCGCGTGTTCGGGCGCATCGACCCGATCGCAGAGGGCGGCAAGGTGTTCCGCTGTGGGACCGCCTGCCCGAACATCGACGTGTTCTTGGGCGAGGGCCGCTTCGTGGCCGACCGTGAGCTCGAGGTCGAGCTGAACGACGGCGGCACCGCTCGCATCCGCGGTCGACACGTCGTGCTGGGTGCCGGGGCACGGCCGTTCATCCCGCCGTTCCCAGGCCTGGAGCGCACGCCGTATCACACCTCCGACACCGTCATGCGGCTCGACGAGCTGCCCCGGCGCATGATCGTGCTGGGAGGCGGCTACATCGCCGCCGAGCTGGGCTATGTGTTCTCGGCGCTCGGCACCGAGGTCACCATGATCAACCGCAGCGAGCGGTTGCTGCGGGCCGAAGACGACGATGTGTCTGCGGCGTATACCCGTGCCGCCGAGCGACACTTCGACCTGCGGCTTGGCGCCACGATCACCGGGGTCAGTCCGGAACCGGGCGGCGGCGTCTCGGTCGAGCTCAGCATCGGCGGTGAGCACCAGCAGGTGAGCGCCGACGTGCTGCTGGTGGCCACCGGGCGAATCCCCAACGGCGACTTGCTGAACCTCGAAGCTGCCGGGGTTGACCACGAGGGCGGCCGCGTGCTGGTCGACGAGCACTTCCGTGCAAGCGCGGCCGGGGTGTGGTCGTTTGGCGACCTCGCAAGCGATATCCAGCTCAAGCACCTCGCCAACGCGCAGGTGCGGGCCCTGCGCCACAACCTGCTCGTCGCCGAAGGCACAGCAGACGGCCCGATGCACACGGTCCGCGAAGACTTGGTGCCCCATGCGGTGTTCTCCCACCCCCAGGTCGCCTCGGTGGGCCTCACCGAACGCGACGCCCGCGCCGCGGGCCTGCCGATCACGGTGGCCAACAAGCCCTTCGGCCACACCGCCTACGGCTGGGCCATGGAAGACCACTCCAGCTTCGCCAAGCTGATCGCGCACGCCGAGACCCGCGAGCTGCTCGGCGCCCACATCATCGGGCCCCAAGCCTCCACGCTGATCCAGCAGCTCATCCAGGGCATGGCGTTCGGCCAGACCGTCGACCAGATGGCCCACGACCAGTTCTACATCCACCCCGCCCTCACCGAAGTCATCGAGAACGCCCTGCTCGAGCTGTAGCCGGCGGTGCTCGTTCA
>LXNI01002027.1_pt1 | contig 15333 bp, 13 predicted proteins | sample 809091 | NCBI WGS metagenome assembly LXNI01 (sample SAMN04870527, study PRJNA318959) | sponge metagenome | biome: 01000161; feature: marine sponge reef; material: water | host: Sarcotragus foetidus | place: Greece: Milos, Mediterranean Sea | collected 2013-05-29 | depth 5-7 m | reverse complement strand
GAGGCGCGGCTGTTCAAATACGGCTCCGGCACCGGCACCAATTTCTCGAGGCTGCGCGGCGAAGGCGAGCCGCTTTCCGGCGGCGGGCGCTCCTCCGGGCTGATGAGCTTCCTGAAGATTGGCGACCGCGCCGCGGGCGCCATCAAGTCCGGCGGCACAACGCGCCGAGCGGCCAAGATGGTAACGCTCGACATCGACCACCCGGACATCGAGGACTACATCGACTGGAAGGTCGTGGAGGAGCAGAAGGTCGCCGCGCTGGTGGCGGGCTCGAAGGCCTGCGAGACGCATCTGGGCCGCGTGATCGCCGCCTGCACGCCGGACGATGCCGGCGACGAGCGCTTCGACCCGAAGCGCAACCGGGCGCTCCGTAAGGCGGTTGCGAGCGCGCGGGAAGCCGCGATCCCGGACAGCTACATCCAGCGCGTCATCCAGTTCGCCCGCCAGGGCTTCACCGCCATCGACTTCCGCACCTATGACACCGACTGGGACAGCGAGGCCTATCGCACCGTCGCCGGCCAGAATTCCAACAATTCCGTCCGGCTGACGGACGAGTTCCTGCGCGCCGTCGGGGATGACGGCGAATGGAAGCTGACGCGGCGCACGGACGGCGCGGTCGCGCGCACCCTGCCCGCGCGCCGCCTCATGGACAGGATCGCCCACGCCGCCTGGGCCTCGGCCGACCCCGGCGTCCAGTTCGACACGACGATCAATGACTGGCACACCTGCCCGGCGGAAGGGCGGATCGACGCTTCGAACCCGTGCTCGGAATACATGTTCCTGGACGACACGGCCTGCAACCTGGCGTCGATCAACCTGATGGCCTTCCGCAGGCATGACGGCGAATTCGATATCGAAGGCTTCCGGCACACCGTCCGGCTGTGGACCGTCGCACTCGAAATCTCGGAGTCGATGGCGCAGTTCCCCTCGCGGCGCATCGCCGAGAGGTCCTACCGCTACCGCCCGCTCGGCCTCGGCTTCGCCAATGTCGGCGGTCTGCTGATGGCGTCCGGCATCGCTTATGACAGCGACGAGGGCCGGGCCGCGGCCGGGGCCATTACAGCGCTGATGACCGGCGCGGCCTATGCCACTTCGGCGGAAATCGCGGGTGAGCTTGGGCCCTTCGCCGGCTATGCCGCCAATACCGAATCGATGCTGCGCGTCATCCGCAACCACCGCCGGGCGGCGCATGGCTGCACCGAAGGTTATGAGGGGCTGCACACCAGGCCGCAGCCGCTCGATGCCGGGGCCTGCCCCTTTGACGGCCTCCCCGAAGCGGCGCGCGCCGCTTGGGACGAGGCGCTGGCCGCGGGCGAACGGCATGGCTACCGCAATGCGCAGGCCACCGTCATCGCGCCCACCGGCACGATCGGCCTTGTGATGGACTGCGACACCACCGGCATCGAGCCGGATTTCGCGCTGGTAAAATTCAAGAAGCTCGCCGGCGGCGGCTATTTCAAGATCATCAACAGCCTGGTGCCGGCAGCGCTGGCCGCGCTCGGCTACGACGAGGGGCAGATCCAGGCCATAGAGCGCCATGCCGTCGGGCGGGGCACGCTGAAGGGCTCGCCCGCCATCGGCCATGAGGCGCTGGCGGCCAGGGGCTTCACGCCGGAGATGGTCGATGCGGTGGAAACCGCGCTGCCGGGCGCCTTCGACATCCGCTTTGTCTTCAACCGTTGGACGCTCGGCGAGAAGGCCTGCCGCGAGGCGCTCGGCCTGGACGATGAGCAATTGGAGAGCGCCGACCTGCTGGGCGCACTCGGCTTCTCGAAGGCGGAAATCGAGGCCGCCAATCTCTATTGCGGCGGCGCGATGACGGTCGAGGGCGCGCCGGACCTTGGCGAGGAGCATCTTGCGGTGTTCGACTGCGCCAATCCCTGCGGCCGGAACGGCGTGCGCCATCTTTCCACCGAGAGCCATATCCGCATGCTGGGGGCGGTGCAGCCCTTCATCTCGGGCGCGATCTCCAAGACAGTCAATATGGCGAACAGGGCCACCGTCGAGGACTGCATCGACGCCTATCTGCTCTCCTGGAGCCTCGGCCTCAAGGCGAATGCGCTCTACCGCGACGGCTCGAAGCTTTCGCAGCCGCTTGCGACGGTGGCGCTGGGCGGCGACCTCGCCGAGGAGATCGCCGAGGCGCCGCCGGCGGCGCGCGCGCCCATCCTGGCGGAGCGGATCGTCGAGCGCCGCCTGATCGAGCGCAAGCGCCTGCCGGACCGCCGCAAGGGCTACACCCAGAAGGCCACGGTCGGGAATCACAAGGTCTATCTGCGCACGGGCGAATATGATGACGGCAAGCTCGGCGAGATCTTCATCGACATGCACAAGGAAGGCGCGGCGTTCCGCAGCCTGATGAACAATTTCGCCATCGGCATCTCGATCGGCCTGCAATACGGCGTGCCGCTGGAGGAATATGTCGAGGCCTTCACCTTCACGCGCTTTGAGCCCTCCGGCATGGTCGAGGGCAATGACGCGATCAAGATGTCCACTTCGATCCTGGACTATCTGTTTCGCGAGCTGGCGATCTCCTATCTCGGGCGCGGCGATCTCAGCCATGTGATGCCGGACGACCTGCGGCCCGACAGCCTGGGCGGCGGCGAGCGCGAGGCGGCGCTCGTCGAGCGCGAGATGGGCCAGCCGATCCCGACAGCGGCCAGCCGCGGCTTTGTGCGCGACAACCTCTATGTGGTCTCGCAGTGGCGGGCCGAAGCCGCGCTCGGAGCCGGAGCGGCTGCGGAAGAGCTGCTCGCCGGACCAGTTGCGGCCGCCGGTGGCGACAACGCCACAGCCGCCCGCCGCGCCCGGTTGATGGGCTATGAGGGCGACGCCTGTGGCAGCTGCGGCAATTTCACCATGGTCCGCAACGGCACCTGCATGAAATGCACGACCTGCGGCCAGACGGACGGGTGCAGCTGACGGCTCTGGCGGCTCGCAAGCGGGCGGTCCACGGGCCGAAGGCAGGTCTTGCCCACACCCTCCATTCAGGGCATTCTGTGCGCTGAAGGAAAGATGTCCGCGCTGATGGAACTGTCCGTCTGGCTTACGCCCGCCATACTCATCGCCGTCGCAGCGCTGCTGCTGCGCAGCATTTCACGGCTTGAAGACCGTCTTGGCGCGCGCATCGACGAGATCAACAAAAGCCTCGGTGCGCGCATCGACGAGGTCAACAAAAGCCTCGGTGCGCGCATCGACGAGACCAATAAGCGCATCGGCGAGATCAACGAAAGCCTCGGCGCGCGTATCGACGGAATTGACTCCCGGCTGCGAATGGTCGAACACGGGCAGGCACGGCTTGAGGGCTTGCTCGAAGGCCTCCGCGAAGCGATTGCCGGCCGCCGTCCGGCCGCCTGAAGCCGGCGGCCGCTGCGCGGCTTCGGCGCAAAGATCCTGCCAGGCCGAACTGCTTGCAGTCGTTGCCAGACAACGGCGGCCCGCTCTACCGTCCCGAGAACACCGGCTTGCGCTTCTCCACGAAAGCTCTGGCCGCTTCCAGATGGTCGTTGGTCAGGCCGGAGCGGGAGTGATTGCGGGCCTCCATGTCCAGCGTCTCGGATAGCGAGGCGGTGAGGGCGCCGTTCAGGGTCTGCTTCATATAGGCGAGCGTGATGCGCGGGCCGGCGGCAAGACTTTCCGCGAGGCTCCGGGTCTCCGCCTCCATCGCCTCGTCGGGGACGACGCGATTCAATATGCCGAGCGCCAGCGCCTCCTCCGCGCTGAGCCGCGCGGCCGTCATGTAGAGCTCCTTCGCCTTGGCCGGGCCGACCAACCGCGTCAGGAACCAGGACCCGCCGAAATCACCCGATAGCGCCACCTGCGCGAAGCCCGTGGTCATCAACGCCGTCTCGCTGGCGATGCGCATGTCGCAGGCGAGCGCGATCGACAGGCTCGCGCCCGCCGCCGGGCCGCGGATCATGGCGATGACCGGCTTCGGCATCTCGTGGATGACGCGGCTCACCTCCATGCGGCGGCGCAGCGACTGCATGCGGCCCTCCAGCGTGTCGTCCTGGTGCGAACCGGCAGCCATGCCCTTCACATCGCCGCCGGCGGAAAAGCCGCGCCCGGCGCCGGCGAGCACGACGCAGCCGGTCTCCCGGTCCGCCGAGAGGCGCTGCATCGCCGCAAGCAGGCCGTCCAGCATGTCGTCGGTCAGCGCGTTCAGCCGCTCTGGCCGGTTCAATGTCAGCCAGGCGACGCCGTTCTCATGGCGCTCCAGCAGATGGTCGGACATGGGCCCTACTCCGCCGCCTGCGGGCGCGACGGCGCGCCGTAGTCGGCAAGCGGCCCGAGTTCCTTCTCCACCATCGGGCGGATGTCGGTCATCAGCTTCTCCATGCTGTCGAGCGCCGCGCTGTGCGAGGAGCCGCCGACCTGGAAGTGGAACATTATGTGGGCCGGCCGCGCGGCACGGATTTCGGCGCAGAGCCGCTCCGCGATGGTCTCGCAGTCGCCGACCAGCAGATTGTCGGCGATTTCTTCGAGAGACAGTTCGTCCGGCATCGGCACCTCGGTCATCATCGCCCCGTCCATGACCTCAGCGCGGCGGCGCAAGGCTGAGGCGAGACGCATCTGGTGGCGGGCATTATCGACATAGGCCAGCGTCTCGGCGCGGCTTTTGGTCACGCAGAGGAAGCGCTGGAAGCCGATCCGCATCGTCTCCGGGTCGCATCCCTCGGCCCGGTAGGCCTCGGCAATGCGCTCGCGCATCCCGGCCAGGTATTCCGGGCCCAGCCACCTTCCCGTAAACATGGGCGAATAGCCGCGCCGGGCGCAGAGGCGGTGGCCGACATCCCCGTCTCCGGCGACCCAGACATCGGGCCGGCCATTGACCGGGCGGGCGCTGATATGGGTCTCGGGCATGCGGTAGTGCTTGCCCTCATAGCTGAAGGTCTCGTTGTCGAAGGCGAGCTCCATCATGTCGAGGAACTCTTCCAGCCTGGGCCGCGCCTCGGCGAGGTCCTGGCCGAAGCGCTCGAACTCATAGGGCTGGTAGCCGCTGCCGACGCCGAGCACGAGCCGGCCTCCCGAGCAGGCGTCCACCATGCCGATCTCGGCAAGCAGCCGCGCCGGCTCGTAGAGCGGCGTCACCACGACCGCCGGGGCGAGCTTGATGTGCTGCGTCTCGCCAGCGCAGCGCGCCGCCATCAGCAGCGGCGAGGGGCAGATGCAGTAATTCGAAAAATGGTGCTCGGCGAACCAGGCGATCTCGAAGCCCGTCCGGTCCGCCTGGCGCACCTGCTCGATATGCTCCTCGAACACGCGCTGCGGCGGCGTCCCCCGCTCCCGGTAGCCCATCAGGCCGAAATAGCCGAAATGCATGGCTTCGCCTCCCGTCCGCCTTCATCTGCTTTCGCCGGCGAGCATAGCAGCCGTCAGACGAGGCGGAAGCGCATGCCTCCGAGTCCGACGACACCGCCCTCGAGCGGCAGCCCCGCTATGCGCGCATTGGCGATGGCGGCCTCCGGATCCTCGCCCCTGAGGTCCAGCCCCGCCAGCCCCTCGCCCCGCCCGTCCCGGGCCTCGACGAAGCGCAGCTCCGCATTGTCGAGCGGCATCGCCAGAGCGCCATGCCCGTCCCGTCCGAGAGGGATTTCGGCAATGTCGCTCCAGCGCCGCGCCAGCCGCTCCGGATCGGGGCTCTGGAGCTCGGCCGCCAGGATCGCTGACACGACGTCCGTGCGGACATGAGGCCGCCAGTCCGGCCCGGCGGGATGCCACGGCCCGTCCTCCGCCTCGCCGCCCTGCTGGCGGTCGATCTCGAAAAAGGCTCCGCCCGTATCCTGCGGGTGGAGCTGCATCCCCCGGAAGTCGCCGTGCTCCAGCGGGTTGGCGATGCGCACGCCGAGTGCGGCGACCCGCCGCCGGCGCGCTTCCAGGTCGGGGCATTGCGTGATGACCATGTAGCCGCCACCGCCGCCGCGCCGCTCCAGATAGCGACCCGCCGCGGTGCTCGGCCCGGTTGGCGCCACAACCTCCAGAAACTGGTTCCCCACCGGCAGCAGCGCGTTCACCAGCCCGTAGGCCGCAACCGCATCGTCCACATGGCAGACCTCCAGCCCGAAGACGCGCTTCAGGTCCGCGGCAACGGGCTCCAGGTTGTGGGCGACAAGACAGATCTGCCTGAGACGCAAGCGCATGGGCAGCTCCTCTTTCTTCGGGTGCCCCACTCTGCCGCGCGCACTCGCCGCCCGGCAAGCGGATTGACTTCGCCGCCGCCGCCGCCCGATATTCCGCGAATCCGCTTTTCGCTGCACGCCCCCCGTCCGGGCGAGGAGACGATCGACCCATGCCGACCCCCTTGCCCCTGGAGGGCGTCAAGGTCTTCGATGCCACCCAGGGCGTCGCCGGCCCGCACAGCACCATGCTGCTCGCGCAACACGGCGCGGAAGTCACCAAGCTGGAGCCGCTCGACGGCGACTGGGGGCGCACGCTCGGCAAGACCTATGGAGACCAGTGCGCCCATTCCGTCGTGTTCAACCGGGGCAAGAAATCGCTCGCGATGGACATGAAGACCGACGCCGCGCAGAAGGTCGCTTTCAAGCTCGCCTCCGAGGCCGACGTCGTTGTCGAGAGCTTCCGCCCCGGCGTCATGGCCCGCTTCGGCATCGGCTATGAGCAGGTGAAGGCCGCTAATCCGGAGGTCATCTACCTCTCGGTCACAGGCTTCGGCCAGGACGGCCCCTATAATCGCCTGCCGGTGACGGATTCGGTGATCCAGGCGTTTTCGGGCTGGATGTCCATCAACCGCGACATCTCGGGCACGCCGCAGCGCATCGGCATGATCGCCATCGACGTGATGACGGGTCTCTACGCCTATCAGGCCATCTCGTCGGCGCTGATCCGCAAGTTCCGCTACGGCAAGGGCGCCTATATCGACTGCTCGCTGATGCAGTCGGCAGCGGCGTTCCAGTCCGCCAAGGTCATGGAGCACTATCTGGAAGGCGGCGCGCCGCAAGTGCTCTATGTGCCGGTCGGCACGATGCAGACGGCCGACGGATTCATCAATGTCACTGCCATGCGCGAGCACCACTATGTCTCGCTCTGCAAGGTGCTCGGACGCGAGGAACTGGCCGACGACCCGCGCTACAACGCCCGCGAGAAGCGTATCGAGCGCGAGGCGGAGCTGATGCCGATCGTCCGGGCGGAATTCACGAAGCGCACGACGGCGGAATGGGCCGCGGCGCTGACCGAAGCCGGCGTGATGAACGCGCCGGTCTCGACCTATGACCATTACCTCGCCGACGAGCATGTGAAGGCAGTGGAGAGCGTGTCCTGGATGGAGCATCCCGGCATGCCGGGCGCGCTGCCGGTCTCGAACATTCCGGGCCTCGCGAAAACCGGCTCCGACGAGGCGCTCGACACGGCCCCGCATATCGGCGAGCACTCGCGTGAAATTCTGCTGCGCGAAGGCTGGACGCCGGCGCAGGTGGAAGAACTCGTGGCGGCCGGGGCCGTCGGCGAGATGACGGAAACAACTGCCGAAGCGGCGGAGTAGAAGATGAAATTATTGCGTTACGGCCCGAGGGGCCAGGAGAAGCCGGGCCTGCTGGACGCGGGCGGTGCCATTCGCGATCTGTCGGGAGTCGTGGGCGACCTCGGCCCCGCGGAAATATCGCCGGCTGGCCTGGAGCGCCTGGCGGGCCTCGATGCCGCAAGCCTGCCGGAAGTCTCCGGGTCGCCGCGCCTCGGCCTGCCCGTCGCCGGCACGGCCAAGGTGCTCTGCGTCGGCCTCAACTATATCGACCACGCCAATGAAGTGGGCGCGCCGATCCCCAAGGATGCGATCTATTTCCAGAAGCCGGTCACCGCGCTGACGGGGCCGAATGACCCCATCGTCAAGCCGGTCGATTCCACCATGCTCGACTGGGAGGTCGAGCTTGTCGTCGTTATGGGCTCGAAGGCGCAATATATCGGCGAGGGCAAGGTCATGGACTATATCGCCGGCTTTGCGCTCGGCAACGATGTCTCCGAGCGCGAGTTCCAGTCCAAGCGATCCGGCCAGTGGACCAAGGGCAAGAGCCATGACAGCTTCGCGCCCATCGGCCCCTGGCTGGTGACGAAGGACGAGGTCGTCGACGTGCAGAATCTCGACATGTTCCTGAACGTGAACGGCGAGCGGATGCAGACCGGCAACACCGGCAAGATGATCTTTTCGGTGGTCGAGGCCGTCGCCTATGCCAGCCGTTTCATGACGCTGATGCCCGGCGATGTGGTCATGACCGGTACGCCGCCCGGCGTTGGCAGCGGCATGAAGCCGCCGCGCTTCCTCGATGTCGGCGACGAGGTCCATCTCGGCATAGAGGGCCTCGGCGAAGCCCGCCAGACGGTCGTCTCCTGGAAGGACCGGCCGCAGGACTAGGCGCAGCACGGCGGCGGCGACCCCCTCGGCGAGGCAGGCTGCTCGCCTCTCTATCTCGATGGCGGCGGGGTGGCTCCCGGCGCACCGAGCGTTGCTGCCGCCTCCGGGCCGCCGAAAGACGCAACGAGCGCGGCCTGGTCCGCATGGGCCTGCCGGTTCACCTCGGCGGTCGAGCAAATGCGCGCAAGCTCTGCATAGAGTTCGGCCAGCCGCGCCGCATAGTCCGGATGCCGGGAGACGTCTCTGAGCTCCTCGGGGTCCGCCGCAAGATCGAAGAGTTCCGGCGCAAAGCCCTCATAGTGGATCAGCTTCAGGCCGCCCTTGCGGATCATGAAGCCGCCCTCGACCGCGCCGATGGCGTGGTATTCGGAGAATACCGCCCGCGCGCTGTCACAGGGCTCGGCCGCCAGGGCGTAAAGGGACCGGCCCGGCCGGTCCGTGTCCAGTTCGGCGTCGAAATGGTCCAGGATCGTCTCGGAGAGATCGAGCAGGCTGACCGGCGTTTCGCAAACACCCGCAGGCATGTCAGGGCCGGCGACGATCAGCGGGACCGCAGCGGACTCTTCGTAGAAATTGCCCTTGCCCCAGGAGCCGCGCGCGCCGAGGTCCTCGCCATGGTCCGACGTATAGACCACCGTCGTGCTGCTGCCGAAATCCGCCTCGTCCAGCGCCGCCAGAATCCGCCCGATATTGCTGTCGAGGTAAGAGCAGAGCCCGTAATAGGCGGCCATCGCCCGCAAGCGTTCGTCCGCGTCCTTGAAGGCGTTTTCGGTATCCAGCAGGTCGTCATGCAGCTTGACCCAGGGATGCGGCTCGTGGCCGCTGCCAGGCCCCAGCTTGACCTCGGGCAGACGGTCCGGCGGATAGAGATCGTAGAACGCTGCGGGGCAGACAAGCGGGAAATGCGGCGCCACCAGCCCGACGAAGAGACACCAGGGGCGGTCGTCAGCGGACCGCGCCTTCAGCCAATCGACGGTCTGCGCCGTCACTTCAGCGTCATAGGCGGTATAGGCGCTGTCGCCGGGTCCGATATAGTCGCCCAGCATGCGGCTGCCCGGCCTGATGCGCTCCTCCGCGGCGCGGATCGCGGCCCAGACCATGCCCACGCCGCCCGCTACATTCATCGGGATCGTCTGGCGGTCGAAGCCCGTCGGGTCCTCCGGGTCGCGGTAATGCAGCTTGCCGATCGACTCAACCGGCACGCCGCGTGCCTGCAGCGCATGCCCCCAGCCGGGCGTCCGGCCGGTATAGGGCATGGCGTTGTCCCAGAGGCGGATGCGGTGGATATACTGCCCGGTGGCGAAGGCCGCGCGGGCCGGCACGCAGATCGGACAGGGCGTATAGGCGTTCGCGAACCGCATGCCGCGCGCCGCCAGCGCATCGAGGTTCGGGGTCTGCACGAATGCATGCCCGGCCGCGCCCATCGCGCGCGCCTGGTGCTCGTCCGACATCAGGATCAGGAAGTTGGTCTTGCGTGTTTCAGTCACCGGCGCCGCCTTTCCAAGCCCGGGGTTTTACAGGGTTCCGGCGGCGCCGTCAGCCGAGGAGGAAGCGGGCGGCGAGGGTGGCGCCGAGCAGGATCAGCAGCGCCAACACGGCCCGGCGGAAGGTCTCGGCCGGCAGCCGGCGGCGGAGCGACTCGCCGAGCTTCACCCCGGCCCAGACCGGCAGCAGGCCGAGCATGGAGACGACGGCGACCGGGCCGGTCAGCAGTCCTGCCTGCGACAGGCCGATGGCCATGGCGAGGCTGGAGAAGGTGAAGACGCAGTTGATGGCCTGCACGAAGCGGTTCGGGTCCAGATTGAGCGCCAGTAGATAGGGCAGGAGCGGCATCACCTGCGAGCCGGTCAGGCCGTTCACCGCGCCGTTGACGAAGCCGACCGGCCCTTGCAGCGGCCGCTCCAGGCGCGCGGGCAGCATGAGCGCCGGGCGGGCGAGCGCGAAGGCGGCATAGCCGGCCAGAACCGCCCCGAGCGCAGCTCCGGCGGCCAGCGGATCGACCCATAGCAGCAGCGTGACGCCGAGCGCGATGCCCGGCAGCACCGCCAGGCAAAGCGGCCAGAAGCGCCGGACGGTCTCGCGGAAATGGCCCGCGCCCTGCATCACCAGCAGATTGCTCGCGATCGACGGCGCGAGCACCAGCGGCAGCGCTTCGCGCATGCCGATGGCAAGCGCCAGCAGCGGCAGCGCGCAGGTCGAGAATCCGAGCCCGGTCGCGCCCTTGACGAAGGCGGCGATGAGGAAGGCGGCGGCGGTGACGGCAAGCGTTTCCGGCGCCGTCCCGTCAGCCATGCGTGTAGCCCTGCCGCGCCAGCGCGACAGGCTGCCCGGCGCCGTCGAGGACCGTCACGCCCTCGCCCGGAACGATCCGGCCGATAGGGATGGCCCGACTGTTGCGCCCGGTGAACACCAGCTCGTAATCATCGCCGCCGGTGAGCGCCGCCAGCCGGGCTTCGGCGCCGAGCGCGGCCACTTCCGGCGAGAGCGGCGCGGCTTCCAGCTCAATGACGGCGCCCACGCCCGAAGCGCGGCAGATATGGCCGAGATCGGCCACCAGCCCGTCGGAGATATCGGCCGCGGCCGTGGCGCCTTCGGCCGCGCCGAAGCGGGGCGAGGGCAGCCAGTAGCGCGCCGCGAGGCGCGGCGCGTCGAACTCGCCCTGCACCGCCTTCAACCCGAAATGGCCGTCGCCGACAGGGCCGGTGACGAAGACCCGGTCTCCGGGCCTGGCACCGGAGCGGCGCACCGGAACAGCCGCCGCGCCAAACGCCGTAACGGTGAGCGTGAGCGCGCCCGGCGTCGCCACCGTGTCGCCGCCGAACAGCGAGAGGCCGAACTCCTCCTGGTCCGCCGCCAGGCCCGCCGCGAAGCCTTCCAGCCAAGCGTCGTCGATCCATTCCGGCAAGGCGAGATTGAGCAGATAGCCTTCCGGCCGCGCCGCCATGGCGGCGAGATCGGAGAGATTGCTGCGCAGCAGCCGCCGGGCGATCAGGTCGGGCGGGCCGTCGCCGGGAAAATGTATGCCCGCAACCATTGTGTCCGTGGTGACGACCAGCCGGCCCTCGGGCGCATCGATGAGCGCGGCATCGTCCTCAAGCGCGCCCGCGCCGGCGGCGGTGGCGAGCGGCGCCAGGAAACGGCGGATCAGATCGAACTCGCCGGACCGGCTCATGCAGCCGGGCCGTCGAGCTCGCCGGGCCGCACGCTATGGGCGATACGGTCAAACACGGCGGTTGCGAACCGGGCTTGCGGCTCGTCGAAGAAATCGCCCACCAGGTCGGTATATTCGCGAATCGCAACACGCGGCGGCACATCGGGCCGATAGAGCAATTCGGCGGCGCCCAGCCTAAGCGCCGCCCGGAGCACCGGCTCCAGTCGCTCCAGCCCGTCACTCCTGGCGAGCGCCGCCGAGACCGCGCTGTCGATGTCGCGGCGGTGGTCCGCCACGGCGCGCAGCAGGCGGTCGAAAAACTGGCGGTCGGCATCGAGCTGGATGCCTTCCAGATCCCGGCCGAGGCGGTGGCGGACGAACTGCTTCCATACCGTCTGCGCCGATTGGCGATTCATCTCCGCCTGGTAGAGCGCCTGCAGCGCGGCGAGGCGCGCGAGGCGCCGCCGGCTCGGCGGCGCGTCTTCGGTATCTTCGGCCTCCCGGGCCTCGGACTCGCGGTCGGCGGGTGTCAATCCGGCCGCCCGAGCGCCTGCTTCAGCACAATGGTCTTGACGCAGGCATGAGCCGCCTCGGCGCCCTTGTTCTTGCCCGTAACGCTGGCGCGGATGCGCGCCTGCTCGCCATTCTCGCAGGTAAGCAGGCCGAAGCCGAGGGCGAGCTTGCGCTCCACGGCGAGTGTTTGCAGCGCCCGGCTCACCTCCGCGCAGAGATGGTCGTAATGGGTCGTTTCGCCGCGAATGACACAACCGATGGCGATGAAGCCGTCGAACCGCTTCGGCGAATCGAGCGCGATCGAGATCGCAACCGGGAGCTCGAACGCTCCGGCGACATCGTATCGGTCCCAGCTATGGCCGGCCGCCTCGATCACCGTGGACGCCCCGGCGATCATCTCGTCGCAGATGTCCTCGTAATAGGGTGCGACCACCATCATGATGTGGGCCACAGGCTTTCCTCCTTGGGGATCGGGCGCCGGCCGGCGATATGCAGGTCGTAGCCGTCGAGGCCGACGACATGCCGGTCGCTGTCGGACAGCAGCACCATGTTGACGACGCCGAGATCGCGCAGGATCTGCGCGCCGACGCCATAGTCGCGCAGTGGTGGGCGCCCGCGCGTCTCGCGGCTGTCGATCTCCGCCTTGATCCGCGCCGAAAGCAGTGCTGAATGGCGCTCACGAAGCAGCATCACCACACCCCGGCCTTCCTGGCCGATGGCCATCATGGAGCGCTGCAGCTCGCCGCCGCGCCCCCGGTGCTGGTCGCCCAGCACGTCTTCGAGGATGTTGAAGGCATGCGCGCGGACGAGCACCGGTTCCTCGCCGGACAGGTCGCCCTTGACCAGTACCTGGTGCTCCACGCCGTCGATCTTGTTGCGGTAGATGATGAGCCTGAAATATCCGCCATAGCGGCTTTCGAACTCCGACTGGACGACCTGCTCAACCAGGATGTCGCGCCGCCGGCGCCAGGCGATCAGGTCCTCGATGGCGCCGATCTTGAGATGATGGAACTGGGCGAAAGGCACGAGGTCCGGCAGCCGCGCCATGGTGCCGTCGTCGTTCATGATCTCGCAGATCACGCCGGACGGGTTGAGGCCGGCGACGCGCGCGATATCGACCGCGGCCTCGGTGTGCCCGGCGCGCACCAGCACGCCGCCCTCGCGCGCCTCCAGCGGGAACACATGGCCCGGCGTGGAGATATCGTCCCCGTCCCTATCCGGGTCGATGGCGATCGCGATGGTGCGGGCGCGGTCCGGGGCGGAAATGCCGGTGGTCACGCCTTCCTTCGCCTCGATGGACACGGTGAAGGCGGTGGACTGGCGCTGCTCGTTCTCGCGCGGCATCAGCGGCAGGCGGAGCTCCTTCACCCGCGCCGGCGTCAGCGCCAGGCAGATGAGCCCGCGGCCGTATTTGGCCATGAAATTGATCGCATCCGGCGTTGCCATCTGCGCCGGGATCACGAGATCGCCCTCGTTCTCGCGGTCCTCGTCATCGACGAGGATAAACATGCGCCCGTTGCGCGCTTCCTCGATGATCTCCTCGATGGAGGAGAGATAGCCGAGATCGTCTGTCGTGCGCGGCGCCGGCGCGCGCATCAGCCCGTCGAGATTACTTGCCAAGGCCCAATCCCTCCAATTGTCGGGCAAGGTAGCGCGCCAGCATGTCGATTTCCATGTTGACGGCGTCTCCCGGCTCCAGGCCGCCGAGAGTGGTGTGCGCAAGCGTGTGCGCGATGATGTTGACGCCGAAGCGCGCGCCGTCCACCTCGTTGACCGTGAGCGACACGCCGTCAAGCGTGACCGAGCCCTTGGAGGCAACGAAGCCGGCGAGCGCCTCCGGGGCCTCGAAGGTGAAGCGCACGCTGTCGCCCTCGGAGCGGCGCGACACCGCCCTGGCCACGCCATCCACATGGCCGGAGACGATATGCCCGCCGAGCTCGTCGCCGACGCGCAGCGCGCGTTCGAGATTGACCGCGCCGCCCTTGCGCCAGCCGCCGAGCGTGGTGCAGGCGAGCGTCTCGGCCGAGGCCTCGACAGCGAAGGCGCCCGGGCGGACCGCCACGACCGTGAGGCAGGCGCCCGAGCACGAGATCGAGGCGCCGAGCGCGATATCCGAAGTGTCCCAGGCCGTCGCGAGCTCGAAGCGGGTGTCGCCCCTCTGCTCGACGGCTTCCACGCGCCCGATATCGGTGACTATGCCGGTGAACATCGCCGCCAGACCTCCCATATGTCATCGCCTGTAGCGCGCCGGGCATGAAGGCAGAAGCGCGGGGCCGCGCCGGGATCATCCACGCCGAGCGCCGCCATGGCCGGCAAGCCGTCGCCGCCCATGATCATGGGCGCACGGAACCAGTGCATGCAGTCCACTAGGTCCGCTTTCAACAGCGCGGCCGCCAGCATGCCGCCGCCCTCAACCAGCAGGCGGGTCAGCCCGGCCTCGCCGAGCCGCCGGAGGCCGGCCGCCAGGTCCATGCGCCCCTCCGCGCCGACAGGCAGGCGGATGAGCCGCACGCCGGCATCCTCCAGCGCCCCTGCCCGGTCCTCGTCCGCATCCTCGCGGCAGAGCACCCAGCAGGGCCGGCCGTCGCCGGCCAGATGGTGCGTCGGCGGCAGGCCGAGGCCGCCATCCGCCACGATGCGCAGCGGCGAACGGTCCTGCAGCCCGTCCAGCCGGCAGTCGAGGCGCGGATTGTCCAGAAGCGCGGTGCGGGCGCCCACCATGATCGCGTCATGGCTCGCCCGCAGCCTGTGCCCGGCCGCGCGGGCGGCGGGGCCGGTGATCCAGCGGCTCCTGCCGCCCGGGGACGCGATCCGCCCGTCCAGCGTGGTGGCGGTCTTGAGCGCGACCAGCGGCCGGCCCTGGGTGATGCGGGTCAGGAAGCCGGCATTGTCGAACCGCGCCTGGGCCTCGCCGAGGCCCCACTCAACGGCAATGCCCGCCGCTTCGAGCCGTGCGAGGCCCCGCCCGGCAACGCGCGGGTCCGGGTCCACGGTCGCGGCGACGACGCGGGCGACGCCGGCCCGGATGAGCGCGTCGGCGCAGGGCGGCGTGCGGCCCTGATGGCTGCACGGCTCCAGCGTCACATAGCAGGCCGCGCCCGCCGCGGCGGGGCCGGCGCGGGCCAGCGCTTCGGCCTCGGCATGGGGCCGGCCGCCGGGCTGCGTCCAGCCCCGGCCGACGACGCGGGGCCCGTGCGCCAGCACGCAGCCGACCGCGGGATTGGGCCAGACCCGGCCCAGGCCGCGCCGGCCAAGCGCCAGCGCCGCGGCCATATGCGCCCTGTCCATGGCGTCAGTCGTCCCGTTC